>TARA_R110000765_G_scaffold426645_5_pt1 | contig 117549 bp, 99 predicted proteins | sample TARA_R110000765 | Tara Oceans TARA_R110000765 (sample SAMEA4398168) | marine metagenome | biome: Polar Biome; feature: [MES] marine water layer (ENVO:01000295) within the mesopelagic zone...; material: water (ENVO:00002006), including particulate matter (ENVO:01000060) such... | reverse complement strand
GACATTCCTGAATTGCATACGGGTGACATTTTAGCTTTGCGGCTACATGCGATCGTCCGCATAATCCTAGTTATGTTAATTTATCGAGAGTGAACCCCGCCAACCCCGTTTTCCGCTTGCCATCCGCACGCGGTTTGCGAACACAGGCACGCAGGTCCAATTCAAATCCAAGAGGAAACACATATGGCCACCATCGAACGCCACCATTCCAACCACCGCATGAGCCAGATCGTCACCCATGGCGACATGATCTATCTTGCAGGTCAGGTCGCGGCCCCCGGCGCCAGCGTCACCGAGCAGACCAAGGGCATTCTCGAGCAGATCGACACGTTGCTGGCCGAGGTCGGTTCGGACAAGGAACAGATCCTGCAGGCGATCATCTGGCTGGCGGACATGTCCGATTTCGCCGAAATGAACGCGGTTTGGGACGCCTGGGTCCCGCAGGGCCACACGCCTGCACGCGCCTGCGGTGGTGCACCTCTGGCCACGCCGGAGTACAAGGTGGAAATCATCGTGACTGCCGTACGCCGTTGAACTTGTCTCTGCTGTTGCGGTTATGTTCCGTGGCAGCAGAGCACACTGTGCATCTATGCACGAAGCTTGACGTCGCCGGGTCTTGCTGCGCCGCCGCATTTCGTTAGTATTATCGACTGACCGCGCGTGTAAGAACCAGACTGGACACAGATCATGCTTTTTCAAAATCTCCGCCAGCGCCCCATGGTGCTGGCCCTGTTGCTTGTCGGTTTCAGCGTGCCGGCCACAGCCCAGCAGCAAGGGATGCCGCCCGCTGCGGTGACCGTCATCACGGTCCAGCCTCAGGATGTGCCGTTGACCACCACCCTGCCCGGTCGGGTTCTGGCCTCGGCGCAGGCCGAGGTGCGCCCGCAGGTGGCCGGGATCATCACCGAGCGCAAGTTCAAGGAAGGCGGGCGCGTCGAAGAGGGGGACGTTCTTTATACCATCGACGCTGCCACCTACGAGGCCGCCGTGGCACAGGCCGTTGCGGCCGTGGCGCAGGCGAATGCACAGCTGAAGTCGGCGCAGAAGGAAGAAACGCGCCTGCAAGAGCTGCAATCGCGCAATGTGGCAAGCGAACAGGCGCTGGATTCTGCCGTGGCAGCCCGCGATATTGCCGCGGCTGCGGTTCAGGCGGCAGAGGCACAGTTGCAAGCGGCGCAGATCCAGTTGGACCGCACCCAGATCCGCGCCCGCCTGTCAGGCGAGATCGGCCGGTCGCTGGCCAGCCGTGGTGCGCTGGTGACGGCCAGCCAGGCCGAGCCGATGGCGGTGATCCGCAACATTGATCCGGTCTATGTGGACGTGACGCAATCGGCGGCGGACATCATTGCATGGCGGCGTGACAACATCGGTGCGCGCCTGGAAGACCTGCCCACCGAAGTGACCCTGACGCTGGCCGATGGCAGCGTGTTCGACCAGACCGGCACCCTGACCGCAGCCGAGCCGGATGTGAACGAGCAGACCGGCGTTGTCGTGTTGCGGATGCAGTTCGCCAACCCCGACAAGCTGCTGTTGCCCGGCATGTATGTGCAGGTGCAGATCGCAACGACCACGGCCAAGGGCGTCTATCTGGTGCCCCAAGAGGCCGTCAGCCGCGACCGGCGCGGGCAGCCCACGGCACTGGTGGTTGGCGCGGAAAACGTGGTCGAGATGCGCCAGCTCTCGGTGATCAGCGATCAGGGCAGCAACTGGGTGGTCGACAGCGGTCTGAACCCCGGCGACCGCGTGATCGTGAAGGGCCTGCAAAAGGCCGCGCCCGGTGCCACCGTGACCCCGCAGGAACAAGACGCAGCCCCTGCCCCCGAAGCCGCGCCCGAGGCGGACCCGTCCGCCGCGCCTGCCGCAACAGAATAGTTCAGGATCAGATCCCGCCATGGCCCGTTTTTTCATCGACCGCCCGATCTTTGCCTGGGTCATCTCTATCTTTATCATGGGGATCGGCATTCTGGCGATCCAGACGCTGCCGGTCGCGCAATACCCCCAGATTGCCCCGCCCACCGTCACGGTCAGCGCGGTCTATCCCGGTGCCTCGGCAGAGACCGTGGCCAATACCGTCACGCAGGTGATCGAACAGCAGATGACCGGGCTGGACGGTTTGCGCTATGTGTCGTCGTCCTCGACCTCTTCGGGCAGCGCCACCGTGACGCTGACGTTCGAAACAGGCACCGACCCCGACATCGCGCAGGTGCAGGTTCAGAACAAGCTGTCGCAGGCCAGCGCGCTGTTGCCCGAAGTGGTGCAGCGGCAGGGTGTGACGGTGCAAAAGTCGTCCGCAGGCTTTTTGATGGTGGTGTCGCTGATTGCCGAGGACGGCACATATGATGCGACCGATCTGGGCGATTACCTGTCCACGAACCTGGTCAACGAGCTGAGCCGTGTCGAAGGCGTGGGCAGCGCCCAGGTCTTTGGCGCGCAATACGCCATGCGCATCTGGCTGGACCCCTCCAAGCTGGCCGCGTTTGAGCTGACACCGGCGGATGTGGTCGCGGCTGTCTCGGCCGAGAACGCACAGATTTCGGCCGGTGCCTTCGGCTCGCGGCCTGCGGTTGAAGGGCAGATGCTGAACGCCACCATCACCGCGCAATCGCTGTTGCGCACGCCCGAGGACTTCCGCCAGATCGTTTTGCGGGCCGAGACCGATGGCGGTCTGGTGCTGGTCAACGATGTGGCACGGGTCGAGATTGGCGCCGAAAGCTATGCCACCGTATCGCGCTATAACCGCAACCCCTCTGCCGGTCTTGCGATTTCGCTGGCACCGGGGGCCAACGCGCTGGATACGGCCAAGCTGGTCGAGGACCGGCTGGAAGAGCTGGCCGCGTTCTTCCCCGAGGGGGTCGACTATGTGATCCCCTTCGATACCACGCCCTTTGTGCAGATCTCGATCGAGGAAGTGATCAAGACGCTGGTCGAGGCCATCGTGCTGGTGTTCCTGGTGATGTATCTGTTCCTGCAGAACTTCCGCGCGACGCTGGTGCCGACGCTGGCGGTGCCTGTGGTGTTGCTGGGCACCTTTGGCGTGCTGGCGGCATTCGGCTTTTCGATCAACACGCTGACCATGCTGGCCATGGTGCTGGCCATCGGCCTGCTGGTGGATGATGCGATTGTTGTGGTCGAAAACGTCGAACGGATCATGGAGCAGGAGGGGCTGGGCCCTGTCGAGGCAACGCGCAAGTCGATGGACCAGATCACCGGCGCGCTGATCGGCATCGCCGTGGTGCTGTCTGCGGTGTTCGTGCCGATGGCGTTCTTTCCGGGTTCAACCGGCGTGATCTACAAACAGTTCGCGGTGACGATCATTTCGGCCATGTCGCTGTCGGTTCTTGTGGCGCTGACCCTGACGCCGGCGCTGTGCGCAACCTTGCTGAAAGCCAAAGGCCACGAGAAACGCGGTGGGCTGTTCGGTGTGTTCAACTGGGGTTTTGACAAGCTGATGACAGGCTATGGCAAGACCGTGGGCCGGCTGGTGCGCTGGCGGTTCCTGACCGGGCTGGCCTATATTGGCATCTTTGTTGCCATGGGCCTGCTGTTCGTGCGCACGCCGCAGGGGTTCCTGCCCGACGAGGATCAGGGCATCCTGTTCACCTTGATCCAGGGCCCGACGGGGGCCACGACCGAACGCACGCTGGATGTGCTGAAACAGGTCGAGGATTACTATCTGGAACAGGAATCCGACATCGTGGATTCCGTGTTCGGGGTCGTCGGTTTCAGCTTTGCCGGTCAGGGCCAGAACGTCGGTATCATGTTTGTGCGTCTCAAGGACTGGAAAGACCGCGAGGCGGCGAACCAAAGCGCGCAGGCGCTGGCGGGCCGTGCCTTTGGCGCGTTCAGCCAGATACAGGACGCGATGGTGTTCCCCGTTGTGCCGCCTTCGGTGATCGAACTGGGCAACGTGTCCGGCTTTGATTTCTACCTGCAGGCGCGGGGCGGGCAGACCCACGAACAGTTGCTGGATGCGCGCAACCAGTTGCTGGGCATGGCGGCGCAAAGCCCGCTGATCGCATCGCTGCGCCCCAGTGGGCTGGAAGACGCGGCCCAGTTCAAGCTGGACATCGACTGGCGACGGGCCGGTGCGATGGGGGTGACTGCGACCGACGTGGGCAACCTGCTGACCATTGCCTGGGCGGGGCGCTACGTGAACGACTTTATCGACGAGGGACGGATCAAACGCGTCTATGTCCAGGGCGAGGCCGACGCCCGTGCGGTGCCCTCGGATCTGGACAAATGGCGGGTGCGCAATGCCAGCGGTGGGCTGGTGCCCTTCTCGAACTTTGCCGACGCAAGCTGGGCCTTCGCGCCGCAGGGCGTGACCCGTTACAACGGCGTGCCCGCGATGCAGCTTCAGGGATCGCCCGCACCCGGTGTCAGCACCGGCGACGGTCTGGCCGAGCTGTACCGTCTGGGCGCACAGCTTCCTCCCGGTTTCCAGATCGCGCCCACCGGCCTGTCGCTGGAAGAACAGGAATCCGGCAGTCAGGCGCCGCTGTTGTACGGGCTGTCGCTGGCCGCGATTTTCCTGGCGCTGGCGGCGCTTTATGAAAGCTGGTCGATCCCCTTTGCGGTGATGCTGGCCATGCCCATCGGCGTACTGGGTGCGCTGACGGGGGCCTATCTGGGCGGCTTTGAGAACGGTGTGTTCTTTCAGGTCGGCCTGCTTACGGTCATCGGCCTGACGGGGAAAAACGCGATCCTGATCGTCGAATTTGCCCGCGACCGCCGCGCCGAAGGCGAGACCGTGATCGAAGCCGCAGTGGATGCCGCGAAACAGCGGTTCCGTCCGATCATCATGACCTCGATGGCCTTTTCGCTGGGCGTTCTGCCGCTGTTGCTCAGCACCGGCGCGGGTTCGGGCGGGCGTACGGCCATCGGCAGCGGCGTGCTGGCGGGCACGATTTCGGCCACGGTCTTTGGCGTGCTGTTCGTGCCGTTCTTTTTCGTCATCATCTCGCGCCTGACCCGCAAGGGCCGCGCCGAAACCGGATGAGCCAAACCGGCTGCGGGTTCAGGCCCGCAGCTGGAACCCCCGCGCGATGTGGTTGCGCACGAACCAGATCAGCGCCACCCCCGGCACCAGTGACAGCACCATCATCGCCATCACCAGCCCGATGTCGGTCTGGAAGGTGAACAGCGCGTCGATTGCCATGGTGATCGGCTTGCCCCCAGTCGACGTCAGTATGCGGGCAAAGACGACCTCGACCCACGAAAAGATGAAACAGAAGAAACAGGCGACGCCGACCCCCGGCGCGATCACCGGCAGCAGGTGGCCGACAAAGAACCGTGGCAGCGAATGTCCGTCCAGAAACGCGGTTTCGTCAAACTCGCGCGGCACGGCCGAGATGAAGCTTTCCAATATCCAGATGGCGATGGGGATGTTGAACAGGCAATGCACCAGCGCGATGCCAAAGGGGGAATTCAGCAGCCCCAGCCGCGCGAACAGCAAGAAGATCGGCAGCGACAGCACCACGGGCGGGGTGATCCTGAACGCAAGCAGCAACAGGAACACATGCCGGTCCCCGACAAAGCGGTAGCGTGACAGCGCATAGGCGGCAGGCAGCGCCACGGCCAGGGTCAGCACCACGTTGGCGGTCACATAGGTCAGCGAGTTGCCCAAGGATGCGACCAGCGCGGGGCTGGCAAAGATATTGCGGTAGTTCACCAGCGACCAGTCACCCACAGCTACCCCCGGATGCGGCAGGGTCACGGTCAGGCTGAGCACAATCGCCTGCACCAGCGGCCCGATGATGAACACCGCCAGCGCCAGAAAGGCCAGCGCCCGCAGGAGGCTCCGCACGGTCATCGCGTTTCACGCTGCATGGCAACACGGAACAGCCACGCCACGCTGAGCACCAGCAGGAAATACAGCACCGACCGCGCCGCGGCAGGGCCGTAGTTGAAGGCGTTGATTTCCTCGCCCAGCTCCAGCGACAGGAACGCGGTGGCCCCCATCGGTCCGCCTGCGTTGATGCCAAAGGCTTCGACATAGATCATCAGGCTGTCGATCACCCGCAACAAAAGCGCCATCAGCAGGACGGGCCGGATCTTGGGCAGCTGGATGTGCCAGAACACCTGAGCGCGCGACGCGCCGTCGATGTGGGCGGCCTGATAATAGGAGGGCGGGATCGCGGACAGGCCGGAATAGGCCAGGATCACCACCAGCCCGATCCAGTGCCATGTGTCCACCGTGACCAGCAGCGCATAGGTGTGAACGGCGTTGAACTTATAGTCGAAATCAAACCCGATGGCGTCGAACATCTGCGCCACGGTCCCGTAGGTCGGGTGCAGCAGGTTCAGCCAGATCATCGGGATCAGGTTCCACGGCACCACCAGCGGGATCGCCACCAGCATCAGCACCAGACTGCCCGCCAGCCGTCCGCGCGGGATCATCAGGGCGATGGCAATGCCCAGCGGGAACTGCACCAGAACCACCAGCGCCGAGAACAACAGGCTGCGCCCGAGGGCGGCGTAGAGGTCCGGCGTGCCGACCAGTTCGCCAAACCATTCGGTGCCCACCCAGAATCGGCTTTGCAGGGTGAAGATGTCGAAAAACGCATAGTTGAACACCGCGATCAGCGGCACCAACCCAACGATCCCCAGCACCGACATCGCGGGCAGCATCAAAAGCCACGCGCGGTTGTCGGGGCGTTGGGTCACAGGGCGGCCTGCAGGATCGTCACATAGGTTTCCACCGGCAGCGGAAGGGCGTTCTTCTGGCTGGAGGATGCGGCACGGCCCTGGGCGGCCAGATCGGGCAGCATTGCAGCGGTTGCGCCATAGTCGGCCAGTCGCGGCAATCCCTGCGCAGTCATCCACGCGGCCAGCCCGGACAGCGCGTCGCCGCCCTGCTCGGGGGCAAAGACATCGGCCACTTCGGCGGCGCAATCGGCGACATTGCTGGCTCCGGCGGCGGCGTTGGCGCGCATCACCGGCACCAGCAACCGTCCGCACAGCGCCCCGTGCGGTGCGCCCAGCCGTGCGCCCAGAACCGCGGCCAGACCATGCGCCGCCCCCAGCCCGCCGTTGGCCAGCGCCATGCCACTGGCCAGTGACGCCCAGGCCATCGCGGGCCAGCCTGCCCTGTCGCCCGCGACCACGTCGCGCAGGGCACGCAGGGCACCGGGCAAGGCCTGCGCCGTCAGCGCGCGGGTAAAGGGGGTGGCGGCGACCGATGTATGCGCCTCGATCAGCTGGGTGACCGCGTCCAGCCCCGCGTGCAGGGCAATGGCGCGGGGTGCACCGGCCATCAGGTCGGGGTCCACCAGCGCGTGATCGGGAAACAGGGCGCGGCCGCGTATGCTCAGCTTGGTGCCCAGTGTCGGCACGTCCAGCACCGCGTTGCGCGTGACCTCGGCCCCCGTCCCTGCCGTCGTGGGCAGCGCGATCAGGCGCACATCGGCGCGCCGGTTCAGCACCGCAGGGTCGATGCGGGAGAAATCGTCGCTCAGCCGTGTGCCGGACCCTGCCAGCACCGCCAGCACCTTGCCCGTGTCCAGAACCGAGCCGCCGCCACAGGCGACGACGGTGCCCACGGCAATCCCCTCCAACGCGTCCAGCGCGGTGTTGATGCTGTCCACCGACGGCTCGCCCGTGCAGCGGATCACGCAGGCCACATCGCCCAGCATCTGCAACACAGGATCCGAGGCCGCCCCGCTGGCACCTTGTACAAAAACCACCGGATCCTGTACCAGATCCGGCAACCGCGCCGCACTGCCCGCGCCAAAGGCAATCTGCACGGGGCAGTCGATGGCAAAGGGTGTCATCGGATCAATACCGCAGCGTGCTGTCGACGGCGCGTTTCCAGTTGGCGTATTTGGTGGCACGGGCGTCGTCGGCCATGTTCGGCGTGAACTGCCTGTCCAGCGCCCATTGCTTGCCGAACGTCTCCTGGTCCGGCAACGCATCTGCCTGCATACCGGCCAGCCATGCCGCGCCCAGAGCGGTGGTTTCCAGAACCTTGGGCCGGTCCACCGGTGCGCCGATGATGTCCGACAGGAATTGCATCGCCCAATCGGATGCGCTCATCCCGCCATCCACGCGCAGCACGTTCTTCGCGCCCTCGTCGGTCCAGTCGGCATACATCGCCTCCAGCAGATCGCGGGTCTGGTAGCCGACACTTTCCAGCGCCGCCTTGGCCAGTTCCTCTGGGCCCGAGTTGCGCGACAGGCCAAAGATCGCGCCACGGCAATCGGGGTTCCAGTAGGGCGCGCCAAGGCCGGTGAAGGCGGGCACAAGGATCACGTCCTGCGCGGGGTCGGCGTTTTCGGCCAGCGGTTGGGTTTGGGACGCCTCGCGGATGATCTTCAACCCGTCGCGCAGCCATTGCACTACGGCACCGGCCACAAAAATCGACCCTTCCAGCGCATAGGTCGGCTTGCCGTCCAGTTGATAGGCAATCGTCGTCAGCAGACGGTTGTTCGAGCGCACCGGCGTGTCGCCCGTGTTCAGCAGGGCAAAGCAGCCGGTGCCATAGGTCGATTTCATCATGCCGGGTTCAAAACACGCCTGCCCGATGGTCGCGGCCTGCTGGTCGCCCGCCACGCCCAGAATGGGGATCGGCCGTCCAAACAGATCGGCGCGGGTGGTGCCGAAATCGGCGGCACTGTCGCGCACATCCGGCAGCATCGACATGGGCACGCCCATCAGGTCACAGATGGTCTGGCTCCAGCGTCCCTTGCGGATGTCATAGAGCATGGTGCGCGCGGCGTTGGTGGCGTCGGTGGCGTGCACCTCGCCGCCTGTCAGCTTCCAGATCAGATAGCAATCGACAGTGCCGAACAGCAGATCGCCCGCCTGTGCGGCGGCGCGCGCGCCGTCGACGTTGTCGAGGATCCATTTGACCTTGGTCGCGGAAAAATACGGGTCCAGCAGCAGGCCGGTGCGGTCGGCCACCATGTCGGCGTGGCCCGCATCACGCAGGGATTTGCAGAAATCGGCGGTGCGCCGGTCCTGCCAGACAATCGCGTTATAGACCGGCTTGCCAGTCTTCTTGTCCCACACAACGGTGGTTTCGCGCTGGTTGGTGATACCGATGGAAATGATGTCGCGGGCGTCGATGCCAGCGCGCTCGATCACGGCGCGGCAGGTGCCAGCGGTGGTGCTCCACAGATCGGAAGGATCATGTTCGACCCAGCCGGATTTGGGGAAAATCTGGCGAAACTCCTCTTGCGATGTCGCTTTGAGGTTCAGCGTTTCGTCAAACAGGATGGCACGGCTGGACGTGGTGCCTTGGTCGATCGACAGGATGTATTTCATGGGGCGCACGCTCTGGATCAAAGGGCAAAACGGGGGGCCGTTCAAGGCCCCCCGCAGTTTCATGCAAACCGGGTGTTATTCCCAGGACTTGATCAGCTCGTCATAAGCGACGGTTTTCGGATCTTCGTCCTCGTTCGCCAGCTTGGGATAGGGTGCACCGGGCTGTTCGAACCAGTATTCGGCGCTTTCCTCGGGGTTCAGCTTGGGACCAAGGTCGCCTTGCACGCCTGCGCGTTCCAGACGCTCAAGCACTTTTTCCTGATCGGCACAGAGTGCATCCAGAGCCTGTTGCGGTGTTTTCGCACCGGACATGGCGTCGCCGATGTTCTGCCACCACAGTTGGGCCAGCTTGGGGTAATCCGGAACGTTGGTGCCGGTGGGCGACCATGCCACGCGGGCGGGCGAGCGGTAGAATTCCACCAGACCACCCAGACGCGGTGCGCGTTCGGTGAAGTGTTCGCTGTCGATGGTCGATTCACGGATAAAGGTCAGACCCACATCCGATTTCTTCACGTCCACCGTTTTGGACACCACGAACTGTGCATAGAGCCAAGCGGCCTGTGCGCGGTCCACGGGGGTCGATTCCATCAGCGTCCAGCTGCCGGCGTCCTGATAGCCGATCTTCTGGCCCTCTTTCCAATAGGCACCGTGGGGCGAAGGGGCCATGCGCCATTTGGGCGTGCCGTCTTCGTTCATCACGGGCAGACCGGGCTTCACCGTGTCGGCGGTAAAGGCAGTGTACCAGAACATCTGTTGCGCGACGTTGCCCTGTGCGGGGATCGGGCCCGCTTCGGAGAAGGTCATACCGGCCGCGGCGGGCGGCGAGTATTTCTGCAGCCATTCGATCGCCTTGGTCACCGCATAGACGGCAGCGGGCGAGTTGGTGGCGCCACCACGTGTCACGCACGAGCCTGTGGGCTGCGATTGTTCGTTGACGCGAATGCCCCATTCATCGACCGGCAGGCCGTTGGGTTCACCCACGTCGCCCATGCCGGCCATCGACATCCACGCATCGGTGTAACGCCAGCCCAGGCTGGGGTCCTTCTTGCCATAGTCCATGTTGCCATAGACTTCGCCAGTCACGTCCATGTGCGACAGGTCGCGGCCTGTGAAGAATTCCGCGATGTCCTCATAGGCTGACCAGTTGACCGGAACACCCAGATCATAGCCGTATTTCTCTTTGAAATCGGCCATGTTCTTTTCGTCGTTGAACCAGTCATAGCGGAACCAATAAAGGTTCGCGAACTGCTGGGTCGGAAGCTGGTACAGCTTGCCATCGGGGCCGGTGGTGAACGACGTGCCGATGAAATCGTCCAGATCCAGCGTGGGCAGGGTTACGTCCTTGCCTTCGTTCGCCATCCAGTCGGTCAGGTTGCGGACCTGCTTGTAGCGCCAGTGGGTGCCGATCAGGTCGCTGTCGTTGATATAGGCGTCATAGATGTTCTCGCCGGACTGCATCTGTGTTTGCAGCTTTTCGACAACGTCGCCTTCGCCGATCAGGTCATGGGTGACCTTGATGCCGGTGATCGCGGTGAACGCAGGCGCCAGCACCTGGCTTTCGTACTCATGCGTGGTGATGGTTTCCGAGACGACCTTGATCTCCATGCCCTCGAAGGGTTTGGCAGCGTCGACAAAGAACTGCATCTCGGCTTCCTGGTCGGCGCGCGACAGGGTTGAGAGATCGCCGATCTCGGCATCGAGGAACGCCTTGGCGGCCTCCATGTCGGCAAAGGCCGGGCTGCCAAGCAGTCCCAGCGCAACGACCACGGCCGTTGAGGATTTCAGTGATAAATTCATAATGTTTCCTCCCTTATGAATGTGGATATTTACGTGGTCGCAGGGCCCCACATGCCCCTGCGCCCATCACTTACACCCAGCGGAACACCGCTGCGGCGTAGATCAGACAGACAATCATCGCATAGGGCTGCGCCGTCCCCACCAACCCCAGCCAGCCGAGGTTGATAAAGGCGCTGCCCAGAAGCGTGATAAACAAACGGTCCCCGCGCGTGGTCTCCATCCCCAGCACGCCACGGCGCGGCGTTTCGGGGAATTTGATTGCCAGCACCGTGAAGGTGACCAGCAGCGACGCGATGACCATGAAGAAGATCGCGGTCGGCCATGTCCAAGCCATCCAGTCCATGTGTCGGCCCTCCCCTTAAACCCGGCCCAGGGCAAAGCCCTTGGCGATGTAGTTGCGCACGAAATAGATGACCAAGGCCCCCGGCACGACGGTCAGGATGCCCGCCGCCGCCAGCACGCCCCAGTCGATGCCGCTGGCCCCTTGGGTCCGTGTCATAATGGCCGCGATGGGCTTGGCGTCCACGGTGGTCAGCGTGCGGCTCAGCAGCAGCTCGACCCACGAGAACATGAAGCAGAAGAAGGCCGCGACGCCGATGCCGCTGGCGATCAGGGGCATGAAGATCTTGATGAAGAAACGGCCAAAGCTGTAGCCGTCGATATAGGCGGTTTCATCAATTTCCTTGGGCACGCCACGCATGAAGCCTTCGAGAATCCAGACCGCCAGCGGCACGTTGAACAGGCAATGCGCCAGCGCCACCGCGATGTGGGTGTCGAACAGGCCCACGGAGGAATAGAGTTGGAAGAACGGCAGCGCGAAAACGGCAGGCGGTGCCATGCGGTTGGTCAGCAGCCAGAAGAACAGGTGTTTGTCGCCCATAAAGCTGTAGCGGCTGAACGCATAGGCCGCAGGCAGCGCCACGGTCAGGCTGATCACGGTGTTCATCACCACGTAGATCAGCGAGTTGACATAGCCCATGTACCACGCGGGATCGGTCAGGATCGTCGCGTAGTTGTCAAAGGTCAGATCGCGTGGAAACAGGGTAAAGCTGTTCAGGATCTCGGTGTTGGTCTTCAGGCTCATGTTCAGCAGCCAATAGATCGGCAGCATCAGGAACAGCAGATAGACGGTCATCACCACGGCAGAGCCGTTGATCCGCACCCGGCGTTTCGCAGGGGTGCGCGTGGTCATGTCGGCGGGGATGGTTGCGGTGTCGGTCATCTTATCCCTCCTTCGCGTCAAGGGTGGTCATGACAGTGTAGAACACCCATGAAATCAACAGGATCACGAGGAAATACATCAGCGAGAACGCCGCCGCAGGTCCCAGGTCGAACTGCCCCAGCGCCATCTTGACCAGATCGATCGACAGCAACGTGGTGGCATTGCCCGGTCCGCCGCCGGTGACCACGAACGGCTCGGTGTAGATCATGAAGCTGTCCATGAACCGCAGCAGGATGGCGATCATCAGCACGCCCGCCATCTTGGGCAGCTCGATAAAGCGGAACACCTTCCAGCGGCTCGCCTGATCAATCTTGGCGGCTTGGTAATAGGCGTCAGGAATGGATTTCAGCCCGGCGAAGGCCAGCAGCGCCACCAGCGATGTCCAGTGCCAGACATCCATCACCACCACCGTGGCCCAGGCGGCAAAGGTGTCTTGGGTGTAGTTGTAGGAGATGCCCAGCTTGTCCAGCGTATAGCCCAACAGGCCGATGTCGACGCGCCCGAAAATTTGCCAGATGGTGCCGACCACGTTCCACGGGATCAGCAGCGGAAGCGACATCAGCACGAGGCAGAAGCTGGACCAGAAGCCGGATTTCGGCATGTTCAGCGCGACGAAAATGCCCAGCGGGATTTCAATGGCCAGAATGATCCCCGAGAACATCAGCTGACGCCCCAGCGCATCCCACATGCGGTCCGAGTGCAGCATTTCCTCGAACCACTCCAGCCCCGCCCAGAAGAACTGGTTCTGGCCAAATGTGTCCTGCACCGAATAGTTGACGACGGTCATCAGCGGGATGACGGCGGAAAAGGCGACCAGCAGCAGCACCGGCAGCACCAAGAACCATGCTTTTTGGTTGACGGTCTTGTTCATCAGGCGGCCTCCCCCTGTTGGCGCCAGTCGTCGACATAGACGTTGACCTGCGCAGTATCGAAGGCCACGCGGGTCATGTCCGGCGTGATCTCGGTGCCTTCGGCGGCGACGATGTTGATCTCGTTTCCGAACAGGTCGGCGCGGATGATCTTGTGACGGCCCACATCCTCGACACGGCGCACCTTGACCGGCAGGCCGTCGCCATCGGTCAGCGTCACGAATTCGGGGCGCACGCCCAGTTTCACGTCACCGCTCAGCGCGCCATAACGCTGCCCCAGCGCAACCTGCGCGCCGTGCACGGTGGCCTGCGTGCCCTCGACCGACGCCGGGATCAGGTTCATGCCGGGCGAGCCGATGAAATAACCCACGAATGTATGTTCGGGCCGCTCGAACAGTTCCTGCGGTGTGCCGATCTGGACCACACGACCGTCGTGCATGACGACCACCTTGTCGGCGAAGGTCAGCGCTTCGGTCTGGTCGTGGGTCACATAGATCATCGTGTGCCCGAATTCGTGGTGCAGCGATTTCAACTGCGTGCGCAGTTCCCATTTCATATGCGGGTCGATCACGGTCAGCGGTTCGTCGAACAGCAATGCGTTCACGTCCTCGCGCACCATGCCACGGCCGAGGCTGATCTTTTGCTTGGCATCCGCTGTCAGACCACGGGCGCGTTTGTTCAGCACGTCCTCCATGCCGATCATCTGCGCGATCTTCTGCACCCGTTCAGCCACGTAAGACGCAGGCTCGCCCCGGTTGCGCAGCGGAAAGGCCAGATTGTCGTGCACGGTCATCGTGTCGTAGACGACCGGAAACTGGAACACCTGCGCGATGTTGCGGTCGGCGGTGCTGGATTGGGTCACGTCCTTGCCGTCAAACAGGATGCGCCCCTGGCTGGGATGCAGCAGGCCCGAGATGATGTTCAGCAGCGTGGATTTCCCACAGCCCGAGGCACCCAGCAGGGCATAGGCCTCGCCGTCGGCCCAGTCGTGGTTCAATTCCTTCAGCGCAAAGTCGGCCTCGGATTTCGGGTTTGGCAGGTAGGAATGTGCCAGATTGTCGAGCGTGATCTTTGCCATGTCTCAAGCCGCCAATGCATAAGAGGCGGGTGCAACCAGGTCGCCCGCTTCGGTGAAGATGTAGACATGCGCAGGGTCCAGATAGACCGGTTGCGCCGTCCCCGGTTTCAGGTCGTGCACGCCGTGAACCAGCCCGACCCATGTGTCGCCGTGGTGGTTCAGGTGAACAAAAGTTTCAGACCCCGTCAGCTCGGTCACGATCACGCGGGCGTCGAATTGCAACGCACCGTCCTTGTGGCGGGCAATCTCCAGATGGTTGGGCCGGAAGCCCGCCAGATAGCGCCCGTCGGCCAGATCGGCCAGCGGGCCGGTGGCCTTGGCGCTTTGCCCTTTGCCGAACATCAGCGTGCCGCCGGTCTTGCTGATGGTCATGAAGTTCATCGGCGGATCGCTGAACACCCGCGCCGTGGTCGCATCGACCGGCTGGCGATAGACTTGCGGTGTCGGTCCGAACTGGGTCACGCGGCCCTGCCACAGGGTCGCGCAATTGCCGCCCAGCAACAGCGCCTCTTCGGGTTCGGTGGTCGCATAGACAAAGACAGCGCCTGATTCCTCGAAGATCTTGGGGATCTCGACGCGCAATTCCTCGCGCAGTTTGTAATCGAGGTTCGCCAGCGGTTCGTCCAGCAACACCAGCCCCGCGTTCTTGACCAGCGCCCGCGCCAGTGCGCAACGCTGTTGTTGCCCCCCGGACAGCTCCAGCGGTTTGCGGTTCAGGAACGGGCCAAGCTGCATCAGGTCGGCGGCCTGTTTCACCGCTGTGTCAATCTCGGCCCTGGACTTGCCCATCAGCCGCAGGGGCGAGGCGATGTTGTCGTAAACGGTCATCGACGGGTAGTTGATGAACTGTTGGTAGACCATCGCGACTTTGCGGTCCTGCACGCGCATTCCGGTCACGTCCTGACCTTCCCAGAACAGACGTCCCTCGGTCGGCACATCCAGCCCGGCCATCAGCCGCATCAGCGATGTTTTCCCCGACGAGGTCGGCCCCAGCAGCACGTTCATTGTGCCACGCGCAAGCGTCAGGTTGGTGGGATGAATATGCACATCGCCGTTCACCACCTTGGACACGTTTTTGAACTCAAGCGTCATGCCGCCCCCCTATTCCGCCGCCGCAGCATTCGACTGCTGTGCGTGGTCTTTCATCCATCCCTGCAAGCGGTCGATGTCCGCTGCATCCATCCGCAAGCCCAGCTTGCTGCGCCGCCAGACCACGTCCTGCGCCGTGCGTGCGTATTCCTTGTCCATCAGCCACGTGACCTCGCGCGCGGTCAGCGTCGCGCCAAAGTCCGTGCCGAGATCGGCCAGCGTTTTGGCCCCGTCCAGCATCTGCGCGGCTTCGGTCCCGTAGGCGCGCACCAGCCGCAGCGCCCAGCGGTCGGTCAGGAAGGGAAAGTCGCGTTTCAGACCGGCCACCAATGCGTCGACCCCGTTCACCGGGAAATCCCCCCCCGGCAGCGGCACGCCTGCGGTCCAGACCTTGTCGACCCCGTCGAAATGGTGGGCGATCTGTTCCAGCGCGGTTTCGGCCAGCCGGCGATAGGTGGTGATCTTGCCGCCAAAAACGCTGAGCGCGGGTGCGCCGCGGCTGGTGTCGGTCTTGATCACATAATCACGGGTCGCGGCGCTGGCGCTGCTGGCGCCATCGTCATAGAGCGGACGCACGCCGGAATAGGTCCACACCACATCCGCGTCGGAAATGGGTTTCGCCAGATAGCCGTTGATAAAGTCGATCAGGTACGATTGTTCCTCGGGCGTGATCTGCGGTTTCACATCCGCATCCGTATGGTCCATGTCGGTGGTGCCGATCAGGGTAAAGTCGGTCTCGTAGGGGATCGCAAAGATGATGCGCCCGTCGGTGCCTTGAAAGAAATAGCATTTGTCGTGGTCGAACAGCCGCTTGGTCACGATGTGACTGCCGCGCACCAGACGCACGCCGCTTTGCGAGTTGCTTTTCAGCGTGCCGCGCAGCACGTCGCCAACCCATGGGCCTGCGGCATTTACCACCATTCGGGCGGTCATGCTGCGGCTTTGGTCGCCCTCTTGCAGAGTGACCTGCCACAGGCCGTCCACCACCTCGGCGCCTGTCACCTTGGTGCGCGGCATGATCCGCGCGCCGCGTGCTTCGGCGTCGCGGGCGTTCAGCACCACCAGACGCGAATCCTCGACCCAGCAATCCGAATATTCGAACGCCTTCTCGAACTTCGGGTTCAGGCCACGCCCCTCGGGGGCGCTGCGCAGGTCCAGCCTGGAGGTGCCGGGCAGGATTTTGCGCCCGCCCAGATTGTCGTAAAGAAACAGTCCCAGCCGGATCAGCCACGCGGGCCTGCGTCCACGCATCCACGGCATCACCACGTTCAGCAGCCTGGACGTGGGCGTGGTCATGTCAAAGCGCATCGAGCGGTGATGGGGCAGCACGAACCGCATCGGCCACGAGATATGCGGCATCGCGCGCAACAGCACCTCGCGTTCGATCAGCGCCTCGCGGACCAGCCGCAGTTCGAAATATTCCAGATAGCGCAGGCCGCCGTGAAACAGCTTTGTCGATGACGCAGAGGTGGCCGAACCGATGTCGTTCATCTCGGCCAGACAGACCGACAAACCCCGGCCCGCCGCGTCACGCGCGATGCCACATCCATTGATGCCGCCGCCGATAATCAGCAGGTCACAGTCCGGTTTCATCAAAAGCCTCCCCTGCGACGTTACCGCCGCTTGGGGCACAGCGTACAAAATTCACGCGCGTTTGGAAGGTAAAAATGTTCGTTTTCGCTCGTTTTTCGCCAAGAGGCTGAATTTACACTGGATTTCGCGCAAAAATGCATGGCAATTTACAAGTACGCGCTGCGAACCGCACAATAGCGCAGGTTACAGGCTTCGATTCGTGACCGTATGGGAGGCAGAATGAGTCAATCTTTGCGCAAACCCGAGATCATCAAGATCGCCCGCCGCGAAGGCCGGGTGACGGTGGACGGGCTGGTGGATCATTTCGGCGTTGCCCCGCAGACCATTCGCCGCGACCTGACCGAGCTTGCGGATTCTGGCAAGCTTGAGCGGGTGCACGGGGGGGCCGTTCTGCCCTCGACGACCACGAACATCGGATACAGCGAACGCCGCGAGTTGAACCAGGCGGCCAAGGTCGACATTGCCCGCGTCTGTGCGGCGCAGATTCCAAACGACTGTTCGGTGTTCCTGAACATCGGCACCACGACCGAAGCCGTCGCCGCGGAACTGTTGCATCATCAGGGGCTGCTGGTTGTGACCAATAACATCAACATTGCCATGATCCTGTCGCAAAACCACAGCATCGAGGTTGTGGTGACGGGCGGCAACCTGCGCCGGTCCGATGGCGGGCTGATCGGCGACCTGGCGACGCAGACCATCCGCCAGTTCCAGTTCGACTATGCGGTCATCAGCTGTTCGGCGCTGCGCGAAAATGGCGATCTGATGGATTTCGATATTCAGGAGGTCGGCGTCAGCAAAACGATCATCGCCCATTCGGAAGAGGTGTTCCTGGTGGCCGACGGGTCCAAGTTCGAACGCAAGGCCCCGGCCCGCATCGCCTCGATGGCGCAGGTCGACTTGTTCGTGACGGACCTGCCCCTGTCGCTCGCTTGCGCCAGCTTTTGCGAAACCTCCGGGACCAAGGTGCTTTACGCGTAATACCACAAATCGGCCACATTTCAGGCTATGGTTGAGAGGGAACCCGCTCAATCCGTCCGGTCCAAGGCAGGCAAAGCCATATTAAACACTGTTTTTCCGTCAAGTGGTCTCAAAATTGCCCCGTTTCACTGACCTTTTGTTAACAACTTAAAGCAGATCAACCGCTGCTTGAGGTGGAAACGTATATGGGGAACGAAACCAATGATGCATATTCTTGCCGTAGATGACGATCCGGTCATTCTGGACTTGCTGCGTGGCAGTTTGACCGAAGAGAAAAACTATAAACTGACCTGCGCTGCTTCGGCCGAGGATGCTTTGGACATCGTTCGTGAATCGCCACGTCTGTTCGACTGTTTCCTGGTCGATATCATGCTGCCCGGCGTGGACGGGATCGAGATGTGCGAAATGATCCGCGCCTGCGCGGCCTACCGCAGCACCCCGATCCTGATGATGACCGCCAGCCGCGAAGCAGGGCTGATGCAACGTGCGTTCTTTGCCGGTGCGACCGATTACATCTCGAAACCGCTGGAAGGTGTCGAGCTGGGCGCGCGCATCAACTCGGCCGGCCTGCTGAACGCAAGCCTGCTGCGCGAGCGTGAGGCACAGCACACGCTGGGCGAGCTGACCGCGCTGGTCAAAGTCCGCTTTGAGGAGCCGTTCAAGCTGGACGTGCCCGGCATGTCCAACCTGCTTGAAATGGAAAACCATCTGCTGCGTCTGCAAACCGGCTGCTATGCGATGAACCTTTTCAGCATCGAGGCACAGGGCATGAAAGCCGCCCACGCCAACGTGTCGCCCCCTGCCTTCCGCAACGCGATCGAACAGCTGGCCGAGATCACGCTGGATTCGCTGAACGGATTTGCCGCCCACGTCGCCTATGTCGGGTCGGGTCGGTTCCTGGGGCTGACCATCGGTCGCCGCCGTCTGGACCTGAACAAGCTGCGCCGCGACATGACCCAGGACCTTGCGCGGAACTGGGACGAGGAAACCAGCCAGATCGCCACACCACCCAAGGTGCGGGTCGCCTCTGTGGGGAACCAACGCTACTGGTCCGGTATGTCCGCAAGCGAGAAACTGCGCGAGACAAGCATCAAGTCCGAGCCGTTCAGCGAGAGCGTCGAGGAGGAAGAAAGCAACCTCTTCGCCAAATTCGAAAGCTACGTGGACTCGCGCGACTGATCCCGGGGCCTGCGCCCCGGTGCATTCCGAACGGCGGTTTGTGGCATTTCGCCGAAGCCGCCGTTTGCCCAATTTTTAATCGCACGTGTGTTGCGGTGCGGTTCTGCACCCATTGCGTGCGGATTAAAGCGGGCAGAAGCTACAATTTTTTCGAAAAATTCCAATTGTTTCGCCAATCGCCCAATTGATGCCATCTTTCCCCGTAGAGTTGTCATATGGCCTCCAGACAGGCGATTGGGGCCAGAAAAGAAAAAATGGAGACTAGCAGTGCGTATTTTGGCTGTAGACGATGATCCCATCATTCTCGAACTGTTGACACAGTTCGTTGCGGCTATTGGCGAGCACGAGCTGACCACCGCCGAGTCCGGCGCCGAGGCGCTGGACATTCTCAAGACACCCGGATGCGCGCCGTTCGAGTGTTTCATGCTGGACATCCAGATGCCGCAGATGGACGGCGTCGAACTGTTGACCCGCATCCGTGATATTGCCCGCTATGCGGACACGCCGGTGCTGATGGTCACGGCCATGTCCGACAAGCGTTACATTGATGCCGCGTTCAAGGCGGGCGCCACCGACTATGTGACCAAGCCGTTCGAGGTGAACGAACTGCGCGTGCGTGTGGGTATGGTCGAAAAGATCACCCAGACCCGCCAGCTGCGCACCAAGAAAATTTTCGCGGCCAAGACCGCCGCCGCCGTTCCGCAGACGCTTGAGCTGCATGAGCCGCTGTCGGTCTATGATGTGGACAACGTGATCGACTTTATCGCGATGGAAAACTATGTGGCCCAGCTGTCGCGCAATGCGCTGTTCGGCTCGACCGCCTTCGGCTTTTCCGTGCGCGATGTTGAAGGGTTTCACCAGACGCTGAACGCTTTTGAATTCAGCGGCCTGATCTCGGATGTGGCCGAGGTGATCTCGGACACGCTGGCGGGCCATCAGTTCCTGATGTCCTATGGCGGCGACGGCACCTTTGTGTGCGTCACCGAAAGCGGCTGGCGGCCCGACACCGAACGTCTGATGGACGACGTGAACCTGGCGCTGTCGCGGATGGAGATGTTCAACAACGACGGCCAACCGCTGGAACCCCGCGTCAGCGTGGGCAGCGCCGTGCGGATGATCTGGAAAAGCGGCAGTGCCGTGATGGACGCCCTGGGCGAGGCGCATTCCAGCGCCAAGGCGGCCGCGGAAAAGTATGAACGCAACCGCCATGACTTTTGGCTGACTGAGCAACGCGCATAATGGACGGCGGCTTGGATATGATGTCGGGTCTGGAAAAGATCCGGGGACGATTTCTGGATCTTCTGGTCACCCGTCAACAAAGCATCGCGCACCACGCGGTGCTGGCCTATGAAAGCCACACGCTTGATGAAGTGAACGGTAACCTGGCTGCAGCCCGTGACATCCTGCACCAGATTGCGGGCACTGCGGGATCGCTTGGCTTTGACGATCTGGGCAATGCGGCGCGGATGTGTGAGAACGAGATTGTCGCGCATCTGAACGGTCCGGACAACGACCTGGCGCTGTGCCCCGATGCGTTGCTGGTACAGATCGACGACTTTGTCGAACAGTGCAAAGGGATGTTGCATTAGCAACGGACCGGCAGGAACCTGAAGAAACGCGCTGTAGCAGGCGCGTTTTTTCGTTTGTGCGGCCTACTGCATTGCGCGCATGCCCTGCCCCATCCCCCGACCGGTTGTCCCTGAATGCAAAAGGCACCCACAATTGTGGATGCCTGTGAGCCCGTGTCATGTCTGAATGACCTCTTCAGGTCTCGGCGTAGGCTTTCAAGGCGGCCTTGATCTGGTCACCCAGCAACATCGGATCAAACGGCTTGCTGATCACCTCGGCCGCCCCAAGTTCGCGCAGCTCTTCGACTTCGGAATTCTGGGCGCGGGCGGTCATGAAGATCGCCGGGGTTTTTTCCAGTGCGGGGATCTGGCGCATCCGCTCGAGCGTCTGGCGACCGGTCATGCCGGGCATCATCACATCCAGCAAGAGCACATCGGGAACAAAGGCCTGAACCAGCAAAAGCGCCTCTTCGCCAGAGGCGCTTTGGACCACTTCGAAATCTCCGGAGAGCCCGAGCGCAAGCTGGGCGATCTCGCGAATATCTGCATCATCTTCAACGTGTAATATTTTTATCATCTAATTTCCAATCAAGAGGCCACGCGCAATTTAGGCTCGTTGCTGGCTTCCGAGGATATAGCCTCGAGCTTGGGTAAATTAAAGAAAAATGTCGTTCCAACACCTTCGACACTGGTGAAGCCGATCGTACCTCCAAGACTTTGTACAATGGCCTTGCAAATGCTCAACCCCAAACCTGTTCCACCCTTGGTTGTGCGGGACGAATTGGCCAGATCGGCAAACTTTTCGAAAATCTTGTGCTGATCCTGAAGCGGAATCCCCTGCCCCTGGTCACGCACCGAAATGCGCAGGCTGTCGCCCTCGTCGCGGACACGGATGGCGACGGTGTCGCCGGCCTTGGAGAACTTGCAGGCGTTGGAGACAAGGTTGTTCAACACCTGGATCACACGGTTGGGATCGGTGCGCAGCGGCAGCGGATCGTCCAGGCCAATAGCTTCGAGCGAAATGCCGAAACGCTCGCCGATGTTCGCATTGGCGACCTGCGCTTCGCGGATCAGATCGCGCATGTCCACATCGTCCAGCGTGAACTCCATACGACCGGCCGAGATTTTCTCGAGGTCCAGAATGTCGTTCAGGATCAGCACCAGCCGGTCGGCATTGCGATGTGCGATGCCCAACAGGTCGACCGCCTTGTCCGGCAGGTCGCCGGTGGCGTTCGACAGCATCAGCCCCATGGCTCCCTTGATCGAAGTCAGCGGCGAACGCAGCTCGTGGCTGACGGTCGAGATGAAATCGGACTGTGCCCGCTCCTGCTCGATCCGGGCGGAAATGTCGTTCAGCACGATCAGGAAGCGGCCATCGTTATGATGGCTGGGCAGAAACTTGATGCTGATGTGAAAGGGCACATCAAACAGGGTCTCTTCGAACTGGGTCGACGTTTCGTTGCGTTCGATCATACGCCGGCACGCGCTGCGAATGGCCTTGGCGCCCGGCTGCATCGCCAGTTCGGACAGTGAATGTCGTTCGACCTCATTGTCCTGCCAGCCCAGACGGCGACGCGCGGCGGCGTTGACATAGGCGAATTTCTCGGAATCGGCGCGGACAATCCAGATGTCATCGCGCAGTTCGTGCAGGGACTCTGCGACGTTGCGTTCTGCCAGAAGCTGGCGCGTGCGCGTGATGTCGGTGCGCACGGAAATCGACCCTTTCCAGGTACCCTTGGTGTCGAACAAGGGCATAATGGTGCTGTGCGTGTAGATGATCGAACCGTCCTTGCAGCGCAGAGGCGTTTCACCCTGCCACATCTCGCCACGCTGCAGGCAGGTGCGAATCTCAAGCGCCAGCCCGCGATGGGCGACGTCATAGACCTTGAGCACCTGCTCGCCCATCAACTCGCTGCGGGTATAGCCGGTCATTTCCAGAAACAGGTCGTTCGCTTCTGACAGCTCGTGTTTTTCATTGACGATGGTGACCATTGCGTGCCGGTCCAGCGCGCTCAGCCGCTGGGCCATGGACAAGGCCCGACCCGAGGTCATGCGGCGAATGTTGTATTTGACAAGGGCCAGAGGGGTCAGCCCGGCAAGCGTAATTGCGCCCGCGATCGGCAGCACCTCTGCGCTGAGGCCTGGTAGGAAGCTTGGACTATATGCGTACCAGCCAAATGCCAAAGCACTGCCAAATGCAAATCCAACCGCCGTTTTATCGGTAAAACCCTTAACTAACACACTGCTCATCCCTGAACCGCAACACTCGGCTTAAACGCGTCGTGTTCTTACAAACCCGCCGGTCGTTCTGCGGATGTGTCATTTATTACAGTCCAAATTGGCAAAAATAGGGCAGGCTTGGTCTATCAGGGTGTCGCTGGTTGGGTGGTGCTATGACGCCTGAGCCTCGAGACCCAGGACACTTGCCGAGATGCCTGCCAGATCCGTGCGCGATTTGACAAGATTTGCAGACAGCCGCTGATCGGCGCGGCGGCTGCCATCAGCAGACAATGCCACGATGCGGATCTTCTTGCCCGACTGGTACACTTCGTCCAGCAACTCTGATGCGTCACCGTCGGGCAGCGTCCAGTCCAGGACAATCACATCGTAATCGTTGTGCTTCAGACGCTTGCGTGCCTCTGCAAGGTTTTTGGCATGAGACACATCGGCCACCGGGTTCAGGCCCGAGTGGATGACTTCGGCAAAATCCAGATCGTCTTCGAGGTGCAGCACCTTCAGCCGTTCGCGGTTTTTCGATGGTTTTATCGCATCCGGGGGCGGCAAAAGCGGTTTTGCTTCCGCCAGCGGGCAGGTGAACCAGAACACGGTCACGCGATTGGGAACGCTTTCAAATCCGATCTCGCCGCCATGACGCTTCACGATCTGGCGGGTGATGTTCAGGCCCAGACCGGTGCCGCCCTTGGCGCGCGTGTCCGAACTGTCGGCCTGCGAGAAGGCCTTGAAGATGCGCACACGGAAATGCTCCGGGATGCCGGGGCCTTCGTTCTGGATATAGACAATGCCCACGCCCCCCAGCCTTTCGGCCTTGATCCGCACGGCGCTGTTATCGGGAGAGTATTTGCAAGCGTTCGACAACAGGTTGACCAGAACCTGTTTCGTCCGTCCGGGATCGGCAAAAACCTCAAGCGGGATCTCTGGCAGGTCGATCTCAACAGTGGCGAGATGCGTTTTGATATAAGGCGACAATTCGTCAACAGTGTCGCGGATCAGCCCGCCCATATCGACGTTTTCAAAGTTGAACGTGACCTCGCCTGACGAAATCTTTTCAAGGTCCAGGATGTCGTTGACGATCGAGGTCAGCCGGTCGACGTTCGTGGTGGCGATGTCCATCAGCCGCTGTGTGGCGGGGGGCATGTCGTCGCCACCGGTTGCACGGATCAGCCCGAGCGCGCCCTTGATCGAGGTCAGCGGCGTGCGCAATTCGTGGCTGACCGTGGCCACGAATTCGTTCTTCATATGCTCGACCTTTTTCTGGTCGGTGATGTCCAGAACCTGCGCCACATAGAAATAGCGGCCTTCGTTCTTGTCATAGACCCAGCTGACGCGGAAATAACACCAGCGCAGATCGCCGCTGGAATGTACGACCTGATGTTCGCCTTCGTACAGTTCGGCGCGCGCGGCGACCATTTCGGCCACGGCCTTGTAGATCGGACCGCGTCCATCAGGCGGGATCAGGTCCGCCATGCGCATCGGCGCCATCAATTCGTCTTCGGAATAACCGCTGACCGCGCAAAAGGCATTGTTCACGCCGGTGATGTTGCTCTGGTCATCCATCATGACCATGCCCACGGGGGCAACGCTGATCACCTTGCGGAACCGTTTTTCGCTGGCTTCCAGCGCATTGCGCGAATGACGCAGATCGGTGACGTCGGTCTGGGTGCCGATCAGCCGCGTCGCCCTGCCGTTTTCATCCCGCTCCACCACGATGGCGTCGGATTTCATCCAGCGCCAGACCAACCCGTCGGGGGTATCGAACCGGATACGGTATTCCGCGATCGAGCGCTCGGTCTCGCCGCGCATGCAGGCGACATCGGCGTTGATCAGGATCTGACGGTCTTCGGGGTGGATCCGTTCCATGAACAGGCTTTGAGTGTCCATGGTTTGGGTGTCCATGGGCTGTGTGACTGGCTCGATGCCCATGATCCGGCACCAGGTGTCGGACACGTCCGAGGTGCCCGTGGTCAGATCCACGTCAAACACCCCGATCTGCGCACCTTGCAGGGCAAGGTCGTACAAGGTCTTGGTGTTTTTCAATTCGTCCTGGGTGCGGATTTCTTCGGTCAGGTCGTGGATAATGATCGTCTTGCGCAGTTCTTCGTCGAACGACTGCCAGTCGTTGCGCTGCACATCCAGCAACAGGCGTCTGCCGTCCTTGGTCTGGCCGATTGCGTTGTGACGGGTTCCGGGCTCGACCTGCTCAACCGGTTGCACCAGTGTTTCAAACGCGCGCGCGGGCAGCTCGGATGAATCGTGGCCGAACATATCAAGCGCCGCCTGGTTCGCGGACAGCACCCTGCCGTCGCCATCCAGGACGAACACCGCCGACACGGCGTTTTCAAGGATCGAGCTTTTCTCGGCCTCCTGCGCATTCAGCTTGCGGGCGCGCATCTCGGCCACTTCGGCCATGGCTTCGCTGCGGATGCGCGTGCTGCGCAAGGCGACATACAGCATGAACGTCAGCAGCGTGCCCGCGATCACGATCAGAATGTGCGCGTATTTCTTGAACAGCGCGTCATAGGCCGGAGTGCTGCGGTAGACCACGGTCCAGGCCCGCCCCAGGTTCGTGGTGGTCAGGACGGTGGAAAATGCGCCCGCGTTCTCGCGGTCGGGGTCGGTGTCAAAGATCAGGTGTTCAGGATCGGTTGTCTTGCCGTCATAGACCGAGATTTCGTAGCTCTTGCCCTGGCTGGGGGTCAGATTGGACAGGATGTCCGGCCCGACAAACGGCACATAGACCCACAGGTCATGCGACCAGCCCGCCTGTTGAGGCACCGTGACCGGCATCACCAGCAGGAAACCCGCCTGCTCCATTTCGTCCTGCACCAGCGTGATCCGGCGGGTCATTTGCGGTTTGCCCGTCGCGCGCGAATTTTCAAGTGCCTCGGTGCGCGCTTCTTCAAACCGCAAATCCAGCCCCAAGGCGCCGCGGTTGCTTTCCAATGGCGAGATGTGACTGATGATCAGATGCTCGTCGGCATCGACCTTCGGGTGTACTTCAAATGCCTCGAGCCCCGGCGCCGCATGCAGCGCCATAAAGCTTTCCATATCCGCTTGGGGCACGCCCTCGATCAGACCCATGCCCAGAACTCCGGGCAGATAGTCTTCGACTTTCAGGGATTTGACGTATGAATCGAACTCTTGCTTGGTGACCTCATCAGAGGCCACGATAAACGCCGCAACTCCGGTCAGGCTATGCAAATAGCTGTCGAACCGTGTGTCCAGTGCTTCGGTCCCGTCCAGCGACAGGCGCACGAACTCCTGCTGAGCAGCCGTTTGCGATGTTTGATAGCGCAGCGTCGCCATACCGACCGTGATCAGTACGAATAGAGCGATAAGAAAAATATCAAGCTTGCGCACTAAAAGAGCCTGTTCTGGTTACGTTACTAACAATACTTGCTCGATACAGTGTTGCCACAACTTTTGCGTGGCTTATCGAATTACGCCCTCATGGGTTGTTAGCCTGAATTTTGGTGTCTGTCTAAATCTATCGCCCTCGACGAAAGCGTTGGTTTCGAAGCCGTGCGAAAGAAACAACATATTATACACATGCACTTGGCGTTCTTGCAGCGCCGTCTCAGGCCGTTCCCGCATCGCGACAGCGCCGGATCATGCAACCACAAGTAGCAACTTCCGACCATCTTTGGATAGCGGTCCAGCCGTTGCAATGTGGCCACATTTCAGGTGCGGGTTTTACGCTTTCACGGCCCCGGAATGGCCTGCGTCCAACATCTGGCGCAGGGCGCGCACGGCGCTGTCGGGGGTGGTGATCACGGGGCAGTCCAGCATCGGGGTCAATAGTTTTTCAGCCCGCGCCAGGCTGAACTGGCCCAGCACCACCGCGTCCTGCGGCCCCAGCACCTTGCATGCTTCGCGCACCGCCGCGTCATGGGCTGCGCCATCGCCTGCCTTGAGCGCGGCCAGCGCGCCATCGGCCAGAACCGGTGTGATCTCGACGGTTTGCCCCCGCTGGGCAGCCATCTGCTGCAACTCGCGGCTGAGCGCGGGCAGGGACGGGCCAAAGGTGACCACCAGCGCGATGCGCGATCCGATGTCCAGTGCTGCGTCGAACGCGGCCTCGTTGGGGCGCATCACAGGGATCGACAGGTCGGCCTTGACCGCCTCGATCGCGGGGCCAAAGGCGGAACAGGTGAACAGCACGGCGCGGGTGTCGTCGGTGCCGGTTCCGCGCGCCGCGTAACGGCCCAGCGTGACAAAGCGGTCGGTCATCGCGGCGTCCAGCGTGCCGGCGGCCGCCAGATCGGCGGACAGGGACGCGTCCAGCAGATCGGCCCGCAGCGCTTGCGGCCAGAGCCGGACAAAAGCGTCGCGGATCGGCAGAACGGATTCTTCCAACGCGTGGATCAGCGCAATGCGCGGTGGATTGGCATCAGACATGGGGGGCATCCTTGCGCGCGCGCAGGGCGGCAATCAGCGCCTTGTCGCGGGTGTCTTCCAGTTCCGCAATGTCGCGCCCTGCGGCCTCGCGGGTGACGCCGGCGACCAGTTCGGCCTGAACCTCGGGGCTGAGGGTGGGCGATCCCAAAGCAGCCCAGCGGCGTTCCTGGCTGGACCCCAGATGCGCCAGATAGCCTTGCATTCCCCCTGCCCCGCCGCCCAGGTGATAGGCCATATGCGCGCCCAGCACCGACCAGCGCAGCCCCGGCCCGTTGACCAATGCCGCGTCAATCGCTTCGACATCGGCGATGCCGTCCTGCACCATGAACACCGCCTCGCGCCACAGGGCCGAGGCCAGACGGTTGGCAATGTGTCCCGTTGCGTCCTTGTTCAGCCGCACCGGCACACGACCCGCGCCGCGATACAGCGCCTCGGCCCGTGCGATGCGGTCCGCGTCGACGCCGTAGATTTCGACCAGCGGCACCAGATGCGGTGGGTTGAAGGGGTGGGCCGTGATCAGCCGTGCGGGGTCCTGCAAGCCGGGAGCCAGTTCGGACCACGTCAGCGCCGATGTGGACGAGGCCAGCACCGCGTGATCGTCCAGAAACGGCTCGACCTGCGCATAAAGGTCATGTTTCACGGGGATGTTCTCGGGCGCGTTTTCCTGCACCAGATCTGCACCGGTCACCGCCTCGGCCAGCGTGTCGCACAGGGTCACGCTGCCGAGCGGACCCGCGTCAGGGGCGGCTTCGGCCAGTTGCGCCAGCGGCTTTGCCATCCGCGCGGGCGTGGCGGCCAGCGCATCGGGATGCGGGTCCCACACCCGCACATCCGCGCCATGATGCTGGAACAGCGCCGCCCAAGCGGCCCCGATCAGGCCCGCGCCCAGAATGGCGATCCGGGGGGTCGGTGCGTCTGTGGTCATGGCGGCTGTCCCTTGCTGCAAACAATGATGCGCCATTGCTACGCCAGTTCGGCGCACAGATCGACACCGATCTGCCGCTGCATCAGGTCGGGGCGAACATATCCTTGTAAGCGTCGCGCAGGATGTTCTTTTGCACCTTGCCCATTGTGTTGCGCGGCAGGCTGTCGATCACCACCAACCGGCGCGGGTGTTTGAAACGTGCCAGCGGCCCCTTGATCGTCTCCATGATCGCGTCGGTGTCGGGGGTCTGCCCCTTTTGCGGCACCAGAACGCCCACCACGGTTTCGCCAAAGTCGGGGTGCGGCACCCCGATCACCGCGCTTTCCAGCACGCCGGGCTGTTCGTCCAGCACCAGCTCGATCTCTTTGGGATAGATGTTGTAGCCGCCCGAAATGATCAGATCCTTGCCCCGGCCAACAATGCTGACATAGCCGTCGGCGTCGATCTGACCCAGGTCGCCAGTGATGAAAAACCCGTCGTCGCGCAGTTCGGCGGCGGTTTTTTCTGGCATCTGCCAATAGCCCTTGAACACGTTCGGCCCACGCACCTCGATCACGCCGACCTCGCCCTGCGGCAGGGTCGCGCCGGTGTCGGGGTCGGTGATCTTCAGCTCGACCCCCGGCAGCGGAAAGCCCACGGTGCCCGCGCGGCGTTCGCCGTCATAGGGGTTTGACGTGTTCATGTTCGTTTCGGTCATGCCGTAGCGTTCCAGAATACGCTGGCCGGTGCGCCCTTCGAACTGCACATGGGTTTCTGCCAGCAGCGGGGCCGACCCCGAGATGAACAGCCGCATGTGTGCTGCGGCCTCGCGGGTAAAGCGGTCGTCGTCCAGCAGACGGGTATAGAACGTGGGCACGCCCATCATGGTCGTGGCGCGGGGCATCTGGGCCAGAATCTGGTCCTGATCGAAACCGGGCATAAAGATCATGCTGCCGCCTGCGACCAGCGTCACATTGGTGGCCACGAACAGCCCGTGCGTGTGGAAAATCGGCAGCGCGTGCAACAGCACATCATCCGCCGTGAACTGCCACTCGTTCACCAGCGTCTGTGCGTTCGACAGCAGGTTCGCCTGCGTCAGCATCGCGCCCTTGGACCGTCCCGTGGTGCCCGAGGTGTACAGAAACGCGGCCAGGTCGTCCTCAGAGCGGTCAACCGTGTCAAACTGGTCGGGCTGCTGCGCGGATTTGTCGGTCAGCGATCCGGTGCCGTCGGCGTTCAGGGTTTCAACCTTGGCCCCCAACCCTTCTGCCACAGGCTCCAGCGATCCGGTCTTGGCCGCGTCACAGACCACCAGCGCCGCACCGCTGTTTTCGATAAAATACGTCAGCTCATCCGTGGTATAGGCCGTGTTCAGCGGCAGGAACACCAGACCGGCCTGCGCACAGGCGGCGCACAGCGCCAGCGCCTGCGGTGATTTATGCACCTGCACCGCGACACGGTCACCCGGCTGCAACCCCAACCCTGTCAGCACATGAGCGATCTGCGCCGCCTGTGCCAGGAAACCGGCATAGGTCACCGTGCTGCCATCGCTCAGGTGCAAGAATGGTGCATCGCGCCCCGCGTGGGCTCCGAACAGGGTATCGTAAAGAGGGTTGGCCATGTCTTACCTTTCCGCAGTCGTCGCGTTGGCGCCTGTTTTTGCCAGCGAGGTGACCTCGGAACTGGCAACGATTTTGCGTTTGGTCGCAAAGTTTTCGTGATTTACCGCGACTTGCGCGAGATCATAAAGATAATTCACCATCACACCGCCCGATTGTGCCTGCCCGTTGTCCGAGGCATCGGCGTCAGCGTGCACCGCATGCACCAGCGCCCCGTTGCCCAGATGAAAGCGCGCCACCGGATCAAAGGGCGCATCACCCCGCCCCTTGGCGTTCAGCAGGTAATGCGCGGCCAGTGCGCGACGCGCCTCGGGCTCTTGCGGCAGTTCGATGCCGTCGCCCTTGGCCCATTTGGTCAGCAGCGGGATCGGCGACAGGGTGACAAAGGATTTCAGCCCCTTCAGCTCGGACGCAAGGTCCGCCGCCACCTGTTTGATCAGCGAATTGCCGAACGAAATGCTGGCCAGCCCCGCCTGACAGTTCGAGATCGAATAGAACACGGCAGTGTCGCAGGCCTCGGGGTTCAGGGCGGCGCGGTCCTCGGCCAGCAATGTCTGGATCGAGCCGGGGATGCCCTTGGTCAGGGCCACTTCGACAAAAATCAGCGGCTCGTCCGGCATGGCGGGGTGGAAAAAGGCAAAGCAGCGGCGGTCCTGCGGTTGCAGGCGGCGGCGCAGGTCGTCCCAGCTGTGAATGGCGTGCACCGCCTCGTAGGCGATGATCTTTTCCAGGATATGCGCAGGGCTTTCCCAGTTGATCGGGCGCAGCACCAGAAAACCGCGGTTGAACCACGACGCAAAGAGATGTCGGAAATCCAAATCCAGCGCGGCCAGTTCGGGATCGTCGCCCGCCAGCCGCAACAGGTCGGCGCGCATCCGCACCAGTGCGCCGGTGGCACCGGGGACGCGGTTCAGGCGGCGGATCAGTTCCTGCCGCTGCGGCTCGGCCGCGCCCATGAACGCGCGATAGCTCAGCTTGGACGGTGCCTGTTCATAAGCATCCAGCGCCGAGCGCACGGTTTCGGGGTCGATGTTCATGTCGTGGGCCAGATGCCGCAGGAAGGCCAGCTTGCCCGCATCGTCAAGGCCGGCGTAGTGCCCCAGAATGTCCTGCGCCAGCGCCAGTTCGGAGGTTTCGCCCGCGCTGCCCAGCAGGTCGGCCATCAGCGCCTCGACCGGACGGCCCGACGCGCGCCCCTGCCCCGGCGTGCGATACCGGCGTTCGAACATGGTGGAAAGCAGGTCGGCAAGTATCGTCATGTTCCAGTCCTTTTCGCGTGATGTCGCAGACCCTCGAAAAGGAACCGCGCGCCGAAGCGGCAGGATAAGTGCCTGTTTTTCGGGCATAGGTCCCGAGTCAGAAGGCACGAACGCCAAGCATGGGCAGCTTGATCATAGGTGTATGATGTTTTTTAGGTCAATCACTTTGTATACAAGATATTAGTTATTGCGTGCTTCAAATCCCCAAGCTAGCTTTTTCAGCATGGAACAACGCAGCGCCGTAAATATCGCCAATTCGCTTGAACACATGATCTTTGACGGCACCTTTGCCGATGGGGATCGGCTGGACGAGGTTCGGCTGGCCGAACAGTTCGGCGTATCGCGCACCCCGCTGCGCGAGGCGTTGCAACGGCTGGAAAGCTCGGGGCTGGTCACCCTGATCCCGCGTCGGGGCGCTTTCGTGCGCCAGCCCGGCCCGCTGGAACTGCTTGAGATGTTCGAAGTGATGGCCGAGCTGGAAGCGGTCTGTGCCCGTCTGGCCGCACGGCGCATGTCGAACGAGGCGCTGGAAGAGTTGCGGCACGCCAACACGCGCTGTCAGATGGCCGCCGAAGCGCAGGACAGCGATCTGTACTATGCCGAGAATGAACGCTTTCACGCCACGATCTACCGCGAATCGGGCAACAGCTTTCTGGAGCAGGAAAGCCTGAAACTGCAAAAACGGCTGCGCCCCTTCCGCCGGCAGCAACTGCGCTTTCGCGGACGGATGGCGCAATCGCTGACCGAGCACGAGGAGATTGTCGCGGCGCTGACCTCCGGTGATTCCAACGCCGCGGCCAATGCGCTGCGCGACCACGTAACGGTGCAAGGCGAGCGTTTCCAAAGCTTGATGGCGGGCCTGAAGGCGGCCGCATCCTAGCCACCTGTCACGAAAACTCCCGGTTTATGGGCATATGACTGCAAGCATGCGCCGATCGGGAATGCCCCTGCAAAGATGATGTCGCAATTGCGCTTTAACCGTTGTCCAGACCCGACGCCCGGATATGCATCAAAGCGCAAAATATGCCCGATGTTCGGGCAGTGAATTGCAATCTCCTCTTGACCAATTACAATCCGTCGATGTTGTATACAAAAACAAGAATAAAAATACAGAACCCCGAAGCACAACAGTGAGGACTATCATGACACTGAAGACCCTGATGATCGGCACCGCCCTAAGCCTGGTGACTGCCGCACCCGTATTTGCCAACAAGGCCGATGACACGCTGCATATGGCGATCACCAAAGAACTGGAATCGGTCGACAACTATTACAACTCGGCCCGCGAAGGCATTCTGTTCACGCGCGGCGTCTGGGACGGTTTGCTGTATCGCGACCCTGCGACAGGCGAGATGAAGGGCAACCTGGCCACCGAGTGGACATGGATTGACGACGTCACCGTTGAATTCAAACTGCGCGAAGGCGTGAAATTCCACAACGGCGAGGCGTTCAACGCCGACGATGTGGTTTATACGGTCAACTACATGGTGAACCCGGACAACGGGGTCAAAGTCATGACCAACGTAAGCTGGATGAAAGGCGCCGAAAAGGTTGACGACAACACCGTGCGCATCAACCTGAACGCGCCGTTCCCGCCCGCCGAGGATTATCTGGCCAGCGTCGTCGTCATCTACCCCGATGAATACTATGCCGAAGTCGGCCCCAGCGGCATGGCCACCAAGCCGGTCGGAACGGGCCCCTACAAGGTCGACACGGTCGAGCCGGGCCAGCGCTACGAGCTGAGCGCCTATGCCGATTACCACGACAGCCCCAAAGGCAAGGCGCAGATCGGCAAGATCGAGATCAAGACGATCCCCGACATGAACACCCAAGTGGCCGAACTGTTTAACGGCGGTCTGGATTTCCTGTGGAACGTGCCCGCCGATCAGGCCGAGAAACTGGCGGAAATGGATGACCGGTTCGACGTGGTCAACGCACAGGCGATCCGCATCGGCTATATCACGATGGATGCGGCCGGTGCGGCTGATCCCGACGGTCCGATGACCAAGAAAGAGGTCCGTCAGGCGATCTATCACGCCATCGACCGTCAGGCGATTGTCGATGCGCTGGTCAAAGGGTCGTCCGAAGTTATCAACGCAGGTTGCGCGCCGATCCAGTTCGGCTGTGACCTCAGCGTGACGACCTATGATTACGATCCCGAAAAAGCCAAGGCATTGCTGGCCGAAGCGGGCTATCCCGACGGGTTCGAGATCGACTTTTACGCCTACCGCGACCGGCCCTACGCCGAGGCGCTTATGGGGATGCTGAACGAGATCGGCATCAAGACAAACTTCAACTACCTGAAGTACGCCGCCCTGCGTGAAAAGCGTGAGAAGAAAGAAGTGGCCATCTCGTTCCAGACATGGGGTTCCTATTCGCTGCCCGACGTGTCGGCCATCACGGGTGAATTCTTTACCGGTGGCCCGCTGGACGACGCACAAGACCCCGAAGTCATCGACTGGGTGAAACAGGCCGGTTCGATCACCGACCGCGCCGAGCGTCAGGCGCTGTATTCCAAAGCACACGCCAAAATCGCGGACGAAGCGTATTGGGTGCCGCTGTGGACCTACAACGTGAACTATGTGCTCAGCAAAGAGCTGAACTTTGACCCCACGGACGACGAAGTCATCCGTTTCGCGGACTTCTCCTGGAAGTAACCATTTGACGGGCCGCGCAGCTTTTGGTGCGCGGCCCGTGCCTTTTTCTTTGCCCGGAAGGTGATGCACGATGGCCGTCTTCATACTTAAACGTCTCGGTCTTGCCCTTTTGGTGGCCCTGACCGTTTCATTCCTCAGCTTCAGTCTTTTGTTCATGGCGGGCGATCCGGCTGTGGCCATCGCCGGCGAAAATGCCAGCGCCGAGGACATTGCGCTGGTCAACGAACGCTATGGCTTTGACCGGCCGATGATCGTGCAATACGGCGACTGGCTGGGGTCTGCTGTCACCGGTGATCTGGGCAATTCATGGTATTTCGACATCCCCGTCACCGAGCTGATTGCCGACCGTCTGACCGTCACCATGAAGCTGGGCCTTTTCGCCATCACACTGGCACTGGCGGTTGCAATTCCGCTGGGGGTCGCCGCGGCGGCCAATCCGAATTCGATGATCGACCGCTTTGCGCTGTTTCTGTCCGTGGTTGGTCAGGCCATCCCGTCCTTCTGGTTCGGCCTGATCCTGATTGTCATCTTCTCGATCAAGATGCGGCTCTTGCCCGCCTCGGGCAACGAGACATGGCAGCACTTTGTCCTGCCCACCATCGTGCTGGGCTATTACGCCACCCCCGCGATCATGCGTCTGACGCGGGCGGGCATGATGGAAGTGCTGTCCTCGGACTATATCCGCACCGCGCGGGCCAAGGGGCTGCGCACGCGCAAGGTGATGTTCAAACACGCCCTGCGCAATGCAATCATTCCCGTGGTCAGCCTGGCGGCGGTTCAGATGGGCTTTATGCTGGGCGGCTCGATCGTGGTCGAAACCGTCTTTGCGCTGCATGGGGCCGGCTATCTGGCGTGGGAATCCATCGCGCGGAACGACCTGCCGACGATGCAGGCGCTGATCCTGATTTTCTCGACTTTCTATATTCTGTTCACCTTCCTGGCTGACGTTCTGAACGCATGGCTGGACCCACGGCTGCGCGTGGGCTGAGGACCGATATGACCGATACAACCACACCCGCCGACCTGCCCGTGCAGGCCCCCCGCGACAAACCGCTGACACCCGGACAGGCCATGCGCAGACGCGCGCTGCGCCACAAGGGTCTGATGTTCGGTGCCGTCGTCATGCTGATCGTCGTGGGCATTGCCATCTTTGCCCCGCTGCTGACCCAATATGACCCTTACCAGCAAAGCCTGCTGGCACGAATGAAACCCCCGGTGTTTCTGGGCGGCACATCCGAACACTGGCTGGGCACCGACGGGCTGGGCCGGGATTTCTGGGCCCGTCTGGCGTATGGCGCGCGCATCTCGCTGATGATCGGCATCATGGCCGCTGTCATCTCGGGCATCATCGGCTCGACGCTGGGCATTCTGGCCGGCTATTTCGGCGGTCGCGTCGATATGGTCGTGACCTTCCTGATCAACGTGCGGCTGGCGATGCCCGTCGTGCTGGTGGCGCTGGCTGTCGTGGCGCTGTTCGGTGGCTCGCTGACCGTTGTTGTCTCGGTCCTGGGCCTGCTGCTGTGGGACCGCTTTGCCGTGGTTCTGCGGTCGGCCACGATGCAGGTGCGCAAACAGGAATATGTCGCCGCCGCCGAAGTGCTGGGCGCCTCGCTGCCGCGCGTCCTGTTCAAGGACGTGCTGCCCAACGTGATGAACCACCTGATCGTGATCTTCACGCTGGAAATGGCCCACGCCATCATCCTCGAGGCGGCGCTGTCCTTCCTGGGCCTGGGCGTACAGCCCCCCACCCCGTCGTGGGGTCTGATGATTTCCGAAGGCAAGGACATGCTGTTGTTCGAACCCTGGCTGATCACCATCCCCGGCGTCGCCCTGTTCTTTCTTGTTCTCGCCATCAACATGCTGGGCGACGGCCTGCGTGACGTCACCGCACCGGAGGGCCGCAACTGATGACCGATCCTATCCTGTCCATCAACAACCTGACCGTTGACCTGCCCAAGGCCGCCGACCGCGCCCATGCTGTCGAAAACCTGTCGCTGCAAGTGATGCCAAAGGAAATCGTCTGTATCGTGGGTGAAAGCGGCTCGGGCAAGTCGATCACCGCCTTTACCACCATGGGGCTGTTGCCACAGGCGCTGAAACCATCGCAGGGCGAGATCCGCTTTGACGGGCACGACCTGCTGAAGCTGTCCAAGCGCGCGCACAGTGCCTTGCGCGGGCGTCGCATGGCGATGATCTTTCAGGAACCGATGTCGGCGCTGAACCCCTGCTATACTGTGGGTGACCAGATCGAGGAGATGTTCCAGCAACACACCGATCTGGGCGCGTCCGAGCGCAAGGCCCGCACGATCAAGCTGCTGGAAGAGGTCCACCTGCCCGACCCGCCGCGCGTCTACAACTCCTACCCCCACCAGCTTTCCGGCGGTCAACGCCAGCGTATCGTGATTGCGATGGCCCTGGCGCTGGACCCGGCCCTGCTGATCGCGGACGAACCCACAACCGCGCTGGATCTGTCCACGCAGCAACAGATCCTGCACCTATTCAAGGAACTGCGCGAAAAGCACGACGCAGGCATCATGTTCGTCACCCACGACTTTGACGTGGTGGCCGAAATTGCCGACCGCGTCGTGGTGATGCAGCACGGCAAGATCGTCGAACAGGGCACCGCCGAAGAGGTCCTGAACCGCCCGCAACATCCCTACACCCGCCTGTTGATCGACGCGGTGCCGCGCCGCACCCGCGACGTGCCCGAGCCGATCACCAGCCGCGAAGTGCTGAAGGTGTCGAACCTGAACAAGACCTACCACGTCGCCGGCGGCATGTTCCGCCCCGCGCGCACGGTCCACGCCTGCAAGGACGTGAACTTTACCGTCCATCAGGGCGAAACCCTGGGCATCGTGGGCGAAAGCGGCTCGGGCAAGTCGACGCTGGTCAAATGCCTGATCCGTCTGGAAGACCCAGAAAGCGGTGTGGTCTCGGTCGAGGGCAAGGACATCGCGCTGATGTCGCGCCATGACCTGCACCCCTATCGCAAGCACATCCAGATCGTGTTTCAGGACCCCTATGGCTCGCTCAACCCGCGCCGCACCATTGGCGACCAGCTGGTCGAGGGACCGGTGAACTTTGGCGAAAACCGCGCGAAGGCCATGGAACGTGCCCGCGAGCTGATGAAGATCGTGCGGCTCGATCCCGAGGTGCTGAACCGCTATCCCAACCAGTTCTCGGGCGGCCAGCGCCAGCGGATCTGCATCGCACGCGCCCTGATGGTCGAACCGAAAATCCTGATTGCGGACGAGGCGGTTTCGGCCTTGGATGTCTCCGTGCAAAAGGAGGTGCTGAAATTGCTGAATGAAATCCGCGACCGGATGGGGCTGACGGTCCTGTTCATCACCCACGACCTGCGCGTTGCCGCACAGGTTTGCGACACGCTGATCGTCATGCAACAGGGCGATGTGGTGGAACGCGGCACCGTCGAAGAGGTCTTTGGCGCGCCGTCGCACCCCTATACCAAGATGCTGTTGGACGCGCAGCCCGGCAAGCACTGGGTCGTGCCCGATGTCTCCACCTTGCCCCCGGCCGTCGCATGAGCGGGTCGTTTTCGCGCAGCCAGCAGACCCGCAAACCCGGTGTCACGGCCACTTCGGGCGGTGTTGTCGCAGCCCAGCATGTGGTTGCCGCCGAGATTGGGGCCGAAGTCCTTGCCGCAGGCGGTGACGCGGTCGATGCTGCCGTCGCCGTAAGCTTTGCCATTGGCGTGGTCGAACCGTGGATGTCCGGCCCCATGGGCGGCGGCGCCATGATGCTGTGGCGCGCTGACGAAGGCCGCGCCCATGCGCTGAATTATGGCATGCGCTCGTCCGCCACGCTGGACGTGTCGCATTATCCGCTGTCGGGTGCCGGCAAGGCATCGGACCTGTTCCCGTGGGAAGCCGTGGTCGAGGACCGCAACGTCACCGGTGCCACATCGGTGGCCGTGCCCGGCACGATGGCAGGCATTTCCGCCGCACACGGCCGCTTTGGCCGGATGCCTTGGGACACGCTGCTGGCCCCCGCCGTCGATCTGGCCAAACGCGGCTTGCACGTGGATTGGTACGCGGCCCTTGTCATCGCCTCCAGCGCGCGTGATCTGGCACGTGACCCGGACGCGGCGGCGCTGTATCTGGACGATGGCCAATGGCCCAAAGGGTCCGGCTGGACCGCGCTGGCCGATCAGCGGCTGGACCAAAGCAAGATGGCCGAAACGCTGGAACAGCTTGCCCGCGAAGGCGAAGAGGCATTCTATCGCGGTGACATCGCCGCCGCCCTCGTGCGCGATGTCACAGACAAGGGCGGCTTCCTGTCCATGGACGACATGCGCGACTACAGCGCCACGTGGTCCGACCCGCTGGCGATCCCGTTCCGCGATGGCACCGTCTATGCCATGCCCGGCCTGACCGCCGGCCCCACGCTGGCCGACGCGCTGGCCCGCTGGCAGGATGGCTATGACGCCGCCGATGCCGACAGCCCCGCCGCCTATGTCGCCCGCGCCAACGGGCTGCGCGCGGCCTATGCCGAACGGCTGAGCAATATGGGCGACCACGAAAGCGCCAAGGCCCCCGGTTGCACCACGCATTTTTCCATCGTGGACAGCGCGGGCAACATGGTGTCGATGACACAAACCCTGCTGTCGATCTTCGGCTCCAAGGTGGTGTCGCCCTCGACCGGCCTGAGCCTGAACAACGGCATCATGTGGTTTGACCCCGAACCGGGCAAGCCCAACTCTCTGGGTCCCGACAAAGCCTGTCTGATGAACGTCTGCCCCGTCGTCGGTGAAACCCCCACCCGCCGCTTTGCGCTGGGGGCCTCGGGCGGACGCAAGATCATGCCCGCCGTGGCGCAGATCAGCGGCCACCTGATGGAACAGGGCATGTCGATGCAGGACGCCATCGAAGCGCCGCGCATTGACGCCTCGGGCGGCGCGCAGGTTGTGGCAGACGAACGGCTTGCCGGTCCCGTGGCCGACGCGCTGGCGGAGAATTTCCCGCTGGCGCTGGCGCAACGGCTGCCGTTCCCCTTTGCCTTTGCCTGCCCCGCAGGGGTGATGCGCGAGGGCACCACCAATTCCGGCACCACGGAAACCATGTCCCCCTGGGGCGATGGCGTTGCCGAACCTGAACCCAAAAAGGCCCCTTGAATGACCCTGCAAGCCTCTGCCCGCGCCAATATCGAAACCTATTTCGACGATGGTGATTTCCAACGCGAGCTGGCCACGCTGGTGTCCCGTCCAACAGAAAGCCAGGACCCGCGCGGCAAGCCGCACCTGCACGCCTATCTGCACGACGACATGGCCCCGATGCTGGAAGCCATGGGGTTCACCTGCCAGTTTCACGACAACCCCGTGCCCGACGGCCCGCCCATCCTGACCGCCGAGCGGATCGAGGATGCAAGCCTGCCCACGGTGCTGACCTATGGCCACGGCGACGTGGTCCGCGCGCAAGAGGGCCAGTGGCGCGAGGGGTTGACCCCGTTCGAGCTGATCGAGGAAGGCGACCGCCTGTACGGGCGCGGGTCGGCGGACAACAAGGTGCAGCACCTGATCAACCTGCGTGCAATGCAGGCGGTGATCCAGGCGCAGGGCCACTTGGGCTTTAACGCCAAGGTCATCATCGAAATGGGCGAAGAGGCCGGATCGCCCGGCCTGAAGGAATTCTGCACCGCCAACGCCGACCTGCTCAAGGCGGATGTGTTCATCGCCTCGGATGGCCCGCGCCTGCGCCCTGCGGCGCCCACGATCTTCACCGGATCGCGCGGCGGCGTCAGCTTTGACCTCGAGGTCAACCTGCGCGAGGGGGCCAACCACTCGGGCAACTTCGGCGGTCTGCTGGCGGACCCCGCGATGATCCTGTCGCACGCCTTGGCCAGCATCACCGACGCGCGCGGCCAGATCCGCGTGCCGGAGTGGCGCCCGACCAGCCTGACCCCCCGCATCCGCGAGGTGCTGGCCGCCCTGCCCGCCCACGACACCGGCATCGACCTGGACGCCGATTGGGGCGAGGCGGACCTGAGCCCCGCCGAGCGTGTGTTCGGCTGGAACAGCTTTGCCATTCTGGCCATGACCGCAGGCGTGCCCGCCGCGCCCGTCAACGCCATCGCCGGATCGGCCCGCGCCACTTGCCAGCTGCGGTTCGTGGTCGGCACCGAGGTGGACGACATCCTGCCCGCCCTGCGCCGCCATCTGGACCGCGAAGGGTTCGACAAGGTCAAGATCGTCGCGCACAGCCGCAACAGTTTCCCCGCGACACGGCTGGACCCCGACCACGCGATGGTCCGTTTCGCCACCGCGTCGATTGAAAAAAGCGTGGGCGCAGCGCCGGACATCCTGCCGAACCTTGGCGGCTCGCTTCCCAACGATTGCTTTGCCGAGGTGCTGGGCCTGCCGACGATCTGGGTGCCGCATTCCTATGCGGGTTGCTCGCAGCACGCGCCCAACGAACATATCCTGAAATCCCTGTCGCGTCAGGCGTTGGTGGCAATGACCGGACTGTTCGCCGATCTGGCCGAACAAGGCCTGCCAAAGGATTGATCCGGTGCCCGTTGCCCCTCAGGACATGATCGCCCTGCGCGACACCGTGCGTGCGGGGCAGTCGGCTCTGTGGGTCAATCCCGCCTATGTGCCCGCCCCCGATCCCGTGGCGCGCGCCGATCTGGACCGCGCCCGCGCCGACTGGGACATGCTGGCCCCGCTGTTGGCACGGCTGTTCCCTGAATTGGAAGCGTCGGGCGGGCGCATCGCCTCGGACCTGATCGCGGCCCCTGCCGGAGCCTTTTGCGACGGCGCAGGCACCCTGCTGATCAAGGGCGACCACGCCCTGCCAGTGGCCGGGTCCATCAAGGCACGCGGTGGCCTGTTCGAGGTGTTCATGTGCGCCGTCACACAGGCCCACGCCGCTGGAATGCTTGGCCCTGACGATCCCGTAACCCGTCTGGCCGACATGCGCGATTTCTTTGCGGCCCGCACGATTGCTGTGGGATCCACCGGCAATCTGGGCCTGAGCGTCGGCATCGCCGCGCGCGCGCTTGGGTATGCCTGTGTCGTGCATATGTCCAGCGACGCGAAACCGTGGAAGGTCGACCGCCTGCGCAAGCTGGGGGTCGAGGTGGTGCTGCATACGGCGGATTACACCACCGCCGTTGCCGCCGCGCGCGATGCCACGGCGGACGATCCCGACAGCTATTTCGTTGACGATGAATCCTCGGAACTGCTGTTTCGCGGCTACAGTGCGGCAGCGGCGGAACTGGCCGCGCAACTGGACGCGATGGGCATTGCCATCGGCCCCGACCGCCCGCTGTGCCTGTACCTGCCCTGCGGCATCGGCGGCGCGCCGGGCGGTATCGCCTATGGCGCGCGGGCGGTGTTCGGCCCCCACGCCCACAGCTTTTTCGTCGAGCCGCAGCAATCTGCCTCGGCCCTGTGCCATATGGCGTTCGGTGCGCCGTCCGTGCACGACCTGGGCCTCAGCAACCGGACCGAGGCCGACGGCATGGCGGTCGCGACCCTGTCGCCGCTGGTGCGCGCGCGCATGCACGACCGTCTGGCGGGCGTCTGCACCGTGGGCGATGCCGACATGCTGCGCTGGGTCGCGGCGGGCCATGCGCACGGGCTGCAATTCGAACCCTCGGCCACCGCCGGTTATGCCGGACCGCACCATCTGATGCACAGCGCGGCCGGTGCAGCGTTTCGCACGGCCCACATGGCCAATGCCGCGCCCGAAAACATCGTCCACGTCGTCTGGGCCACCGGCGGCCTGTTCGTCCCCGACGCTGCCCACCATGCCTTTCTGGACGCGGCTGCGGCCCTGCCCCCCGCCTATGATCTGCCACAGGAACTGACCCCATGACCAACCCCGCCACCCTTGGCGCCATCGAGGCCCGCCGCCTGATCGCGCGCAAACAATTGTCGCCGGTCGAGCTGGCGCAGGCGTGCATCGCGCAGGTTGAAACGCTGGACCACGCGGTGAACGCCCTGATCGCGCGCGACTTTGACGGGATGCTGGAGGGGGCGAAAAAGGCGGAAACCGCCGTGATGTCGGGCGCGCCGCTCGGCGCGTTGCACGGGCTGCCCTTTGCGGTGAAGGACATGATTGACGTGACGGGCCTGCCCACCACCTTCGGGTCCGAAGCTTTTGCGGACAACATCGCCACCGGCGACGACGCCATTGTTGCCGCCATGCGTGCGGCGGGCGGTTTGCCGATGGGCAAGACCAACACGCCGGAATGGAGCGCGGGCGGCAACACCCGCAACCGCGTCAACGGTGTGACCGCCAACCCCTACGACCTGACGCGCACCTGTGCCGGATCATCGGGCGGCTCGGCGGTGGCGCTGGCCTGTGACTATGCCCCGCTGGCCACCGGATCGGACACCGGCGGCAGCCTGCGCAATCCGGCGGCCTATTGCGGCATCGTGGGCTACCGGCCCAGCCCCGGCGTGGTGCCGGGCAACACCCGCGCGGCAGGGTTGATCCCCATGCCCACCTCGGGCCCGATGGCGCGCAGCGTGGCCGATGCCGGGTTGATGCTGTCCGTGCTGGCCCGCCCCGACCGCAACGACCCGTTCACCACCGTGATCGACGGGCAAACGCCGTGGAATGCGGCAAGCTTTGCCAACCTGCCGCGCCGCGATCTGACATCTTTGCGCATCGCGGTCACCGAAGATTACGGCTTTGCCCCCACTGAACGCATGATCCGCAACCACTTCCGCGCGATCCTGCCCAAGCTGGCGCCGTTCCTGGGCGACATGATCGAAGCCACCCCCGATTGCACCGACGCCGACCGCATTTTCTCGGTGCTGCGCGGGGTGCAGTTCCTCGGCGTCCATGCAAAACTTTACGACGAAACCCCCGATCAGGTCGGCCCCAACGTGGCTGACAACGTCCGCGAAGGCCGCAGCTATTCCGCCGAGGACGTGGCGCAGGCGATTTTTGCCCAAGGGCGCTATCACCGCGACTGGCAGGCGTTCTTCGAGTTGCACGACTTTATCATATCGCCCGCCGTCACCATCAGCCCGCGCCCGTGGCGTGAACTGTACCCGACCGAAATCGACGGCACACCCACCAAAAGCTATTATCACTGGCTGGCGATGGCCTATGCCTCGACCATTCCGGGGCATCCGTCGATCACGATCCCCTGCGGGATGGACGCGAACGGCATGCCGTTTGGCCTGCAAATCGTCGGGCGTCGCCACGACGATCTGGGCGTTCTGGCTGTCGCTGCCGAACTGGAAGCGATCATCGCAGGCACCGATCTGGCCGTGCCTGCCCCCGACTTTGCCGCCCTGCGCAGCGCCCCGCCGCTGTCGCAGGCGGACGAATTCCTGACATTCAACTGAAAGGCCAAAGCCATGAACATCCCCCTCTCGAAAACACGCCGCATCGACAACACCCTGTACCTTTCGGGCGAACTGGGCTTTGACGCCAACGGCAAAATCCCCGAGGGCATCACCGCCCAGACCGAAAACTGCATAGCCAACATCAAGGCAACGCTGGCCACCGAAGGGCTGGATTTGTCGCACGTGATCTCGGCCACCTGTTACCTGACCGATCCGGCGGATTTTGCCGACTTTAACGCGGTCTATGCCGCCGCTTTCCCGCAACCTTACCCCGTGCGCACAACCCTTGCCGCCGCGCTGATGATCGACGCCAAGGTCGAAATCACCGTGATCGCACAAGGCTGACCGGAATGGCCGATTTCCTTGTTCTGGGTGCCGGCATGGTCGGGATCAGCGCCGCACTGTCCTTGCAGGCGCAAGGCCATGCGGTGCGCGTGATCGACCAGCGCGGACCGGGCGAGGAAACCAGCCATGGCAATGCGGGCGTCATTCAGGCCGAGGCCCGCGCGCCCTATGCCATGCCGCGCGATCTGGCGACGCTGTTGCGTTACGGGCTGGGGCGCAGCAACGACTTTCGGCTGGACCCCACGGTTCTGCCGGGGTCGGCACGGGCGCTGCTGGGCTATTTCCGCCACTCGGCCCCCGCCCGCTATGCCCAAGCGATCCCGCATTACGCCGTACTGGTCGCCCGCGCGACCGACGATCACGGCCCGCTGGTGGCCGACGCAGGCGCCGACGCCCTGATCCGCCGCACCGGACTGGGCGAGATCTACGAGACTGCGCAGGATTTCGACGCGCGTGCGCAGACCGCCACCGACTTTGCCGAAACCCACGGGTTGGCGCTGCGGTGCGTGGACGGGTCCGACCTGCGCACCGAAGAACCGGCGCTGACCCGCAGCCCGGCGGGTGCCATCGTCTGGGACGAAAGCTGGAGCACATCCGACCCCGGCGCGCTGGTCCGCGCCTATGCCAAACTGTTCGAAACACGCGGCGGCACGATCCTGCAAAGTGCCGTCCACCAAATCACCGAGACCATCACAGGCTGGCGCGTGGACCGCGATGGCGGCCACCTGAGCGCGGAACATCTGGTGGTGGCACTCGGGCCATGGTCGCCTGCGATGTTGAAACCGCTGGGTTACCGCGTACCGATGGTGATGAAACGCGGCTATCACGGGCATTACGACATGCAAGGGACGCTGGCGCGGCCCTATCTGCTGGCCGATCACGGCGTGGTCATCTCGAATATGGCGCGCGGCCTGCGCATCACCACGGGCGCGCATCTGGCCCGCACGACGGCCCCGCAAAATCTGGCGCAACTGACCCACGGAGCCGCCGCGGCGGGCGCATTGGTCGGGTTGAACGGCCCCGTGCCTGACAGCCAGTGGCAAGGCGTTCGGCCCTGCCTGCCGCGCATGTTGCCCATGGTGGGCCGAGCGCCGCGCCACGAAAAGCTGTGGTTCAACTTTGGCCACGGGCATCAGGGCCTGACCCTTGGGCCGACCACCGGCGCGCTGCTGGCCGACATTGTGGATGGCCGGGACGATGCGCTGACACAGGCGCTGGCCCCATAGAACCGCCCCCTTAAAACGGCAGGGGCGCGTTGTCCTTGACCTCTTTCATCACGAAAAAGCTGCGGATCTGGCGCACGCCCGGCAAGGCGATCAGCATCTTGCTGTGCAGCGCGTTGAAATCCGCCATATCCCGCACGCGGATTTTCAGCAGGTAATCGAAATCCCCCGCCACCAGGTTGCAATCCAGCACCTCGGGCATGGCGATCACCGCCTCTTCGAACGCGGCAAAGCTGTCGGGCGTGGACCGGTCCAGCACCACACCCACCATCACCAGCGACCCCAGACCCACCGACACCGGATTGATCCGCGCCCGCACGTCCAGCACATGCTGGTCCGCAGACAGACGCCGCATCCGGCGGTGACAGGTGGCCGGGCTGATGTTCACCCGCTGCGCGATCTCGGCATTGGTCAGCCGCCCGTCCTGCTGCAACAGGCGCAGAATCCTGCGGTCGATTCTGTCGATGCCTTCTGTGGAAGATTCTTCCATAATCTGTCCAGACACTTCTCATAATCCATCAGTTTTCCGATTTAATATCAGAAATACAGAAACCATGGCCCCAACTTAGAAAGCACATTTCATCCTTCTTCCCCTAACATGCGCCACAGCTAAACCGGAAGGAAAACCATGTCCCTGCTTGAGAAATTCGAACGCTACCCGCTGACATTCGGGCGCACCGCCATTGAACACCTGCCCCGCCTGAGCGAAGCCCTGGGTGGCAAGGTCGAAATCTACGCCAAACGCGAAGACTGCAACTCGGGCCTGGCCATGGGCGGCAACAAGCTGCGCAAGCTGGAGTATATCGTCCCCGACGCCATCGCGTCCGGTGCCGACACGCTGGTGTCCATCGGCGGCGTGCAGTCCAACCACACCCGCATGGTCGCCGCCACCGCCGCGAAAATCGGCATGGACTGCGTTGTGATCCAGGAAAAATGGGTGCCGCACCACGATGCCGTCTATGACCGCGTCGGCAACATCATGATGACCCGCCTGATGGGCGCGGATTCGCGTCTGGTCGATGAAGGCTTTGACATCGGCATTCGCAAAAGCTGGGAAGACGCGATCAAATCCGTCGAGGACAAGGGCGGCAAGCCCTACGCCATTCCCGCCGGTGCCTCGGTGCACAAATACGGCGCGCTTGGCTATATCGGCTTTGCCGAAGAGGTGGCCGAGCAAGAGAAAGAGCTGGGCTTCAAGTTCGACTATATCGTCGTTTGCGTCGTCACCGGCTCGACCCAGGCCGGTATGATCGTGGGCTTTGCCGCACAGGACCGCGCCGAAAGCGTCATCGGCATTGATGCCTCGGGCACGCCCGAACAGACCCGCGCCCAGGTGCGCAGCATCGTTGACGACACCGCCGAACTGATCGGCCTTGGCCGCAAGGTCCGCGAAGACGAGATCGTGATCAACAACGACTATGCCTATCCGGCCTACGGCGTGCCGTCGGACGAAACCAACGAGGCGATCCGCCTGTCGGCCCGCACCGAGGCGATGATCACCGACCCGGTTTATGAAGGCAAATCCATGCAAGGCATGATCGACCTGACGCGCAAGGGCTTCTTCCCCGAAGGGTCCAAAGTGCTCTATGCCCACCTGGGCGGCGCCCCCGCGCTGAACGGTTACGCGTCCTACTACAAAGACGGCTGATCCCTCCCCGGCCGCACATGGGCTGCCCTCCGGGGTGGCCCATGTCAAAGACCGGCATGCAAGATCGGCAACCTACATCGGCAAACTCTTGCAAATTTCTCTATTTATGCCCTATAAACATTCAACTTTTGACGAACACAAGATCGGCAAAATATGTTGGAAACCCCGGGCCGTATAGAACCCTGCTTTTTCGAGGATCACATCCCCGCCGCACTGGCCGACCTGTCGGTCGAGATCCAGCGCGCCGCCAGCGGGCTGGGTCAGGGCCTGCACCCCGACAGCGCCGCCGATCTGGCCGATCTGGTGCGGATGATGAACTGTTATTATTCCAACCTGATCGAAGGGCACAACACCCGCCCCCGCGACATCGCCCGCGCGCTGGCCGGTGCCGAACTCGAGGCGGAAACCCGCCCTCTCGCGCTTGAGGCGCGCGCCCATGTCATCGTACAGCGCGCCATCGACCAGATGCACCGCGACGGCACCATGCCCACGCCAACCTCGGTCGAGTTCCTCACATGGGTGCACCGCGCCTTTTATGACGAAATGCCCGACGAATTCCGTGTGATCGACCACCCCGACGGCACACAGGAACCGATCGTTCCAGGCCGGATGCGTCAGCCCGGCGACCGCGAGGTGGCCGTGGGGCGGCACCTGCCGCCCTCCTCCGACCGGGTGGCGGCCTTCATGGAGCATTTCGACAAACGCTTTCGCATCGCTGAACGGTCCGCAAGCGGGCGGATCATCGCCATCGCCTCGGCCCATCACCGGCTGAACTTTATCCATCCCTTTCCCGACGGAAACGGCCGCGTCAGCCGGCTGATGTCGCACGCGATGGCGCTGAATGCGGGGATCGGGGGCAACGGGCTGTGGTCGATCTCGCGCGGGCTGGCGCGGGGGTTGGAGGATCGCGGCGAATACAAACAGATGATGGACCACGCCGACAGCCCCCGCCGGGGCGACCGCGACGGACGCGGCAACCTGTCCCAGGCGGCGCTGCAAACATTCTGCACATGGTTTCTAAAGGTGGCGCTGGATCAGGTCACCTTTTCGGCGAAACTGTTCGATCTGAGCGGGCTGGAGAAACGCTATCGCAGGCTGGTGGCCGACACCATCGACGACAAGCGCGCGCCGGACCTGATGGCGGCGGTCCTGCGCCACGGCACGCTGGACCGTGGCGACGCGCAGATCGTCCTGAAAACATCCGAACGCACGGCACGCAACACGCTGAAACAACTGACAGGTGCGGGTTTCCTGACCTCAAGCGGGCCGAAAACGCCGGTGCGGCTGGCCTTTCCGCTGGACTACCGCGAGCGGCTGTTTCCCAACCTCTTTGCCGAGGCCGATGTGCCGGAGTGAGGTTGCCACAAAGGGCAGCGCCCGACCGCGGGTGGGCATCACGCCGTTGGTGTCTGCCACTTTATTTCTAATCTTTGGCGTGTGGTTGATGAATCGCAAGACGGCGAAGAAGCGCCCGCCCGTCGCACCAAAGGTGCGCCGATTATCTTAGGCACGCCTCCGGCGTGACGGGCGGTCGGGCGCTGCCCGGCGGCACTGCGTGCCTTGATTCCGGGCTTTGGTGCATAGAGCAGTCCCCTAAAAATCCACCTCGATCGCAATCCCCTGCGCCACCGCCAGATCCACAACAGCCGCCGCCACGGCCAGATCCTGCAGGCCCACACCGGTGCCATCAAACAGCGTGATCTGGTCGTCGCTGACCCGCCCCGCGTGGGTGCCGTTGATGACCGCCCCCAACTGGTGCACGTCGCTTTCGGCAATCAGCCCCTGCGCCACCGCGTGCTGCGCTTCGCCAATCGACACCGATTGCGCGACCTCGTCGGTAAAGACCGTGGCCCGCGCCAGCAGCGCCGCCTCGACCTCTTGCTTGCCCTTGGTGTCGGTGCCCATGCACGCCAGATGGCAACCGGGTGCCACATGATCCGCCATCAGCGACGGGGAAAACGCAGACGTGATGGAAATGATCACATCCGCCTCGACCATGCCGGGCAGATCGACCGCCTGGAACGGCACGCCTGCCTCGGCGGCGATCTTCTCGATGTTGGGCAGCATTTCGGGGTGATAGTTCCAGCCGATCACCTTGTCGAAATCCCGCTGCTCCAACGCCGCGCGCAGCTGGAACGTCGCCTGATGACCCGCACCCACCATGCCGATCACGCGTGCATCCTTGCGCGCCAGATGTTTGATCGACACCGATGACGCGGCGGCGGTGCGCAGGGCGGTCAACAGGTTGCCCCCCACCATCGCCCGCGCCTTGCCGGTGTCGGGATCGAACAGGAACACCGTGGACTGGTGGTTGATCAGGTCCCGCTTTTCCAGATTGTTCGGCCAGTACCCGCCCGCCTTCAGGCCCAGCGTCAGCCCGGCGCGGTCAAACCCGCCCTTGAACCCGTACAGCGCATCCTCGTGGCCAATCGCCTCGCGCACGACCGGAAAGTTATAGGCATCGCCCGCCGCCATGGCGGCAAAGACCTGTTCGACCGCATCAAAGGCAGCGGCACGGGTCATCAGGTTGGCAATCTCGCGTTCGGGAACGATCAGCATGGGGGTGGCTCCGGTCAGTTGGGGAGTGTGCAGGCGACCGTCTGCCGCCTGCACCAAAGGGATATCAGTACGCTTTGCCGCGTGCGGACACGGGCCACAGAACCTCGACCTTGTCGCCGCGCACGCCTACATACCAGTCGTGCACGTTGGCGGTGGGGTCACAGTGCCCCGGCACCAGCCGCAGCTTGTCGCCCACTTTCAGCAGGTTGTCGGGGTCAAGAACGGTGCCGTGTTCGTCCGAACATCTGGCGTATTCCACATCCGTGCGGCCAAAGATCACCGGCAACCCGCTGTCCACCGACTGCGCTTTCAGGCCCGCATCCACAACCGCAAGGCCGGGCTTGGCGTGGCTCATCACCTGCGTGAGGATAAAGAACGCATTTTCCCATTCGCCCTGGTCAATGCGCTGACCGCTGGCATCCAGAATGCGCCCATAGTCAGCATCCATAAACGCATAAGACCCGCATTGCAGTTCGTTATAAACGCCCGAGTTGCTCTCAAAGTAATAGCTGCCCGTGCCGCCGCCCGAGACCAGTTCGCATTCAATCCCTTCGGCCTTCAACCCCTCGACCGCGTCCTTGACCTGTGCAATCGCGACGTCCAGCTTGGCCTTGCGGGCCTCATAGCTGTCCAGATGCTGCATCGCGCCCTGATAGGCCTGAATACCGGTAAAGGTCAGACCGTCCGCCGCCTGCACCGCCTTGGCAATCTCGATCACCGCATCCGTGGTGGTCACGCCGCACCGCCCCGCGCCACAGTCGATCTCGACCAGCACTTCGATCTCGGTGCCATGGTTCACCGCCGCCGCCGACAGCTCGGCCACGTTGGTCACGTCATCCACGCAGACGATGGTGCGGGCGCCGAACTTGGGCAGCCGCGCCAGCCGGTCGATCTTGGCCGCGTCGCGGACCTGGTTCGACACCAGAATATCCTTGATCCCGCCGCGGGCGAAAACCTCGGCCTCGGACACTTTCTGACAGCACACGCCCACGGCACCGCCCAGACGTTCCTGCAGCTTGGCCACATCGACCGACTTGTGCATCTTGCCATGCACGCGGTGGCGCATCCCGTGCGCCTTGGCGTAGTCGCCCATCTTGACGATGTTGCGCTCCAGCGCGTCCAGATCCAGCACAAGGCACGGCGTCTGGATGTCCGCCGCATCCATGCCCGGCAGCGCCGGCACGTCATAGCCCACTTCGAGGCCGTCGAATTTTACAGGTGCGTTCATGGTCTTGGCTCCTTCAATTGGACCACGGCAAGGCGTCAAGATCGACGTTGCCCCCGGTGATGATGATCCCGACCCGCTTGCCCGCGAACCGGTCTTTGTTGGCAAGGATCGTGGCCAGCGGCACGGCGCTGCTGGCTTCCATCACGATTTTCATACGCTTCCACGTCAGTTTCATCGCATCCACGATCTGATCTTCCGAGGCTGTCAGCACATCGCTGACGTGGTTTGACACAAAATGCCATGTCAAATCCTTCAGCGGCACCTTCAGCCCGTCGGCAATCGTGTCCGGCGCATCATCCGCAATGATGTGGCCCGCACGGAAACTGCGCGCGGCGTCGTCGGCCTGTTTTGGCTCGGCGGCGATGATCTGAACCTCGGGCGCCAGATGCGACAGGGTCAGGCAGGTGCCCGAAATCATGCCGCCGCCACCGATGGGGGCCACCACCATGTCCAGCCCGTCGGTCTGCTCCATCAGCTCGCGCGAACAGGTCCCCTGCCCCGCGATCACACGCGGATCGTTGTAGGGATGCACAAAGTCGCCCCCCGTGCGCGCCTGCACCTCGGCAAAGACCGCCTCGCGCGATGTGGTCGACGGCTCGCATTCAGTGATGACCCCGCCATAGCCGCGCACTGCATCCTTTTTCGCCTGCGGGGCGGTGCGGGGCATGACCACGTTGCACGGGATACCCCGCCGCCCGGCGGCGTAGCTGAGCGACAGCGCGTGGTTGCCCGACGAATGGGTGCAGACACCGGCCTGCGCCTCGGCATCGGACAGGCCGAACACCGCGTTCGACGCGCCACGCACCTTGAATGCGCCGGCCTTCTGGAAGTTCTCGCATTTGAAAAACAACTGCGCGCCGGTCAGCTCGTTCAGGAACGACGAGGTCAAAACCGGCGTGCGGTGGATATATGGCGCAATCCGGTCGTGCGCCGCCAGCATGTCGTCAAAGGTCGGGATATACATGGCCGTATCTTTCATCACGCGGCGTCCTGCTGCCGCACAGTGCGGTTGGCGCGATAATAATCCTGCGCCGCCGCCACGCCCGAGCCAAGCGTTATATCCAGCCCCAGGTCAGCCATGCACATTTCCGCCGTCGCAATCCCCGACAGCATCATCACGTCCGTCAGGCTGCCCAGATGGCCGATGCGGAACACCTTGCCCGCAACCTCGCCCAGACCGACGCCAAAGGCGACGCCGTAGGCTTCCGCCGCATGGGTGACGATGTCGGTGGCGTTGAACCCTTCGGGCGTGCGGATGGCGCTGACCGTGTCGGAATACAGATCGGGACTTGCCGCACACAGATCCAGCCCCCAGGCGCCCACCGCCGCCCGCACCCCTTCGGCAATGCGCTGATGGCGGGCAAAAACAGCGTCCAGCCCCTCGCTCAGCAGCATCCCGCAGGCGGTGTTCAACCCGTTCAGCAGGCCAACCGCAGGCGTGTAGGGATAGGCGTTGTTGGCATAGCCCTTGGCCATGTCGTGCACGTCAAAGAAGGTGCGCGGCAGCTTGGCGGATTTGGTCGCCTCCATCGCCTTGGCGCTGAACCCGACGATGCCCAGACCGGCGGGCAGCATAAAGCCCTTTTGCGATCCGGTCACGGCCACATCGACGCCCCAGTCGTCAAACCGGAACTCCATCGACCCGATCGACGACACACCGTCCACGAACAACATCGCAGGGTGGCCCGCCGCGTCCAGCGCGTGGCGCACCGCAGCAATGTTCGACCGCACGCCGGTCGCGGTTTCGTTGTGCGTGGCCAGAACGGCCTTGATCTGGTGGCCCGTGTCGGCGGCCAGAATCTCGGCGTAACGGTCCGCAGGCACGCCCTGCCCCCAAGGGGTTTCGACCACGTTCACGTTCAGCCCGTGGCGCTGGCACATATCAATCCAGCGTTGCGAAAACATCCCGTTGCGCGCGGCCAGAACGGTGTCGCCCGCGCTGAGCGTGTTGGTCAGCGCCGTTTCCCAGCCCCCCGTGCCGGTCGAGGGGAAGATGAACACCTCGGCGCTGGTGCTTTTCAGCACCTTTTGAACGCCCGCACGGGCGGGGTGCAGGATTTGCCCGAACAGCGGCGACCGGTGGTCGATGGTCGGCATGTCGCAGGCCTTGCGCAGGTTCTCGGGGATGTTGGTCGGCCCCGGAATGAAAACTGGGTTCTGAAAGCTCATGTCCGTCTCCTTGATGTGTTGCACCCACCTTAGGACAGGGATCGCGGGCACCCAATTTTTTTGAAATCGTTTTTCAAAAATGCTATAAAAGGAATAATCACGTCATGTCAGTGCCTTGCATTTTTCATATCGTGAAAACGGCTTTCGCGTAAAATCAAAGGCATTATATGGTTTCCCAAGATAATCCCTCCTCCGAATCCCGCCGCGCCCGTGGCCGTCCCCGCGACTGGACCGACAAGACCGCGCAGAACACCATCAAATCACTGGACCGCGCGATGGAAGTGTTCGAGTTTCTCAGCGAACATCAGGGCAAGGCGCTGACCACGCTGGCGTCGGAAACCGATCAGTCTCCGGCGACGGTCTACCGCATTCTGGTGACGCTCGAAGGGCGGGGGTTGGTGGAATTTGACGCTGTCGAACAGCTTTGGCACATCGGCCCGCGTGCCTTTGTCATCGGTGCGCGTTTCCTGCGCCGCACCAGCCTTGTCGAACGCGCCCGCCCGGTGATGCGCCGGCTGATGGAGCAGACGGGCGAGACCGCAAATCTGGGCATCGAACGCGGCGGGCAGGTCCTGTTCGTCAGCCAGGTCGAGACCGAGGCCACCATCCGCGCCTTCTTCCCCCCCGGCACCCTGTCGCCCATGCACGCCTCGGGCATCGGCAAGGCGCTGTTGGCGGAAATGGACGACGCGCGGTTGCAACGGGCTTTGGCGGGCAAGACGCTCACCGCCTTCACCCCGCACAGCATCACCGACCTGAGCGCCCTGCGCGCCGATCTGGAACAGGTCCGCGCGCGCGGGTATGCGGTGGACGCCGAAGAACGCAACATCGGCATGCGCTGCATCGCGGCGCCGGTGTTCGACATTCACCAAGAGGCGGTGGCGGGGATTTCGGTCTCTGGCCCGACCAGCCGCGTGGGTCTGGAGGATATTGAACGGTTGAGTGTCGCGGTGCGGGCAGCGGCGCGGGATTTGTCAGCGACGTTGGGGGGCTAGGGTTGGTGTCTAAAATCATTAAGTTGCTATGTTCAGAAAAGAGTGTATCAACATACTTATCTTTCTGAAATTATTATATTTTTTAAATTACCAGATTTGAGGAAACATGACTGAATTGAAATCAAGACTAACCGGTATGATCGCAGGCGGCACCGCAGGTGCCACTTTAGGCGCAGGAACTGGATTAGTAGGTGGCCCATTTGGTGCAATTGCGGGCGCCACGGTATTTACAGTTATCGGTGCAGCATGGGGCTTAAGCGCGGGTCTTGATGCCGCGCTTCAAATCGAAAAATGGAAAGACAGGAAAAAACCCAAAGTGAGTTCAGATTGAATCTTGAGAAATTCGCTGGACCATGAATCCTCGAACTTAGCTTATTAACTGCGAAATACGTTCTTCGCGGGGTCATTTTCACTCCGCAATATTCTCAGATTATCAAAGCAAACACCAAAGCCCGGAATCAAGGCACGCAGTGCCGCCGGGCAGCGCCCGCCCGCCCCATGGGCGGGCGCTGCCCTTATGTCGCGAAGCCCCTAAAACGTCCGCCGCAAATTCATATGCCGGTTCACATCTTTATACAGCAGATACCGGAAACGCCCCGGCCCACCCGCGTAACACGCCTGCGGGCAGAACGCGCGCAGCCACATGTAATCGCCGGCCTCAACCTCGACCCAGTCCTGGTTCAGCCGGTAAACCGCTTTCCCTTCAAGCACATAGAGCCCATGCTCCATCACATGCGTCTCGGCAAAGGGGATCACCGCCCCCGGCTCGAACGTCACAACGGTCACGTGCATATCGTGGCGCAAATCGCTGGGGTCGACAAACCGCGTGGTCGCCCATTTGCCATCCGTATCCGGCATCACCGTCGGCGCAATATCCGCCTCGTTGGTCACGATCACCTCGGGCATCGGCAGCCCCTCGACCGCCTCATAGGCCTTGCGCACCCAATGAAACCGCAGCATCGCGTCGCTTTCGTTGTGCAAGGTCCAGCCGGAGCTGGGCGGCAGGAACGCATAGCCACCGGGCACCATCTTGTGCACCTCGCCATTCACCCGCAGGGTCGCGGTGCCCTCGACGATGAACAACACGCCCTCGGCGCCGTCGTCATTCTCGGGCTTGTCCGACCCGCCACCGGGTGCAACTTCCATGATGTATTGCGAAAACGTCTCGGCGAAACCGCTCAGGGGGCGCGACAGAACCCACAGGCGTGTGCCCTCCCAGAACGGCAGAAAGCTGGTGACGATGTCGCGCATCGTGCCCTTTGGGATCACCGCATAGGCATCGGTGAACACCGCGCGGTCGGTCAAAAGCTGCTCTTGCCCCGGGTGCCCGCCGGTGGGGGCGTAATATTTCGCTGACATCAGCATCTCCTGTAAGCGCATGGAATTTGGGTCAGTATGGGCCACACCGCCCGCCGCCGCCATCTGGAAAACGGCGACAGCACCTTTCGGTTTGATTTGACAATCCTCAGGGGGTTATCGGTTTTCCAACTAAATCGCGGCGTCCAGCACAGGCGCGGGCTGTGCCCCCTTGCTGGCCCGCCCCGCCACGTAAACCTGCGCCACCGCGCGGTCATCACCCAGCATTTGCAGGATGAACAATTCGTCGGACAGGCTGCCCGCGCGGTCCATCCGCAGGTCCATCGCCGGTGTCGCGCGCGCATCCAGCACCACGACGTCGGCCTCTGTCCCTGCGTCCAGCGTGCCGATCTTGCCTTCCAGCCCCAGCGTCACCGCGTTGCCCCGCGTGATCCAGTGGAACGCGCGCAAGGGGTGCAGCGACTGGCCCTGCAATTGCAGCACCTTGTAACCTTCGTTCAGCGTTTGCAGCATGGAATAGCTGGTGCCCGCCCCCACATCCGTCGCAATCGCATTGCCGATGCCGCGCGCCCTCAGACCCGCGTCGTCAAACAGCCCGCTGCCCAGAAACAGGTTCGACGTGGGGCAAAACACCGGATGCGCCCCCGTCCCGGCCAGCGCGTCGATCTCGCGCGGGGTCAGGTGGATGGCATGGCCCAACAGCGCCTTTGGCCCCAGCAAGCCATAAGACTGATAAACATCCAGATAATCCCGCGCCTGCGGGTACAGCTCGCGGGTAAAGTCGATCTCGGCGTGGTTTTCCGACAGATGCGTCTGCACATAGCAATCGGGGTTTTCCGCCACCAGCGCCTGCGCCATCTCCATCTGCGCAGGGGTCGAGGTGATGGCAAAGCGCGGCGTGACCGCATAGGACGCCCGCCCCTTGCCATGCCAGTTGCGGATCAGCGCCTGTGTGTCGTCATAGCCCGATTGCGGCGTGTCCATCAGCCCGTCGGGCGCGTTGCGGTCCATCATCACCTTGCCGCCGATCATCCGCATGTCGCGCCGCGCGGCTTCGGTGAAAAACGCATCCGCCGATGCCTTGTGCACCGAGCAATAGGCCACCGCAGTCGTCGTGCCGTGCCCCAGCAACAGGTCGTAGAATTTGCCCGCCATCGCAGCACTATGTTCCGGGCTGGCAAAACGGGTCTCCTCGGGGAACGTATAAGTGTTCAACCAATCCAACAGCTGCGCCCCCCACGAGGCGATCACCTGCACCTGCGGGAAATGGATATGCGTGTCGATGAACCCCGCCATCAGCAGATGCGGGCGGTGGTCGATCACCTGCGGCTGCACCGCCTGGGCCGCAACGGTTGTATAATCGCCCGAGGCGACGATCATCCCCCCCTCGATCAACACCGCGCCGTCTTCGCAATACTGATAGGCGCCGGTGTCCTCCGGCCCGTCAGGCTCTGACGTAAAGTTCAGCGTGCGGCCGCGCAGCAGGGTTTGGCTGGATGTCATGTGTTGTGTCCTTGAAGCTGTAAGCCCCAAGGCGCGATCCTGCGCCTTGGGGCAATTGTCGTATTATTCACCCGGCGCGATACCGGGCGCATTTTCGGGCAGCGGCATTTCCTCGACTGTCTCGTCGCGGTGGAAGATCGGGTAGATAAACAAAAACCCCGCCGCGATCAGATAGCCCACGGCGACCCCGCTGAACGCGGGCCAGTGCAGGCTGGCCGCGTGGATGATCCCCACCAGCGACATCCCGAACGCCGCCAGCGCAAAGCCGCCCGCGTTGCGGAAATTGCCGTCGATGACGCTGGCCACGATGGCGCCCCAGATCAGGCCGGTCAGGATCGCGCCCTGGCTCAGCGCCAGATGCCCCTCGAAATGCGCGCCCTGTTGCAGCAACGCCGCCGTCAGCGCCGGATCACCCATTTCAGGCAGTGACTGCGCCCCGACCGCGGCCAGCGCCCCCATCATCGCGCCCCACTTGATGACCAGAAACCCCGAGATATGGGGCATCATCGCAATTGTCACCGCCGCCATATGCTCGGTCTTGACCGAATGGGCGGTGTTGGTGATCAGGCTCAGCGCCACGAACACCAGCACGGGCGCGGCGGCGGCCACCGGGATCAGGTTGTTCAGAAATGCCAGCAGGCCAAAGAACACGGCAAAGGGAATGACCAGCCCGACCCCGATGATATAACCCGAATGCGCGCCCATGCGTTTGTAGGCCGGATGCCCGATATAGGCGGTCGTCGGAAACGGCGAGCCGAACAGCGCGCCCACCATCGTGCCCACACCATCGGTCACCTGACAGGTCGCCACAGGATAGGTGTCCCCCGCTGCCTCGGCGCTTTCGACGTTGTTCATGGTTTCGATGAAGTTATAGATTTGCACCGGCACCAGAACCAGAAACAGCTCGGGGTTGGCAAACAGGTGCTGGATGCCCGCGATCAGGTCACCGAAATAGGGCAGCGGCGGATAGAACGCGACACCCTCGAAACTGACGCTGGCCTTGCCCATGCCCAGTGCCACCACGGTGCCCACGATCAGCGCCAGCAGGCCGGCGGGCATGTTGAACGGCAGCCGGAACCGCCCCACCAGCCCCCACAGGATGATGATCATCGACGCAAAGCCGACATAGGGGTCCTCGAACACCGTGGCCAAGGGCACCGTGCCGATGAACACCAGCGCGATGCCGCACAGCGTGCCCAGCATCCCCGCGCGCGGTGTCACACGTTTCAGCATCGGGCCGACAATGGCCCCCATCGCCGCCACGATACCGCCCATGAACCCCGCGCCGATGCCCACCTGCCACGCCAGCAGCGGATCGTTCGTGGCCCAGTAAATCGGGCCGATGACACCGAACAGATAGACAAACATCACCGGCGTCGAAATGCCGTAGGGCAGTGCGGTGAAATCACGCCCCGCCCGCGTGGCGGCACGTTTCGCCAGCCACGTGTACACCGCAACCCCCGCCATGATCGCCACCGCAGCCCCGGGCAGGATGCGCCCGAACACGATGGCCGCAGGCATGTCGAACACGAACTGGCAGACCCCCGCCAGCACGATCAGGTTGATCAGGTTGTCGGTGAACAACGCCCAGAACGCGCTGAAATCACTGCGCGCGAACAGTCTGTAATTGTATGTTTTGCCGTCCATGACGGGCACTCCTCCACTGCGACCGGACACGCACGCCTGATGTCAGGCGGTCCTCCCTGTCCGGTCTGATTGTGCGCCCCCTCCGGGCGCTTCGTTTTCCCCCAAAGGGGCAGTCGCGGCAGTTTCAGAGGTCAATTCAGCCATCACTTCGGCCACCACAAAGGCCGCAATGACGCTGGGCCGCTTGTCGCGGCTGCCGCTTGCCCCGATGGGGCAATTCAAATGTTCGATGCTTTGACCGTCGCAATGGTCGCGCAGCCAGTTGCGGAATTTCACCCGTTTGGTCGCCGACCCGATCATGCCCACATAGGCCGCGTCGCCCCGTTCCAGCGCCGCTGACGCCAGCAGGAAATCCAGCCCGTGATCATGGGTCAGCACGACAAAGGCGCTGCCGGCAGGGGCGGTCGCAATCTCCACCTCGGGGATCATGCTGAAACGTGTGTCCACAGCCGCACGGCACTGCGCCAGTTCCTCGGGGCGGGTGTCGACCAGAACGCAGTTCACCGGCAGGTGCTGCAACTGGTCCGCCAGCGCCCGGCCCACATGCCCCGCGCCCATCACGTAGACCGAAGGCAAGGCCGCCTGCGCCTGTTGCGCCTGTTTCAGCGCCGCGCGCCGGTCCCCCTGCCGCATCCGCACCAACGACAGCTCGACCCGGCCACCGCAGCACTGGCCAATCTCCGGCCCCAGCGGCACGTCCATCGCGGCGTTCAGCGCCCCGTCCGTCAGCATTTCGCGGGCGCGTTCAATCGCCATATGCTCAAGTTGTCCACCACCGATGGTGCCGCACAGCGCGTGCGGGGCCACGAACATATCCGTGCCTTCGTTGCGCGGCGACGATCCGCGCACGCGGGTCAGCGTGACGCAGATCACCGACGCATGGGCCGACAGGAAATCAGCAAGCGCGCTCATGGCGTCACGCCCCCGCCCGCAACCGCGCCACCGCCATCAGCACCCGTTCCGGCGTGGCAGGGGCATCCAGACGCGGGCAGACGGTGTAATCCGCCACCGACGCCACCGCCATCGACAGCGCCTCGAACACCGAAATGCCCAGCATAAAGGGCGGCTCGCCCACGGCCTTGGACCGTTTGATCGTCAGCTCGCGGTTCTCGGACCAGTCGGCAAGGTTCACGTTGAAAATGCGCGGCCGGTCGCTGGCCAGCGGGATCTTGTAGGTCGACGGCGCATGGGTGCGCAGCGCGCCCTTGTCGTCCCACCACAATTCCTCGGTGGTCAGCCAGCCCATGCCTTGAATGAACGCGCCTTCGACCTGTCCCTTGTCCAGAATGGGGTTCAGCGACCGGCCCACGTCATGCAGGATGTCGGTCCGCGTGACGCGGTATTCGCCGGTCAGCGTGTCAATCGTCACCTCGGAACAGGCCGCCCCATAGGCATAGTAATAGAACGGACGCCCCTTGCCGCTGGCTCGGTCCCAATGGATGTCGGGCGTTTTGTAGAAGCCTGCCGCCGAAAGCTGGACGCGCGCCATATAGGCCTGTTTGATGAAACTGTCGAAGGTCAGCGTGTCGGTGCCAACTTGTACAAGATTGGGCAGAAACCGTACATCTTCGGGTGCCACGCCCCATTTGTCAGCGGCGAACTCGACCAGCCGCGCCTTGATCTGCTCGACCGCATTCAGCGCCGCCATCCCGTTCAGATCCGACCCCGACGATGCCGCCGTGGCGGATGTGTTCGGCACCTTTTCGGTCGTGGTTTTGGTGATCTTGATGCGGTCAAAATCCACCTGGAACGCATCGGCCACAACCTGCGCCACCTTGGTGTTCAGCCCCTGCCCCATCTCGGTCCCGCCGTGGTTCAGCGCGATGGAGCCGTCAGAGTAAACATGCACCAGCGCACCGGCCTGATTGTAGTGGGTGGCGGTGAACGAGATGCCGAATTTCACCGGCGTCAGAGCGATGCCCTTTTTCAGCACCCTGGAGCTTTCGTTGAATGCCACAATATCGGCACGCCGCTGGCGATAGGCGGCGGTTTCCTCCAGCTCGTCCACCAGCCGGCCGATGATATTGTCCTGCACCTGCTGATGATAGGGCGTCAGATCGCGCCCCGCATCGCCATAGAAATTGACCTTGCGCACATCCAGCGGATCGCGGCCCGTGGCGTATGCAATCTCTTCGATCATCCGTTCGGCAGCGACCACACCCTGCGGCCCGCCAAAGCCGCGAAAGGCCGTGTTCGAGACTGTATTCGTCTTCATCGGACGGCTGGTCAGCCGCACATGCGGATAGAAATAGGCGTTGTCGGCGTGAAACAACGCGCGGTCGGTCACCGGCCCGGACAGGTCCGACGAATACCCGCAGCGCGCGGCAAAGCAGCTTTCGACCGCCTGAATGCGCCCCTCGTCGTCAAAGCCCACGTCGTAATCCACCACGAAATCATGGCGTTTGCCCGTCGCGGTCATGTCCTGATCGCGGTCGGGGCGGATTTTCACCGCACGGTTCCATTTCTTCGCGGCCATCGCGGCGACGACGCAGAACAGGTTCATCTGGCTCTCCTTGCCGCCAAAGCCGCCGCCCATGCGCCGCACGTTCACCGTGACCGCGTTGGACGGTACACCCAGCACATGCGCCACCATATGCTGCGCCTCGGACGGGTGCTGGGTGCTGCAATGCACCACCACGTCGTCATCCTCGCCGGGAATGGCAAAGGCGATCTGCCCTTCCAGATACATATGATCCTGCCCGCCGATGGTGATCCGCCCCTGAAGGCGGTTGGCCGCTGCGGCAAAGCCGTCGTCGACCGTGCCACGCTCCAGCTTCAAGGGTGCTGTGACATGGGGGTAACCGGCCTCCTGCGCGGCATTCACATCCAGCGCATGGGGCAGAACGGTGCAATCCACCTGCGCCAGTTCCGCCGCGCGGCGGGCGGCATCGCGGGTGTCAGCGATCACCGCGAACAGCGGCTGGCCGTGGAATTCGATCTTGTCGGTGGGGAACACCGGCTCGTCATTCTGCCCTGTGGGGCTGATGTCATTGCACCCCGGCACATCGGCAGCGGTCAGAACCCCAACCACGCCGGGGGCGGTGCGCACCGCGCTCAGGTCAATCGCGTTCAGCGTGGCGTGCGCCACCTTCGACACCCCCAGGTAAGCGTGCAATGTGCCCTGCGGTTGCGGAATGTCGTCGGTGTAATCCGCCGTGCCTGTCACATGTTTGATTGCGCTGTCGTGAATACGGTCGGTGTGAACCGCGCCCCGGATCGAAATATCGTCTTTCATCGCATTCTCCTCCTTACGCTGTGGCCAGTTGCACCGGCGCGGTCGTCGCGTCGTCATGTTCCAGAAAGAACCGGCGCAGCAGGTTCTGGGCCGCCAGCATCCGGTAGTCCGCCGAGGCCCGCCAATCGCTGAGTGGGGCAAAGTCCTGTGCCAAAGCCTGTGCCGCCTGTTCAAAGGTCGCCTCGGACCATGCAGCCCCGCGCAAAGCCGCCTCGGCCTGTGCTGCCCGTTTCGGCGTCGCCGCCATACCGCCAAAGGCGATGCGCACGTCTGCAATCCAGTCGCCATCGCGCGTCACGCTGATGCCTGCCGCGACCGAGGAAATATCCTCGTCCCGCCGTTTCGAGATCTTGTAGGCGGCGTCGATCTGCCCCGGCGCGGGCAGCGGCACGCGGATGCTTTCCACGAACTCCCCCGCCGCGCGGTCCTGTTTGCCGTAGTCGATGAAAAACGTCTCCAGCGGCAGCACCCGCCGCACATCGCTACGGCGCAGGGTGATCTCAGCCCCCAGCGCGATCAGCACCGGCGGCGTGTCGCCAATGGGTGAACCGTTGGCGATGTTGCCGCCCACCGTGCCCATATTGCGCACCTGCCAGCCCGCGATACGGTCCCAATAGGGGGCCAGATGCGGGAAATGGTCCGCGATGGCATCCTGACACTCGCTGTAACTGGCCCCTGCCCCGATGTGCAGCGCGTCGCCCTTTACCTGCACCGCCTTCAGCGCATCCAGATGGCTCAGGAAGATCGCGGGGCCAATGGGCCGCAGGAATTTCGTCACCCACAGGCCCACGTCGGTGGCCCCGGCGATCAGCGTGGCATCGGGATATTTCAGCAACGCCGCCGCCAGATCATCCACATCCGCAGGCAGGATCGCCAGATCATCCGCAGGCCCCGTCACGACCCGCACCCCGTCCCGCAGCGCCGTCAGTTGCGCGGTCACGCGGGCGCGCTCTGTGTTCAGATGATCGGCCGCGGGGGAGCCATAGCGGCTGACCGCCACGGCGGCACGGATGATCGGCGCATAGCCGGTGCAGCGGCACAGGTTGCCTTGCAGAGCAGTTTCGACCTGCGCTTCGGTCGGCTCCGGCACCGCCATCCACAGCGCATAGAGGGACATCACGAACCCCGGCGTGCAGAACCCGCACTGGCTGCCGTGATGGTCCACCATCGCCTGTTGCACCGGATGCAACCGCCCGTCGGGGCCGGACAGATCCTCGATGGTGACGACGTGGCAGCCGTCGACCGAGGCCAGAAACCGGATACAGGCGTTGACCGGAGCATAGCTCAGACCGTCGGCCCCCAGCCGTCCAACCAGCACGGTGCAGGCCCCGCAATCGCCCTCGGCGCAGCCTTCCTTGGTGCCGGTCATGCGCCGGTCCAGCCGCAGGAAATCCAGCAGCGTCCGGCTTGCGCCGGTGTCATGCGCGGTCACCTCGCGGCCATTCAGCAAAAAGCGGATGTGCGTGCGTTGGGTCATGGGGGCCTCCTCAGGGTCGTCCGCCGGCGGGTGGCCGGGCGGCAGTCGAGGCAGGATAGGCCAAGCCACTGCATCGAAAAACAGCGCCTTTTGGCAAAGACTTTAAACAAAACGTTGATAATGATAGGGTGAAAAGAGCCTATAAAGGCACGTCCAACCACAGCCCGAGCCAGCCCATGTCCTATATCGAAAGCCTCAAGGTCTTTGTTCGCGTCGTCGAACTGGGCAGCATCACATCCGGCGGGCGCGACCTGCGGCTGACCCCGGCCGTGGCCAGTAAGCGCATCAAGGAATTGGAAAAACATCTGGGCGTGCGCCTGTTCAACCGCACCACGCGGTCGCTGTCGCCCACCGAGGTCGGCCATGTGTTCTATGACGAGGCAAAGTCGGTTCTGGGCGCGCTGGAGACCGCCGAGGCCAAGGTCGCCAATTATTCGGCGCAACCGCGCGGCACCATCCAGATCACTGCGCCGCTGGGGGCCGGCCGCCGTCTGATCGCGCCGCTGGTGCCGCGATTCGTCGATGCCTTTCCCGACACACGGGTGCGGATGCGCCTGTCAGACCGCAAGGTCGACATCCTGGCCGACGGTCTGGACATCGCGTTTTTCATCGGCACGCCGGGGGATTCGAACATGAAGCTGCGCAAGATCGCGGATTGCGCCCGCGTGCTGTGCGCCGCCCCGCGCTATCTGGCGCAACGGGGGGTGCCTGCGCGGCCCGACGACCTGATGGATCACAACTGCCTGCTGCTGCGCTACCCCCGCTCGCCCGAATACTTCTGGACGCTGGACACCGCCCAAGGCCCGCGCAAGCTGGAGGTGGCGGGGAAATACGATGCCGATGACGGCGATGTGCTGACCGATTGGGCGCTGGACGGGCGCGGGATCGTGAACAAGCCACGGTTTGACGTGGCGGCGCATCTGGCGCGCGGCGATCTGGTCGAGGTGCTGCCTGATACGCCGCCGGTGCCTACGATCTTTGGGTGTTTTTATCCGCACAAGAAGTTGCAGGACCCCAAGGTGCGGCTGTTTGTCGATTTCGTGGTGAAGCACTGCGAGGGGCTTTTGCCTGCGGGTTAGGGACGAACCCTTTCCGCTCACCCCCCGCGCGGAACAAGGCCGAAGGCCGCCGCGCATCGACGGGCCGCCCCACGGCACGGCGATTTGGCTTCTGTTAGTGCTCAACGAAAGCTCGGACGTGCTTGGCTGCCATAAAGTGCCAGACACCAAGGTCGGATCGCCGCACCTCGGCCCGTCAATGCGCGGCTTAGCGACCCTTAGCAATACCCGCCCTAATCCCCCGACGCCGCCCGTACCCACGCCACAATCTGGCGGCGGGCGTCATCATTCATCTGCACCGCATTGGGCGGTGGCATCGCGTGGCTTAGCCCCGCTTGCATGTAGATCTGCGGCGCATGGCGCACCACGTCGCTTTTGGTCTCCAGCAGCACGCCCTTGGGCGGCCATTGCAGCCCTTCCCAAACCGGCTCGCGGGCGTGGCACATGGAACAGTTGGAAATCACCACGTCATAGGCCGCGTCAAACCCCTCTGCCGAGGCAAACCGCTGTTCGGTCGCGGTCAGGGGCCGCGCCTCGGCCTCTTCATAGGTGTCGTTCATCGGTGCCGTGGACAGCCACGCGATCAGGATGAACAGGATCACCGTCACGCCCCACGTCCAGTGCGGCCCCTTGCCGGTGGCGTGCATGGTGTTGAAATAGTGCCGGATCGTCACCCCTGTCAGGAACACAAGGCTGGCGATGACCCAGCTGTATTCGGTCGCAAAGGACAGCGGGTAATGCGTCGACAGCATCAGAAAGACGACAGGCAGCGTCAGGTAGTTGTTGTGGGTCGACCGCAACTTGGCGATCTTGCCGTATTTGGGATCGGGCGTGCGCCCTTCCTGCAGGTCTTTGACCACGATGCGCTGGTTCGGCATGATGATGAAAAACACGTTGGCCGTCATGATCGTCGCCGTGAACGCCCCCAGATGCAGCAGCGCCGCGCGGCCGGTGAAAATCTGGTTATAGCCCCAGGACATCACCACAAGGATCACGAACAACAGCAGCATCAGGAACGTGGGCGTCTCACCCAGCTTCGATTTGCACATCAGATCGTAGAGAATCCAGCCAATCGTCAGCGACCCGCCCGAAATCAGGATGCCCTGCCACAGGGCCAGGTCCGCCTTGGTCGGGTCCAGCAGGAACAGCTCGCCCCCGACCCAATAGACGATCATCAACAGCGCCGCCCCCGACACCCATGTGATATAGCTTTGCCATTTGTGCCAGATCAGGTGCTCGGGCATGTTTTCAGGGGCCACCAGATATTTCTGGATGTGATAAAATCCCCCGCCGTGCACCTGCCATTCCTCGCCATGCGCACCCACGGGCATGTTCGGTACTTTTTTCAGGCCCAGATCCAGCGCGATGAAAAAGAACGACGCGCCGATCCATGCCATCGCGGTGACAACATGCAACCAGCGGACAGCGAACGCGGCCCAGTCCCACAAGACAGCCAGATCATACATGGCACTTCTCCCTCGATTCCTATGTCCCGCCACTCTAGGCGTTTGCACATTCTTCTGCTATTAACGCAAAAGACCAAGCAGCATCAAAAAATTCAGAACAATGTCCTATCTTGATAATATCCGCACCTTTGTGCGTGTCTACGAATTGGGCAGCATGTCCGCCGCCGGGCGCGATTTGCGCATTTCTCCGGCTGTGACGTCGTCGCGGATTTCCCAGCTTGAGGATCATCTGAGCGTGCGGCTGTTCCAGCGCACCACCCGCAGCCTGACCCCGACCGAGCAGGGCAAAGCGTTTTACAGCGGGGCCTGCGAGATACTGGAATCGGTCGACAACGCCGAGGCGCAGGTGGTGTCGATCACCGACAACCCCAAGGGCGCGCTGTTCGTGGCCGCCCCTCTGGGCGTCGGCCGGCGGCTGATCGCGCCGCAGGTGCCTGCCTTTCTGAAAGCCTACCCCGAGGTGTCCGTGCGCCTGCGCCTGACCGATCGCAAGGTGGACCTGACCACCGAAGGGCTGGATCTGGCGTTTTTCCTCGGCCAGCCCGAGGACAGCAACCTGCGCATCCGCAAGATCGCCGATGTCGAACGGGTGCTGTGCGCCGCCCCTGACTACATCGCCGCGCGCGGCAATCCGGTGTCGGGCGAGGCGCTGGTGAGCGACCGCCACGAATGCCTGAACCTGCGCTTTCCCGGCGCGCCCGAGTTCCAGTGGCGGCTGATGACGCCCGAGGGGCCGAAACGCTTTGCCGTGACGGGGCGGTACGAATCCGACGACGGCGACGTGCTGATCGACTGGGCGCTGGCGGGGCAAGGGATCGTGCTGAAACCGATCTTCGAAGTGGCCGACCACCTGCGCGCCGGACGGCTGGTGCCCGTGGCCACCGCCACCCCGCCCGAGCCGATCCAGATGGCGTGCCTGTTCACCCACCGCAAACGGCAGGACCCCAAAACGCGCCTGTTCATGGATTTCGTCATCGACCGCATCAGCAAGGACGTGCGCGACAGCGGGATGCTATAGGGGGAGGCTGGTGCCCAGAGTGACCTCGCCACAAAGGGCAGCGCCCGACCGCGGGTGGGCATCGGCACGTCGGTACATACCACTTTATTTCTGATCTTTGGCGTGAGGGCGAAGAGGCACAAGACGGTGAGAAAGCGCCCGCCCATGGGGCGGTCGGGCGCTGCCCGGCGGTGCTGCGCACCTTGACTCCGGGCTTTGGTGAGTGGGGTTAGCGTTGGATGTCGCCGCGAGTGGCAGGTTCATACCCTTTCCGCATTCCCCCCGCGCTGAACAAGGCCGAAGGCCACCGCGCATCATGCCGCAGGCATGTCTAAGACATGACGGGCCGCACCTCGGCCCGTCGATGCGCGGCTTCGGGCTCCGTTTTCAGCGTAAACCTCAACTCCCCCGATACGTCGAATACCCGAACGGCGACAGCAGCAGCGGCACGTGGTAATGCATCGCCTCCGACATCCCGAACCGCAGCGGGATCACGTCCAGAAAGCGCGGCGTTTCGGGTGGCACACCGCAGGCGTCCAGATACTCGCCCGCGTGAAACACCAGCTCGTAGGTGCCGACCTGAAACTCCGCCTCGGGCAGGATCTGCGCATCCGTGCGCCCGTCCGCATTGGTCTCAACCGTTTTCAGATGCGTCCGCCCCCCATCCTCGACCCGAAACAGCTCAATCCGCAGCCGCGCCGCGGGACACCCCCGCGCCGTGTCCAGAACATGGGTTGTCAAATATCCGGCCATCGCATTTCCTCCTCGGTGATCCGCTGGCATATAGACAGGGCGCAGCACCCCCGGCAAAGCATCGCGCACAAGAGGCTGCTTCTGATATTTTTTGATAATCCCCGCGATTGTTTTGGATTACAGGGGTGTAGACCCGATCAAAGGAGACCACCATGAACCGCTACCCCCGTGACATGACCGGCCATGGTGCCACCCCGCCCGCAGCCAACTGGCCCAATGGCGCAAAGATCGCCGTTCAGATCGTGCTGAACTACGAAGAGGGCGGCGAGAACAACATCCTGCACGGCGATGCCGCGTCCGAGGCATTCCTGTCCGAAATCACCGGCGCGCAGCCCTGGGTCGGGCAACGGCACTGGAACATGGAAACCATCTATGAATACGGATCGCGCGTCGGCTTCTGGCGTCTGCACCGCATGATGGCCGACCTGCCCGTCACCGTCTACGGCGTGGCCACCGCGCTGGCCCGTGCGCCCGAACAGGTCAAGGCGATGCAGACCGCAGGCTGGGAGATCGCCAGCCACGGTTTGAAATGGGTCGAACACAAGGACATGCCCGAGGACGAGGAACGCGCCGCAATCGCCGAGGCCATCCGCCTGCACACCGAGGTCACCGGCACCCCACCGCGCGGCTGGTACACGGGGCGGTGTTCGATGAACACCAACCGTCTGGCCGCCGAGACAGGGCAGTTTGCCTATCTGGCCGACACCTATTCCGACGAGCTGCCCTATTGGGAACGTTTTGACGGGCGCGACCAGCTGATGGTGCCTTACACGATGGACTGCAACGACATGCGCTTTGGCATTCAGGCGGGCTTTACCACCGGGGCGCAGTTCGAAAGCTATCTGATGGACAGTTTCGACATGCTCTATGCCGAAGGACAGGCGGGCGCGCCCAAGATGCTGTCGATCGGCCTGCATTGCCGCATCGCGGGCCGTCCGGGGCGGGCAGCCGGGCTGAAACGGGCGCTGGACTATATGAAGTCGCACGAGGGCGTGTGGTTCGCCAGCCGTCTGGAAATCGCCGAACATTGGGCGCGCACCCACCCTGCCCCGACGGCACAGCGCCCGTCGGACATGGACCGCGACACATTCGTGCAGGCCTTCGGTGGCGTCTTTGAACACAGCCCCTGGATCGCCGAAGGCGCGCACGCGCTGGAACTGGGCCGCACCCACGACACCGCGCAGGGCATCCATCAGGCGCTGGCGCGGGTGTTCCGCACCGCATCGGATGAACAACGTCTGGCCGTGCTGACCGCTCACCCCGATCTGGCCGGCAAGCTGGCGGCGGCAAAGCGGCTGACAGCAGAATCCACCGCCGAACAAGCCTCGGTCGGTCTGGACGCGCTGACCGACGACGAACGCGCGAAATTCACCGAACTGAACGACGCCTACACCGCCAAGTTCGGCTTTCCCTTCATCATCGCCGTGCGCGACAACACCAAGGCGTCGATCATGGACGCCTTCGCCCGCCGCATCGACAACGACCGCAACACCGAGTTTGCCGAGGCCTGCGCACAGGTCGAGCGCATCGCTGAACTGCGCCTGATCGAGAAGTTCGGCGCATGACCCAGACGCTGACACTTAGCGCCCTGACGGCCGAAGCGTTTGCCCCCTTTGGCGATGTTCTGGATGTCTCGGGCACGCCGGACAAGATCATCAACCAGGGCCTGTGCGGCCGCCACCACGACCGCGCCAGGCTAGATTTCTCAGACGGGCGCGCGGGCATCAGCCTGTTCAACGCCGAACCGCGCCAGTTTCCGATCACGCTGGACATGGTCGAACGTCACCCCGAGGGGTCTCAGGCCTTTATCCCGATGAGCCTGCATCCCTTCGTCGTGGTGGTCGCCCCCGACGAGAACGGCAAACCCGGCACCCCCCGCGCGTTCGTGACCGAGGCGGGCCAAGCGATCAACCTGCATCGCGGCACATGGCACGGCGTCCTGACCCCGATCCACGCGCCCGGCCTTTTCGCCGTGGTCGACCGGATCGGGGACGGTGCGAACCTCGAGGAACATTGGTTCGAGACGGCTTACCAGATTGTCGAAGGATAGAGGGCGGCACGCGCTGCCGTCACGTGACGGGCCAGCCGCACCAGCGTCTCGACAAGACGCCGCTTTTCGATACTGCCCCGACAATCCCCGATCGTCGGGGCAGTGAAATTTACCGGTCCGCCTTTGGCACCCACGCGAACTTTTGCATCGGCGCATCGACGGGCGTGTTCGCGATGTGGTTGGTGTAATTGCTCATCACCTTCTGGGCCAGGCCCAGGATGACCTCCAGCACATGGCGCTGCGTGTAACCCGCGTCATAAAATGCCTGAAGCGTCGCGTCATCGACGTGGCCCCGTTCGCGCACCATAGCGAGCGTAAAGGTGCGCAGCGCTTCCAGCTTGGGCGTCGGCAGCGGTGTTTCGTCCCGCAGCGCGTCGGAAATCTCGTCGCTGACTTTCATCATCTTCGCGATACCGGTGTGGCCGGGCACGCAATAATGGCACCGATGTTCCACATTGATTGTCTGCCATACGACGGTTTTTTCATCGGCATCGAATACAGTCTCTTCGGCGAACAGGCGGTGCAGTGTCTGATAGCCTTCGAGCGCGGCAGGCGATCCGGCCAGAACACCGTGCAACCCCGGCAGACGGCCAAAAGCCTTCTTGGATTTCTCGATCAGCGGAAGGGATTTCTCGGGGGCATTTGTTTCGTCAAGGCGGTCTAGTGTGGACATCTGAGTCTCCTTTGCGGTCGCATTTCGCGACGGTACCAAAGGCACTTTGCAATTTTTGAGCGATCACTCAAGTAATAAAAGAGTGATCGTTCAAAAATAGATGATACCTCGATTTCGGACTGTCTGATCCGCGATACAGGGTGTATTAAAAGGCTATGGCCCGATTACCGTCATATGATCGCGATGCAGCACTTGATGCTGCGATGTCCCTTTTCTGGGTCAAAGGGTATACTGCAACATCGCTCAAAGACCTCGAGCACGCTTTGAAGATGCGGCCCGGTTCGATCTACGCGGCCTTCCAGAGCAAGGAAGAGTTGTTTCGCGCAACACTCGATCTGTACGCCGGACGGATGGAGGCCGAACTGGCCCAGATGATTTCCGATGCGCCCTCCCCCCTGACGGCGTTGCGGGGCTATTTGCTGTCGCTGGGCGGGCTTGATTGCCGCGACAAGCCATCGACCGCCTGCATGCTGGTCAAATCCCTGCTGGAAATCCAGAGCGATCACCCAGAGTTGCGGGGCATCGTTGTGGATCATCTGAATACCGTCCAGAGACTGCTGGAAGACGGGTTCTCAAAGGCCCGGAGCGCGGGTGAAATACCCGCAGACGCAGACCCTGCCCGTCTGGCACGGCGGATGCAGACCTATGTTTTCGGCCTGAAGATCCAGGCCCAGCGGAAACCCGATCCGAACGACATGCAACAGCTGGCGCGGGATCTGGCGGACGAGATCACGGGCCTGCGTCGCGTCAACTGAACGCCACCAAAGCCCTCTCTCGCCGCTACCCCCGCCCCAGCATGTTCACCGCCTGCATCAGCGACGGGCGCATGGCGCGGACGAAATCCTCTTCGGGCCAGTCTGCCAGCATCGCCGTGATCGTGACGGCCCCGATCGGCACGCCTTGGGCGTTGACGATGGCGGCGCCGATGGCGATCTCGCCCGGCATCAACTGTTCCAGCGCCACGGCATAGCCTTGTTGTTTCACCTGCCGCGTCTTTTCCAAAATCGCATCGGGGTCGGTCAGCGTATGTTCGGTGAACTTCATCCGGTCGGACCGCGCCAGAACATCGCGCGCGGCGTCCTCGTCCATCTGCGACAGCACGGACCAGCCGGTTGACGTGCAATACATCGGCACGCTGTGCCCCAGCATCATCGCGTGCAGCGTGTCCCGCTTGGGCTGGAACCGCGTCGCATAGATCAGCCGCACATCGTCGATCAACGACAGGTCCACCCGTTCGCCCACCGTATCGCGCAGTTGCAACAGCACCGGAATGGCGCGCTGGATCAGGCCGTTCAGGCGCATGGTGTCAAAGATGTGGTCGTACAGACGAATGCCCGGCAAATAGCCCGTGTCGCGGTCGTCGCGCTGGATATAGCCCAGCTTGCGCAGGGTGTGGATGATCCGCTGCGTGGTGCTGCGGTCCAGCCCCGCGGCCTTGGACATATCGGTCAGGCTCAGCGGGCCTTGCGCCCCGTGAAAGGCCGACAGCACCTGCATGGTGCGGGCCGCCGCGCGGACGAACAACGCGTCGCTGCCCCCCGCTTCGGTGTCGTTGACAGCAGCCGGATAGGAACCATTCCAGGCGTGGATCGTCTCGTTCGTCATTCTCACCCTCTCTTGCGTGGCATCCGGCCGCTATATCACGTCGGTCGCAACGCCCGCCCGACATTTCTGCCCCGATGCGCCCCTGCGGGCGGCATGTGTGGCACCAGATCACGCAAACCGCCGCATTTTGCCTGAAATTTCCTGAATAGGCTTGTCGGGTTGATATGCCTATGTCAACAATTGATACAGTTGCATCGGAAATAGCCTGAGGCACCCGCCCTGCCCATCGGCAAAAACAAGGACCCAAGGAATGACCAGCACGTCATTGCACGAACTGACCGCGACCCAACTGATTGAGCTTTATAAATCCGGCAAGGCCACGCCCGTCGACGCGACCCGCGACGTGATCGCCCAGATCGCCCGCCGCGAGCCCGAGCTGCAGGCGACCTATGCCTATGACCCCGAAGGCGCGTTGAAGACCGCCGAGGAATCGGCCGCCCGCTGGAAAAACGGCGAACAGATCACCCAAGGTGGTGTGACCATCGACGGCATCCCGACCACCATCAAGGAAAACATCGCCACCAAGGGCACGCCCGTTCCCTTTGGCACCGCCGCCACGCCGCTGGTTCCGGCAGAACAGGACGCGCCGCCCTCGGCCCGCCTGCGCGAAGCGGGGGCTGTCATTCTGGGCAAGACCACGATGCCCGAGTTCGGCGCAATGTCTTCGGGCCTGTCCAGCATCCACCCGCTGACGCGCAACCCGTGGAACCTGAAAATGAACCCCGGCGGCTCCAGCGCAGGGGCCGGTGCGGCGGGGGCCGCAGGCTATGGCCCGCTGCACGTCGGCACCGACATCGGCGGCTCGATCCGCTTTCCCGCAGGCTGGAACGGGCTGGTCGGCCTGAAACCCAGCCTGGGCCGCGTCCAGATCGACCCGCCGTTCATGGGCCGTTGTGCCGGTCCGATGACCCGCACCGTTGACGATGCCGCGCTGATGATGGCCGTCCTGTCGCGCCCCGACCCGGATCAACGCGACTGGATGAACCTGCCGCCCGCCGACATCAACTGGACCGATCTGGACATGGACCTGACCGGCGTCAAAATCGGGCTGCAACTGGACGCCGGTTGCGGCATGCCCATTGACCCGCAGGTGATCCCGCCGGTTCTGGAAGCCGCCAAGGCCTTCGAGGCCGCAGGCGCCATCATCGAGGAAGTCGCCCCCTGGATGACCGACGAGATCCTGCAAGGGCTGAACCGCTTCTGGAGCATCCGCGCCGCCAAGGACATTGCCGACCTGCCGCCGGGCCACCGCGAAAAGATCCTGCCGATTTTCCTCGAGTGGGTCGAACCGGTGCCGGGCTTTACCGCTCTCGAAGGCTATCGCGCCTTCCAGGCCACGGTCGACATCCGCAAGCTGACTGTCGCCGCCACCAAACCCTACGACTTCATGCTGTCGCCGCTGTCCGCGCACATCAGTTTTCCGGCGGAATGGGGCTATGCCAACAACGACGTGACCCGCGCCCACGACCAGATCGGCTTTACCGTCCCCTATAACATGAGCGAACAGCCCGCCGTGTCGCTGTGCTGTGGCTATGACACCAACGGCGTGCCGATGGGCCTGCAAATCGCGGGACACCGGTTTGACGATCTGGGCGTGCTGCGGATGGCCAAAGCCTATGAACAGATGCGCCCCGCCATGCGCCCCTGGCCGATGTAAGACGGCAAAAGACCCAAGGCCCGGCATCACAGTCGGGCCTTGGCCCCGATCACGCGGCCGCAGGCGGCCAGCGGTCGGCCCAGGGCATCAGCTTCTCCAACGCCGCCGCGACCGTCAGCAACGTCGCCTCGGAATGCCACGGGCCCACGATCTGCATCCCGATGGGAATGCCCTTGCTGCTCATCCCCACGGGCACCGACATCGCCGGATGGCCGCTGGCATTCTGCGGCACGGTATAGGGATACCACGCCTCGCGCAGCGGCCCGTAATCCACCCCGTCCACGATCAACGGCGCATCCTGCACCTGATCAATCGGCAGCGACGGTGTGGTGATGGTGGGCGTGACGTAAACATCGGTGCCGTCCAGCAGATCTTCCATGTTGTGGAAAATATCCGTTCGCGCGCGCAGCGCCATGGCCAGCGCGTCATAGGAATGATGCGGGCTCGACGTCAGCGACAACTTTGCCGTGCGGTCCATCCGGTCACCGAATTCCTCGACCAGATGGCCGAAGCGACCGTATTGATAGGCGCGCATATGGGTCAGCGCGCTGGCGATGTCATGCACCGGATCGTCAATCATGGCGACCTCTTGCGCCCCTGCCCCGGTCAGCGCCGACACCGCGTTCAGCACCGCCGCCTCGACCTCGGGATCGACCCAGTCGTTGACCGTGCGCATCATCACCCGCACGCGCATCCCCTTCATCGCCTTGACCGGATCGCCCGGCAGCGTGATCGGCGCGGCGGGGCTGCCAAAGGACCACGGGTCGCGGCGGTCCATGCCCTTCATCCCGTTCAGGCCCAGGGCAAGGTCCGCAATCGACCGCCCCATCACCCCGATCACGGTGAACGAGCCGAACACATCCGTGGTGGATTCGTGCGGGATCAGCCCCCAGGTGGGCTTGATGCCCGCAACACCGCAGGCCGACGCAGGAATCCGCCCCGACCCGGCCCCGTCCGACGACAGGTGCAGCGGACCGAACCCCATGGCGGTGGCCACGCCGGTGCCGCCCGACGACCCGCCACAACTGCGCGACAAGTCCCACGGGTTGCGGGTGATCCCGTTGGTGGGGCAATCGGTGATCACCTTGTGCCCGAACTCCGGCGTTGCGGTCTTGGCAAAGGGAATGGCCCCCTTGCGGCGCAAACGCGCGACGGCTTCGACATCGGCCTCGGGCATCAGCCCCTTGTGCGCAAAAGACCCGCTTTCCGTCGGCAAGCCTTTGACGTTCAGCAGATCCTTGGCGGTGATCGGAATGCCCTGAAACGCGCCGGGCGCTTCGCCGCGGGCCAGCGCCGCATCGCGGGCCTCGGCGTCGGCCATCGCGGCCTCGGGGTCCATGTTGGCGATGCCGTTGGTGTCCTTGTCCAACCGCTCGATCCGGTCCAGCACGGCACGCATCAGCCGCGCCGCCTTGACCTTGCCGGATTGCGTCAGCGGCAAAAGCTCGGTTGCCGTCATCCGGCACAGATCGTCATCGGTCATCTTCGGTCTCCCTTTGGTCCTGTCCGCCGGATTGGAGCCGTCCCCAAAGGCGAACGCAACGGTTAAAGCTGTAGGAACGTCCTGGCATTTCCGCCCAGCCAGCGCGCGGCAATGTCGTCTTCGATCGGCAACTGGCGCACCTCGTCCAGCACGCGGTCCATCGGCTGCATCGGCCATGCGGTGCCCACGATCATGCGGTCCTTCAGCACCGTGCGCCCGTATTGCATCAACGGACCATAGCCCGAGTTTTCAACCGCCATCAGCTTGGGCCGCATCGCCACCAGCCCGATCCACAGGTTCGGATGCCGCCACGCGACCGCCAGCAGTTCCTGCACCCACGGCCAGCCCGGCGGCGACGCGATGGCGCGCAGTTCGGGAAAGTCGCACAGCACCCGGTCCAGCATCTCGGGCCGTCCGAAATCCGGCGAGGATTTCAGCGAAAAGTTGACACCGACATGGATATTCACCGGAATGTCCAGTTCCACGCATTTGGCGTACAGCGGATACATCCGCCGGTCGTCGATGGCCAAACGGTTCTCGAAGCATTGCAGGTTCAGACCTTTCAGTCCCAGCTCGCGCACCGCGTATTCCAGCTCGCGCACCGCCGTCATGCCCTTGTTGGGGTCCACCCCGGCAAAGCCCAGAAACCGCCCCGGATGGGCCGCGACCACCTCGGCCACCGCCTCGTTGGTGACCCGCCCGCCAAAGGTGGTTTCCACATCGCGCGCCTTGATTACCGTCAGGTCGATCCCCGCCGCATCCACATTGGCAAACCACTGGTCCAGAGTCGTCTCGCCCCGCGCCGCGTCCTTTTCGCTGGACGCATAGACCCGCCGGTAATTCGCCAGATGGCTGCCATCGCCCAGCGACAGCGTCTTGATGGGCGGCGTTGCGCCAAAGTCGATGATCATGGCAATTCTCCTAACGCCACAGGTGTTCCACGCGGTCGAATGCACCGATCCGGTGATCGTCGCGCGCCTTGGCCAGTTCGGTCTTGGCCACTTTGAATGACGTGGTGCGGGGCATGGTTTCGATAAACTCAAAGTACCGCGGCACCTTGAACGAGGCGAGCCGGTGACCCGCATATTCCACGATCTGCCCGACGAGCGCGGCATCGCCGGTCGCCCCCTTCTGCAACGAGATGAAGGCCTTGACCTCTTCGCCGCGCAGCGCGTCCGGCACCGCGATCAGCGCCACCTCTTCGATGGCCTCCATGTCGCGCAACACCCCCTCGACCTCGCGGCAGGCAATGTTTTCGCCCGACCGCCGGATCATGTCCTTCTTGCGGCCGACAATATAATGATAGCCCTGCGCATCCTTGCGGAACAGATCACCCGTGTGCAGCCAGCCCCCCGCCAACAGCTCTGCCGACGCCTTGGGGTTGTCGAAATAGCCCGCCGCCATGCCGGGACCGCGCACCAGCAATTCACCGATCTCGCCCGTCGGCACCTCGCGGCCCGCATCATCGACGATCTTGGTTTCCCGGAACGGCGATGCGATGCCGCAGCTGCCCGATCCGATCATGTCGTCGGATTCCAGCGGCATATACATGCCCGATCCGATTTCCGTCATGCCAAAGGCCTCGCGTGCGATCAGCCCGTAACGTTCCTCAATCTCGCGATGCGCCGAGGCGCGCACGCCGTAGATGTTGGCGCGCACCACGGGATTGTCCGCGTCATGGGCGGCAGGGGGTTGTTTCAGCGCGGCCTCCGGGAACAGGCAGAAATTGATCCGGTGCGCGGACAGCCAGTGCGAGAATTTCGACGCGCTTTGCTTGCGTCCCACCACCAGCGTCCCGCGCTGATAGATCGCCATCAGCAACAGCCACTGCGGGTCCATGTAGCTGAACGGCGTCGTTGCCAGAACCCGCCCGAACCGCTGCCCGTCGCGCCATGCGTTCACCATGCCGATGGTCAGCCAATAGCGGTGCGACAACAGGCACCCCTTGGGCAGCCCCGTGGTCCCCGAGGTGTATTGAATGTTCAGCAGATCATCGCATTGCACCGTCACCTGCGGGCAATCCTGCGCATCGGCGCGCTGCCAGCGGTCGGCCCAGTCGTCCGAACCGACAACAGCCACGGTCGGGGTCACGGTCGCGGCCTTCAGAATTTCTTCCAGCTCCTGATGGATCACCAGAAACTTTGCATTCGCATTGGTCACCGCATAATCCAGCTCGCGCGGGGAATAGCGGGTGTTCACCGGCACCATCACCGCGCCCAGCCGGCCAAGCGCCAGCCAGACCAGTGGCATTTCGCATACGTTGGGCAGCATCACCGCCACCTTGTCGCCCTGACGCACCCCCAGGTCAGCCAGCAACGCCGCCATCCGGCGGCTGTCATGCTGGCCTTGGGCATAGGTCGTCTGCGTGCCGTCCTCGAAGAAATCCCATAGCATCTGGTCGGGGCTGTCGCGCACCGCCTCGTCCAGCAGCGCAGGCACCGATTGCGGTAATTCGGCCGCCTCGATCGTGGCGCGGCGTTGGTCTGGAGTTTGATCCGGGCGGGTCAGGGGTACGGGTGTCATCCGGGCTTATGTCCTGCGATTTCTACGTGCATCAGATGGACCAGCGTCCCTCTTGCCTTTCACCTAGACAGCCATTCTGCCGGCGCGCAAATGCCAAATGGTTCACTAAACATTACCCCAGATTATGATTGGTATACCGAGGAAAACGGGCGTGTTTCAGCAGCCTACAGGGATGGCGCTGACGGTTTTCGCCCACCCGTCTTGCGAGCAATCGCAACAAACATTCCATAATCGAATGATATTGGAAAAACTTGCTATTTGACTTGAACGGGGTCGGTGGCGCGAACTTGGGCCATGATCCAGACACCTCATATCCCCATCGCATCCATCGTGGAGACCCAGAATTTGGCCCGTGACAACACCCCTGCCGAACCGATCCTGTCCATTGATCACGTCACCAAACGGTTTGACGGAGCCACGGCGGTCAGCAGCGTGTGCATCGACATCATGCAGGGCGAATTCGTCACCCTTCTGGGGCCGTCGGGCTGTGGCAAGTCCACCCTGCTGCGCATGATCGCAGGGTTCGAAACACCCACCCATGGCCGCATCCTGATGCGCGGCGAGGACATGTCCCACCGCCCCGCCTATGACCGCGAGATCGGGCTGGTCTTTCAGAACCTTGCGCTGTTCCCGCATATGAACGTCTTTGACAACGTGGCCTTCGGGTTGCGCGCACGGGGCCGCACCGACGGGCTGAAAGCCAAGGTGCAGGACATGCTGGCGCTGGTCGGCCTTGACGGGTTCGACGACCGCCGCACCGGACAGATCTCCGGCGGGCAACGGCAGCGCGTGGCGCTGGCGCGGTCGCTGGTCACCCAGCCCGACGTGCTGCTGCTGGACGAGCCGCTGTCGGCGCTGGACCTGAAACTGCGCCGACAGTTGCAGACCGAGCTGAAGCGCATCCAGCAGGAAACCGGCATCACCTTCGTCTTTGTCACCCACGATCAGGAAGAAGCCCTGTCAATGTCCGACCGCATCGCCGTGATGAACGCGGGCCGGGTCGAGCAATTCGGCTCGGCGGTCGACACCTATCACCGCCCGGCCACCGAATTCGTGGCCCGGTTCGTCGGGGAAACCAACCTGCTGCGCGGACAGGTTCAGGCGGCCAGCGGCGGACGGGTGACGCTGAAACTCGACAACGTCAACGCCACCGTGACCGTCCCTGCGGGTGACAGCTCGCTGGGGCTGGGCACCGACGTGGCCATCTCGATCCGGCCCGAACACATGACCCTTGGCACAGGCACCGACCAGCCGATTGCAGCAACGGTCCTGTCCCACAGCTTTTCCGGCGCCACGATCACCTATGCGCTGGACAGCGCGGCGGGCCGCCTTCTGGCGCAAGTGCCGTTCCAACCGGGCGGCGGTCACCCGCTGCCGGCCAAAGCTTCGGTGTCGGTCGGATGGGCCGACACTGCGGTCACCTTGATCCCGGGCAAACCGGGACATTCACAATCTGACATGGAGAACTGACATGAACCTGACACGACGCCAGACCATCGCCGGGGCGCTCGGCACAGCCGCCGCCCTCAGCCTTCCGGGCCGTCTTTCGGCCCAGACCGACCAGCTGTTGCATGCCTCTTGGGGCGGCGGCGCGGGCGACACATGGACCCATTCCTTTGCCACACCCTTTCAGGAACAATCCGGCACCGCCGTGCGCGTGGTCGAGGTCCCCAACCCCGAAGCCCAGTTCCGCGCCCAGGCCGGCGCGCCGCAATATCACACCGGCATCGGCACCTTTGTGCAGGGCGTGAACCTGATGCGCGACGACATGCTGGAGACCTTCAGCATCGACGAACTGCCCGCGATGAAGGACGTCGACGAGAAATACTGGCTGAAAACCCCCGATGGCCGTCTGGCCGGTGTCACACCCTATTTCGCCTATTACGGCATCGCCGTGAACACCAACGAAGCCTCGGTTGACGACTTCCAGTCCTGGAAGGATCTGGCGAACGAGAAATGGCGTGGCCGTCTGGGCATGACCCGCCCGATCTACCTGTCGACCTACGACCTGACCATGTTCTCGATCGCCGCCGGCGGCGACGAGAAGAACACCGCAGGCGGCATGGAGCTGTTGACCGGCATGGCGCGCAACGTGCTGATCGTGTCGAACTCGCTGGCCCAGCAGAACACCATGCTGGAACGCGGCGAAGTGGCGGCGATGCCCTTCTATTCCACCCGCGTCTGGGCCCTGAACGAAGCGGGCGTCGATTACGTCAAGATGGTGATCCCCACCGAAGGCAGCCTGTTGTTGCCCTATGCCGTCTTTGCCCCCAAGGGCGTCAAGGACCGCGAACAGGTGGCGGAATGGCTGAACTTCTGCGCCAGCGCCAAACCGCAAGAAGAGGGCATGGCCTTTTCCGGCTACATCCCCGCCAACTCGAACGCGGTCGCAACGGATGAGATCAAGGCCAAGCTGGGCATGGATTACACCGACCTGCGCGCCAAGCTGTACCAGCCCGACTGGGGCTATATCGCGGAACACCAAAAAGAGACCGTCGCCGCCATCGACCAGATGATGTCGACCCTGTGACCTGACTGCAGGCCCGGCACAATCCGGGCCTGCCCCCTCTCGCCCACACGAACGGAGCCTTCTTATGGCCAGGACCCTGCGGTCTGCCCTGTTGCTTGCCCCCTCGGCGGTGCTGATCGGGATTTTCCTGATCGGACTGGTGCGGCTGATCGCGTCCTCGGTCCTGATCGACGGGCAGATCGACCTGCACCATTACGTCGACATCATGAACCGCCCCGACTATATCGCCATGCTGGGCCGGACCCTGCGCACCGCGGCGCTGACCACGTTTTTCTGCCTGCTGCTGGGCTATCCCACCGCCTATTACGTGGCGCGTTATCAGGGCAACCGGAACATCCTGCTGCTGCTGATCATCTTCCCGTGGCTGGTGTCCATCGTGGTGCGCAGCTACGGCTGGGTGGTGATCCTGGGCCCGCGCGGGCTGGTCAACGGGTTCCTGATGTGGACCGGCATGGCCGACCGCCCGCTCAAGCTGATGTACAACGATTTTGGCGTGGTCATGGGGCTGGTGCACGTGCTGCTGCCCTTCATGATCATCGCCATCCTGTCGGTGCTGATGCAGATCTCGCGCAATCTCGAAGAGGCCTCGATGAGCCTTGGCGGACGCCCCGTCTACAGCTTTCGCACCGTGTTGTTGCCACTGTCCCTGCCCGGCATCCTGACCGGCGTCACGCTGGTTTACCTGATGTCCACCGGCGCGATCGTGACGCCGCTGCTGCTGGGGGGCTTGGGCGACACGATGATCGGCACCGAGATTTTCCAGGAAGTCATGCACTTCTTTGACTACCCCAAGGCCGCAGCCCTGGCGACCGTCCTGCTGGTCACCGCCATGGCCGTCGTGCTGCCGCTGCAATTTCTGGAACGCTGGCTGTCCAAACGTCTGACCGATGGAGCCCCCTCATGATCGCCCGTTACATCGGCATCGCCGTCCTGTTGTTCCTGCCCATGCCGATCATCATCGTGGTGCTGTCATCCTTTACCTCGGCGGGCTATCTGTCCTTCCCGATCAAGGGGCTGTCGCTGCGCTGGTATGCGGAATTCCTCGGCTCGGCCGACTGGCTGCGGGTCTTGGGCACCTCGGCGCTGCTGGCGCTGATTGGCGCCGTGGTCAGCACCGGTGCCTGCTTTGCCGCCGCCTGGGCCGTGGTCCGCCACAAGATCCGCTTTGGCGCCACCTATGAAACCATCCTGCTGGCGCCGCTGATCTTTCCCCACGCCGCGATTGGCGTGATCATGATCGTCACCCTGTCCAGCCTGGGCTGGCTTGGCACCTTCTCGGGCCTTGTGCTGGTGCATTGCATCCTGACCATTCCCTACGCCTACCGCCCCGTCGCCGCCGCCCTGCGCAAATCCGACGCCGCACTGGAAGAGGCCGCCGCCAGCCTGGGCGCACGCCCCTGGCGCACCTTCTGGATGGTGACCCTGCCCGCCGTGCGCCCCGGTCTGGTCACCTCGCTTTTGTTCACCTTTATCATCTCGTTCGACGAGGTGACGGTGACCCTGTTCCTGGTCGGCCCCTTCGTCATGACCCTGCCCGTTCAGGTGTTTTCCGAAGTGCTGGAAAGCGCCAGCCCCATTATCGCAGCCGTATCGGCGGCGCTGGTGCTGTTCACTTCGGCCATGGTGTTCATTCTGGACCGTGTCATCGGCATCCAGTTCTTCGTGGAACGCGACTGATGCAAAACCTGATCAGCACCCCCTATTGGTGGGACGCCGCCCCGCCGCGCCGTCTGGGCAACACGCCGCCTGCGAAAACCGATGTGGTGATCGTCGGTGGCGGCTTTACCGGCCTGAACGCGGCCATCACCCTGCGCCGCGCCGGCGTGTCGGTGGTGGTGCTCGAGGCGGAAGCTTTCGGCTTTGGCGCCAGCGGGCGCAACGCGGGCCATGTGTCCAGCGGTGTGAACCTTGGCAAATCCGCCGCGTCCTCCAACGTCCGCTCGCCGCTTGAGGGACGCTTGCCGCCCGGCGTCTATGACGCCCTCAAGGCCGAGGCCGCCGCCTCCTTCGACCATATCGAAGCCCTGATGCCGCAGTTGCCGCGCGATGCGGAATACCGCCGCTCGGGCCGCGTCGTCTGCGCCGCCCTGCCTGCGCACTACACTGCGATGCAAGCCAAAAGCGCCAAGATGACCAGGGACGGCACGCACCTCTACCCAAAGACCGACCAGCGTCAGGTGATCGGCACGGATCTCTACCACGGCGTGATGACCATCGACCGCGCGGGTCAGTTGCATCCGGGCAAATACGTGCAGGGACTGGTCGACCTCGCCGCAAGCGAAGGCGCGGTCCTGTGCGACAACCACCGCGTCAGCGGCATCAGCCGCGCAGGCACCGGATGGCGGGTCGCCGCGGCCAATGCGCGGGTGGATTGCGAAAAGGTGTTCATCGCCACCAACGGCTATTCCGACACCCTGCGCCCGTGGATGCGCCGCCGGGTGATCCCGGCGGCCAGCTACATCGTGGTCACCGACGAACTGCCCGACGGTGTCATCGACACGCTGCTGCCCCATGGCCGCACCGCCGTCGACAGCAAACGCCTGCTCAGCTACTACCGCCCCACCCCTGACCGCAAACGCATCCTCTTCGGCGGCCGCGCCAGCCTGCAGGAACGCCCTGCGCAAGAGGTGGCCAGCGAACTGGCCGCGCGCCTGTATGCGGTGTTTCCGCAAATCACCGGCCTGCCGATCCGCTATGCATGGTCGGGCAAGATCGCCTTTACCTTCGACCTGCTGCCGCACCTGGGCGAACACGAAGGCATCGTTCACGCCCTTGGCTGCAACGGCTCGGGTGTGGCCATGCAAAGCTATCTGGGCCACATGGCGGGTCAGGCGATGTCGGGGGGCCCAAAATCCGCCTTCTGGAATCTGGATTTCCCCACCGTGCCCTTCTACCGCGAAACCCCGTGGTTCCTGCCCGCCGTCACCGGCTGGTATCGCTTCCGCGACGCGGTGGAACGGATGACCGGCCTGTAGCCCGCAAGCGCCACCTTGCAAAACCGCCGACCCATCCCTACCTTCACGCCATACCGCAAACGGAGATCCGCCGACCATGGACCTGAACCTCGCCGCATTCGCCCCCCTTGTTTCGCTGCGAGAAGTTTTGCCCCATGCCTGCATCCGTTTCCCTCTCCGGCCTGTCCTGGTCCACGCCTGACGACACGCCACTCTTTACCGACCTCAACCTCACTTTCGGCCCCGAACGCACCGGCATCGTCGGACGCAATGGCGTCGGCAAAAGCACCCTGCTGCGCCTGATATCGGGGGAGCTGCAACCGACCTCGGGTCAGCGACGCGTGAACGGCACCATCGCGATAATGCAACAGGACGCGCTTGATCAGCCCGACAAAAGCATCGCTGACCTGTTCGGCGTGCGCTCCGCGCTCGACCTGCTGGACCGGGCAGAGGCGGGTCTGGCGCAGGCCGAAGAACTGGTCGAAGCGGACTGGACCCTGCCCGCACGGATCGAAACTGCGCTGTTGCGCTGTGGCCTGTCGGTCGAACCGCAGACCCCGCTGGCTGCCCTGTCCGGCGGCCAGCGCAGCCGCGCCGCCCTGGCTGCCCTGATCTTCGCCGCGCCGGATGTCCTGTTGCTGGACGAACCGACGAACAATCTCGACCGGGACGGGCGCAGGGCGGTCATCGACCTGATCCGCGGCTGGACCGGCGGCATGATCGTCGTCAGCCATGATCGCGCGCTGCTTGAGAAAATGGACGCGATCGTCGAACTCACCACGCTTGGCGCGGCCCGGTACGGCGGCAACTACAGCGCCTTCCGGCAGCGCAAGGAAACCGAGCTGGACGCCGCAGCGCGTGACCTCGCCGACGCGGAGAAAACCCGCGCCGAAGCCGCCCGCCGCGCGCAGCAGGCCCACGAACGCAAGGCCCGCAAGGACGGCGCCGGCCACCGCGCGCGGGCAAGGGGCGATCAGCCCAAAATCCTGCTGGACGCCGCCAAGGCGCGGGCCGAAGCGTCGGGCGGCGCGGGTGTCCGCCTGCGCGACGCCCGGCGCGCGGCAGCGGATCAGGCGGTCTCTGCCGCCCGCGAAAAGATCGAGGTCCTGCAACCCCTGCACATGGATATCCCGCCCACCGGCCTTGCGGCCGGCAAGACGGTGCTGCGACTGGACCGGGTGACCGGCGGCCATGAACCCGACAAACCCCTGTTTCGCGATCTGTCGCTGACCCTGACCGGCCCCCGGCGCATCGTCATTGCCGGGCCGAATGGCAGCGGAAAGACGACGCTTTTGAAAATCATCACCGGCCAGATGGCACCGCAACGCGGTCATGTCGCGCTTTCGGTGCCCTTCGCCCTGCTGGATCAGCATATCCGAATGCTCGGCCCGGCCCTGACCCTGCACGACAATTTCCGGCGCCTCAACCCGACGGCAGATCCGCACATGGCCCACGCCGCGCTGGCCCGGTTCGGGTTCCGCGCGGCGGATGCCCTACGGTGCGCCGGCGCATTGAGCGGGGGAGAACGGCTGCGCGCGGGGCTGACCTGCGCGCTCGGCGCCACCCCGCCGCCCGCGCTGCTGATCCTGGATGAACCGACCAATCACCTGGATCTGGACGGTATCGCGGCGCTCGAGGCGGCGCTGGCCGCCTATGACGGGGCAGTTCTGGCGATCAGCCACGACGCGGCATTCGTGGAAGCGCTCGCACCGGACAGGACAATTCACCTGGGGGAATGACCGCCCGCCCTGCCACATGCATGACAAGCGCCGGCGCATTGCGGCACCGGCCCCCTGCCCTTCGCAAAACCCCGTCAGCCGATCCAGCCGGTCAACTGGGCATAGACCAGGAACCCCGCCGCAATCGCGACCCAGATGCCGAACAGCGGCAGGAAGAAACGCACCCAGCGGTCCCAGCTTACCCCCGCCAGCGCCAGCGTCGCCATGAAATAGCCCGAGGTCGGATACAGGATGTTCGACAGCCCGTCGCCCAGTTGATAGGCCAGCACCGCGTTCTGACGGGTCACGCCGATCAGGTCCGACAGCGGTGCCATGATCGGCATCGTCACCAGCGCCTGACCGCTGCCCGACGGAATGACAAAGTTGAACCCCAGCTGCGACAGGAACATGCCCACCGCAGACAGCGTGTGGGGGAAACTGCCCACCAGATTGCCCAGCCCGTGCACCAGCGTGTCCATGACCTGCCCCTGCTCCAGCATCACCGCCACGGCACGCGCCAGCCCCACGATGATCGCGCCCACCAGCACGTCGCGAAACCCTTCGTTGAAAGCCTCGCAGATCCTGGTGGTGGACAGACCGGCAATCAGGCCCACGGAAATGCCCATCAGCACGAACAGCCCCGCCATCTCCATCATGAACCAGCCGCGCGTCAGCACGCCCCAGACCATGATCGCGAAAAACCCGAGGGCCGCCAGACCGGCCACCATCTGACGGCCCGTGAACCGCAAGGCGGGGCTGTCGATGTTGTTTTGATAGATGGCGCGCTTTTCGATCTCCTTGGCGTCACCCGCCATCAACCCCAGCTCGGGATCGCGGCGCACCCGCAGCGCATAGCGGGTGATGTACAAAACCGCCGCCCCCAGCAAGGCAACGAACAGCACCGTGCGCAGACCCGCGCCCGAATACAGCGGCAGCTCGGCAATGGTCTGGCCCAGCCCGGTGTTGATCGGGTTCAGCACGCCCGACGTGAACCCCGCCGTCGTCGCCAGCAGCGCAACCCCCGCCGCCGTGATGCTGTCAAACCGCAGCGCGATCATCAGCGGCAGGATCACCGGCACATAAACCAGCGCCAGCTCCTGCGTGCCGATCAGCGTCGCCACGACCGCAAATGTCACCATCAGAACCGGCAGGATCAGGATCGACCGCGCGGCAAAGCGACGGGTCAGCTTGTCCACGGCCACATCAATCAGCCCGGTGCGCCGGATGACCATGAACATGCCGCCAATGATGAAGGTAAAGAACACCACGACCGACGCATCCGCCAGACCGCGCGGCACCGCCATCATGAAATCCTCAAGGCCCACAGGGCTGGACGGGACCGTGCGATAGGTGCTGGCATCAATCGCCGTTCTGCCGTTTTCCAGCGTGATCCGGTCATACAGACCCGCCGGAATGAAATGCGTGGCCAGCGCCGCCAGCGCGGTAAAGACGAACAGGATCACGTAAATATGGGGCATCTGAAACCCCGGCTTGTCCTCGCCTGTCTCCAGTTCAACATCTTGCGTGCTCATCGCATCTCCTCCCAAGAAATAGCGTTGATCGGTTATAAAATTTCGTCTAACATTTTACGTGCGATATTTTCGAAAAGACAACGCTGCAGAACCGACAGGACTTTCAAAATAATCTTGAAAATGACGGCCCACCCTTATGAACATGACGCCAAAGCCTGACACACAGCCGCAATACGACAGGGCCTTTGACGCGCTGCTACAGGCTCTGCGCGCAGGAAAACTGCGTTCGGGCACCTATTTTTCGATGCCCAATCTCGTCGAGGAACTGGGATTTCCCATTGCCGCCATCCGCGAGGCGACGAAACGGGCCGAACAGCAATCCTTGCTGAAAATCCTGCCCAAACGCGGGATCACGGTGATGGATGCAGGCCCGGAATTCACCCGCCACTGCATGGACATGCGCGCCACGCTGGACAAGGAAGGCGCGCGGCGGTTGCTGGCGCGCGGCCCGGTGCAAGGGCTTGACGCCTTGCGCGACAGCCACCAACAGATGCTGACGCGCGCGCAACAGAACATGACCCCGCTGCTGCCGCCCCAGGCGATCACCGTCGATCTTAGCCTGCACGACGCACTGGCCGCCGGGCTGGAAAACCCGCTGCTGGTGCAATGCTATGCCGAGAACCGCAACCGGATCGCGGTGATCCAGAATTCACGCCCGCTGCTACAGGACCGGATCGTGCCCGCCATGCAGGAACACCTGTCGATCATCGCAGCGCTTCAGGCCGGCGACACCCAAAAAACCATCGCCGCCATCGACCTGCATCTGGTGCAGACCCTGCGCTGGTGGGGGCTGTAAGCTCAGCCTTTTACCGCCGCCCACTCCGACGCATCCGGTGCCGTCACACGCGGCATCAGCGACAGCAGTTCCGTGGTATAGGGATGCTTGGGCGCCTCGAAAATATCCTCAGCCGTCGCCAGCTCCACCAGCTTGCCCGCCTTCATCACGCCCACGCGGTCGCACATCTGGCGGATCACCGGCAGGTCGTGGCTGATGAATAGCAAGGTCAGGCCCAGCTCGGCCTGCAGGTCTTTCAGCAGGTTCAAAATCTGCGCCTGTATCGACACATCCAAGGCCGAGGTCGGCTCGTCACAGATCAGGAACTGCGGCCGCGTCGCCAGCGCCCGCGCGATCGAAATCCGCTGCCGTTGCCCGCCCGAGAATGCATGCGGATACTTGCGCGCCGCATCGGCCCCCAACCCCACGTGGTCCAGCAGGTCCGCCACCACGCTTTGCGCCTCGCCGCGGCTGGCGGCCAGACCGTGATGCAGGATCGGTTCCGCCACGATGTCCCCCACCCGCATCCGCCGGTTCAGCGATGAAAACGGGTCCTGGAAAATCATCTGGATCTGCTGGCGCACCTTGGCCGCCATCGGCTGCGCATCAGTGCCGCCGATCACCTGCCCGTCATAGACCACCTGCCCGACGCTGGGCGTGTACAGCCCCGCGATCATCCGCGCCACGGTGGATTTGCCCGACCCGCTTTCACCCACCAGCCCGAACGTCTCGCCGCGCTTGATGTCAAAGCTCAGGTCGTCCACAGCCGTGAAATCACGCCGCCAGGCCGGAATGATCGACCGGTGGCTGACAAACCGCATGGTCAGGTTGCGCGCCTCCAACAGGGTCTGGTCGCCGCCTTGCACCACCTTGCCCCGCCGTCCCAGCCAATGGGTCTGCAGATCAATCACCTGCCGCTCAGCGGGCGGCGCGCCATCCTCGCGATACTCCAGCTGCGGAAACCGCGCCAGCCGGGCATCGGCACGCGGCACAGCGGACAACAGGCTTTGGCTGTAGGCATGGCGCGGATGGGCCAGAACGGTCTGCGTGTCGCCGGTTTCCACGATCACCCCGTGGTGCATCACCGCCACGCGGTCGGTGACCTCGGAAATCACCCCCATGTCATGGGTGATGAAAATCGCGCCTACGTTCCGCTCGCGGCACAACCGCCGCAACAGCGACAGGATCTGCGCCTGCACCGATACATCCAGCGCCGTCGTCGGCTCGTCACAGATCACCAGATCGGGGTTGGCGCACAGCGCCAGCGTGATCACCACCCGCTGCCGCATCCCGCCCGAGAACTGGTGGGGGTATTCGTTCATCCGCTGCTCGGGGTTCGGAATGCCCACCTCGGCCAACAAGGCCACCGCCTGCCGGGTCGCCTCGGCGCGGCTGGTGTCGCTGTGCTGGCAAATGGTTTCGGCAATCTGGTCACCGATGGTCAGCAGCGGGTTCAGGCTGGTCATCGGGTCCTGAAAGATCATCCCGATCCGCCGCCCGCGAATGCGCCGCATCGCGGCCTCGGACAGCGTGTCGATGCGCTGCCCGTCAAACCAGACCTCGCCGCCCGCGATCCGGCCGGGCGGCTCCAACAGGCCGATCACCGCATTGCCGATGGTCGATTTTCCTGCACCGGATTCACCCACGATGCCCACGATTTCACCGCGCGCAATGCTCAGGTCGATGCCGCGCACCGCTTCGACGGTGCCCCGGCGGGTGTCAAAATGGATCTTCAGATCACGCAGGTCCAGAAGGCTCATGTTATCATCCCAACGTCGGGTTAAGGGCGTCGCGCAGCCAGTCACCGACCAGATTGACGGTCAGCACCAGCAGGGCCAGCGCGGCACCGGGGAAAATGGTGATCCACCACGACCCCGAAAACAGGTAGTCGGTCCCGCCATTGATCAGCGTCCCCAGCGACGGCTGGGTGGGCGGCACACCAACCCCCAGAAAGGACAGCGTCGCCTCGGTCAGGATCGCACCCGACAGGTTCAGCGTGGCAATCACCATGATCGGCCCCATGACATTGGGCAGGATGTGGCGGAACATGATGGTCAACGGACCGATCCCGATCAACCGCGCCGCCAGCACATATTCCTGACTGCGCTCGACCATGGTCGACGCACGGACCGCGCGCGCAAACTGCACCCAGTTCGACAGGCCAATCGACAGGATCAGCACCAGAATGGCCACCTTGTCCATGGTCGACGGCGGCGCGATGGCCCGCAAGATGCCGCTGATCAACAGCGCAACCAGGATCGTCGGCAGCGCCAGCTGCACCTCGGCGATCCGCATGATGACCGCATCCAGGAACCCGCCGCGATAGCCCGCGATCAGCCCCGCAGTCACCCCGATCACCAGCGACAGCGCCACGCTGGTCACCCCGATGAAAATCGACATGCGGCTGCCGTAGAGAATGGTCGAAAATATCCCCCGCCCCACCGCATCCGTGCCCAGCGGATAGCGCGCATCGCCGCCTTCGATCCACGCGGGCGGCAGGTTGGAATCGAAAATGTCGATCGACGCCATGTCGTAAGGATCGTGAAAGGCGATGACCCCGGCACCAAGGGCCGCAAAGATCATCAACAGCGCCACCACCGCCGCAATCACGGTCACGGGCGATTCAAGAAAGCTCAGCATCAGGTCGCTTTGCCGAATGCGCTGCCAACGGGTGACGGGTGGGGCAAAAACAGAATTACGCATGTGCGTTCCCCTTCAACGCCCCGGACCGCAGACGCGGGTCGATGGCATAATAGGTCAGGTCGGTGATCAGGTTGATCACCACGAAAAAGAACGCGATCATGATCAGATAGGCGGACATCACGGGAATATCGACCTGCTGGATCGCCTGCAAAAACAGCCGCCCCATCCCCGGCCACTGAAAAACGCTTTCGGTGATGATGGCAAAGGCGATGACCGCCCCCAATTGCAACCCGATCACCGTCACCACGGGCATCAGCGTGTTCTTCAGCGCATGGCGAAAGTGGACCACCCGGTCACGCAAGCCCCGCGCACGGGCGAACTTGATGTAATCGGTGCGCATCACGTCCAGCATCTCGGCGCGCACCAGCCGCATCACCATCGTGGTCTGGAACAGCGCCAGCGTGATCGACGGCAGGATCAGCGCCCGCAACCCCGATGTGGTCAGGAAACCGGTGGTCCACGCGCCGCCAAACACCTCGGTCGTCTCGCCGCGCCCAAAGGACGGCAACCAGCCCAGCACGACCGAGAACAAATAGATCAGCATGATCCCGATCAGAAATGTCGGGATCGAAATCCCCACCAGCGACACCGCCATCAACCCCCGCGCAATCCGCCCGTTGCGGTGCAGGCCGGTGTAGACGCCCAAGGGTATGCCCAGCAGGATCGACAGCAAAACCGATGTGCCGGCCAGCTCGAAGGTGGCAGGCATACGTTCCTGCAACAGCACACCCACGGGCCGCTTGTGGAAATAGGACACGCCGAAATCGCCCTGCACCGCGCCGCTGACATAGCGCCAGAACTGCACCGCGACGGAATCGTTCAGCCCCATCATCTCGCGCAGCCGCTCGATCTCTGCCTGCGAGGCATCCTCGGTGACCATCTGGCGCACCGGATCACCGACGAAATCAAACAGCGCAAAGGCGACCGCAGCGACGATGAACATCACGATAAACGACTGGGCCAGACGGCCCGAGATATAGCGGATCATAGCGTACCTTCCGAAAGAAAAAACCGGGGACCAGATCAGCCTGGTCCCCGGAAGTCAGCGGCCCGCAACAAGGCCGCCGGGGAGTGGCTTAGCGGGTGATCTTCGCATCGGCATAGTTGAACCCGTCATCGGCCCGCTGCTTGACCTCGACACCGTCACGCACACCCCAGACCACGGCCTGTTGGTGCAGCGGCAGGTAATAGACCTCGTCGTGCACGATCTGATAGGCTTCGGCGATCAGGGCATCACGCTTGGCGGTGTCGGTTTCGCTTTCCACCAATGCCACGATCTCGTCGATGCGCGGATTGGAAAAGTCGCCGTTGTTGATCCGGCCACGGCCCGACGCCTCGTCCCATGTGCCCATCAGGTTGAACAGCACCGAATAGCTGTCCAGACCGCCGGGCGTCCAACCCATCATGTAAATCGCAAACTCCTGCACCGGACGGCCCACGACCTTCCAATACTGGCTGACGTTCATGGTGCGCAGGTCCACCTGAATGCCCACACGCGCCAGCATCGACGCCACCGCCTGACAGATCTTTTCGTCGTTCACATAGCGGTTGTTCGGACACACCAGCGCCGTCCTGAACCCGTCGGGATAGCCCGCCTCGGCCAGCAACTTGCGCGATGCTTCGGGATCGAAGGGATACCGCTCCATCTCGCCCGCAGGGGCGAACAGAAGCGGCGAAATCAGCGTCGCCGCAGGCTCGGACAAACCGTTCATCAGCTTGGACTGGATGCCGTCAATATCAATCGCCTGATACAGCGCCAGCCGCACGCGCCGGTCCTTGAACGGGTTGGTCGGCGTGTCCGTCAACAGCGCCACATCGCGGTTCTGATCCATGCCCAGCATGATCGTGCGCAGTTCCGGCTGGATCAGAACCTTTGTGCCCTCGTTGGCATTCACCCGGTCGATGTCCTGCAGCGGTACGGGGAACATCATGTCGATCTCGCCCGACAACAGCGCCGCCACGCGGGTGCCGTCCTGGGTGATCGGCGTATAGATCACACGGTCCAGATTGTCCGTCCGCTCGCCCCACCAGCCGTCAAACGGCTCGAACACGGTCCTGGTTTCGGGCTGGCGTTCGGTCACCATGAACGGACCGGTGCCGTTCGAATGCAGACCCGCATAGCTTTCGATGTTTTCCACCGTGTTCGACGGCACGGTCGCGCTGTTTTCCTCCGACCATTCCTTGTCCATCATATAGATGCTGGTCCACATGTTCGGCAGGATCGGGTTCGGCTCGGCGGTGTGAAAGTCGATGGTGTAATCGTCCACCTTGGTCATCTCGGTGACCATGGTCACCCGGTCGCGCAGGAACGAATATTCGTTGCCCACCCGCCCCATCGAAAAGATCACGTCATCGGCGTTGAAATCGTTGCCGTTCTGAAACTTGACCCCTTCGCGCAGATGGAACCGCCAGGTGGTCGGGTCGATCACCTCCCAGCTTGTGGCCAACCCCGGCGCCAGCGACATATCCGACGCGCGCATCACCAGCGGCTCGTAGACGTTGCCCAGAATGGACAAAGGCAGCGCGCCGGTTGTGCCATGCGGGTCCAGGTTGGCGATATCCGCCTGCGAGGCCCACTTCAGCACGTTTTCCTGCGCCATGGCCCCCTGCCCCGTCGCAAGCACAACCGCCGTGGACATGGCCAGCGCGGACATAAATTTCGAATGTTTCATGTTTCTCTCTCCCTGAAAGATGTCAGCGTTTCGCTGGCAGTTGATCCTCGACCAGGGCGGCAAAATAAGACGCGCCAATGGGCAGGATCTCGTCGTTGAAGTCATATGCTGGATGATGCAGCTGGGGATCGTCCGCCCCCTTGGCTGAACCGACATGGATATAGGCACCGGGCAGAACCGCCAGCATCTCGGCAAAATCCTCTCCGCCCGCCACCGGCTTTTGATCGCGAACAATAGCGTCCGCCCCCAGTATAGACGAAATCGCACGGTCCGCGGATGTCGCCTCGGCGGGGGTGTTGATCGTGGGCGGACAGCCCATGCGATACTCAAGGTCCAGCGTGACGCCGTAGGCCACCTCGATCCCCTTGCAAATCTCCTGCACCCGCCGCCGCACGGTTTCGCGCACGCCGGGATCGAATGTGCGGATCGTCGCGTGCAGCTCGGCGGTGGGCGGAACCACGTTGACGGCAGTGCCCGCGATAAAACGGGTCACGTTCACCACGGCCACCTCGATGGGGTCGATGTTCTTGGTGCACAGGTGTTGAAACGCCGTGTGCAATTGCAGACCCACTGCGATGGGATCATTGCCGTTGTGCGGACGCGCTGCGTGGCTGCCCTTGCCGTGGATCACGATCTTCATCGTATCCACCGCCGCCATCACCGCCCCCGCGCGCACCGACGCCGTGCCAACAGGACGGTTCGGCGCGTTGTGCAGGGCCCAGACGCTGTCACAGGGAAACTGGTCAAACAGCCCCTCGCCAATCATGCGCTTGGCCCCTGCCCCGGCCTCTTCGGCGGGCTGGAAAATGAAATGCACCGTGCCCGAGAAATCGCGTGTCCCGGCCAGATATTTGGCGGCCCCCAACAGCATCGTCGTATGTCCGTCGTGGCCACAGGCATGCATGACGCCGCTGTTGGTCGACCGGTACGGCAGGTTGGTCTGCTCCTCCATCGGCAGCGCATCCATATCGGCCCGCAACCCGATGGCCCCGCCACCGTCGCCCGACCGCAGCACCCCGATCACCCCGGTCCCGCCCAGCCCGCGATGCACCTCGATCCCCCAGCTTTCCAGCCGCTGCGCCACCAGGTCGGATGTCCGCTGTTCCTGATAGTTCAACTCGGGATGCGCATGAAAATCGCGCCGCCATTCGGTCATCTCGTCGTGCATTGCAGCGATCTGTGGAAGTATCGGCATCCGAGGAAAAGCCCCTGTGTTAAGGTGTCTGGGTTCCTCGCAGCCTAGCCAGTCGCCATTTTCATTAAAAATACCGATTGGTCGCCAAGATATAACTTTTGGTAATGTTCTTGCTCTGAAATTAGTGCTTTTGTGGCAAAGCCTTGTGCGCCACGCGGCCAAAGCCCGCAGCGCAGAAAACCAACCTTTGACCGGCCAGACCTAAGTCAAGTGACCCGCACCCGTCAGCGCATGGGACTACCGGCCCGTCTTGGCACGCCAGGCGTCAAACTTCTTCTGGTTCTCTTCCAGCGTGCAGGGATACAGCCCGATGATCGGCGCACCCGCCAGAACTTCCTCCAGCACAAAATCCTCGAACGCTTCCATGCCTGCGCACACCTCGGCAATCTCGTCGGCCAGATGCGCGGGGATCACCATCACCCCGTCGCCGTCCCCCACGATCACGTCACCCGGAAACACCGCAACCCCGCCGCAGCCGATGGGCACGTTGATGTCCAGCGCCTCGTGTTTGGTCAGGTTGGTCGGCGCCGAGGCGCGCGCGTGAAAGGCGGGCATATCCAGCGCACCAATCCCCGCCGCATCGCGCAGACCGCCGTCGGTGACCACACCGGCACAGCCGCGCACCGCCATCCGTGTGATCAGGATCGACCCGGCGGTCGCCGCCGTTGAATCCTGCCGCGCGTCCATCACCAGCACATGCCCCTCGGGACAGGTTTCCACCGCCACCCGCTGCGGATGATCGGCATTGCGGAACACGTCCAGTTGGTTGCGATCCTCGCGCGCGGGAATGTAGCGCAGGGTAAACGCCTGCCCCACCATCCGCTCGGCCTTGGGCGACACCGGCACAACGCCTTGGATGAACTGGTTGCGCAGACCGCGCTTGTACAACTGCGTTGCAATTGACGCGGTGCCGATGCGCTTGAGTTGCGCCTTGGTGGCGTCGGACAGGATGTAATCGCTCATGGGGAAATCCTTGGTACAGGTGCAGGCTGTGGGTTGGCTCTCTAACTAATATATTAGTTCGCACACCGCAAGGATTATGCGGCAAAGCACCTGCGTTCGGGTGTCCCGCTATGCGTCCAGCCCTGTATTTCTGACGGATATGTCGAATAAGTAATTGTTTTTGCTTTATAATTGCAAAGGTAACCCATGGGTTCCCACCCCCGCCACGGCATCAAGGTAACCCGTGGGTTACCCTCAGCATTTGGTCGCCGGGGTAACCCATGGGTTACCTTTCGTCACAGCGGCTTGACCGACGGACCACCGCGCAGCTCTTCCTCGAATGCCTTGATGGCACGCTCAAGCTGTGACTTGGGGATCGCCGCGAAATCGTCCTTGCTGACGATCCGGCACTCACCCCGGCGCGCTGTCACCTTCAGGCTGCCCACGTGAAACTCGAACTTTTCCCGTGGCTCCAGCTTTTTCTTCGGCGTCGGCGGGGTTGATTTGGCCGCATCGACAAAGGCCACCAGCGCCTTGTTCTGCTCCTCGGGGGTCTGGCACGTGGCCAGCTTTTCACGCAAGGCTTCAGCCGCACCTTGGGTCTTGAACGCCCGCGACACATCCACACCCAGGTTGCGCGACACCGCCTTGGGGAACGGCAGCACATCGCCCAGCTGCGACAGCAGGAAGACAAAGCTGCGGATGTAGGATTTTTTCATCTTGTGCAGCGAGCCATACAGCCGCGCCACCAGCGCATCGGGGTCCGGCTCGCCCACCGCGTCGTCCTGTGCGGCGGTGATGACAACCTGCGCCATCTCGGCAAAGGTCAGATCCTCGCGCACAACGTTTTCCTCGACCATATCGATGTACCGCGCCAGCCGCCCGTCATCGCCCCGCTCGATCCGCGCGATGATGGTGCCAAACCGCGCATCGCCGGTTTCGGCCAAAAGCTGCGAGAGCGCGGTGAACCGGCGCCAGCCCTTTTTCAGCTGGTAGCTGCCATCAGGTCCGGGATAAATCTCGATCGGCTCTTTCTGACCGCGTTCGCGAATGGACGCCTTAAGCTCTTCCATCTCGTCCGAGGCCGCGACCGCCTCAAGATCCATCCGGTCGCGCGGCAGATCGTCCGTCGCAATCTGCGACAGCTCCAGCGACATCAGAACCCGCCCCTCGTCCTGCGCGGCACGAAACGCTTCGGCATCCACCGCGTTCTGGCGGCGCTTTTCAACCTTGGCCTCGGTGGCGTCTGTCAGGCTTTCCGCCGCCTCGCGCACCGCGGCCCCCATGGGGCCAACAGACCGCTCGCGCCGCTGTGGTGGCTCGGTTTCCAAAGGGGCGAACCCGAACTTGTTGCTCTTGGCCATCTCATGTCTCTCCCTTGTCTGCGGTGCGATCCCAGGCCGTTAGCATGGTCGCCCTGAATTCCTCATACGCCCGGTCAAAACTTTGCCGTGCCCGTTTCCAGGTTTCGCGGGTCATCTGCCGATAGTCCTGCTCGTAAACCGACATCTGGAACCGGCCCGATTGTTCAACCGCGCGGGTCATTTCAATCGGGTTCTGGCAAACATCCGCGCCGAACACATTGCGAAAGGCGTCCATCATCGCAGTGTGCAGCGGGTTGTTGGTTTCGAACCGGGTCATGAGAATACGAATGTCCAAAAACTGTTTAGGAAGCGTAATCCCAGCGTCCGCTGCCAGCTTGCCGAACCCGTCCGAAATATCCTCCATCGCGTCGCCCAACTGACCCAGATAGCTGGTGGTGGAATCGTATTCCCAATAGCCGGGACCGGAAGGGATATAGAGAATGTCCGCCGCAAAGGCCGCGTTCAGGGATTGATAGCCGATGGCCGGCGGGCAGTCGAAAATGATGACGTCATATTGGTCGTCAGGCAGTTCATCCAGGTAACGGGCGACGCAACCAAAGAACGACCACGCCTTGTGCAGCGCGCGGTACTGCGCGCTGGCGAATTCGACAAAGGCCGCGTTGGCGCAGCTGGGGATGATGTCGATGGTGGGCCAGCAGGTCGGCTGGATAAAGTCCTGCGTCCGCTGCGCGCCGATACTTTGCACGTCTTCGGGCAATTCGTCGGCGGCGGGGTAGGGGCATTCCTCGGGCAGGTCATAGCTGTTCATGATCCGGTCCGCCTCGCGGCACAGATCGCGGCACATGATGCCCCAGACGGTGTTGCCTTCCTTGACCTCGACCAGCCCCATCGAATGGGTCAGCGTCGCCTGCGGGTCAAAGTCGATGCACAGCACGCGGTAGCCGTCCAAGGCGGCGGCATTCGCCAGGTGCTGCGCCACCACGGTCTTGCCGACACCGCCCTTGAAGTTGGACACGGCCACGCGGATGGCACGGCCATCGGGCCGGCGAGGCAGCAGGGATTTGCCACGAAACCGCAGGCGGCGGCGCAATTCGTTGATCTCTTTCAGCGAGAACCAGCGCTGGCGGCCATCGTCCTGGGTTTCGCCTTGCGGCAGGGTCGGGTCCTCTGCCAGTTTCTTGCGCAGGGTGTCGGGGGGAATGTCGAACATGAACTGGCTGATTTCCCAGATCGAGAAGGGACGCAGCGCCTTGACCACGCCGGGGTCGAAGGTTGCGCGGCGCACGGAAGCCTGTTGTGCCAAACTGCGCGCGTTCATGTCCTGTAGGTCTGAATGATCTCTCATGGTGCTGCTCTTGCTATTTGGATATTTTTCTTCAATAACGGGATATAGCCAAATTGGCAAAAGCAAACTTTACCGTTTCCGCTCCTGTTAATCTGTCCCATCGCAGCGATCACAGGAAATCAGGCGCTTTATTTAGTGACACATATGGCTGCATCAGGCTCTATTTGGTGACACAGAGAGACAGATACAGTGACATCAGGGGTGTCACCCTATACCTTATATACCAGATTCAATTTATTCTTTTTGGAATTCGTGTATTTTCAGGGGCGTTGACAGAAAACGGGATTTTATGCACTTATCAACCTCAATGAGAATCGGCCCACAGATGGCCGCCATTGAGAGCCGAGACAGTGAGATCAACATGGAACCCAAGCGACTGACAGGGCCCGGCGCGGGGTCGATGAAATATGATGTGCTGACCGCGCTGACCGTGTCGGGTCTGCATGGATCACCCGCCCAGCAAATTTCGATGACGCGGCTCTGTGCTTTGATCACGGCGCGGTACAATTGGAAACTGGATCATTTCTGCGTGGGCCAGCCCGAAATGGCGCGTATGTGGCATGTGACGGAACGCACCGTAAAACGCGAGATCAAACGCTGGGTCGAGGATCGGCTGTTGATCTGTGTGCGCAAAGGGGTGCGGGGCAGGGTAGGGGCGTATCGGCTGAACATCCTGCGGGTGTTCGAACTGTCACGCGATATCTGGGGCGCGGTGGGGCCGGATTATGCCGAGCGGATGCAGGAGATGGATCCGGGGCAACGGTCGTCTGTCGTGAAGGTTGATTTCACCAAACCCGTACAAGAGGTCGCTGTCCCGGACGATGGCACGTCCTGGTATGCGGTGTCCCAACGGCTCAAGGCGCTGTACCCGGAGAAGCATCGCAACTGGTTCGCGCCGTTGCGATTTGTCTCGGACGAGGGCGGCACATACACGCTGGCGGCGCGCAGCGGGTTTGTTGTGCGGTATTTAGAGACACATTTCAGCACGGTCATGGCCGAGGCGGTGGTGGCCGAGGTGGGGCTTGGCAGACGCATTGCATTTGTGGTGGATGACTGACGCCGGAAGGTTGCGCCCGAAATATTATCGGACATACCTGAGAAGGTAAGGGTGGGGCGGTTTGTGCGCTGTTTTCTGAGTTAAAGCGCCGCGACGGAAGTGGGCCGAAGGCATGAGATAACTTCGACAGGATCAAACCAGCAATACGAGTATTCTACCCCGGATGCGCGTGCGAGGTCACCTCTTCACGGGTTGGAAACCTTGCAGATGTTGCGATTTTGTCGTGGGTTGCGCATTGCTTGATCGGTGAGATCCCCGTTCTGACCAAGTTGGCTCTTGTGGATTCAACTCCGGCCAGAGGTTCAACGTGGCATGATCTTTTCGACATCGCGATACGTGACATAAGCCTGCGCGCAAGCAGTGCTTAGCGCAATCGTATTTTCGGTCAGCCCTTACCCTGAGTAGGTTGATCCGAGAAGTGCCAGACGGCTCGCAGATGCGCAAAGGATTCCCATGTTACCCGAAAAAACGGATACGGTTGTCGTAGGTGGCGGTCAGGCGGGGCTGGCGATGAGCGCGCATCTGAGCGCTTGCGGTGTTCCGCATGTGGTGCTGGAACGTGCCCGCATTGCCGAACGATGGCGCACGGAGCGGTGGGATTCCCTTGTGGCCAACGGCCCGGCCTGGCACGACCGTTTCCCCGGCAAGGTTTTTGCGGATACGGCTCCGGACGCCTTTGCGACCAAGCACAGCGTCGCGTCCTATTTCGAGGATTTCGCGCAGCAGATCAAAGCCCCGATTCACTGCGGGGTCGAGGTCCGACACGTCCGGCACGGGGGCGGCGGCACAGGTTTCCGGGTCGAGACATCCAAGGGGACGATCGAGGCGCAAAACATCGTTGCCGCGACGGGGCCGTTTCAAACGCCGGTCATTCCGCCCGTTCTGCCCACCCTTGACGGTGTGACGCAGATGCATTCATCGGCCTACCGCAACCCGGACCAGCTGGACCCGGGGGCCGTTATGGTCGTCGGTTCCGGATCGTCCGGCACGCAGATCGCCAGCGAATTGCAGCGCGCCGGACGCCGGGTTTATCTGTCTGTGGGGCCGCATGACCGGCCGCCACGCCGCTATCGCGGACGGGACTTTTGCTGGTGGCTGGGTGTTCTGGGCAAATGGCAGGCCAAGACGCCGCCCGCTGGAAAAGCGCATGTGACCATTGCGGTCAGCGGAGCCAATGGCGGTGAAACGGTGGATTTTCGCAGACTTGCGGACACCGGCATCACGCTGGTTGGTCGGACGCGAGGGTATGAGAACGGTGTCGTGCGGTTCAACGACGATCTTGTCGCAAATATTGCAGCGGGTGATGCGAACTACCTGTCGCTGTTGCAAGAGGCGGACGACTACGCCGAGAGAGAGAAACTTGATCTTCCGGCAGAGCCCGAGGCACATGTTATTCCGTCCGATCCCGAATGCCTGACCAATCCGATCCTGTCACTTGATTTGACAGAGGCGGGCATCACGACCGTCATCTGGGCGACAGGTTTTTCGCAGGATTTCAGCTGGCTGCATGTCGATACCTTCGCGCCGAGTGGCAAGCCGCAGCATGATCGCGGCGTTGCAACCGTACCCGGCGTCTATTTCATCGGCTTGCCGTGGCTGTCGATGCGGGGATCGGCGTTCATATGGGGCGTCTGGGTCGATGCGCAACATATCGCACAGCATATCGCGGACCGGCCTGCACCGGCGGTGGGGCAGGCTGCGCATGCAAACGGTTGATATTCTAAAGACGCTGATCGGGTTTCCGACAATCAGCGCCGACCCCAATGACGATCTGATCGCCTATTGCGCGGACCTTTTGCGCGAGGCCGGGGCGCATGTCACGGTGATCCGGGATCCGGTGCAGCCCAAGGCGAACCTTTACGCCACCATCGGTCCGCTGGACCGTGCGGGGGTGCTGTTGTCTGGCCACACCGATGTGGTGCCCGTGACGGGCCAGAACTGGTCGGTGCCACCCTTCGTGCTGACAGAGTCCGAAGGCAAGGTGTACGGGCGCGGCACCGCTGACATGAAAGGGTTTGTCGCCTGCGCACTGTCCGCCGCCTTGCGCGCCGCGAAGATGGATTTGAAGACGCCATTGCACCTTGCCTTGTCCTATGACGAGGAGATTGGCTGTGTCGGGGTGCGGTCGCTGATCGACCTGCTGGCTGCGGCGCCGTTTCGGCCCATGTTCTGCATCGTGGGAGAACCGACAGAGATGATGGTTGCCACAGGCCACAAGGGCAAGACGGCGTGCCGCGTCCGGTGTTCAGGGCGCGAGGGACATTCCGCGCTGGCGCCAACGGCGCTGAATGCCATCCATCTGGCCTGTGACATGATCGCGGCAATCCGCGCGATCCAATCCGAAATCAGCCGCACGTCACTGCCGGATGATGATTATGATATCCCCTATTCTACGGTGCATGTCGGGCGCATCAGTGGCGGTGTCGCGTTGAACATCGTGCCCAATACGGCAGAATTCCTGTTCGAGATCCGCAACCTGCCTGCCGATGACCCGCAGATCATTCTGGACCGGCTGAAAGAGGCCGCGCAGGACGTGCTGAAACCGCTGCATCAGAGCTTTCCAGAGGCTGACATCGAGATTGAAACCACCGGCAGCTATCCTCCCCTTGCCACGGGGCGGGATACCGAAGTGGTCAGCTTCGTGACCTCCCTGACCGGTGGCAATGCGACGATCAAAGTCGCCTTTGGCACGGAAGGCGGTTTGTTTTCAACGCAACTGGATATTCCGACGGTCGTTTGCGGGCCGGGATCCATGGCGCAGGGGCACCGGCCCGACGAATTTGTCAGCCGCGCGCAACTGGCCAAATGCGACCTTATGATGGACGCGCTTCTGAACCGGCTTGTCGCGGGCATTCAGGGCTGATCGTCCGCCCTTGGGTGTTCGCCGCGGCCCAGCTGGTCCATGGCGTGGCGGAAGAAGGCCGCGACGATGCCGGACCGATGATCAGACCCCTTGGTGGCCAATCCCAGCACCACGGGCCGGACCGGCCCGGTCAGCGGCCGCGTTACCAGCGTTTCACCGTCCGGTGCCAGATCAGACCGCGAGCGCATGTTGACCAGACCGAACCCGAAGCCATTGGCGACGAGGCTGCGGACCATCGACATGTCGGATGTCCGCGCGGCGATGTTCGGGCGCAGACCGCAATCGTGAAACAACGACAGGAAATAGTCGCGGCTTAGCGGCAGGTCGAGCAGGATCAGGGGCTCGTCTTGCAGCTCTGCCAGGTTCAACGCGGGGTGGGCGGCCTTCGGGTGATCCCTGGCCAACATGACATAGGGTGGCAGGGTCGCCACCGGCTCGAACTGGATATCCTTGGGGATGTCCAGATCATAGGTGATCGCCACGTCGATTTCGGCCTGGCCCAGCATACGCAGCAGGTGGGTCTGGCTGCCTTCCTTCAGGCTGACCGATGCGTCCGGATAGGCGGCCTCGAACGACCGGCGCAAGCGGGCGCTGACGATGGGGGCGAGGGTCGAGAGTGCGCCGATCGCGATCGGCCCCCGCGCCGTTTCCAGGATGTCATTGGCCAGATCGGTCAGGCCATTGGCGTCGGACAGGATCTGTTTTGCCGCAATAAACACCCGCCGTCCGCCGGGCGTCAGGGACAGACCCTGCGCATGATGGCGCACGAACAGTTGCAGGCCCAGATCGGTTTCCAACTGGCTGATGGCAGAGGAAATGGACGGCGACGACACGTTGACGCGCTGTGCGGCCATGGCAATCGTGCCGGCTTCGCCAACGGCGACCAGATATTCCAGTTGTCTGAATGAAAAACGCAAAGGCATGTGCAACAGTGGCTTTCGGTTTCCGCAAATTCAAGCGGCGTTACTCATCCCCTGCGACGCCATAGGACGGCGCCTCTCTTGGGTCGATGGCGCGTTGCACATAAGCGTCAAGCTGCGGAGCATATACGGCCCATGCTTCTGACAGCGCCGCAATCGGGCAATCGTCGGTCCAGTCGCACCGCAGATCGGCCACCGGCCAGGGCACGGTGCTGCAGATCTGAAGTCCCGCTGAATGAACCGGGCCGGCCTCTCCCCCTGCCGCAAGGCCTGCCTTCATCGCCGCGATCAGGCGATCGCCCAGATGGCCCGTTGCGGCCTCGAACCCCGCCACCATCGCTTGCGGCACCTGCGCATTGGCCAGCAGGTTGCCCGCCGCAATCACGTCCTGCCCGCTTGCTTGCGTCCAGATGCCAAGCGAGCGCGGCCCGGAGTGGATCGCCGTGCTGCCGGTCGGATCAATCGCCAGCACCTGGCGATACTCCATGAACTGCCCCTGCGCCTGAAGTTTCGAAATCGCGGCCTTTGCGGACAAGCCGCCTTGCATCAGATCCAGCGCCAATGGCCCCAGTCTGGGATCGGTGATGTTCTGGCTGGAGACCGCACCGACACCTGCGCGGGTATAGGAACATCGCGCCGCGACGGCGGGCGAGGACGAGGCGATTGCCGTGCCGAACATGCCCGTATCAGCGCAGCGCGCCACCAAGGAGAAGGTCATGCCGGGATCACCGCGGTGCCGTCAATCTCCACCAGCCATTCCGGCCGCGCCAGGGCCTGTACGACCAGCCCGGTCGACACGGGATGCACCCCTTTGATGTATTCGCCCATGGTGCGGTAAACCGCCTCCCGGTGCCGCACGTCGGTGATATAGACGACCACCTTGACCAGATCGGCCATCTCGCCGCCCGCCTCTTCGAGCAGCTGCTTGATGTTCTGCATGACCTTGTGGGTCTGTTCCACAGGATCATGGCTGTCGATGTTCTTGAAATCATCCAGGCTTTGCGGGCACTGGCCCCGCAGATAGACCGTCTTGCCACCTTGCGTCACCACCGCCTGACACAGATCGTTGTCCAGCGACTGTTCCGGATAGGTGTCGCGGGTGTTGAACTTGCGGATGCGAAGATGGGTCATGTCTGGTCCTGCCTGTTGTCCGCCGCCTGTATGCGGGCATTGATATACTGCGCAAAATCGTAGTTTGGCCGTTCAAGATGCGACAGATGCCCCGGCGATGCCGCCTGCGACCGCAGCCCGCGATAGACCTTTTCCGTGCATCCCTTGTCCTCAACGTTCACCTCATCCAGCAAGGTCTTGAGTTGAACGAAATTCGCCTGCGCGTCGGGATCGTCCTTGTAGTCATTCGACATGCCGCCGCCAAAGCCGATGCGGACCTGGCCCACGCCATGGGGATGCAGGGTCAGATACCAGAAATACCCCGGCGTCAGGGTGATCAGCAAACTGGGATAGATGGCCAGCAGAAAGGTCGTGCGGCGACGGTCGCCCTGCATGCGCGTGTTGCTGGGATGTGCCAGCGCGATCCTCAGCGAGTCGTCTTTCAGGATGGTGTGGTAGTTGAAGGCCTCTTCGCCCGGCGGGCAGATCATGTCATTCAACTTGGACAAGCCGCCGATTGTCCCGGCATGGCAGACCGGCAAGTGGTAGCTCTCCATGAAGTTCTCGGCCAGCACCTTCCAGTTGGTATTCCAGATGTGGTTTTCGAAGAAGGTCTCGGTGTAGTTTTCCATGTCATAGTCACCGACAAGATCCTCGACCTTGGCCAGTTGTCGTGCGACAGCCGGGGCGTCCGGGTTGAGCGTCACAAAGACCCAGCCAAGCCATTCTTCACAGCGGATATCCGGCAGGCTGTAGTCCGATTTGCAAAAACCATCGTTCTGATCCATCGCAGGCGCGCCGCGCAGCGATCCGTCCAGATTGTAGGTCCAGGCGTGATAGGGGCAGACAATGCTGCGCGTGTTGCCACGGCCTTCGAGCAGCGTCGACATGCGGTGACGACAGACATTTGACATTGCGCGCAAAGCACCGGACTGGTCGCGCAAGATGATGATCGGTTGGTCCGCGAGGTCCAGAGTGATGTAGTCGCCGGGATTGGCCAGCGCGTCCACACGTCCTGCGCAGAACCAGTCTTGCGCGAAAATCGACGAGGTTTCGCGCGCCAGAAAAGCCTCGGATGTATAAACCGACGGCGGCATCGCACGGGCCTGTTCAAACGGAAGCGCCACATTTTCAAGAAGTTCTTCGGCTGCGTCTTTCATCCTGTGTCCCTTTGTGACGATCGTGGTTTGTGGGACTCTCGGCCGCCGTTTCTGAGAGTGTCCCGTTCCTTTGCAATACACCCGCGCGGCAAGAGGGTCGGAGCGCGGAGACAGCAGGGGGGCAACGCCTCCGTCGCGTCCTACACATCGTGAGAGATCGAAGGTAAATAAAGCAAACTCTTTCGCAGTCATGCTTTGGAAAAAGCTAACCACGTGCTTCTGAGCTGAACGTCGGCGGGGTTACCCGGTTGGCAAGGTGAAGGGCGCGATGCTTTGTTGTACGAAATCCTGCATCTGCTCCCGGATCTCTGCGGCGGGATGGTCCCTGGACGAGATCATCACGGTCTCGTGCAGGATGAGCGGGGCAAAAGGACGCCAGATCACGCCATCGCCCAGGTCTGCCTTGGCATTGATCGGGTCGATGATCGCGAGGCCCCCGCCGGCAGCCACCATGTTGCGCGCGATGGCATAGTAGTAGCTGAAGGCCCGAAAATGCAGTGGCAAGCCGACCTCGAACATCATCTGGTTCAACTGGCGGTCCAGCGCATGGTCGCCGTTGATCCCGATCATCTCGCGGTCGGCCAGGCAGGCGGGGGTGATGACATCGCGGCTGGCCAGTTCATCGTCCTGGCGCATGATGCACACACATTCCATCGCAAAGACCGAGGCCTTTAACCCGGCGACCGGAACAGGGGAGTCGATCAGGCCGATGTCGATCTGGCCGCTGGCTGTCCAATCCGCGATCTGCCGCGAGGAATGAACCCGCAGTTCGATCGGCGTGCCGGGGTGCAGGGCCTGAAATTCGGTGATGACGCGCGGCAGGAAATTCATCGACAGGGCACCGTTTGTCGCAAGGCTGAGACCCCGTGCCGATCCTCGCCGGATTTCGTCGGCGCGTTTTTCGATCCGGCCAAGCGCCATCAGGCCCTGCGTGACTTCGCCGCGCAATTGCAGCGCCTCGCCGGTCGGGGCGAAAAATCCGCGCTTGCGGTGAAAGAGCCGGAAACCAAGTTCCTCTTCCAGATTGCCAAGCGCGATGCTGACAGCGGGCTGGGTCAGGTTCAGGCGCAGCGCGGCATTGCTGATCGACCCGGTTTCGAACACCGCATTGAAGACTTCGAGATGTCGCAACTTTAGAGGCATGGGTGGAACGCCCTCTTCTTGTATAAAGAAATCGAAATATACTATTACACACATTAAATTGCTAAATCCAAGACTGCCTCCTACTCTCGATGAAAATCTGGGTTCAACGGGAGTACGGGCCACATGAACAGGGGTGGGCGAAATGCTGCGGACCGCGATCCAGGTCTGTGGACGCAGGATTGGTCGGACACGTCCTATTGGCTGGACGGATTGTCGCCGCCCGATGTGCCGCAGGTCGACCTGCCGCCAACAGTGGATGTCCTGATTGTCGGTTCCGGTTACACAGGTCTGAACGCGGCGATAGAAACCGCGCGCGGCGGGCGCAGCACGTTGGTGGTCGAGGCCGAGACCCCTGGCTGGGGGTGCAGTTCGCGGAATGGGGGACAGGTTGGGACGGGCATCAAGCCGTCCCTGGCCAAGCTGACATCGCGCCATGGCGCGAAGAGGGCACAGGCCATTCGTGCGGAGGGAGACGCGGCGCTTCAGTGGATCGAGGATCGTATCACCGCCGAAAACATAAGCTGTGATTTCCAGCGGTCCGGACGGGTTCACGCGGCGCATACACCGCAAGCCTATGAGGTGCTGGCCCGTGAGGCTGACCTGCTGCGGCGCACCGAGAACACCGATGTCGAAATGATTTCCCGCGCGGAACAGCGGGCCGAACTGGGGACGGATGCCTATCATGGGGCCGCCGTCTTTGCGGCACATGGCGCGCTGGATCCGGCGCGATATATGCGGGGATTGCTGCAAACCGCGCTGAATGCCGGCGCGCAGGTTCTGGCGCAGACACGGGTGCTGGATATTGCGTCCGGTCCGCAGGGGCACGAGGTGCGCACATCAAGAGGTCTGGTGCGGGCGCGTGAGGTGATCGTCGCGACCAACGGCTATACTGTTGGTGCGACCCCCTGGCATCAACGCCGGGTGATCCCGATTGGCAGCTATGTTATTGCGACCGAACCGCTGGACCCAGCCCTGATCGACCGTCTGTTCCCCACAGGTCGGGTTGTGACCGACACCTGCAAGGTCATCTATTATTATCGCCCCTCGCCCGACCGCAGGCGCGTGCTGTTCGGCGGGCGTGTGTCCGCCGGGGAAACCGATCCTGCGGTCAGCGGCCCCAGGTTGCACAAGGTGATGTGCCAGATCTTTCCCGAATTGCGCGCCACCCGGATCAGCCACAGCTGGAGCGGCACCGTCGCCTATACCTTTGACGAGCTGGCCCATACGGGCACCCATGACGGCGTGCATTACGCGATGGGATACTGCGGGTCGGGTGTTGCGATGTCGTCCTATCTGGGGATGCGCATGGGCCAGAAGGTGCTGGGACTGGCCGAGGGGCGCACGGCCTTTGACGATCTGCCCTTTCCGACGCGGCCCCTTTACACGGGACGGCCCTGGTTTCTGCCTGCGGCCGTCGCCTGGTATCGCTGGCGGGATGGCCAGCAACGCAAGAGGGCAGGGCAGGGCGCGCGGGATCGGGCGGAACCGGCACAAGCATAATCAACAGGTCACCGGAAAACCGGGGCCAGCAACCAACAGAGGAGTACGACATGAACCACAAGATTGCACTTACAATTGCCGCAAGCCTATTGGCCACGACGGCGCTGGCACAAGACAAGTCGCTGACCGTCGCAAGCTGGGGCGGGTCCTATCAGGAAGCACAGAGCAAAGCGCTGTTTGAACCATACGAAGCCGCGACCGGCGTTACAGTGAAACAGGAATCCTACGGCGGGATGTCGGATGTCCGTTTGCAGGTCACATCGGGGCAGGTCACGCTTGATGTCGTGGCCAGCGGATCGGGATCGGCGGCGCGCGCTGGTGCGGAAGGTCTGCTGGAACCGCTGGACTATGACGTGATCGACGTCAGCCGCTTTCCCGATGCCTTCTACAGCGAATATTGCGTTGGCGGAGATGTCTTTTCGGTCGTGCCCGCCTACAGCACCAAGACCTATGGCGACAACGGACCCCGGGGTTGGGCCGATTTCTTTGACACGGAGAAGTTCCCCGGTTCGCGCGGTTATCGTGGCACGGTTGCAGGCGCGCTTGAGCCTGCGATGATGGCGCTGGGTGTCGCCCCCGAGGACGTTTATACCGAACTGGACAGCGAAGAAGGCATCGAACGCGCGCTGGACAAGATCCGCGAGCTGAAGCCGAACATTGCGGTTTTCTGGACTTCGGGCGCGCAGCATGCGCAGCTGATGAAGGACGGCGAGGTTGACATGACCACGGGCTGGAACGGGCGTTTTGACAATGCCGCCGCAGATGGTGCCGCAGTTGCCTATAACTTTGACCAGGGGCTGCTTGACTACGATTGCTTTGCGATCCCGAAGGGCGCGCCGAACAGGGATCTGGCGATGGCGTTCATCGCCGAGATATCCAAGCCCGAATACCAGGACGATCTGCCCAAGTTCATCACCTACGGGCCGACCAACGGCGCGGCTTACGAGACCGGCGAAATCACCGAAGAAGTGGCGGCTGGTCTGCCGTCTTCGCCCGCGAACATGGCGATGCAGCTTCCGATCTCGTTGGAATGGTATGCCAAGTGGGAACCCGTCGCGGCGGAAATGTATCAGGAAATGCTGACCGAATAGGCATAGCGCGTGACCGGGGGTCGGCGTGGGCCGGCTTCCGGAAAACTACAGTTGAGGGAGTGAAGAATTGACAGCGAAAACCGGCGCCTTGCCAATCACCGTCCGCGACGTCACCAAGACCTATGGCTCGGTCCATGCCTTGGACGGCGTATCGCTCAATGTGAAGAGTGGCGAGTTTCTCACCCTTCTGGGCCCGTCCGGGTCGGGCAAGACGACGTTGCTTATGGTTCTGGCGGGGTTCACGCGCCCGGATTGCGGCAGCCTGAAGTTCGGCGAGGACGAAATGATCCGCACGCCGCCCCACCTGCGCGGCGTCGGCATGGTGTTCCAGAATTACGCGCTGTTTCCGCATATGACCGTGGCGGGCAATGTCGGCTATCCGCTGAAACTGCGCAATGTGCCCAAGGCCGAGGCGCGGGACCGGATCGACAGGGCGCTGGAGCTTGTGCAGCTTGGCGGCTACGGGGATCGCGGGATCGACCAGCTGTCGGGGGGCCAGAAACAGCGGGTGGCGCTGGCGCGGTCCATCGTGTTCGAGCCGCGCATCCTGCTGATGGACGAACCGCTGAGCGCGCTGGACAAAAAGCTGCGCGACCGGATGCAGATCGAGTTGCGGCATTTGCATGAACAGTTGGGCATGACGACCGTCTACGTCACGCATGACCAGCGCGAGGCGCTGACCATGTCGGACCGGATTGCGGTGGTGAACCGCGGCCGCATCATGCAGCTTGCCGAACCCCAGCAATTGTACGACCGGCCCGCCAACAAATTCGTCGCCGATTTCATCGGGGACTCGTCCTTTCTGCCCGTCGCGCGAGAGGGTGCGGGTGTCAGCTTTTCCGGCTTGACGCTGCTGATGGATGGCGCGGTGCCTGAGGGGAACGACCTGCTGCTGATGGTGCGGCCGGAACGGGTCAGGCTGCTGACGGGTGATTTGCCCGGCGATACGAACATCTTCGACGCCAAGGTGACCGAGCTGGTCTATCAGGGCGAAAGCTATCTGCTGTATGCGCGCCTGCCGGAGGGCAGCGAAATCGCCGTGCGCGGGGCGATCCGCGAAGGGACCTTTGGCAAGCTGCCGCAGGTGGGGGATGCGGTGAAACTGGGACTGCACAAGGCCGATACGGTCGTCATTGCAGATGGGGAGAGGTAGATGTCCGTGACCGATCTTCATGCCGCAGGCCTGCGCCGGGATGAACGGCTGGAACGGTGGAAGCTGTTCGGCCTTGCATCGCCCGCAATTCTTCTGGTGCTGGTCGTTCTGGTGATCCCGGTGGGCTGGCTGTTCTACGTGTCTTTTGTCGGGGCCGACGGGAATTTCTCGCTTGAGAATTACGAGCGGATGGTGTCGCGGAAATCCTATCTGCGGATATTTGTGACCACCTTTCAGGTCAGTATCCTGACCACAGCGCTGTGCATCGTTATCGGCTATCCGCTGGCTTATTTCATATCCCAGCTGCCGACACGCTGGGCTAACCTGTGTCTGGTGACGGTGCTGCTACCCTTCTGGACCTCGCTTTTGGTGCGCACCTACGCATGGTTGGTCCTGCTGCAGAAACAGGGTCTGGTGAACCAATGGGCCATCAGCCTCGGACTTTGGGACGAGCCGCTGAAATTCGTACACAACATGACCGGTACGCTGATCGGCATGGTGCACATCATGCTGCCGTTTCTGATCCTGCCCGTCTATGGCGCGATGCGCGCGATCGACAAGGATTACCTCAAGGCCGCGTCGAACCTTGGCGCCAGCCCGCGCCGCGCGTTTTGGACGGTGTTTTTCCCGCTGTCCACGCCGGGCCTGTTCGCGGGTTCGCTGATGGTCTTCGTGCTGTGCCTGGGCTTTTTCGTCACGCCGGCGGTTCTGGGCGGCGGGCGCGTCATCATGGTGTCGATGAAAATCGTCTCTAATATCGAGCTTTTCGTAAATTGGGGTGCCGCAAGCTCGCTTGGCGTGGTGCTGTTGGTGCTGACCGTCATCATCCTGTGGATCGCCTCGCGGTTCACCCGGCTGGAGCAGATGGCGGGGGGAGGTCACTGATGCTGAACTGGCTCAAATCCCCGGCCTCCGAAACGCAGGTCACCCATGGCCAGCGCCTGTGGCTGTACCTCTTTGCCGCCGTCATCATGATGCTGCTGGTCCTGCCGACGCTGATCGTGATCCCGATGTCCTTCTCGGACTCGCAATATCTGGAATTTCCGCCCGAAACCTGGTCGTTGCGGTGGTACCGGAACTATTTCGGATCGGCCGAATGGATGCAGGCGACGGCGACATCGCTCAAGACTGCCGTGCTGACCATGCTGGTCGCGACGCCGATTGGGGTGCTGGCCGCCTATGCGCTTCACGCCTCCAGGCTGCCCTATATCCGCGCCGCCTTTGTCCTGCTGATCACGCCGATGATGGTGCCGGTGGTTCTGATCGCGGTGGGTGCCTTCTATGCCTATGTGAAGCTTCAGATCCTTTATACGATCACCGGGCTGGTGCTGGCGCATTCACTGCTGGCGATTCCGCTGGTGGTCATCGTGACGGGGTCCGCTTTGCAGGGGTTTGACATGAACCTTGAACAGGCGGCCCGGTCCCTTGGTGCGCCGCGATGGCGTGCCTTCCTGACGATCACACTGCCGCAAATCCGCTTTGCGGTGGTGACGTCGATGCTGTTGTCGTTCCTCGCGTCCTTCGACGAGGTGGTGATCGCCATGTTTATCTCCGGCGGCGACAATCCGACCCTGACGCGCAACATGTTCAATGCCCTGCGCGACCAGATCGACCCCACGATTGCCGCGATTTCGACGATCATGATCCTGATCACGACCCTGATGATGGTGCTGGTGGCGATATTTGGGCGGGGCAAAACCTGACATCATGGAACGATATGATTACATCATCGTCGGTGCCGGCTCTGCCGGCGCCCCGCTCGCAACGCGGCTGGCCGAGGCAGGGCGGCGCGTGCTGCTGCTGGAGGCGGGCGGCGCGGGCAAACACCCTTGGGTCAATATTCCGCTGGGATATGGCAAGGTGTTCCACGACGCGCGGTTCAACTGGAAATATACGACCGAACCTGAACCGGGGCTGAACGGCCGTCAGGTCTATTGGCCACGTGGCAAGGTTCTTGGCGGATCTTCCGCGATCAACGCGATGGTCTGGGTGCGTGGTCATCCCGCCGATTTCGACGAATGGGGCGCGCTGGCCCCCGGCTGGAGCTGGAAGGACGTGGCCCCGGTCTTTCGGCGGATCGAACGCTGGTCGGGTGCGCAAAGCCCCGAGCGCGGTGGTGACGGGCCATTGTCCGTCACGGACATGAGCGCGCAGATGCACCCGCTGACCCATGCCTGTATCGCCGCTGCCGCAGAGGCGGGCATCCCCACCAACCCGGACTACAACGGTGCCGACATGAACGGCGCGGGGTTTTACCAGATCTCGACCGCAGGTGGACGCCGTGCATCGACGGCGCAGGCCTACCTGCGCCGCGCCAGCCACTTGCCAAACTTCCGGATCGAAACCGCCGCCATGACGACGCGCATCCTGCTTGAGGGGCAGCGCGCGACGGGCGTGGAATACGTGAAGAAGGGGCACCGCGAAAAAGCCTTTGCCAACGAGGTAATCCTGTGCGGCGGGGCGCTGAATTCACCACAGCTTTTGATGCTGTCGGGGATCGGGCCTGCGGCGCATCTGCGCGAGCACGGGATTGATGTCGTGCTGGACGCGCCGCATGTGGGGGCGCACCTGATGGACCATCTGGGCTATGATCTGCTGTACAGAACCCGCAGGCCCAGTCTGAACCAGACCCTGCGCCCGTGGTGGGGCAAAGCCTGGGCCGGGATGCAATATGTCACGATGCAGAAGGGGCCTCTGGCGATGAGCCTCAATCAGGGCGGCGGGTTCACGCGGCTGGCCAAGGGGGCAGGCGTGCCCGACACCCAGCTTTATTTTTCGCCACTCAGCTATTCGACCGCGCCCAAGGGCAAACGCCCGTTGATGAGCCCGGACGCCTTTCCCGCGATGCGCATGGGCTTCAACCCCTGCAAACCCACCAGCCGGGGCAGTGTCGGCCTGACCAGCAACGACCCCTTCGCGCCGCCCGCATTGCGCGGCGGCTATCTGACCAGCGCACATGACTGCGACCTGATGGTGCGCGGCGTGCGCGAGATCCGGCGCATCGCGTCCATGCCTGCGCTGGAAAACCTGATAGAGCGCGAGCTTGAACCCGGACCGGGCTACCAGAGCGATGCGGATATCCTTGAATTCGTGCGCGACCGGGCTGGCACCGTCTTTCACCAGTGCGGCACCTGCCGGATGGGCACCGATGCCGCAACCTCTGTCGTGGACCCGCACCTGCGGGTTCACGGGATCGCCGGATTGCGCGTGGCGGATGCCGCGATCTTTCCGACCATCCCGACGGGCAACACAAACGCCGCCGCCGTCATGGTGGGCGAGCGTGCATATGACTTGATGACGCAAGGATAAAGCAGGATGAAGATCACCCGGATCGAGACTTTCGACACCAAATACGTAGGCTTTGTACGCATCACCGCCGAAGACGGCAGCATCGGGTGGGGGCAGGTGTCAACTTACAATTCCGACATCACATGCCAGGTCCTGCACCGGCAGGTCGCGCGGTGGGTTCTGAACCGGGACACCAGCGATCTGGATGACCTGCTCGACCTTGTCACCGAACGCGAGCACAAGTTTCCGGGATCCTACCTGCGCCGCGCCATGGCCGGTTTCGACACGGCGGTCTGGGATCTGCGAGGGCGGCAGGCGGGTAAATCCGTGGCCGAACTTCTGGGCGGGACGCCCGGCCCGATCCGCGCCTACGCCAGTTCGATGAAGCGTGACATTACGCCGACAGACGAGGCGGACCGGATGAAGCGGCTGCGGGACCAGCACGGTTTTGACGCGTTCAAGGTCCGGGCAGGCGCCGAAGTGGGCCGCAACCGCGATGAATGGCCGGGCCGGACCGAAGAGATCATCACGACCATGCACCGCGAGATGGGCGACACGGCCACCCTGCTGATCGACGCCAACAGTTGCTATTCCCCCGAGCGTGCCATCGAGATCGGGCGGATGCTGGAACAGAACGGCTTCAGCCATTTCGAGGAACCCTGCCCCTATTGGGAGCTGGAGCAGACCAAGCAGGTCACCGACACGCTGGACATCGACGTGACGGGGGGCGAACAGGATTGCGACCTGACGATCTGGAAGCGCATGATCGACATGCGCACCGTCGACATCGTGCAGCCCGACATTCTCTATCTTGGCGGGATCGCGCGGACCCTGCGGGTTGCCCGTATGGCCGAGGCCGCAAAGCTGCCGGTGACGCCGCATTGCGCGAACCTGTCGCTGGTCACGCTGTTCACGATGCACCTTTTGCGCGCCATTCCCAACGCGGGAAAATACCTGGAGTTTTCGATCGAGGGGGCCGATTACTATCCCTGGCAGGACGGGCTGTTTACCACTGACCCCTACCGCATTGACGACGGGCAAGCCATCGTGACAGACGCCCCCGGCTGGGGAATCGAAGTTTGCCCCGACTGGCTGGCCTGCGCCCACTACAGCGTATCCAGCGCCGACCAGCTTTGAGTGACAAAGGAACCATGACGATGATCGACCTGAACAGTTTTTCCGATCTTGCTGCAACTGACGTGGGCGACTTTGCCCCGAAACCGACCACGCTGACCCCGGGCCAGACCGAAGCGTCCGTCAATCTGTGGGCATCACAGGACGGGCAGACCAACATCGGTGTCTGGGAATGCACGCCGGGCCGGTTCACCGCAGATCGCACGGCGGCAGGTGAATATTGCCATATCATCGCCGGTCGGGCGACCGTGCAAAATCAGGACGGATCAAACCCCCGCGAGATCTGCCCCGGCGACTTGCTGATCCTTCCGAAAGGCTGGAAGGGGGAATGGACCATCCACGAGCACATGCGCAAGCTTTACGTCATCGGTGGTTGATCACGCACCGCCGGGAAAACCCGACCACCGAAGGTCCAGGCCCGTGAGGCGGCACGAAAGCGCGACAGGTCCAACGAACCGGTGTCTGCTTGTTATCAATCGGGCAAGACCCGGTTGTGCAGGTGGCGCAGAAGCTCGAGCGATGCGTGAGCCGCGGCAGCCCCGTCGCGGCGCTGCATCGCTTTCTGGTGGTGTTGCCAGTTGGCACGGGTCGCATCCACCGCGCCTGGCAGCGATAGTCCTGCAATCGTGTGCCGGATCGAAGGCCGGTACAGCAGCTGGAAAATCATTTCCCCGGGCTGACCCAGACTGAACCGCGCCATGATCAATGTCAGTTGCGCCAGCGCGAGCACGAACGGCACGTGATCGGGAAGGTCCAGGAGCCGTTCGATGCGCTTCTCTGCCTCGGCAACCTCCGCCAGCGTCTCGTCCGAAGCGCGTTCCAGTAGCAAATCGAGATAGAGGCCTACGATGGGAACAGCGATCTGATCGATTTGATGCATCTCGCGCAGCGAGTAATCGGTTACGACCGCGCCGCGATTGGGCAGCAGGCGCACCAACCCATCCCGCTCCAACAGATGGAGCGCGGCCCTGACCGGGCCCCGGCTGACGCTGAATTCCGCCGCGAGTACCTGTTCGCGAAGCGGCGCGCCCGGTGTGATCGAGCCCACCGCGATGCCTTCGGCGATCCTGTCCGCGATCTGCTCGCTCGACGCAAGTGGTCGATTGCCGACGAGATTGCGGAGGACCGCAAACGACCGCTCTCCATAGCCAACCTGGCGAACGAGGTTCTGTAATTCTTCTTCTTCCATTGCTGTCTGCTGCCCGAAATTTTTGGTTCAGACAAGCCCAGTCAGCAAGATTCGTATAATTGTTAACAATCATCTTATTGACAATGTGATCCGGATTGAGTCACGCTCTGCCCCAGCCATGAAGATGGTGAGCGTGGAGGTACGCTTGGGAGGAGGGAGGACGAAATGATCGTCGCAGAAATGATTGATGCCGCCGCACGGCGGGATCCCGATAAGGTCATGCTGGAATACCGCGAACAGTCGTGGAGCTATTCGCGCATCGTGGCGGCCAGTCATGCCGAAGCCGATCGGCTTTCAGCCGCCGGAATTGGCAAGGGAGACGTGGTAGCGGCGCTGCCCTACAATACGCCGGAATTCTTCGTCGCCATGCTCGCCATCTGGCGGCTTGGCGCGATCCTGGTGCCGGTCAATCACAAGCTTGCGCCACCGGAGTGCGACTACATCCTGACGCACAGCGGCGCCAAGTTCGTCTATGCCTCGAAGGCGCTGCTTCCGGTTCTCGAGCAATTGTCCCTGACCATTCCGGTCGAAACCCTCGAATCTATTGATCTCGATGTCGCGCCCGAAATTCCGTCGGCGTCCCTGCGCTGCTCGGTCGACCCTGCCGACGCTGCGGAGATCCTGTATACGTCCGGCACGACGGGCCGACCCAAGGGGTGCGTCCACAGCCACCATTCGATGTCGCTCACCGCACTGGTCTCGGCGCTCGGACTGTCGATGACGCCCTTTGATCGGACCCTCATCGCGATGCCTATCTGGCACGCGGGTCCACTCAACAACTTCTCGATGGGAACGTTCTTCGTGAACGGCACGGTCGTTCTGATGCGCGAATACGAACCCGAAGAGTTCCTGCGCACGCTACAGGACAAGCGCATCACGGTGTACTTTGGTGCGCCCGTATCCTTCAGCCTGCCACTCGCCCGCGAGGGAGGGCTCTCTGCCTTCGATTTCTCGCATCTCAGGGTGATGCTGTATGGCGGAGGTCCGATCGGCCCCGAACTCTCGCTCAAGCTTGCCAATGAATACCGGACCGATCGGTTCTACCACACATACGGCATGACCGAGACGGGTCCGGGCGGAACCTTGCTGCATCCCGAGGACCTCTATGCGCGGCCCGGCTCGATCGGCCGTCCGATTGCCGGCATCGAGATGCGCCTGGTGGTGGACGCGCGCGACGCACGCCCCGGCGAAGTGGGCGAGATATGGCTGAAATCGCCGACAATCATGAAGGGCTATCTGAATAATCCTGAGGCGACGGCGGAGGTCCTGGCCGATGGCTGGTACAAGACCGGCGATCTGGCGCGGTCCGACGAGGATGGATTCCTCTATATTGTCGACCGCCTCAAGGACCTCATCGTGACCGGTGGTGAGAATGTCTATTCAAAGGAAATCGAGGACGTTCTTCAGGGTATCGACGGCATAGCAGACTGTGCTGTCATCGGCCTTCCCCATGATGAGTGGGGCGAGACGGTTGCCGCCTTCTACATTCCTGCAGGCAACCGGCCCGTTTCGGAGGAGGCACTGCGCACCCAGCTTGCGGGCCAGCTGGCCGGCTACAAAGTTCCCCGCCGGTTCGAAGCCGTCACAGAACTGCCCCGGACTCCGTCGGGGAAAGTGCAGAAGCATATCCTGCGCGATCACGTTTCCGACCTTCTGACCCCTACCGAGGACTAACCCCATGACATCCTACGCACCGTCCGAAATCCTCAAAACCCATGAGGTCACCAACCAGCCCGATCAATTCGCAGGGCGCAACGTCTACCTGATGGACACGCCGATGCGCGAGGCCGTGCAGCGTGAAGCGGGCGGCTGGTTGCACAAGCGGCTGACAGATCTGGGGTCCAAAATGGGGTCGGAGGAATATCAAGAACACGGGCGGCTCGCCAATCGTCATATTCCGGAACTGCGCAGCTTCGACCGTTACGGCCGGCGCCTGGACGAGGTCGAATTTCATCCGGCCTATCACGAGCTGATGAAGGTCGCGATGGATCACAACATCCACGATCTTTCATGGACGACCAAGGAGCAGGGGGCACATGTGTCCCATGTCGCCATGGCGGCACTTCTCACACATGCGGATGCCGGCGTCGGCTGCCCGATCAACATGACCTACGCTGCGGTGCCTGCTCTGCGCACGGACCCGGCGGTGACCCAGCCTTGGCTCGACAAGATCCTGGGAGGCGCATACGACGCCCAGCTTGGCCCGATTGCGCAAAAGCGCGGTGTCACGGTCGGCATGGCGATGACCGAGAAACAGGGCGGCAGTGACGTGCGCGCCAACACCACCCGCGCAGAGTGCATCGATCGCACCAGTGGCACTTACCGGCTGACCGGGCACAAGTGGTTCTGCTCTGCACCGATGAGCGACGGCTTTCTGACGCTGGCGCAGGCCCCGGGCGGGCTCAGCTGCTTTCTCGTTCCGCGCATTACGGAGGATGGAGAACGCAACGCCATCCACGTGATGCGGCTCAAGGACAAGCTTGGCAACAAGTCCAACGCCTCGAGCGAGATTGAATATCACGGTGCGACCGCCCAGCTGCTTGGCGAGGAAGGGCGGGGCGTGAAGGTCATCATCGACATGGTGCACCATACCCGCGTCGGCACTCTGGCGGGAACGGTGGGCATGATGCACATGGCTCTGGCGCATGCGATCAACCACGTGTCGTCGCGTCGCGCCTTTCAGCGCACTCTTATCGACCAACCGGCCATGCGGGGTGTCATCGCCGATCTGTCGCTCGAATACGAGGCGGCCGTCGCGCTGACCATGCGCGTTGCCCGTGCATTCAGTTCCGAAGATGCCGACGAGAAGGCGTTTGCACGGCTTGCGGTTGCCGTCGGAAAGTTCTGGCTGACCAAGCGCAATCCAAATTTCATCTATGAATGCATGGAATGCCACGGCGGCGCAGGATACGTCGAAGAGGCCCCGCTGGCGCGCATTTTCAGGGAATCGCCCCTCAACGCGATCTGGGAGGGGTCGGGCAATGTGATCGCGCTGGATATCCTCCGCACCTTGGCCCGCGAGCCTTTGGCAATCGAGGCGCTGCGTGCCGAAATCGAGCTGGGGCGCGGCGCGAATACCGATCTGGACCGCGGCATTGATGACATCTTTGACGAACTGGCGAAGGGCGAGGTGGCGGAATATCGCGCCCGTCACGTGGCAGAGCGTCTGGCGCTGGTGCTTCAGGGGTCGCTGCTTGCCCGCCATGCCCCGCAGGCAGTTGCGGACGGCTTCATCGCGACCCGACTGGGCGCCTGTCGGTCCGGAATTTACGGGGATCTCCCGCGTGGTGTCGACACCGGAACGATCATCGCGAGGCAAGATCTGACGGCATAAATCCAGCAGTACCGGAGCGGGGACGGTTGCATCCATTTTTGGACCACGCATCTGGCACATGCCGGCTGACTGGATCACGCGGGGATACAGATAAGCGTGCAGATGAATTTGAGCGCGCCTTTTGCGTCTGGTTGTTTGTTATGAATGTGGCCGCGTTTGATCACCATCGCAAACGCGGTCCTCAAGCTGGTGAGAATTGGAGGCATCAGGCGGGCGAACAGCTTGGCAGGACCACTATCCAGAGATTAATGTCGATGCCCCAATTTCTTTC
>TARA_R110000765_G_scaffold6726_9_pt1 | contig 118965 bp, 128 predicted proteins | sample TARA_R110000765 | Tara Oceans TARA_R110000765 (sample SAMEA4398168) | marine metagenome | biome: Polar Biome; feature: [MES] marine water layer (ENVO:01000295) within the mesopelagic zone...; material: water (ENVO:00002006), including particulate matter (ENVO:01000060) such... | reverse complement strand
CTTCGTTACCGGCGCCGCGCGAACGGATCCACCGTGCTTTTGACACGCATGGCCCATCCGGGGGGGTCTTACTCCCGGGCGACCGGACGAGGCGGATTCCCAACCTGCTTTCGCAGGCTCACCCTGGCCTGACCTGCCTAGGCGCGCATCGGACCGTCGCTCCGACCCGCACCCTCCTGACCCTGCCACCCACAACCAGAACGGTACCTGATCCGGCTCCTGTGAGAGCAGACGCTTAGTATGGGGCGGAGGGGTATCAGACGGATTGGAGGGGACGGAAGCCGCCTGTCATCCTTCGACTTCGCTCAGGATGAGTCCGTTTTGTGAGGCGCTATCGAAGCGCTCATGCTGAGCGACGTCGAAGCACGGGCGCAGGCTAGGGGAGCTGCCGGCACGCTCTCCCACGAACCGTATCCCCGGCGCATGCCGGGGTCTCTTCAGAAACTACGCGAAGCCAGCAGCGCGAGACTCCGGCATGCGCCGGAGAGGCGGGGAGAGGAGATGTTGTCATCCCGGAAAATCCGGCCGGATTTATCCGGGACCCAGTACCCGGATCGCGCCCTCGCTCTACTGGGTCCCGGATATTTGCTGGCGCAAATTCCGGGATGACAAAGTAAATGCCTTCGCCCTCGGGGATGACAGGCAGAGGGGAGAGTGCGTGCATAAAAAAGGCCGGCGCTGGGCCGGCCTTCTGAAATAGATTTGCGAGGACTGGCCTAGCTGAAATTCTTGAAGATGTCGTCTGCGGAGACGTCGCCGCCATCGGATGGCTTTTCTTCAGGTTCGTAGGCGCTGGCCTCGTCCTGGGCGGGGGCAAGGCCCGGGCCTTCAAACTTCTCGGCCTTTTCGGCTTCCAGTTTGCGGCGCTTGTCGGCAGATTTTGCGATCACTTCATCGAGTTCGATCTGGGTACACAGGCCGAGCGTCACCGGATCGACCGGACGGATGTTCGGCGAGTTCCAGTGCGATTTGTCCCGCACATTGTTAATCGTCGATTTGGTCGTACCGATCAGCTTGGAGATTTGCGCGTCGGAAACTTCCGGGTGGTTGCGGATGAACCAGGCCACGGCGTCCGGCTTGTCCTGACGGCGGATGACCGGCGTATAGCGGCTGCCCTTGCGCTTCGGCTGCGGGATGTGGGCGATCTTGGAGGCCGCCTTCTTCAGCTTGTACGCTTCATCGCCTTCGCCCTTGCGAATTTCTTCGCGCGACAGCATGCCGCCGGCGATCGGGTCCACGCCGCGCATGTTTTCGGCAACATCGCCATCGGCAATGCCTTTGACTTCCAGATAGTGAAGGCCGCAGAAATCTGCGATCTGCGTAAAGGTGAGACTGGTATTGTCGAGCAGCCAGACGGCGGTCGCCTTGGGCATCAGAATATCTGACATGGGGGAACTCCCTGAATGAAACGGCCGCCAGAAATGCAGCCGCCCGACACATCGTGCCGGGCGGTCGGGTTTCAGACGTGCCTTAAACCTTGCGGCCTTTATAGTGCCTTGTCTGGGAAATTGAAAGGTGCGCGCCTCACCAGACCAGCACAATCTTGCCGGAATGGCCGCCCTTGGCCATCAGGGCCTGTGCGGCCTCGGCCTCGGCGACCGGGAAAGCCTGTTCCAGAACGGGCCGGATGTCGCCAGACACGACCTGCGGCCAGAAATCCTTTTCGACGGCGTCGCGGATGCGGCGCTTCTCTTCAACGGGCCGGGCCCGCAGGGTCGTGGCGGCCAGGGTCAGGCGTTTCATCAGGACCGGGGCGAAATTCACCTCCGCCGTGAACCCGTTCATATAGGCGATATTGATAATCCGGCCGTCGGGCCGGGAGACCGAGATATTCTTCTGGATATAGTCGCCGCCGACCATGTCGAGCGTGACGTCCACGCCGCCCTCTTCCTTGATGATTTTCTCGAAATCCTCGGTTTTGTAATTGATCGCCCGGTCGGCCCCGAGCTCTGTGGCAAGGGCGCATTTTTCGGCCGATCCTGCAGTGGCGTAGATTTTCGAGGCTCCGGCAATCTTCGCCATCTGGAGCGCCATGACGCCGATGCCACTGGTGCCGCCATGACAGAGAAAGGCTTCGCCTGTCTGGAAGCCGACGCGGTCAAACACATTGGCCCAGACCGTCATCAGGGCTTCCGGGAAGCAGGCGGCCTTTACCATGTCCATGCCGTCCGGCACGAGGAAGAGCGAGCCTTCGTCCACCGCTGCAAACTCCGCATAGCCGCCGCCGGCGAGGAGGCCGGCGACCCGGTCCCCGAGTTTGAACCTGCTCGCGCTATCGGATGTGGCGACAACCGTGCCGGAGATTTCCAGCCCCATGATCGGGGATGCGCCGGGCGGTGGTGGATAGGCCCCGCGCCGCTGGACGAGATCGGCCCGGTTGAGACCGGACGCGGCCACCTTGACCAGCACTTCGCCCGGCTTTAAGTCCGGCTTCTCGAAATCTCCCAGCTTGAGCGGTGCGCCCTCTTCAACGAGGACGGCCTTCATCATTTCTGTCGCCATGTCGCGTGTTTCCTTCCTGAATCCAGAGTCGCATCTAGGCAACGTTTCTGCTTTGATAAGGCCTGTAGCATGAATTGGAGGGTGACCCCCATGGCCGCATTCGATGAAGAGCCAATCCTAGTCAACACGCCCCAGACGCTGGAGCAAATGTCGGTGCAGGAATTGCAGGGACGGATTAAAACGCTGAAAGCGGGCATCGCGGCCTGCGAGGCGGAGATCGACAAGAAGAAGGCGCAGAAATCTGCGGCGGATGCCCTGTTCGGGGGCGACAATTAAGCGGGCGGAAAGGCTGGATTGGTAAAATCCAAATTCCCGACCCGCGCACAGAGGTATCTTTCATGGCGGCAGACACGTCCCCAGACGATCAGGTCGAGACCCAGGACGGGTTCACCGGCGGCAAGCTGTTCGACACGGTTTTTGCCCGGGGCATGGCCCTGGTGGAGGAGACCGCGACCTATCTGGACGGCCCTGGCCGCGAGGCTGCCATCACGCTGCCCCGTGAAGCTGGCCTGACCTATTCGGCCTGGAGCATGGAACTGACGACACGCCTGATGCAGGCGGCCAGCTGGCTGGTCATGCAGAAGGCCGTGCGCGATGGCGAGATGCGCAGCGACGAAGCGGCTGCCCGGAAATACCGTATCCGGCGGGAAGAACCGGCGCTGGACGCCGCCGCGCAGCAAGGCCTCGGCCTGCCGTCCCGGTTCCTGGATCTCGTGTCCCGGTCGGAAGCCCTGTTCGAGCAGATCTGCCGGCTGGACGATGCGCTGTACGGACAATCCCGCAAACCGGCCGCGCCCAATCCCGTGATCGACCAGATCAGCCAGCTGCAGCGCGCGGCGGAAACCGGGGCATTTGACCCGCTGATGGTGTGGCACCGCGCGAAATAGCGGCAGGCCGGCCGGATCAGGCCTCTTCAATCGGATCGTGAGCTGATCCGATCAGCTGTCCGCCGCGGCTGAGTTCAGCCCCTTTGAGACGGAATGTCTTCGGACGGCGGTAGAGCGCCTTGAGCGGTGTCTGCCGGACAAGGCGGTGAAGCCCGAGCGGCAGGGTGAGGGCAATCAGGCCGATGGCGAGGCTGGTCAGGCCAGGTTCCAGCGCCAGCCCGCTGCGGGCCAGAAGGGTCTGCGCCGCCATCATTGGCAGGAAATAGGTCAGATAGATCACGAAGTGCGCGCGCCCGATATATTGCATCACGGCAGCATGCCGGGACTGGGCCAGCAGCATGGCGATCGCGATAATGGCAAAGGCGCCAGCGAAGCCGAGGACCAGGCTGACAATGGGCAGGGCTGCGGTATTCTGGGCGACCAGGACGGTATTGATCCCGGCCCAGATGACCAGAGCGGTTGGGATGTCCGAAAATCCTTCTGCCAGTCGGTCGGCGTACCGGCGAACGAGATCCGCCCCGTAATAGCCCGCGAAGAAGAACACATAATATTGCGCGAAGGCATCCAGGGCGAGCCATCCGGTCTGGATCAGGCCGGCCGCATGGGCCGTCTGGGCAAGCGCCGCAACAAGCAGGATTTTCGCTGGCGCGGCCAGGCGCACCAGCCAGGTGCACAGGTGAAAGAGGGCCAGCATCGCGATGATCCAGAGCCCGGACGCGGGCTGGACCAGGCCGGCAAGCAGCTGATTTATCACGGTGAGCGGATGCCAGGCGAGATCGAGCGCGTAGAGAATGACGGTCTGAATAACCAACCAGACAAGGTAGAAATAGACGAATCTCAGAACTTTCCGGTCAAAAAACGTCGATTTCGATCCAAACAATGTGCGCGGCAGGAACAGGCCGGCGATCAGGAACAAGGTTGGCAATACAATCGGCGCTGTCCAGGCGGCGGCAAATTCCATCCAGCTGGACTGTCCGGTCATTCGGGCATAGCCCGTGACCGCCTCAGCCATCACGAAGAGGGTGATGCAAAGGCCTTTGGCGTAATCGACCCAGTTTATGCGTGTGACAGACATATGGTGCCCCTGGCGAATTCAGGGACACCGCTGCAAATTTCACACCAGAGGCAAAATCAGCCTGCCGCGTACACTTTCAGGAAGTTGGCGGCCTGGGCACTGCAAAAGCCTTCCCGGACGGGGGCGCGCATCACCATGATACGGTGCCAGAGCGGTCCGAGCATTTCCTCAATCGCTTCATCCAGGTCGAAATCGCGCCGGATCACGCGTTTTCCGGCCAATTCGGCGAGCAGCATGCGCATGGGCATACGGATGTCACGGTTCATCCAGGCGCGCCACAATTCCCCGGCATCCTTGTCGTCTGCGGCAGCGGCGAGCGCGACGCGCAGTACCGCATGGCCAGCCCCTGTGCGGGCGGCGGCCTCCAGCGGCACGATCAGCGTGGTGATGCGCTCCTGCGGATCGCGGCCGCCATCGGGGCTGTCGGGAATCAGGGCGAGGGCGGCATCGACACACATCGCGCCGATCGAGGGCCACCATTTGTAGATTGTCTGCTTGGAGGCAGAGGCGCGTTTGGCAACGCCATCCACACTGAAGCCCCGCCAGCCATTCTCCGCCATTTCAATACGGGTTGCGTCCAGAATGGCGGCCTTTGACGCTTCGCTCCGCGTCGGCCCCTTCCGGGAAGACTTTCTGGTCTCCGAAGGCGTGGGCATGAACAACTCCAAGTTTTCAGTGCTGCGCTGCAATACGTACAGCGTTCGGGATGTCAGCATAAGGGCGAAGTGGTAAACAAACTCCCGTTTCCGCTTGCCGCCACTGCAATATGCACTAGTCAGTGCTACAGAGAAACAGGAGTTACAGGCATGAAGACTGTCGAGGATCTGCTGCAAGGGTATCGCAGTTTCCGTAAAGGGATCTACTCAAAACAGGCTGCATTGTATCGGGAACTCGGCGAAGGCCAGAATCCGCGCATCATGCTGATTGCCTGCGCCGACAGCCGGGCCGAACCTTCGGACATCTTCAATGCTGCGCCGGGCCAATTGTTCGTCGTCCGCAACGTTGCCAACCTCGTGCCGCCCTATCAGCCGGATGACGGCCTGCACGGCGTCAGCGCCGCCCTCGAATATGCGGTCAACGTGTTGAAGATAGAGCACATCGTGGTGATGGGGCATGGCGGATGCGGTGGCATCGCTGCGTCCCTGGCCGGGGAAGGCACACCGGAAATCGGCGAGTTCGTGACGCCCTGGGTGCGCTTGCTGGAAGCGGCACGTGCGCGCGTTGTGGAAAGCGGATCGATCAATCCGCAATTCGCCCTCGAACTGGAAGGCGTTGAAACGTCTCTCGGAAACCTGATGTCGTTCCCCTTCGTGAAGCGCGCGGTCGACGCGGGTGAACTGGAACTGCACGGCGCCTGGTTTGCAATCAAGCATGGCGAATTGCACTGGCGAAACCCGAAAACCAGCCGGTTTGAGGTGATTGAGCCCTGATTCGCTTCGGAGTGGCGGTCAGTTTCCGCTGGTCATAAGCGCCGCGAACAGGGCCGATACCAGCATGGCGCTTGCCGCCAGGCGATTGAACCATTTCGCGAAGACGGGCGACTGGAACCGGCGGTTCATCGCGTCCGCCAGCCAGGCATAGAAGGCGAGGCCGAACATTTCGGTGATGGTCACGGTCAGCATGATGAGCAAGGCCTGCTGGACGACCGGCTTGTCCGGATCGAAATAGCTCGGCAGTAACAGGCCGAAAAAGACCAGCGCATTCGGGTTGAGCAATTGCAGGCCGATCCCGCGTCCGAACAGATTGGCCCTGGCTGGGGCCTGATCTGCGCGCGCCCGGGGGCGGTGCGGGTCGGCGGTGGCCATCGTCCAGGCCAGCCAGGCAATGAAACAGATGCCGGCAATCTTGAGGCCCATCAGCACGAGCGGCGCCTGCGCCGCAAAGGTGGCGATGCCGGTCGCGGCCAGGGAGATCCAGACAAGATTGGCGACGGATACGCCTGCGGCGGGGATCAGTGCGGTAGGGGCGCCATAGCGCAGGGATGCGCTCATCAACATCATGACGGCTGGGCCGGGCGTCAGGCCACCTGCGAAAAAGAGAGCCAGCAGGGCCAGCCAGACCGAGATATCCATATGGGTCCTGCGCCGCGCTGACCGCGCATCGGGAGTACCGGAAGGGGAAGGCCGGCAGCCCGGTCAGGCTGCCGGTAAAAGGGGGAAGGGCCTAGCCCTTGTCTTCGAGGCCGCGCTTGACGGCCGCTTCGATCAGTTCGCGGGCCTTCTCGATGCCGTACCAGCCTTCGATCCGGGTCCATTTGCCTTTTTCGAGGTCTTTGTAGTGCTCGAAGAAGTGGGCCGTCTTGTCGATCAGGGTCTGCGGCAGATCGTGATAGGTCGCGATCTTGTCGTAATAGGAGGTCAGCTTGTTGTGCGGCACGGCGAGGATTTTCTCATCCGGGCCCTTGTCGTCAGTCATCATCAGAACGCCGACAGGGCGGGCGCGCACGACCGAGCCCGGCACCAGCGGACGATTGCCGACAACCATGACGTCGATCGGGTCGCCGTCGAGGCTGAGCGTGTGAGGCACGAAGCCGTAATTACAGGGGTAGCGCATCTCGGTGTAGAGATAGCGATCCACGAACATTGCGCCGGAATCCTTGTCGATCTCGTACTTGATCGGATCGCCGCCGAGCGGGACCTCGATGAGCACGTTGAGATCGTCTGGCGGGTTGTTCCCGGTCTTGATTTTTGAAAGGTCCATAAGACGGCTCGCATCTGGCTGGAAGGTTGAAACACGGTGTGGGGTGGCGATGACGCCTGAAACCCTTTGCGTCAAGTGTGGCAGTGACGCGGGACAGTTAATGCAGCTTTCGTGCCCGGATATTTGCCGCCCGGCCGTTTGAGGCTACGCTGCCGGATGGGAGGAAACACACATGCACACAACGCTCATTCTTTGTAGTGCGGCCTTGGTCGTACTGACCCTGCTGCTCGGCTTCTGGACCTCGATCATGCGGGGCCGGACCAAGGCCATAGCCTATGGCGCCGCCAGCGACCCGGCCGGGTCGATGCTGAAAGCGCAGCGCGCGCATGGCAACGCATCTGAATATGCAGCGCTGCTGATCGGGCTCTTCCTGCTGACCGGGTTTGCCTATGCCGGGCGCGACCTCGGCCTGGCCGTTACCAGCCTGGTGATCGCGATCACGCTTGCCCGCTTCCTGCACGCGATTGGCTTCCTGGTCTGCGCGACCCTTGAAAAGCCGCATCCGCTGAAAGCCATCGGCGCGGTGATCACCTATTTCGGGGGGATCATCCTGGCGGGCATGGTCATCGGCAAAGCGCTCTAGCGGCGTCAAATGCGTTTCAGGGCGTAATTGAAGCTGATCGAGAGCCGCGGTTCCTCGCCCATATTGGCGGGCACTTCATGGCGCAGCCAGCTTTCCCACAGGAGGGCGTGGCCGACTGCCGGTTCGAGATAGACGAAGCGGCGGCGGTCTTCGGGAGCATCGTCGCGCAATTGCGGCGCGGCCATCATGCGCGACAGGCGCGGATCTTCCAGTTTCAGCCGGGCCGATCCGTCTGGCGTGGAGACGTAGTATGTGCCGGAAATGACGCTGCCCGGATGGATATGGTTCGAATGGCCAAAGCCGGGCTCCAGGATGTTCACCCAGATCGCATCCAGTTCCAGGGAAAGGCCCTCCATGTCCCAGTCGAGTTCCTGGGCGAAGGCGTCCGCCATCGGGTCCAGCAGGGCTTTCAACTCCGCAAATTCCGGGAAGCGCTCCGGCAGATCGTCGAGTGAGGCGTAGGAAGTGTAGCCGCCATAGCCTTGTTCCTCGCACCAGGCATTGCCCGCTGAATCATCCTCGGCCAGCACCCAACAGACATGTTCCAGACGCGTCGCGAGATCGACGTCGCCGACCGGCTCGGAGCGTACAAGCGTAGGGAAAAAGGTCTTTGTTGTCATGCGCCGCTCTTTAGGCGGGGAAGGGCGTAAAAGAAAGAGCCCGCAATCTCCTGTGAGATGACGGGCTCAATCCGGACTGAGAGAAGCCTATTCGGCCGGTTTGACGAATTTGAGCGTCATCCGGTCGCTTTCGCCGATATTGGCATAGGTTTCAGCGTCGAAATCGTCTGGTGTGTTGCCCTCGCGATCCTGAGTGCTGTTCACCGGCGGCAGGGTCCAGACGCCAAACGGGTGGTCTGCGGTATCGGCCGGATTGGCGTTGATCTCGCTGGATTCCACGAATTCGAAGCCCGCCGATGCGGCGAGGGATTTGACATAATCCTCATGCACATAGCCCGAGGAAGCGGTCGGGTCCTGCGTGGCGGTGGAGGGCAGGCGGTGCTCGACCACACCCAGCACGCCGCCCGGCTTCAAGGCCTCATAGGCGTCGGTGAAGAATTTCTCGGTATAGCCGCCGCTCATCCAGTTATGGAGATTGCGGAAGGTCAGCACGACATCGGCCGTGCCCGGCTCGGTCAGCGGGCCGCTTTCGGCCGAGAAGGCGCTGTACTCGATCGCGCCGAATTTCGGATCGGCATAGGTGGCCTTGAACTCTTCGAGCCGCTCTGAAATTTGCGCGCGGCGGTCCTCATCGCCGACATTCGGGTCGAAATAGGCCGCGACCAGCGTGCCGCCGCCACTGGCGAGGTAGGGCGCGATCACATTCGTGTACCAGCCGCCGCCGGGCCAGAGCTCGACCACTTTGTCGTCAGCCTCAACCCCGAAGAATTCGAGCGTTTCCTTCGGATGGCGCCATGCATCCCGCGCCTTTTCGGCCTCGCTGCGATGCGCGCCGGCAATCGCGGTGTCCAGCGGGGACGTCTCTGCCGACGCGGTCTCGACCGGCGGGATCGCGGGGGCGGGCGTGTCGGATGCGGGGGCATCCGGCTGGCCACAGGCCGCCAGAACCATGGCAGACAGGGCGAAAATCGGGGTTAAATGCTTCATGGGGCGTCTCCTCAACTGGCCTCTTGAACCTCTACATACGCTACCCACATAGATCATGTCACGGTGCCGTAAATCGGGCTGTGACCGGTATCTGTGCCAATGCCGAATTCGGGTTGGACCCTCACAGTCGCCGAACATCCATCCGGGCGCTCCCCGAACGGGTTGCCCGCAGTTGCTTGATTTAAGAGGACTGAACACATGAGCAATATCGACCTTACCCCCCTTTACCGCACGGTTGTCGGCTTTGACCGGCTCGCAAGCATGATCGACCAGGCGTCCCGCCTCGACGGCTCGCAGGGCTACCCGCCGTACAATATTGAACGCGTCGATGACAATGCCTTCGCCATCGAGATCGCGGTCGCCGGGTTCACCGAAGACGACCTCGAAATCGAGACGAAGGAAGGCTTGCTGACCGTGGCCGGCAAGCGCGGCGAGAATGAAGACGGCGAAGGCCGCAACTATCTGCATCGTGGCATTGCCCAGCGCAGCTTCATCCGGCGCTACCAGCTGGCTGACCATGTCATCGTGACCGGTGCCAATCTGCAGCATGGCGTGCTGCGGATCGACCTCGTTCGCGAGCTTCCCGAAGAGAAGAAGCCCCGCAAGATCGAGATCGGCGCTCCGGCCCAGACCGAGCCGAAACTGATCGGCAAGAAATCGGCCAGCAACGCTGCCTAAAAGCAGAGTGCTGACCCGATAAAAGAACGGCGCGTCCAGAGATGGGCGCGCCGTTTTTGCATTCAGACCCAGAAGTGTGGCGCCAGATTTCTTGCCAGCGTGACGGCGGCCTTTTCCCGCAGGATTTGCAGCGCAGGCTGGATCGCATCCGTGTTGGATTCAGACTGATAGGCGGCAAAAACGGGATAGGTGATGGCCGGAACATCCTTGGCCTCGAAAAGGAATCCTTTCGCCAGATGTGTCTCGACCAGCCGGCGGGGCAGATAACCGGCGGCCTCGCTTGCGATCAGGAAGGACGGACCAAAAAAGCCCAGCGCGACTGTTGTTCGGGGTTCCATCAGCTTCGGCAGGGTCTGCGCATGACGATCCCGGTACTCGTCGCCCCAATCGACATAAATATACCTGTCTTCGAAGCCACCGGCTGGATCAGTGGTCACCATGATGAGGTCGTCATCCATCAGATGCTCCACCTCGATATCGGTCCGTAGGCGGGGTTGATGAAGCACGGCGATATCCAGCAGGCCTTCGGACAGGAGGCGGGACAGGGCAAGCGGCGTTCCGGCCTCCGCCTTGAACGCCACAGTGTGCATCCGGGTTTGCATCTCGACGAGAGCCTGTGAGAGGAACCGATCCCAGAGATTGTACTGTCCGCCGAGGATCAGCATGTCCTCGAAAGTTTCCGGAATGCCGGCCTGCTGGCGACCCTGTTCCCAGGCGCGGACAATGGTTCGGGCATAGCGTTCGAAATGATATCCGTGCGAGGTCAGCTGGGCTCCCGCCTTGGATCGGGCAAAGACACGCTGGCCAAGACGGTCTTCCAATGTGCGGATCCGGGCGCTGACCGTGGACTGAGTGACATTCACCTTGTCGGCGGCCCCCTGAAACGTACCGGTTTCGATGACCGCCAGGAAGGTGCGCGCGACTTCAACATCAATCATTCAATATTCCGATTTCAAGCATCGATTAAATTCGTTATCTCAATTTAATGTAACTCCCTATCTAGGCTGTCTGTCAGATCAAGGAGAAACGACAATGAAAACTCACCTCATCGCCGGTCTCGCCGCACTCACCCTGCTTGGCGCCTGCGCTTCCGCGGCTGCCGCTCCGGCTGTCTCTGCCAACATGTCTGTTCCCGATCTTGATCGGAAAGAACTGAAGACATGGAACAAGGCCGGGAAGGACATCCGCAAGGGCGAGAAACTCTTGGCGGAAGGCAATAAGGACCTGGAAAAGGGCGAAGAAATGGTCCGCAAGGCGCGCCAGGCGCTTCGCAAGGGCGAGGACAAGGTCGCCGACGCCGAGGCCGATATCCGCAAGGGGGAGCGCCTGATCTCCGAGGGGCAAAATACGCAGGCCCGGCTCGAAGTGCTGAACCCCGCACCGGTCGAAAACAATCTGTCCGGTTCCTGATTTCAGGATATTCCCTAAAAAAGCGGCGCGTCCTGAAGGGCGCGCCGCTTTTCATGTGTCTGATGGCGGACCGGTCCGCCTAGCTGAAGAATTTGGCGCAGCCGGCGTCTGACAGGAAGCTCTTCAGGGCGTCGTCGCTGAGCGAAGAGCCCACGGCCTTGCGGACGGAATCATAGGCCCGGGCCGCATAATTCTGCGTGGTCTGGGCGAAATTCCCGCCTTCGACGGAGGCCGACACGTCCTTGTCACCGCGCTCGGCGGCTTTGGAATTGGCCTTGGCCCAGGGCAGATAGGTTTTCGAGATTTCCTCGGCAAAGAGCGGCGTCAGCGTCGGCGCAAGCTCTTCCAGCGCGGTGAAAGGCGCGCCTGGCTTGGGGTCTTCCATGTTTTCGATCCATGCGACCACGAAGGGCGCATGCTTGGTCAGCCATTTGGCCGGGGTCTTGTCCATCATCATCTGCTGGAACTGCGCGGCCAGCGCGAAATCTGCCGCCGACGGACGACCGCCGAAGATATAGAGATGGTCGGTCAGATGCGTATTGAGCAGGGTGGAGAACCGCTCGAATGAGGCCTGCAGCACATCGGCATTGCCGCTGTCGGCGCCGACCAGGGACAGGCGATCCGCCATACGATCTGCAATCTGTTTCTGGGCTTTCTTGTAGGCGCGGGGGCGCTTGCCGCCATAGAGCTGGACCAGCACACGCAGGGCAGCGTCTTCGCGGTCGGGCTTCTGGCTCCAGCGTTGGAGGAACATGATCTTGTTCAGCCACTCATCGGCATAGTCTTCGAGGATCAGCGCGAGCATGGAGGTTGCGACATCATCCGGCACGGCGGACGGTTCGGGATGATCTTCCTCAAGGGCAGAGATGATCGCTGTCGAATCCTGGTTGGCCTTGCGGGTGGGGGAGACCAGCAGCGGCACAGACGCGACCTGGGCCAATGCCTGGAACTCTTCTTCGTTCTCGCGCGAACGGGAGACCCAGTCGAAATCGATATTCTTGTAGCGCAGGAACGACCGCACTTTCTGGGAATAGGGCGAGGTATCTGCGCCGAAGAGGCGATAATCGGACATGGGCATACGGCTTTCATTGTGTTCGGCCCCTGTCTGTAGGCATTTCATCCCGCACTGCCAAGGAGCGTTTGCCGCAGCTGGTGATAATGGGTATGCGCTCGGTCAGAACTTGTTGGACACTGAAAGGAACGGCAGATGCGGATCATGCACGTGATGGCGGGCGCGAAAGAGGGCGGCGCAGAGAACATCATGCTGGAATCCGTGTTGGCGCTGGCAGAGGCGGGCTTGACCCAACATGTGGTCACGCGCCCTGACAACCCGTTCCGCGTCCAGAAATTCCGCGAGGCCGGGATTGGCGTGGATGTGGCCGCGTTCAACAATACCTGGCCCTTCCCGACTCGGCGCGTGATCGGCGACGCGATCAAGGTCTTCAAGCCGGACGTCATCGAATACTGGATGGGCCGCGCCGGGCAATACGCGCCAAAGGAATACCGCAACCGGTCGATTGGCTGGTATGGTGGCTATTACAAGCTCGCGCGCTTTGTGAATTGCGAATGGCATGTCGGCCTGACCATCGACCTGCTGCGCCATATCCGCGAGCAGGGCGTTCCGGACGACCGCTCCGCCATCATCCATACTTATGCAGACTTTGAAGGCACCGATCCGGCCAGCCGTGCGGCGCTGGATACGCCGGAGGATGCGCCGGTTGCCCTCGCTCTCGCGCGCCTGCACGAGAAGAAGGGCCTCGACACGCTGCTGGATGCGACGGCAAAAGTGCCGGGCCTGTATGTCTGGATCGCGGGCGATGGCCCGATTGAGGCAGAGTTGAAAGCACAATGCACCAAGCTCGGCCTCGACGACCGGGTTCGCTTCCTAGGCTGGCGCAATGACCGCGGCGCGCTGCTCGCGGCCTGCGATGTGGTGGCCTTCCCGTCCCGCTACGAGCCGTTCGGCACGGTGACCGTTGATGCCTGGGCGGCGTCCCGCCCGCTGGTGGCGGCGGATGCGGTTGGCCCGGCGGCCTATGTGAAGAATGAAGTGAACGGGCTGTTGATCCCGAAGAATGATGTCGACGCGCTTGCCACGGCGCTCAGCCGGGTGATCTCGGACAAGGCGCTGGCGGCGAAACTCGTCGAGGGAGGCCGCGCTTCCTATGAGCAGCAATTCAACAAGGCGGCGTTCCAGCGGGATTCGGTGGCATTCTACGAAAAGATCATCGCCCATGCCGGGCCGTTTGCCCGCTAGAGCACGGTTTCGAAGAATTTGCGGTAGAGGCGCTGACTTTCGCGCTGGCCGAGACCGATCTGGACGTGAATTCCGGCGTCCCTGAGGGCGCGAATGCCGCCATTGGCGACAGGGTGCGGGTCCTCGACCGCGCAGACAACACGCGCAATGCCGGCTTCCAGCAATTTCACGGAGCAGGATTTGCCGCCCTGCGAGCGTTCACGGCATGGTTCCAGCGTCACATAGGCTGTACCGCCATGCGCCGCCTCGCCCGCCTCTTCCAGAGCGATTTCTTCTGCATGCGGCCGGCCGCCCAGGCCGGTGACGCCCGCGCCCACGACATGGCCTTCACGATCGAGGATGATGCAGCCGACCGAGGGGTTCACCCCGGTCAGGCCGTGGTTCAGCCGGGCGAGGCTGTGGGCCCGTCCCATCATGCGCCGGTCGCGCCGCCGGGACGGGCGAAGGCTCATGGCAGTTCCGGAAGTGGCTTGCCGCGCTCTGCATCCAGATAACGGACTGAAATTGGCTTCAGATTATCGTCGAGCTCGATGTAGAGTGGATTGCCGGTCGGAATCTCGATCCCGGTAATGGATTCATCTGGCACCTGGAAGAGGTGCTTCACCAGTGCGCGCAGCGAATTGCCGTGCGCGGCGATGACGACATCGGTGCCTGACTTCAGGACCGGCGTGATCGCCTCTTCCCAATAGGGCAGGACGCGTTCCAGCGTCAGCTTCAGGCTTTCGGTGTTGGGAATGTCGATGCCCTTGTAGCGCGGGTCGGCCGAGAGATCGAACTCGCTGCCGGCCTCCAGGGGCGGCGGCGGGATGTCATAGGAGCGGCGCCAGATATGGACCTGCTCGTCGCCATGCTTGGCCGCGGTCTCGGCCTTGTCGAGCCCGGTCAGGCCGCCATAGTGGCGCTCATTGAGGCGCCAATGCTTGGTCACGGGCAGCCAGACGCGGTCCATTTCCGTCAGCGCCAGCCAGAGCGTGCGAATGGCGCGCGTCTGAACACTGGTAAAGGCGGCGCGGAAATCGGCGTCGCACGCCTTGAGCAAGTCGCCGGATTTCCTTGCTTCGGCTTCGCCCTTCTCGGTCAGGTCGGCGTCCCACCAGCCAGTGAACCGGTTTTGCAGATTCCATTCGGACTGGCCGTGGCGGACGAGAGCTAGTCTGGGCATGAATATTTCCTTCTTGATCAGTTCCGGGCCCTTTTCGGGGCAAAAACGCCGCGATTCAAGCGTCCATGACGCGGATCAGCTCTGAAAAGGCGAGCGCCACATGATATCCGGTCGAGGCGGGCATGGTGGTCGAGACGATATGACCATCGCCATCATACTGTTCAATCCAGCCGCCTTCGGGCGTCAGATGCTCGTCCATCAATATGTCGAAGCTCTGGCAGGCGGCCGCGGCGATGGCATCATCATTGGTCATTTCCAGCATGACGAGATGGGCTTTCAGCGCTTCCGATTGTGACCAGCTGCGCCGGCCGGCATCGTGCGGGATACCCTCCCGGCTCACTTCCAACAGGGCGCGGCCATCCTCGTCCAGCGTGTTGGCGGCAAAGCTGTAGAGTCGGCCGGCGATAGGCGCCATGGGCTCGCCGACAGCCTCGGCATAGGTGCTGAGCAACCAGACCCATTCGAATTGATGGCCGGGCTCCACGATCCGGGCGGCGTCGCCGGGGCCTTCGCTCCAGTCCGGGGCGAAGACTTCGCCCAGCAGACCGCCGGGGCCGGCCGTGAACTTCTCATGAAACAGGGTGATGAGGTGGCTGGCGCGCGCCAGATGACCGCCTTCAGGGTCTGCCCGGTGCAGGGCGAGACTGGCTTCCAGCAGGTGCATGTGCGGGTTCTGGGACCGACGGGAGGGGGGCGGCAGGGTTTCGGCATACCCCCCATTCGTCCGGTCCTTCAGGCGTCGGTCCAGCGCGTCCAGCAAGGCGCGCGCCGACGCAATCGCGCCGCTGCCATCTTCCAGTGCCTGGCTGGAGACGGCGAGCGCATAGAGCGTAAAGGCGAGATCGTAGAGGTCCGGCCTATCTTCGGCCAAGCCGCTGGCATCCGCCTTGATGCTATGGCCGACGAGGCCATCTTCCCGGCGGGCAAGACCGCTCAATGTGCGCACGCCCTGTTCCACCAGGTCGCGGGCTGTATCGGGCTTCCAGCCCAGCAGGGCGGCCTGTGCGAAGACAAAGGTCTGCCGGGCCTGGACACGTACGCGTGTGAACTCTTCCGCCACAGGCATGTGGTCGAGGGACAACATTTCACGAAACAGACCGGATTCACTGATGCCGCGCTCGCTCCAGAGCGGGAAGCAGGCTTCGAACAGCCAGTGACGCGCCTCCTTGGCCCGGCGCCGCAATGCCGATTTCGACATGGAACTCGCCCCCGTTAATTTCATGCAAGACGGCGTCTACGGCTCGCCAAACCGTTCGGCTTCCTGCTAACAGGAGTGCCAGTCCTTGGCTAGCGGCTCCCACCGCCGAACTGTGAAAGAGTTCCCCCCTCCATGAAAGACCGGATTTTCTTCCCCCTGGCCCTTCTGCTTGCCGTGGGCATGGTCGTGCTGGCCATCTGGCCGGCCATTGGCCGCCTGCCGGATGGAGCGGTGACGGGGGACGGGTCCAATTATGACCTGATCACGGTTGACGGGGAATTCCTCAACAAGGTGCTGGCGGGCGGAGACGCTACCACAGAACTCGCGCGGGACAGCGACGGGGACTATTTGCTCTATATCGAAGCGCAGGCAGGCCTGCTTGGGCCGGACCCGGAAGAGGGGCCGCATTTCCGGCTTGCCAGCGATCTTGAAGTCCAGTTCTCCGGACGGCGCATCCGGTGTACGGTCCGCATGCGGCCAGCTGACCAGAAGGGCGCGATGCAGGCCAAGGTAAACTATTCGGTTGGCCGGGACGGAGATTCGGGCTGGCAGGTCTTTGATCTTGCCCAAGGGTTCGAGGATTTCAGCTTCGAATATGTCGTGCCTGACCATATCGGCGATCAGGGATTTGACTATTTCGCCATCCGGCCGGTCGTGCCTGAAAAGTCGCGCGCGCTGCTGGTGGAACGCATCACTTTTGAACGGGTTGGATAATTTCCCAGCATGCCATTGTGCCACCTTCCGGGGCGGGATTTGACCAATTAGGGTGACAGAACTGGAATTCTTTTTCGTCCAGTCCAGTTAACCCATGAAGACTTACCGACCCCGGAGAGACCATGCGCAAATATTTCGCTCCGCTCAGCCTCCTCGCCCTTGTGGCCTGCGGAACCCAAGCCCCAACGGAGACCCCCTTGGCAGACACAATTCCTTCTTCGCACGCCTCGGACGCCGCCGCCGAGGATCCGTATCTCTGGCTGGAAGACGTTGAAGGCGACGCCGCGCTCAGCTGGGTGCGCGGCCAGAATGAGCGCTCTCTTGCCGAACTGCAGGCCGATCCGAATTATCCGGCCTATGAGAAGGCGGCTGTTGAAGCGCTGACCTCGGCGGAGCGTATTCCTTACGGCACGATCCGCGACGGCATGGTCTACAATTTCTGGCAGGATGACACGCATGTCCGGGGCCTGTGGCGCCGCACCTCGCTGGAAAGCTATGCAACCGACTCCCCCGAATGGGAAACCGTTCTGAACTTCGACCAGCTGGCCGAGGCCGAGGGCAAGAACTGGGTCTACAAGGGGGCCGATTGTTTCCGTCCGAAGGGCAGCGATGCCGGCTACAAATGCATGGTGTCCCTGTCGAATGGCGGCAAGGACGCCGTCATTCGGCGCGAATTCGACCTGTCGACAAAGCAATTCGTCGAAGACGGGTTCGTGACGCCGGAAGCCAAGCAGGGCGGCGCCTGGGCCAGCCCGGATACGCTGCTGATCGCGACCGATTGGGGCGAGGGCACGCTGACGGCATCGGGCTATCCCTTCATCGTGAAGCGCTGGCAGCGCGGCGCGCCTCTGGAGTCGGCTGAAGAGCTGATCCGCGGCGAGGCCGAAGATGTGGGCGTCTGGCCGATGGCGCTGGAACTGGAGGACGGGCGTATCCTGCAGGGCGCTGCGCAGGCCGACACTTTCTTCACGACGCGCTATTGGTGGTTCCCGGAAGGCGAGACTGATCCGGTCCAGTGGCCTATCCCGCCGAAATCCTCTCCGGAAGGCGTCTATCAGGGACAATTGCTTGTCTCGTTGCAGGAAGACTGGGCGCCGGCAGGCCAGGCCGTTTCGTTCAAGTCCGGCGATCTGGTTGCGTTCAATGTCGATGCCTTCATTAAAACCCGCGAATTGCCGCCTGTGTCCCTCGTTTTCCATCCGAGCGAAACGCAGGCCCTGGAAGGCGTGTCCATCGCCAAGGGCGCGCTGCTGCTGGGCGTTAGCGATACGGCCGTTGGCAAGGTGATGCGGGCCGAGGCTGGAGATGCTGGCTGGACGCTCGAAACTGTTGCGCTGCCGGGGACGGGACAGGCGAGCATCGCCTTTGCGAGCGATGAGGAAGAAACGGTCTTCATCAATTACGAAGACTTTCTGACGCCGGACTCGCTGCTCTCCTACAATGCGGCGACGGGGGATGTGACGACGCTGAAAAGCCTGCCGCCGAAATTCGACGCAAGCGGGCTGAAAGTGACGCAGCATTTCGCGACATCGAAAGACGGGACGCGCGTCCCCTACTTCCTCGTCAGCAAGGCAGATTTACCGCTCGACGGCACCACACCGACGCTTCTCTACGGCTATGGCGGCTTCCAGGTGTCGCTGAACCCGTCCTACAGCCCGGTTACGGGCCGACTCTGGCTCGAAAAGGGCGGTGCCTATGTGCTCGCCAATATCCGGGGTGGCGGCGAATTCGGTCCGGAATGGCATCAGGCCGGCCTGAAACAGAAACGTCAGCGCATCTATGACGACTTCATCTCGGTCGGCGAAGATCTTGTCGCGCGGGGCGTTACCTCGCCGAAGCATCTTGGCATCATGGGCGGCTCGAATGGCGGCCTGCTGATGGGCGTCATGCTGAACCAGCGGCCAGATCTCTGGAACGCGGTCGTCGTTCAGGTGCCGCTACTCGACATGATGCGCTACCATCTGTTGCTCGCTGGCGCCTCCTGGGTGGACGAATATGGCTCGCCAGACGTGCCGGAAGAGCGCGAATTCCTTGAGACCATCTCGCCCTATCAGAATTTCGATGCCTCACGGGACTATCCAGTGCCCTTCTTCGTGACCTCGACCAAGGATGACCGGGTCCATCCCGGTCATGCCCGCAAGATGGCGGCCAAGTTCGAGGCCGCTGGCCTGCCCTTCTACTATTATGAGAATATTGATGGCGGGCACTCGGCAGCGGCGAACCAGAAGGAGCGTGCCAAGCGCTCGGCGCTGGAATTCACCTATCTGACGCGGCAATTGTTCGGTATGAAATGAGCAACATAAGTTCCTTTTTGAAACTAAACCACAGTTTTAAAAAGGAACTTATAAGTCCGAGTATGGTTTTGCTTGCCATGCCCGGCCTCTGGCCTAATGATTTGAAATATGAACCTCGCTGACCCGGCCCCGGAAAATGATGTGGTTCGCCTCGACACGCTCACGGCGGAACACAAGGAGGTCGTGCTCGCGACCGGTATAGCCGAATCCATGTGGCAATGGATGCCGGTCATGCCGACCGGCACCAGCCTTGAAGCCTATATGGACCATAGCCTGGACCTGAAGGCGACCGAGACCTTCTATCCCTTCTATGTTGTCGACAAGGCGACCGGAGAGTTTGCGGGTCTCGCTGCGTTCGAACGGGTCTCGCGCACGCACCGGCGGCTCGAAATCGGGTTTGTCTGGCATCCGAAGAAGTATCGCGGCACCGCGATTGTGCCGGCGACCCAGCTTGCCTTGCTTACCCGCGCCCATGCCGCCCGCTTCCGCCGGATCTCCTATTTCGTGCCGGAACAGAATGATCGCGCGATCCGCGCCTTTTCCAAGATGGGCGCCCAGCGCGAGGGGCTGATCCGCAATTACATGCGCACCGCCGGAGGCACATGGGCGAATATGGTTGTCCTCAGCCTTGTCGGAGAAGAGATCAAGGCTGCGATCAGCCTGTTGCGAGACCAGGTGCGCACGCTGCAACTCGCTTGACGCATGGGCCCCCGCATGCTTTAGGCGCGCCAACATCTGCGCAAATTTGAAAAGCGCGCTTTGACTGATCCATGAGGTCAGCGAGGCCCCCCGCCCGGCGAAGTGTCGCTCAGCGGGGCTCTTCTGCTTTGTGCAATGGGTTTAAGCGCCTATGTCAGAGGCTCTGACAGACGGCAAAGGAGCGACAAAGATGTTCGACACGCTGAGCGAACGCCTTGGAGGAATTTTCGACGGCCTGACGGGCCGCGGGGCACTGTCCGAAAAGGACGTGAACGCTGCCCTGCGCGAAATCCGGGTCGCCCTGCTTGAGGCCGACGTCGCCCTGCCTGTGGTCAAGGACTTCATCGACGGTGTGCGCTCGCGCGCTGTGGGCGAGGAAGTCATTCGCTCGGTGAAGCCGGGCCAGCAAGTCATCAAGATCGTTTACGACGCGCTCGTCGACATGCTCGGCGGCGAAGAGGCCGACACCAGCCTGCGTATCGACAGCCCACCAGCGATCATCATGATGGCCGGTCTTCAGGGCTCCGGTAAGACGACCACGACCGGCAAGCTGGCCAAGCGCCTGTCGGAAAAGGAGCGCAAGCGCGTCCTGCTTGCCTCGCTCGACACGCGCCGCCCGGCGGCCATGGAACAACTCGCCATCCTCGCCGACCAGTGCAACGAGAATGTCAGCGCCCTGCCGATCATCCAGGGCCAGCTGCCGGCAGATATTGCCCGCCGCGCCCTGAACGCCGCCAAGATCAGCGGTTATGACGTGCTCATTCTCGATACCGCCGGTCGCACGACGATCGACGAGCAGATGATGAATGAAGTGGCGGAGATCGCGCAGATCGCGAACCCGTCTGAAACGCTGCTCGTGGCCGATGCCCTGACGGGCCAGGACGCCGTCGAAACCGCGAGCCGTTTCAACGCCCGCCTGCCGCTCACCGGCCTTGTCCTGACACGGATGGATGGCGATGGCCGCGGCGGCGCCGCGCTCTCCATGCGGGCCGTCACCGGCCTGCCGATCAAATTCATGGGCGTCGGCGAAAAGCTGGACGGTCTGGATGCCTTCGATGCCAAGCGCGTCGCCGGCCGCATTCTCGGACAGGGCGACATTGTCTCGCTGGTCGAGAAAGCCGCCGAGCAGATGGACGCCGAAAAGGCCGAGCGCATGGCGGAGAAACTCCGCAAGGGCGAATTCGACCTTGAGGACATGGCCGACCAGTTCCGCCAGATGCAGCGCATGGGCGGCCTTGGCGGCCTGATGGGCATGTTGCCCGGCGCGCGCAAGGCAAAGGCCGCGATGGATTCGGCCAATCTCGACGACAATGTGCTGAAACGCCAGGAAGCGATCATCCTGTCGATGACCCGCAAGGAGCGTCGCAAGCCCGCCATCCTGAATGCTTCGCGCCGCAAGCGGATTGCCGCCGGCGCGGGCGTCACCGTGCAAGAGGTCAACAAGGTGCTGAAGATGCACCAGCAGATGGCCGGCATGATGAAGAAGATGCGCCAGAAGGGCGGCATGAAGAACATGATGAACATGGCCCAGGCCGCTGGCATCTCGCCGGGCGACCTTGCCAAGATGGGCGGCGCCGGTGGCGGCTTGCCGGGTCTGGGCGGCGGCGGTCTGCCTCCGGGCATGGGCGGCCTTCCCGGGCTTGGGGGAGGGAAGAAGAAATGAATACTGACACAGACACCGATGCGCTGGCCCTGCTGCAGCTGACCAAGCTGCGCTCCAGCATCGACAATCTGGATGCGATCATCATCCACACCCTGGCCGAGCGCTTCAAGGCGACGCAGGAAGTCGGCAAGCTGAAGGCCGTGCACAATATGCCGCCTGCGGACAAGGACCGCGAGGCGCGCCAGATCGACCGGCTGCGCCGGCTGGCCCAGGAAAGCGGGCTCGATCCCGCCTTTGCCGAGAAATTACTGAATTTCATCGTGGCGGAAGTCATCCGTCATCATGAGCACATTCGCGGTCTCGAGACCGACGACTGAGAATACGACCCCGAGACGCCAGACTTACAGGAGATACACACATGGCCCTCAAGATTCGACTCGCCCGTGGCGGGTCCAAGAAACGCCCCTTCTATTCCGTGGTCATCGCGGATGCCCGCGCCCCGCGCGACGGCCGTTTCGTCGAAAAAATCGGTTCCTATGATCCACGCCTTCCGAAAGATTCGGAATTCCGCGTCCAGATCGATGCCGAGAAAGCGTCCGAATGGCTCCGCAAGGGTGCCCAGCCGACCGATCGCGTCGCACGCTTCCTGTCCAAGATCGAACTGGACGGCAAGCCAATCGTAGAATGGGCGCACGGCGACAACCCGAAAAAGGGTGAGCCGGGCAAGAAAGCTCAGGAACGCGCTGAAGAAAAAGCCGAGAAGGCAAAAGCGGCTGCTGAAGCCGCTGCGGCCCCAGCTGAAGAAGCACCGGCTGCTGAAGAAGCGCCGGCCGAAGAAGCGCCTGCTGAGGAAGCAGCTTCGGAATAAGACTGGCTTTCCAGTCTCGGGATATGGCCGGTGCCCTTCGGGTGCCGGCCTTTTTCGTGCGCGCGATGTGCGGCGGCTGAACGCCGGGCAACAGGGAACAAAATCGTCGTTCAGGTCGCTTCCTTTAAAACCACACGCGACCTGAAAGGAGACCGGAGATGCTCAAGACCAGATTGTTCAGAACCTTGCCGCTGGCGGCGCTCGGCATGGCGGCCCTTGCCCTTCCCGCCTGCGCGGACCGTGGGCGATATCATGACAGTTCCTATCGGGGGGGCGGCAGCGGCGCTGTCCTCTATTCCGATTCCGGCTTCTCCGGTGAAGGCTTGCGCATCCACGGCGCCGAGCCGGACCTTGCCCGGCTGCGCTTCAATGATCGTGCGTCCTCCATCGTGATCCAGTCGGGCGCGTGGGAGCTTTGCACCGATGCCAATTTCCGGGGCCGGTGCGAAATTGTCGATGTCAGTACGGATCGGCTGAATGCCTATCGCCTGAACGACAATGTCTCCTCGCTTCGCCCAGCCACCTATCGCGGCAACGGGCATGGCAACAGCCGGGGCCGTCGGGGCGGCTGGAATGCAGGCCTCGTCCTGTTCCCGGATTCCGCTCAGCGCGGGCAGGGAATCGAGGTCCAGCAGGATATTCCAGACCTCAGCCAATACCGCTTCAATGACCGCGCAAGCTCCTTCCTTGTCACCGGAGGCAGCTGGCTGGTTTGCGAGCATGCGAACTATCGCGGCCGGTGCGAAGTGTTGCAGGGCGGCGCAGGTGATCTGAAGCCGATCCGGATGAATGACAATATTTCTTCCATCCGCACCTATGATGGCTGGCGCTGATACGGCGCTTGCCTGCTTGCGCTCCGCCATTCGGCCGCTAGAGAAGCAGCATGAGCGCGAGATCAAACACTGAGAGACTTATTGTCGTGGGCGTCATCAAGGGCGCCCATGGCGTACGCGGCGATGTGCGGGTAAAAAGCTTCACCGCCGACCCGGATGATGTGTTCACCTATGGGGCGCTGACCGATGAAGCCGGAAAACCCGTGCTGACGCCGCAATCGGCGCGGTCCGGCAAGGACCATTTTATCGTCCGCCCGAAAGAGCAGAAGCAAAAGGAAGAATGGGACGCGATGCGCGGCACGCTGCTGCATGTTCCGCGTGCGCAACTTCCTGAAACAGATGATGACGAGTTCTACATCGAGGACCTGGTCGGCCTACAGGTGTTTGCGGGGGGCAGCGAACCCGCCGGGACCGTGAAAGCCGTGCAGAATTTCGGCGCAGATGATTTGCTCGAAGTCCGCCTGGCGGATCGGGGCGACACGGTTCTTGTGCCGTTCACACTGGCCGATGTGCCGACCGTGGACATCGCTGCATCCCGCATCATCATTCCGGATCTGGCCGAATGGGCCGCGCCCGGCGACGAGGCTGACCCTGCCAATTGACCCATGTTGCCGCTTGTTCAGGCGTATCCTGTCATAAAGGGTACGTTAAGAATGAGGTAACTGCCCATGTTCGCCAGACTGATCCGCTTCGGCGTCGCCCTTGCGCTCCCGCTTGCTGTGGCGGGCGCTGCAGTTGCGCAATACGAGACCAATGAGCAGCCAGCCGGCCTGATGCTGTTCAGCGGTGAGGATTTTCGCGGTGAAGTGCGGGAAGTCTTCGATCCTGCCTATTCTCTGAACGATTATTATTTCAACGACCGTGCCCGCTCTGTGGCCGTCCTGTCGGGCTCGTGGGAGCTGTGCGAGCATAGCGATTTCACCGGCCGCTGTGTGTTCGTTCGCGGCGATGTTCAGGATCTCGGCTGGTATGGGCTGGAGGGTGAGCTGAGCTCGGTCCGCCCGATATATGAATACACCGAGGCCGAGCACGGTCTGATGTTCACGCGCGATCAGTCCGGCTATATCCGGTACGCCGATAATGCGCGCTACGGATACGACAATTATTCGCATGGCTACGGCGCGAGTACGAGCATCAGCGTCTACCATTATGGCTATTCGCCCAGTTACCGCTCCTATGGCTATTACAGCCCCCGCCTAGGTCATGGCCCGTATGGTTTCGGGTGGACCCGTTACGGGGCCAATCCGCATTATGGCCACCACAATTACCGCAAGGAACGCCCGCCGCTGAAGGGCCATTACGGGGCGCGCAATGGCGCAGTGACGCTCTATACGGATTCCTACGAACGCGGCGCTTCGCTCGGCCTGAACAAGGGCATTTCCGATCTCAGCCGGTACCGGTTCAACGATAATATTTCGTCGCTGCGCATCCGGTCTGGCCAGTGGGAGGTCTGCGAACACGCGAACTACAAAGGTCGCTGCCAGATTGTAGACGCCTCCACCGACCGGCTGAATGGCATCCGTCTGAACGACAATATCTCGTCCATCCGGCCTGTGGGCGACAGCCCCCGAGGGGATCGTGGGGATCGTGGGGACCGGGGAGATCGTCCGCGCGATGGCCGCCATGATGGACGTGGTGGACGCAATGATGGGGACTATGCGGACCGGGGTCGCCGGGATGAGGGCCACAACGGCACGCGCGGAGACCGCAGCAACGGACAGGTCGGTACTGTGACCCGCACCGCGCCGAACGCGCTCGCAGGTGGACCGCAGGCCCGGGACGTCAGGCAATTGCGCCGTCCCCAGGCTGTGCCGGGCCGTCCGCAGCGTGCCAATATCGGTTCGGCCGAGCGCCCGCAACCGAATGTACGGACCATTCAGCCAAACCGTCCTGCCGCCCAGCGCCCGCAAGTGCGCCAAGTGCAACCGCCTGCACCCCAGCGCACCCGCGTGCAAACCGAGCGTAAGCCCACAACCAATCCGCGCACGCCGCAAAAAGTGGACATGAACTCCCGTCCCAAGGCGCTGAGGAACACCCAGACGGAACGGCGTCCAGTCCCGCAACGTCCTCAGGCCCAGACGCGCCAGCCCGTGAAACCGCGTGCCCAGCCGCAAGCCCGACAGCAGGTCAGGCAGCCGATGAAACCGCAAGCGCGCCCCAAACCGCAGGTGCGCCCGGTGCAACAGACCCGGCCACAGCCAAAGCCGCAGGCCCAGCGCCAGCCGGCCCGCGCTGCGCCGCAACCCCGGCCGCAGCCACGACCGGCGCCCCAACCTCGCCCTCAACAGCAGCGCTCAAAGGCAAACATGCCGAAAGCGCTGCGCAATCGGGGCGGTGCGGTTCACAAGGATTAGGAAAGCGCGAGTCTAATTCGCCCGCGGGTCATGCCATTCGCGGGCGATGCCGTAGCCACCCCGGCGGATCAGCCAGAACATGCCGATCAGGTCAAAGATTCCCGCGCCCAACCGGCCGAGAAAGCCGTATTTCGACTGACCGGCGAGGCGCTTGCGGTCATTCACCCGCTCCTCACGCACATCCCAGCCTGCCCGCTTGATCAGGGCCGGCAGGAAGCGGTGCATGGAGGCGAAGAAGGGCAGGTCGCGGAAGGCGGCGGTCCGGATCAGCTTCCAGCCGCAGCCCGTATCAGTCGCATCATCGTGCAGGACGAACCGGCGCACGCCATTGGCGACCCGCGACTGCACCCATTTGAACCCGGAATCATTCCGGCTGTTGCGCTTGCCGGCAATGATACCGAGCCGGGGTGAGGCACCCGGCACGATAATTTCTTTCCAAAGGCGGGCCGTATCGGCCGGATCATTCTGGCCGTCGCCATCAAGCAACTGCACCCATTGGCCGCGCACGGATTTCAGCCCGGTGAATAGCGCAGCGGACTTGCCCTTGCGCGCAACATGATTGAACACGACGACCGTTTCCGGATGTTTCGCTTTTGCCTCTGCAAGTTCCCGCTCGGTCGCATCGGACGAACAATCATTGACGCAGACAATTTCGAAACTGATCCCCGCCAGCTGTTCATGCACTTCGTCGATGACGGGATGCACATTGCCCTCTTCATTGAAGAACGGGATCAGCACGGAGAGGGCGGGGCTTTGGGACATAGGTTTGGAGTAGAGGCTGGCGCCCTACCGGTCCAGTCTCATTTACCCGCTGAAGCTGCACGCTGGCGCAGGGCGGTTTCGGCCTGCACATCGCCAGCCATGGCGAGGTCCTTCAGTTCGGCGGCGGACATGGTCTTATAGGCCTCCGGCACTTTCCGGTTCGATGCGGTGCGGGGTTTCTGTCCCAGAAAGGCTGCCACCGATGCGATGATGCCCATGTCACAAAACTCCCGGCTGGCACGTCATGGAACGAGTATGCCAATTGCCAGCCGGTTGCGATAGGTGCAACAGGCGACCAATCAGGGGAGCGCGGCATGGACATTTATCACATCTGGTTTGACCTGAAGTCCGGAACCGACGAGCGGGCCTTTGCGAAAGCGCTGCCGGCGTTTCTGGATCACATGCAATCAGAAGGGCGCATTGAATCCTGGCGGATGATGCGTTGCAAGCTTGGCCTCCGCCCGGACGATGTCCGCGAGTTCCATATCATGATCGAGACGCGCGACCTCGCCCAGCTCGACACGGCCTTCCAGGCCGCGGCCGCGCGGTCGGGAGAACTCGACACGTTGCATTTTGATGCCAACGCGATGGTGACGAACATCAAGTTCGGCCTGTTCCGCGACTGGCCGGATTGGGACGGGGCCGCCTAGGGCGCTTCCATTTTGTCGAGCCACCATTGATTGTACTGCCAGATGGCTTTCTCAAGCGGAGAGAGGCGGCCTTGCCGTGTCATCGGCGCGTTGAGGCCCTGCCAGACGAGATCGTTTGCCCCGATATCCTCGTGATGGATCGCTGAGACCATCAGCGCCATGCCTTCCGCGATCTCGTCAAAGCCCTCCATCTCGCTGTAAGCAGCGGGAACGCAGATATGGATCTTCAGGTGCAGCTTGCCGGCGTCTTGCGGAAAGACCTGGTACCAGGTGACGACACTGCCCTGAATGCCCAACAGGAAGTGCGGGAAGATGGCAGTGGCAAACAGGTCGCGCGCCTGCCAGTCTTCAAGACTCTCGAGTGGCGGCAGGCCGGGCGGCAGTTCCTCATGAGCCGCCGGCATGTGCAGGATCGACCACGGGCCGTCATTGTCCGGCACGCGGGAGTCACGCGCATGATAGGCAGGCTCGAACGTCTCTGAATGCGTGGCGATGTGGTGGTAGGCTTCCATGAAATTCTCGACCAGCACTTTCCAGTTCCAGTCGCTGTCGAATTCAAGCGTGTGCACAACCTTCATGTCGGCGAGCCGGAAATTCTCAAAATATTTGCGGTAACTTTCGACCGGGGGCGCGAAGGGGGCGGCGTCAGGATCGAAATTGGCGAGGATGAAGCCCTCCCATATTTCCGTACGGAGCTGGGGCAGTTGGCAGCCGGACTCTGAAAAGCCTTCCGCGCCATCCATCAGGGGCGCACGGACAAGCTGGCCCGACGTGTCATAGCTCCAGGCGTGATAGGGGCAGGTGAACAGCTTCCGGTTTCCGGTGCCGTCGGCCAGCAGCGCTGCGCGGTGCAGGCATGTGCGGGACATCACGCGGACTTCGCCATCATGTCCGTGAACCACCATGATCGGCTGGCCGAACAGGTCGAGCGAGATGAAGTCCCCCGGCGTGGCAATCTGGTCAATTCGTGCCAGCGGCAGCCAGCTCTTGCGCAGGATCTGGTCGGTTTCGCGCGCGTAGACATCCTCGCCGAGATAGGCCGCAGGGGGCAGCGTGTAAGCTTCTTCAAGGGGCTTGCGGACGCGGCCAATTTCTTCGGGTGTGAGACCCGGCAGTGTTTGTGTCATTTTATTCCTCCCAGAAAAAAGTGACACATGCGTCAACTTTTGTCGACCGCTGTCGTTTGGCATTCTGCTTTTGGGGGCATGAGGGCGACCAACCATATGGGCTACGGCGCGGCGAGGCGTGACGCCGCGCACGCGGTAGGCTAAAGGCTCGGCGCATGTTCAAGGCAAGTTTCATCACCCTGTTTCCCGAGGCCTTTCCCGGCCCGCTCGGCGTCTCCGTCCTGGAGCGCGCGCGCCGTGAAGGCATCTGGGACTATGAAACCATCCAGCTGCGCGATTTTGGCCTCGGCAAGCACAAGAATGTCGATGCGCCGCCCGCCGGCGGCGGCGCGGGCATGGTGCTGCGCCCTGACGTGACGGCCGCGGCGCTGGACAGCATCGACACCGACGGCAAGCCGCTCATCTATCTGTCCCCGCGGGGCGAGCCCTTCTCGCAGAAGCTCGCACGTGAATTTGCGGGCGGCGAGGGCATGGTGATGATGTGCGGCCGGTTTGAGGGGCTGGACGAGCGGGTGATCCGCGCGCGGGGCCTGCGTGAGGTTTCGATCGGGGATTTCGTGCTGGCCGGAGGCGAGGTCGCAGCCATGGCGATGACCGAGGCCGTGGTGCGTCTCTTGCCCGGTGTGGCCGGGAACGAAGCCTCTCTGGAAGAGGAATCCTTCGAGACCGGATTGCTGGAGCATGACCAGTATACGCTGCCACGGGAGTGGGAAGGTCACCCGACTCCGGAGGTTCTGCTGTCGGGGGACCATAAACGCATACAAGAATGGCGGTTCAACAGCGCAAAGTCGTTGACATTTGACCGCCGCCCCGATTTATACGCCGCTTACTCAGATACCAACGAATTACAACCGCCGGAGACAGGCGATGAACATGATTGAACAGCTCGAAGCGGAAGAGTTTTCCCGCGTTGTCGGCGACAAGAACATCCCGGAATTTTCCCCGGGTGACACGCTGGCCGTGAACGTCCGCATCACGGAAGGCGACCGTGAGCGCGTCCAGCGCTTTGAAGGCGTCTGTATTGCCCGCGCAGGCGGTGGCATCAATGAGAGCTTCACGGTTCGCAAGATTTCCTTTGGTGAAGGCGTCGAGCGCGTTTTCCCACTTGCTTCCCCGATGATTGAAAGCATCGAAGTGAAACGCAAGGGCCGCGTGCGCCGTGCGAAACTCTACTATCTCCGCGACCGTCGCGGCAAATCTGCCCGTATCGCTGAGCGTACGACGGGTCACGGCATCGAAACGGTGGAAATCGCCGTCTCGAAGACCGAGCGCCGCCGCCAGAAAGACGCAGAAAAAGCTGCCCGCAAGGAAGCTGCTGCCAAGGCTCGCGACGAAGCCGCCAAGGCGAAAGCCGCTGAAGAGGCCGCCGCTGCTGCGGCCGCTGAAGCTGAAGCCGCTGCTGCAGCGTCCGACGCAGGCGCCGCTGAAGAATAGACGTCCCGGCCCTTCGCCAGGATTGATGAAACGCCCCGCCTTACGGTTGGGGCGTTTTCACTTTTGGGGCTGGAATTTCTGTGCCACCCTGAAAGGCATGAGACGTCTCAGCCTGACCCTCGCCGCCCTGTCCCTCTTGCCTGCCTGTGAGCCCGCCGACGATACGTTGCGCCTCACCATGCCTGCCTGCCGCCCGCCGGGCATTGCCCAGGGAATCCTCACCATCGGGGAGACACGGTTCGCCCCTCACCAGGTACAGGCTTCGGCCGTGACGGACGCCACAGGACGACCGGCCCTGTCCATCCGTCTGGACGAGACCGGCGCGGAAAAGCTGGAATCGATTACCGCCGCCCGCATGGGTGACGTCGTGCCCTTGCGGGTGGACACTGAAACCATCATGTCTCCCCGAGTGCTGGAAACGATCAGTGGCGGTGAGATACTCGTTGCCGGCGATTTCGAGATGGACGAACTCAAGGCGCTGGCCGTGCGCCTGTCTCCGCCCTGTGATCAAGAGTCGCCAATCGCCAATTGACCCCTTCCCAGCCGGGCGCGCGCCGCTATGGTGCGCCGCGACATGACAGGATGAGGCCCTATGGCTGGCAAGACACTTTACGACAAGATCTGGGACGCGCATTTGGTGCACACCGATGAGAGCGGCGAAAGCCTGCTCTATATCGACCTGCACCTGATCCATGAGGTCACGACGCCCCAGGCTTTTGCCGGACTGAAGGCTGCCGGGCGCGGTGTGCGCCGGCGGGACCTGACGCTGGCCGTCGCAGACCATAACACGCCGACCGAGAACCAAGCTGCCGGCCTTGCGGGCGTGACCGATCCGGATGCGCGCAACCAGCTGGAAACGCTGACCCGCAACGTTGCCGAACATAACATCGAATATTTCCCGATGGGCGATATCCGCAATGGCATCGTGCATGTCGTCGGGCCGGAGCAGGGGCGTACCCAGCCCGGCATGACGATTGTCTGCGGTGACAGCCACACATCCACGCATGGTGCGTTCGGCGCGCTGGCGCATGGCATCGGCACGTCCGAGGTCGAGCATGTGCTCGCCACGCAGACGCTGCGGGCGCGCAAGTCGAAGAACATGGCCATTGAAGTCTCCGGCAGCCTGAAGGAGGGCGTGACCGCAAAGGACCTCGCGCTGCACATCATCTCCGTCATCGGCACGGCCGGGGGCACGGGATACGTCATGGAGTATCGCGGCGATGCGATCCGCAACCTCTCCATGGAAGGGCGCATGACGCTGTGCAATCTCGCCATCGAGGGCGGCGCCCGCGCGGGTCTTATTGCGCCGGATGCGACGACGTTCGACTATATCAAGGGCCGCCCGGCTGCGCCTAAGGGCGGCGCATGGGATGTCGCGAAATCCTTCTGGACGACGCTCTATTCAGATGACGACGCCGTGTTTGATGAAATCGTCCACATCAAGGGCGAAGAGGTCGAGCCGACATTGACCTGGGGCACCAGCCCCGAACAGGCAATTCCCTTGTCCGGCATTATTCCCAAGCCGGAAGATTTCAGGGACCCGGTCAAGGCCGCAGCCTGCGAACGCGCGCTGGCCTATATGGGTCTCGAAGGCGGTACCCCCATTAAAGGCACGCCGGTCCAGCGCGTCTTCATCGGCTCGTGTACGAACAGCCGGATCGAGGACCTTCGCGCTGCCGCCGAAGTAGCCAAGGGCAACAAGGTCGCTGAAGGCGTTCGCGCCATGGTCGTGCCGGGGTCTGGCCTCGTCCGCGCGCAAGCCGAATCCGAAGGGCTGGACGAGATCTTTCTCGAAGCCGGATTTGAATGGCGCGAGCCGGGCTGTTCCATGTGTCTCGGCATGAATCCTGACACGCTGGCGCCGGGCGAGCGGTGCGCGTCCACCTCCAACCGGAACTTCGAAGGCCGCCAGGGCCGCGACGGCCGCACCCATCTGGTGAGCCCCACCCTCGCGGCGCGCGCCGCGATCCAGGGTGTGATTGGCTAAACCCATCCTTCAGTTGCGTCTGGAGCAGGGAGGGCAGATAGTCCGGCCAAAACCAGATGGAGTGGACCCATGAGCAATACTGTCAGCCTGCCCGGAAACGTCACTTTGGATGGCCCGCGCGGTCGTACCTACGCGTCTATCCTCGAAACGGTCGGATCGACGCCGCTGGTGGCTGCGCCGAAATTCGCCGAGGCCGAAGGCATCAAGGCGAACCTGCTGTTCAAATGCGAGTTCTTCAATCCGCTGGCCAGCGTGAAGGACCGGATCGGCCTGAACATGGTGTTGCAGCTGGAAGCCGACGGCAAGCTGAAGCCCGGTGGCGTTCTGGTGGAGCCGACGTCCGGCAATACCGGCATAGGCCTTGCCTTCGCCGCGGCCAGCCGGGGATACCGCCTGATCCTGACCATGCCGGAATCCATGTCGATCGAGCGCCGCAAGATGCTGGCTTATCTCGGTGCGGAGCTGGAGCTGACGCCGAAAGAGAAGGGCATGGGCGGCGCCATCGCGAAGGCAAAGGAAATCCTTGAGGCAACACCGGGCGCAGTGATGCCGAGCCAGTTCGACAACCCCGCCAATCCGGCCATCCACGAGCTGACGACGGCCGAAGAGATCTGGGCCGATACGAATGGCGCCGTGGATGCGGTGATTGCCGGCATCGGCACTGGTGGCACATTTACCGGGTGTGGCCGCGTGCTGAAGGCGCGCAAGCCGGGCCTGAAAATGCTGGCCGTCGAGCCGGAAGGCAGCCCGGTCCTGTCTGGAGGCGAGCCTGGGCCGCACATGATCCAGGGCATCGGGGCGGGCTTCATCCCGGCCAATGCGGAAACAGATCTGATCGACGAAGTGGTGAAAGTCTCGAACGAGGAATCCTTCGCCATGGCCCGCAAACTGGCCCGGCTGGAAGGCATTCCAGGCGGTATCTCTTCCGGCGCGGCGGCGGCGGCGGCGGTGAAAGTCGGCACGCGGGCAGACATGGAGGGCAAGACACTGGTCGTCTTCCTGCCGAGCTTTGCTGAACGCTATGTCTCGACGGCGCTGTTCGAGGGTCTCTAGGCCATCATGATTACAGGTCTCGACCATTTCGTTCTGGTCTGTCCGGAGATCGGGGCAGCGACGGCCGTCTATGAAAGCCTGCTCGGGCGACCGGCAGACTGGCGTGCCTCGGCGGACGGCGCCGCGACGGCGATTTTCCGATTGGAGAATACAAGTCTCGAATTGATGGCCGCGGACGGGGAGGGGGCGGTGGCCGACCGGCTGCGGGAAATCATCTCGGATGAGGGCCCCGGCCTGAAGAACCTCGCCTTCGGTACTGACGATATTTCTGCTGCACACCACAAGCTGACCCGGCGCGGACTGATGCCAAGTGAGATTAGTGATGGGGCCAGCACAAACGAAATCGATGGAAAAACGCGGAAATGGATGCGTTTTCGCTGTGCCGACGAGCAAACAGCCAGCGTGAAGACCTTCATCATCTCTCCGGAAGCGGCTCTGCCCGTGGTTGATGTGCCGTCCGGCAGCGCCACGACCCTGGATCACATCGTCATCAACACGCCCAATCCGGACCGGGCACTTGGGCTCTATGGTGCGCGGCTGGGTCTGGATCTGGCGCTCGACCGGACGCGGGAAGAATGGAAGACACGCTTCCTGTTCTTCCGCACCGGCGGACTGACCTTTGAGGTGATCCATCGGCTCGGGGAAACCCATGATCCCGCTGCACCGGACAGCATCTGGGGGCTGACATGGAAAGTGGACAATCTGCCCGCCGCGCATGCGCGCCTCACGGACGCCGGCTTCGATGTGTCTGACCTGCGCACGGGGCGAAAGCCGGGCTCAAGTGTTTTTACGGTCCGGGACGGGACTCTTGGCGTGCCGACCCTGTTCATCGCGCATTCTTCACGCTAGGACACGCCTCATGAAAGCCTTTACGCAACTCACCGGAACCGCTGCGCCGCTGCTCGAAAAGGGCAAGCCGATGTCCAATGTCGATACCGACATGATCATTCCCAAGCAGTTCCTGAAGACGACCGAACGCACAGGCCTGTCCAAGGGCCTGTTCCACGAACTGAAAACGCTGTCTGACGGCTCGTCGCGGCCCGATTTCGTATTGAACCGGCCAGAATACGCCAAGGCGAGCATCCTGATTGCGGGCGAGAATTTCGGTTGCGGGTCTTCGCGCGAGCATGCGCCCTGGGCACTGCTGGATCAGGGGATCACCTGTGTCATCGCGCCGAGCTTCGCCGACATCTTCCATAATAATTGCTACAAGAACGGTATCCTGCCGGTACGCCTGCCAGTAGATGTATGCCAGAAACTGGCAGATCAGGCGGGAGGCTCCAATCATGTCTTCACCGTGGACCTTGAGGCACAAATCGTGACGGGCCCGGATGGTGAGGTCTATGCGTTCGAGGTGGACGCAGGCCGGAAGACCAATTTAATGGCAGGCCTTGATGAAATCGGCAGTTCGTTGACCGCTGCCGACGAGATTGACACATTCGAGGCCCAGCGCCGCGTATCCATGCCCTGGCTCGAAAAGGCCAGCTGAGCCATCCGTACAGGAGTGTGACATGAAGAAATTGGGTCTGATACTTGTGGGCGGCATGTTTCTCGCCACCATTGCCGCATGTCACACAGATCCGTTCAGCGTGAAGCCTGAAGTCAATGTCACCTTGCCGGATCGTGAAGCTTCTGCCGAGCCGGGCGACGAGACCCCTCCGCCTGAGAGTCCAGACGACGCATCCTGAGGAATCAGGATTCTCGTTTCGCGCTTGAGTTGATGTGTGGTATCTGAGTTCCTCAGCAATCTTTAGCGGAGGTGTTCATGAAGGTAGCTTGGCTTTCCACGACGATCGCAGCAATGGCGCTGGCCGCCGGTTGCGCCAGTTCCACAACGGCTGACAAAATGAGTCTCGAAGAGGGCGCTCAGGTTGAATGCCGCAGTGTTGAGCGATCCGGCACGATCCTTCCGAAGCGCGTCTGCAACAACAAGGCGACCTGGGCCGCGATCGAAGAGCGGAACAAGGAACAAGCCGCCGCTTTCGATAGTGCCGTGAATGACCGGTATATGCCGATCCCGCCAAGGGAAGTTTCCCTTCCTACCCGGCCCCGCCAATAGCTGGGACAGAATGCGTCCGTCAGGCAAGACGGGACGGTGAGATTCTCCAATCCATTGGACCGGCCAATTTGGCCCGTTGCACCATGCTCATCCCCCCGATAGGGGTGAGCAGGTTAAACGATAATCCTGGATCTGGAGACGTAAATGAAATTGGCATGGATCGCTTTGATGGGCGGAATGGTGGTGTCTGCGGCTTGTGCAAGCTCGACAGCATCTGAAGACATGACGCTCGCAGAAGGCGCCAAGCAAGAATGCCGCTCCATCAAGGAGTTCGGGTCAATGCTGCCGAAGCGCGTATGCAACAATAAGGCGACCTGGGTCGAAATTGACGAGCGCAACAAGGAACAGGCCAAGGAATTCAAGGATAAGGTCGACGGCCGCTACACACCTGTGCCACGCGAACAGGGGATGTAGCCTTCGCCAAGCGATACGCCCGTATCGTCCTGGCTGTGTGCCGATCTGACGCGAGGCGGCCTCCGCCGGATAGCATTGCTCCTTCGCACTGCGCCCGCTACTAGATGCGGCGAGATATCGACTATCTGAAAATGAGTGGAGTGCGAACGTGAAACAAACCCTCTTGCTGTTGCCCGGCGATGGAATTGGCCCGGAAGTGGTGGCCGAAGTCCGACGGCTGGTGGATGTGCTCGCGCCTGATCTCAAACTGGAAGAAGGCCTTGTCGGAGGCGCGTCCTATGATGCGCACGGCACGCCGCTGACAGATGAAACGCTGGACCGCGCTCTCAAATCAGATGCCGTCCTTCTCGGCGCCGTGGGCGGACCCAAATGGACGGGCACAGCGCGCGACAAGCGCCCGGAAGCGGGGCTGCTTGCCTTGCGCAAGGGGCTGGATGTGTTCGCCAATCTCCGGCCTGCTTTCTGTTTCCCGGCGCTGGTCAGCGCGTCCAGCCTGAAGCCCGAAGTGGTGGAAGGCCTCGACATCATGATCGTCCGGGAGCTGACGGGCGGTGTCTATTTCGGCACGCCCCGCGGGATCGACGAGAAGGGCGGTTTGCGCCGTGGCTATGACACATCGATCTACACGCACCCCGAAATCGAGCGCGTGACCCGGGTCGCCTTCGAAATCGCGCGCGGCCGGAATGGACGCGTCTGTTCGGTCGAGAAATCGAACGTGATGGAGACCGGGCTGTTCTGGCGCCAGGAAGTGACGCTGGCCCACGCGGAGTTCGGCGGAGGCGTGGAGCTCAGCCACATGTATGCCGATGCCTGCGCAATGGAGCTGGTCCGCGCGCCAAAACAGTTCGACGTGATCCTGGCCGGCAATCTGTTCGGGGACATTCTGTCTGATGAGGCGGCCATGCTGACCGGCTCGATCGGCATGCTGCCATCGGCCTCCCTCGGAGCAGATGGCACGCCGGGCCTGTATGAACCAGTGCATGGCTCTGCCCCGGATATTGCCGGGCAGGGGATTGCCAATCCCTGTGCAGCGATCCTGTCATTTGAAATGGCGCTGCGCTGGTCGCTCGGCCGGGAGAAGGTTGCCGACACGCTCTTCGCAGCGGTCGGCAAAGCGCTGGACAATGGCGCGCGCACGCGTGATCTGGGCGGCGAATTGTCCACGCGCCAGATGACCGACGCAATTATCTCCGCCCTTTAAGGGGGCGCGTACTTCTTGCCCTGCCGCGCCGTGCATGAGAGCATTTCTCCAAAATAATAAAAGGGAGGAATGTAATGACGTATGCGAGTGGTCGGCTGATTCATGATGCAGACAGCCATCTGATGGAGCCGGTGGATTGCCTGGATCCGTATTTTGACAAGCGCCTGCTGGCGCGCTTCCGGGAAACGCCGCAGATGCGGGAACTCCTGGCGGGACGGGCCGACTGGATCCGTGAGCGCCTCGACCTTCAAAGCGATGCCGAATTCCGGGCTGAGGCCGACGGCGAATTGATGGTGCGGAAGAATTACGAAGCTCAGGGCGCCTGGCTTCGGGATGACCGTCCCCATGCGCTGGACGGCCTCGGATTTGCGAGCCAGCTTGTCTTCACGACGCACTGCCTGGGCAATTTCGGCCTCGACCAGGGCGAGGATATGGACCTCTGCTACGCCGCTGCCGATGCCCATAATCGCATGATGACCGATTTCTGCAGCGTCGATCCGCGGCTCTTGCCCGTCGCCTATATACCGCTGGAAGAGTTTCACCGGACGCTAGCTTCGGCCAAGCTGGCAATCGACCTGGGCGCCAAGGCGCTGATGGTGCCGAGCCGATGCCCGCAGAACCATGCGCCGAGTCACATTGCTCTGGACCCGCTCTGGGCGATGGCCGAGGAGGCCGGATTGCCGGTCGTGGTGCATGTCGGCGGAGAGACAAAGCTGAACCCCGTCTACAAGAAGAACGGCTTGCCACCTGTGCCTGATTTCCACGGGGGCGACGACAATTTTACCTCAGTCAGCTACATGCCGATTCCCGAGGCTGCCATGCAGACGCTCGCAACGCTGATCTTCGATGGCGTCTTCGACCGGTTCCCGAACCTGAAATGGGGCGCCATCGAATTGGGAGCGTCCTGGCTGCCGGGGTGGATGCGGTCGCTGGATTCGGCAGCTCATGCCTTCATGCGCAATGAGGAGCGCCTGCAGAACCTGTCGGCAAAGCCTTCGGAGATCGTTCGGCGGCAATTGCGTGTCGCGCCCTATCCTCACGAGGATGCTGGGTGGATCATTGCCAATGCGGGTGAAGAGGTCTGCATGTTTTCGTCCGATTACCCGCATGTCGAAGGTGGGCGCAATCCCCTGAAACGGTTCGACGAAAGCCTGAAGGGTGCGTCCGCGCGCGGTGTGGAACGCTTCTACTCGGAGAACTTCATCGACCTGATGGGTGATGGCCTCTCACCGGAGCTCCGTCATCCTGCGATGATGCCGGCATAGGCAGGTTGCCTAGCTGCGAATGCAGCGCGTTCCGGGGGCGGGGGGCGACTGGGGCGGGCCGGCAAAACACTGCGCGTGTTCCATCCATGCGCTTGCATTTGCGCCGGATACGGAGAGATCCGTATCGGCAATATTGCGCACTTGCGTGACAATTTGGCAGAAATCTTCTGCGGGGCCTTCGATGCGCTCGTCGGCCTGCGCGTCTCCATAGGTCCAGATTTCGCCGGAGGGCGCCGTCAGGATCAGATGGGGCATGGGCTCCGGGATTGGCAATTTGCGATTGGCAAATGTCCAGCCATAGGTGTTCACGCCAAGCACGACGATATTCCGGATGCGGTCGGCATTCTCGCGAACCACGCCCAGCTGGTCATAGACTTCCTGTCCGTGCGCCCACGTTTCCATCAGGCGGGCCGTGATTGAGGAGCGCGCGCTCATGCTAGGCCCAACCCATTTCAGGCGCTGGGATGGATCGGTTTGTGCGAACACATCGGCCGTCTCGCGGGCCATGGCCAGCCAGTCTTCCCGCAAGGCGCGGCCTGACAGGCCATTGAAATGTGCCCGCTCATGGTCCGGCAGGGCGCCTTTGCGAAGCGCGTCGGTCAGGCCGGAGACGAGCGCCTGGAAGGCGGCTTCGTCCTTGACCGAGAGCAGGGCGGCCATGTTCCAGAAATGCAAATGGCGGAGCACCATGTCGATGGTCCAGTGCTTGAAGGCGGTTTCCTGCAGATAGTCTGCGTCAGACAAGGGTGCGATCAATTCGCCCAGCGCATGGGTCTCGTCCAGGAAATCGGTCGCTTGCTGCATGGCGATCAGCTGTAATCCGCGATCCGGCAGAGCAGGTCGCCGCGGAATTCGAAAAAGCTTGCGCCGCGTACCTTCACCGTCTCGCCGGATTTGATGCCGTTGGGCAGGTCCACGGCGGCCTTGCCTTCGAACTCGATTTCGGCCGCCGCCTTGCCGCCGCCGCTGGCGATGTTGACCAGTCTCTGGCGCCGATAGGAGAAGGCATTGCCGGACAATTCGGCCACCTGGCGCATCATGTCCTTGCCGTCGAGCCGCATGGATTGGCCCGTGTTCGAGATGTTTTCGAAAACAACATCCTGCGTCACGCAATCGAGCATTCCCTCGATATCGCGGGCATTGTAACAGGCAAGGTAGCGATTGATCACGTCATCAAGCACGGTGTCAGCTCCCAATTCCGGGTTGTGTCCGGTCTGCCTCAGCAGCGACCCATTGGCAACAGGCTTTAAAATGCCTCAAAGATGCGCCATAAGCCCGGTTCATTTTTAGGAGCAGGAATATCATGGCCACTCGGATCGCAGTCGTCGGCGCAACAGGTAATGTCGGACGCGAACTGCTGAACATTCTGGAAGAACGCATGTTCCCAGCCGATGAAGTCTTTGCGGTAGCGTCCCGGCGGTCCCTGGGCAAGGAAGTCTCCTATGGCGACCGCACCCTGAAATGCCACGATATTGAACAGTTCGACTTCTCGCAGGTTGATCTCGTCCTGATGTCTGCCGGTGGGGCGACCGCGAAGGAATGGGCCCCGAAGATTGCCAAGGCCGGCGCGATCACGATCGATAACTCGTCCGCCTGGCGGATGGACCCGGACGTGCCGCTCGTTGTGCCGGAATGCAATGGCGAAGCAGTGCTGGGCTACAAGAAGAAGATGATTATCGCGAACCCGAACTGCTCGACCGCGCAGCTCGTCGTGGCGTTGAAGCCGCTGCACGATGCCGTCGGCATCACCCGCGTCGTCTGCTCGACCTACCAGTCCGTGTCCGGCGCCGGCAAGGATGCGATGGACGAACTCTGGAACCAGACGCGCGGTGTGTTCGTCAATGACGAGCCAACTCCGGAAGTCTTCCAGAAGGAAATCGCCTTCAACGTGATCCCGCAGATTGACGTCTTCATGGATGATGGCTTCACCAAGGAAGAATGGAAGATGCGGGTCGAGACCAAGAAGATCCTCGATCCGTCCATCGAACTGGTCGCCACCTGTGTGCGCGTGCCGGTCTTTGTTGGCCACTCCGAAGCGGTGAATGTCGAACTGGCCGGCCCATTGAGCGCCAAGAAGGCCAAGGAAATCCTGCGCGAGAGTCCCGGCATCATGCTGGTCGATGATCCGGAAGACGAGCTCTACATCACGCCGAAGGAATGTGTCGGTGAGTGGGCGACCTATATCTCCCGCGTTCGCAAGGACCCGACGGTCGAAAACGGTATCGCCTTCTGGTGCGTCTCCGACAATCTCCGCAAGGGCGCAGCCCTGAATGCGATCCAGATTGCTGAAGAACTGCTCAATCGCGGCGTCCTGAAGCCAGAGAAAAAGCCGGTCGTTACGAGCTGATTTAAAGAGCCGTACCCTGCCAGGCAGGGTACGGTGTAATGATGCCTACAATTGTCCCCAATACGTCTTGCTAGCAGAGACGCGGATGTGCCGTGCATGGGCCAGGAAGGCATCTTCCACGTCTTTTCTTTGTTGAACCGTGACAATCCGCGCGTGGAGCTTCTTCTGGTAGGCTGGCATGTCGACATCCTTCGTAGCAGAGACAAAGCCGTAAAGGGCGGCGTCTCTGGAACTGTCGTCGTCAAGTCGGTTGACCATCAGTTCTGCGGCGGCGTCTTCATCTCCGAGACACAGAAGCGTCAGCATGTGAGCGGAGGGGTTTGTGTCGGCCAATGGCATGAGCTGCTCATTGAGCGCGCTTGTCGCTTCTGAGGTCTGGCCGAGTTCATGCATCGCACAGATTTTGGCGCTATAGATGAACATGTCGCCATAGTCGCTGGCAAAATGATCGTCGAGTTGTTCCAGCGCCTTGCTGGCGTCGAGGGCATCCTCGAACCGGCCAGCGTTCAGGAATATATGCGCCCGATTGATCGCCATGCTGATCAATTGGGGGTTTTCCTCGACGCCCAGGTCAAGAACACGGTCCATCAGCGCGATGGCCTCATCCGTGCGACCTGCGTCTGCCAGAGCGTAAGCGTATTCATTCACGAACCAATAGGCCTCGTCCCCCACAGCTTCTATCCGCGCCCAATTTCCGATGAGTTCCTCACCGAACACGATTGCGCGGTCATAGAGTCCGGCCTGCCTGAGGGCATTTACGTATCGACTTTGCACTTTGAAATCGGAAGTATCTTCGAGAGCTTCCTTTTCGGATTGTTCGACGAACTGGTTCAGGGCAACTGAGAGGTCTGCACCGTACTTCGCCTCAATGTTGTTCCAGACAGGTTCAGCATCTCGCTTCATCAGAATGTGCGCCAGCATTTCAGGATCTGTTATCTCGGGAACGAGAGTTCTGGCCGTTTCAATGTCCCCAGCCCTGACCAGGGGTTCGATCATGGCTGCATAGAGCCAGCGCTCGGCGTCTCCTTCATCGCGATTGGCATATTGCGCCTTGCCCGCAGCAATGACGAGGCGGTCCCGCTCCTCTCTTGCGCCAGACTCGTCGAGTTCGCGCAGCAGTCCTCTGAACCATTTCATATTGGCGCTTCCGAAGGCGGTGGGGTGCTCGGTGAACAGTCGCTCCATGATTGCAGCAGCTTCGACGGGTGAGTCCTTGCGGACCATGCCGGCATAGGAGAAATAGCTGCTGGTCCAGTCCGGCGTCGTCAGCTCGAAGGCTTCGCGATAAGCAGCCAAGGCTGCGGAGGAACGATCTCGCTCGTCGAAGATCGCGCCTCTCAGCAATTGAATATATCCCCGCACCGGAGTTGGGTCAGGATTGGCTTCGAGCAAGGCAGCAAGCATTTCGAGCGCCTCTACGTGCTTCTTTCTTCCCAGAAGTGAGGAAACTTCCATAAGGGCGGCCTCTGTTTCCGAAGGCAGGGCTTCGGACAGGCCAAGCCGACGGGCAAATGTGGGGGACGCCCGGTCAATATAGACTTCCAGATAGCCGATATCATCCAAGTCGTTTTTCAACTCGACGATGTCCATCGCATTTCCAGCCGCAACGGACCGTTCCGTCGCTTTCAATTCGTAATTCACAATCAGCCATTCGCTTCGCGCCTGATAGGTCTGCTTCACGCTCACCCCGTGAGCCTCGAGTGTTACGCCTTCGGGCACAGCGAGGGTCTTGCCGGGTATGTGAACTTTGACTGTATGAGTCGTGTAGGTTCCATAGGGTAGCCACATCTCGGCGGTCCGGTTGGCTTCGATGGATGCTGGAATTTCGCCGAGGACCGCCGTCGCCCGCAGGGGCATGGTTTTGCTTAGTTCGGCGGCCTCATAGGCTTCTTCCGAAATTGCGTATGCCTCGGTAATGGTGATTTCGTTGCTGTCAAAATCATCGGAGACTTCGACGGGCCGTATCGCGGTGATTCCGGGATAGTATTCTGCATAATAGTCGAGATACTGACGACCAGTGTGGTCGATGCCATTAGTGGCGAGGCGATTTCTTACCCCGTCCGCATTACGTCCCCGGTATATGGTTCTTACGTCCAGCTGGGCATGGTCATAGGTGTCTTCTCCTCCCAGGAAGGTGATGATCTCCTCAATTTCTTCCTCGGGCTGTTTGGGAAACGGGCGCTCGATCAATTCCAGATCCGTGGTTCCGGCCCGAATGGGCAGGGCATAACCATAATCCGGGATCGATAGCCGGGGGAGTGTTCCACCCTGATGACTCAGGGTCGGGTCCAGCCAGATACTTTTTCCATCCAGTTTCACGTGAACAATGGCGTGGTTGAAGGCCCCGACCATTACCGGACCGTCGGGAAGGGCGAAGCCATCATATGTGCTGGCGAGCGCCGGTCGGGCATCAATGCCCAACTTCTGGAGGATGACAGCGAGCAGCAGGCTCTTGTCTTTGCAGTCCCCATAGCTGCGCGAAAGCGTGACTTCCGGGGTTCGCGGTTTATGGGACCCCAAGCCGGCCTGCAGGCCAAGATAGCGAATTTCGCTCTGCACAATCCGAAGGGCCTGGACAATGCGGTCTTCCTTGTCCGGATATTGCCGGGCAAGCGCGTCGATGCGCGTTTCAAAATCTGCAGGCAGGTCATAGTCCACGTCATACAGTCCAATGGCCCAGTCAACGACATTGGCCCATTCGTCCATGGAGCTGAACGACACATAGCCAAAAAGGACGTGACCATAAGCGATGTTAGTTTCCAGCAGAACAGGCTCGGCATCTTGAATGCGGAATGAATAAACAAGGTCTGCCCCCACCCGGCTCGTTTCGACAGGTGTATCGGTTCCAACCCGCGTAATCGTGAGAGGGGTCTCGGCAGGGGCGAGCAACCGAAAGGATTGCGTCGCCACAGGGACCGACCATTCAACCGCCTCTGACGTAAAAAACTCTCCAGGCCACAGCGGTGTCGATACTTCTCCATGATAAGCGTAATCGATGATGTCACCGACGCGAACATCTTCGAGTTGGACGATGGCCGTTAGGGTGCCATCGAGAATGCCTTCATTCAGTTCGCTTTCCTGCTGGATCAGTTCAATCTCGGTGTCTGCCAGCCGGTCAATCCGTTCACCATCACGAATGATATCAAGGCGGCTGAATGCCAGGGTCATGTCTTCCGGATCGAAAGAGGGGGTAATGCGTGCGGCGTCTTCCAGACCTGTCCGCTCGGTGATCTCATAGACCATCCGATCATAGTAATCGTATCCGTCGCCATCCCATTTCTTCTGTGTATCGGTCAGGAGATACCCAATCCCATCGCGAATGGAGTTGGCGCGGTCATCTGGCATGTTCGAGATAGGCTGTTCGACAACCCAGTCTGGCGCGGGTCCCTTGATCTCCGGTTCTTCGGCGGCTGCCGACATCCAAAAGCCCGTTATGGTCGCCAGAAGCGACAGAACCAGTACACGCATTGTAACCCCGCCAGTAAACAAACAGATTTTTTGTCAGGTTCAGTAAGAGCGGTGTCTGATATTCGCGTCAACACTGAAATGGAAGTTCGTATTGGTTGCGGATCAGATACTCGAGATGGTCGCATAATTCGGGTGGTGCCTGTTTGGAGTGACTGGTAAAGCCCGGCAAATGAACACTGAAACGCGCCTCGGATTCTTTGCCGGCCTAGGGGCCTATTTCATCTGGGGGAGCTTGCCGCTCTACATCCGCCTGATGAAGCATATCAGCGCGCCGGACCTTCTGGCGCATCGCGTGGTCTGGTCCATCCCGACGGCGCTGATCTTCATTGCGCTGGCGGCGAACTGGCGCGACGTGCGCACCGCACTGAAATGGGACAAGCTGAAATGGCTGGCTGTGTCAGGGGCGCTGATCGGCGCGAACTGGGGCTGTTATATCTGGGCCGTCAACGCAGACCGGACCGTTGAGGCGTCGCTTGGCTATTACATCAACCCGCTGGTCAACGTTCTGTTCGGGATGATCTTCTTTTCAGAGCGGTTGCGCATCGCTCAATGGATCGCGGTCGGCATCGCCACGATTGGCGTCGGCATCATGACGATCGCCTTTGGTCACATCCCCTGGGTGGCGCTCTTCCTGTGCATGACGTTTGCGGTCTATTCCCTGATCCGGAAACAGGTCGCCATCGACAGCCGTGCTGGCTTCCTGATGGAAGTGCTGCTGCTTGCGCCGCTGGCTTTGGCCTGGCTCGTCTGGGTGTCGCGGCAGCCTGAAGCCCATGTCTTCGGGGAGGGGGGATGGGATATCGCGCTGCTGATGGCGGCCGGACCGATTACCTCGATCCCATTGATCCTGTTTGCCTTGTCCGCGCGGCGGTTGAAGCTCTCAACGGTCGGCATGATGCAATATATCGGGCCGACGATTCAGTTCCTGATCGCGGTCCTGATCTTCCGGGAACCGTTCGGCTGGACCCATGCGGCAGCTTTCGGCTTCATCTGGACGGCGCTGGCGATCTTTACCGCCGACAGTGTGATGGGCGACGCCAAGGCCCGGCGGCTGGCTCGCGCTGCGCGTGTCAGCTAAAAAAATGCTCCGGGCTGGTGAGCACCCGGAGCAGGAAGATGTTTTGCATGATTGGAGTTGCCTCCACACATGCCCTCGCAAGGCGCATGCCAATCAGGTAGCCGGCCGCCCGGTCGAAATGCCAATCCAGATGGCGATTCCGAACAGCATGAGCGCGAAAGTCGCGCGCACGACAGGCGCCGTGCGGTAGGCTTCCAGTTTTTGTCCGAACCGGTCCCCCGCCATCACGATGGTCGTGTGAATGGTTGTCGCCAAGGCGAGATGGATGACGCCGAGTGCAACAATCTGCACCCAGATTGGGCCGGCATGGTCACTCGCGAATTGCCCGACAACAACAAGATAGAATACAAGCGCCTTGGGATTCAGCAGATTGGCGACCAGTCCGCGCCAGAAACCAGCTGCCCGGTTGCGATTGAGCGGTGAGACGGATCCCGTATCGCGCCAGGCCTCCAAGGCGAGATAGACCATGAAAGCCACCCCCGCCCAGCGCAGCGCTTCGTAAAGCACCGGCAGTTCGGCGAGCAGTGTGGAGAGCCCTGTGGCCGCTGCAAGCAGCTGGACCGTCAGGCCCAGCGTAATTCCCACGACAGCGCGCAAGCCGGCCGCGCGCCCATATTGGGCCGACAGGGCGGCGAGCCATCCCATATTTGGGCCCGGTGTCAGTTCGACCGCCGCCATGGCGATCAGGAAAGCTATCCAGTCAATATGATCGAACATGAATCAGAGGCAGTCATAGACGGCTTCGACCAGCCGCACCGCCCGTGGATCCCCGACAAGGATGTTGGACTGCTTGTTCATGACATAGGCGCAGGTCAGGCCATGTCGCTGGTCGGCGATTGCCATGGACCCGCCCCAGCCGGAATGGCCGAGTGTCGTGGGCTCAGGTCCGAACAGGCCATGCGTGTTGTGCATGATGCCCGCGCCGAAACTGGTGATCATGGGCAGAACAAGATCCGGGCCGTGTGTGCGGGCGGTGGTCAGGGCGTCGAAAATTGTTTCCCCCATGATACCCGCGCCACCCTGCGTATAAGTCTCATAGATCTGGGCGACCGACAGGGCTGTCCCGTGGCCATTTGCCGAGGGGATTTCGATCTCGCGCCAGATCGCGCCCCCCCGGTTCGGGGCCGACCATTTGCTGACGAATGCTGCCCGGCGGGGCGGGGTGATTTCTCCGAGGTCTGCGAGGTCGCGCGGACGCTGGATATCGGCGCAGCGATCATGCTCGCTGGCCGGCGTACCGATCATGAAGTCGACGTGCGGAAACAGGGATTTCAGCGTGGTGCCGAGGGTTTCGCCGCTGATGCGCCGTGCGATCTCGCCGACCAGATAGCCCCAACTGAGGGGATGGTAGCCATGCGCGCTGCCAGGCGGCCACATGGGGGCGAGGTCCGCCAGCGCGGCGGCGCAGGCGGGCGGGTCGAGCCAGAGTTCAGGGTCGATCTCTTCGGGAAAACCGGGCAGGCCGGCCTGATGACTCGCAACTTCGGCAATGGTGATCGCGCCTTTTCCATTGGCTGCAAATTCGGGCCAGACATCGGCCACGGGCGTCTCGAAACCGCCGGGCAGGCGCTCCACCAGATGGGCCAGGACGATGGCTGCGATACCTTTGGTGGTCGAATAGACCGGCACAAGGGTGGTGTCCGACCAGGGGGCCTGCTTCTTCCGGTCAGCCCAGCCGCCGATCAAATTCACGACGATTTGACCCTCCTTGATGACGGCAAACCCAGCCCCAAGCTCTTCGCCGTCAGCGAAATTCTGCTCGAACACGCCGCGAACGGCTTCGAACTTCGCTTCGGTATGGCCTGAAAATGGGAAAGCACTCATGAGGGCGACCTTTCGGACTATTGATCTTTGAAGAGTGACGGTTCACCTCTTTTCGCCGAACAAGTCAAACAATCGAGGAACCGCCTGTCCATGCCTGAATCGCTCCACCGTCCCCGCCGTTCCTGCCTTTACATGCCCGGTGCCAATGAGCGCGCACTGGAAAAGGCAAAGACGCTGCCCGCCGATACGGTCATCATGGATCTGGAAGATGCCGTGGCACCAGAGGCCAAGGAAACCGCGCGTGACACGATCCGGGCCGCAGTGACCGCAGGGGGCTATGGCCACCGTGAAATCGTGGTCCGGATGAACGGGCTGGATACCGAATGGGGCCAAGCGGATTTGAAGATGGCCGTGGAAGCCGGGGCAGATGCCCTGCTTGCGCCCAAAGTGATCGATGGCAGCGACATTGACCGTCTCGACCACGCGATGAGCCGCGCTGGCGCCCCGGCCGAGATGGGTCTGTGGGTGATGATCGAGATGCCCAAGGCCATCCTGAACATCCAGGATATTGCCGAAGCCGTTGGCCGCACCCGCATGACGACGTTCGTGATGGGGACAAACGATCTTGCCAAGGAATACCGGGCGCGGATGACACCGGACCGGCTGGCTTTCCAGACGGCTCTGGGCATGAGCATGGCTGCGGCGCGCGCCTACAACATCGTCGCGATTGATGGCGTCTACAATGACATCAAGAATGAGCAGAGCCTGATCGACGAGTGCGAACAGGGCCGCGATCTCGGCTTTGATGGTAAGACGCTGATCCATCCGTCACAGCTCGATACGGCCAATCGCATTTTCGCGCCGAGTCCGCACGATGTGGAACATGCGCAGGCCGTGATCGAGGCGTTTGCCGACCCGGAAAACGCTGGCAAGGGCGTGCTGAAAGTGAACGGCAAGATGACCGAATTGCTCCATCTGGACGAAGCCCGCCGGACCGTCGCCATGGATGAAGCAATCCGCGCTTTTGAGAGCTGATCCCCAATACTCTCGGGCATTCGCATGGTAAACCGATACGTTCAGGAAGACGCATGACCTACACACTTCTTCACCATTCCGGCTGCAGCACGTCGCGCAAGGGGCTCATCCTGTTGCAGGAGAACGGCATTGAGCCTGAGGTCCGGAAATACATGAATGCTTCCGAGCAGCTCAGCCTGGATGAGCTGAAGGACATCGCGAAAAAGATGGGGGCCAGTTCGCCGCGTGAGTTTCTGCGCGAGAAGAATGCTGCCGAATTCGGCATCGATGCGTCTTCGACAGATGACGAGATCTTCCAGGCGATGGCCGCCAATCCAAAGATCATCCAGCGCCCCATCGGCATCGTCGGCAAGAGGGCCGTGCTGGGCCGTCCGATCGAGAAACTGCTCGAGCTGAAATAGCATTACACGGCTGATATTGCGGGGAGATCGATGAAATTTCATCGATCTCCCACGCGAAGATTCAATATCTGCATGGCAAGACAGGCGGCATGATCGTGTTCATGACCCTTGCGGCGCTGTTGATCGCCTTTTCCGCATTCTGCACCTTTGGTGTGTCCTACATGCTGGCCGGTCCGCGCATGCTGGAAGACTTTGCGGACAATCGTGAACAGCAAATGATGGCCGGCCTGCTTGGGACCGCTATCATCGCGCTCTTCCTGCTGCCCTTCGTCTCACCCGCCTTGATTTCCTCGCCTACTGGCGGTCAGGTGCTGGCTGATCTGTATATGGGGCAAATCCAGGCCTGACGCCGGGAAGTCTTGCCCCTTTTCCACCTGAGGGGCGCATGACCAGCACATCGAAATCCAATCCCGGCCATTTCTTCGAAGATTTTTTCGTGGGCATGCCCCTCGTGCATGCGACACCCCAGACGCTGACCGAAGGCGATATCGCCCTCTATCGCGCGCTGACGGGCGGCCGGTTTGTCCAGTATTCCTCATCTGAATTCGCAAAGGCGGCCGGCTATCCGGGCCTCACGATTGATCCGCTGCACGCTTTCCATGTCGTGTTCGGCAAGTCCGTGCCGGATGTGTCCTTGAACGCGGTGGCAAACCTTGGCTATGCCGATGGCCGCTTCTCCCAACCCGTCCTGCCGGGCGATACGCTGAACACCGTTTCCGAAGTGATTGGTGTGAAAGAGAATTCGAATGGCAAGACTGGCGTCGTCTGGGTACGCACGCGCGGCAGCAACCAGCGCGGCGAAGAGGTTATGTCCTTTGTGCGCTGGGTCATGGTCAACAAGCGGGAGGCCAGCGCGCCGGCGCCGGACGTGGTGATCCCCGACCTGCCGAAGAGTGTGCCCGGGGCCGAATTGTCCGGGTTTGCCTCAATGGAGACTTGGGACACATCCCTCGCCGGCAGCGAATACATGTTCGAAGACTATGCGGTGGGCGAGAAGATCAATCATGTCGACGGCATGACCGTGGAAGAGGCCGAGCACCAAATTGCGACACGCCTCTACCAGAACACAGCCAAGGTCCATTTCGATGCGCATGGCCAGAAATCCAGCCGGTTCGGCAAGCGCCTGATCTATGGCGGTGTGGTGATTTCAATCGCGCGGTCGCTGGCCTTCAATGGTCTCGCCAATGCAGGCCACATGCTGGCCATCAATGCCGGCAGCCATGTCAGCCCGCTCTTTGCCGGTGACACGATCTATGCCTGGAGCGAAGTGCTGGAGACGGCGGAACTGTCCGACAAGGTCGGCGCGCTGCGCCTGCGCCTGGTGGCGGTGAAGGACCAGGACCCCGGTGCCTTCGCTTACAAGGGCGAAGATGGAAAGTATGCCGACGGCGTTCTGCTCGACTTCGACTATTGGGCCGCTATTCCGCGCAAGCGTTAGGTTACGGCGTCTCTGGCGGTTTCTGCTCGGCCCACAGCAGAAGTGCATCGAGCGCGGGGCAGAGCTTTTCGCCCCAGTCGGTGAGGCCATATTCCACTTTCGGCGGCACCTGGTGATGGACAATGCGGCGTATGATGCCGTCGGCTTCCAGTTTGCGCAGCTGCTGGATCAGCATCTTTTGGGAAATCGCCGGAATGGCGCGCTCAAGATCCGAAAACCGCATCAGGTGTTCGCCAAAGAGATGAAACAGGATGATCATTTTCCACCGGCCTTCCAGCGTCTGAAAAGCAGCTTCCACGTCATGCGCGGCCGTTTGCGGTGTGTACTCAGGGCGCATACTTTTAGGTAAGTACCCTACTTTTTTGTCCGTACTTGTCATTTGTTCTGGCTAGATCGATATCGGCGTTACCGCAAGACAGTCCATTCCGGACTGCTGATCAGGAGGTGCCTATGTCTATCGAACTTCCCCAACCGATCCGTCGCTATTTTGAGACTGAGTCGTCAAACGATACTGCCGGTATGGCAGACTTGTTTGCAACGGACGCAGTCGTGATTGACGAGAGCAGAACCCATAAAGGTCTCGCGGCCATCAAGGCGTGGAAGCAGGAAGCCAAGGCGACGACATCCTATCAGGTGACACCACTGGAAGCCGGGCAGGACGGCCAGCGATATGTCGTGACTGGAAACGTCGAAGGTAACTTTCCCGGAAGTCCTGTGCAGTTGCGCTATTTCTTCACGCTTGCCGATGACCGCATCGCGTCGCTTGAGATCCGGCCATGAGTTGGGATCTGGGTCTGACTGGTCGTCGTGTCCTGGTAACGGGTGGGACAAAAGGGGTCGGCCGCGCGGTTGTGGATTCATTCTCAGGGCAGGGTGCCAATATCCTGACAACGGCGCGCAGCCAACCGCAAGATTTGCCAGTGGGTGTGCAGTTCGTAGCGGCTGACCTGAACACTGCTCAAGGATGCGCGCAGCTTGCCCACGAGGTGATTGCGCTCATGGGCGGCGTTGACGTCATTGTGCATGTGGTCGGCGGATCGGACGCACCCTCCGGCGGGTTCGCGGTATTGGACGATGTAACATGGCAGCGCGAGCTGGACCGCAATCTTATGCCGGCGGTGCGGCTGGACCGTGCGCTTCTGCCGGGGATGATCGCACAGGGGTCTGGTACAATCATTCACATTAGTTCTATCCAGCGCCTGATGCCTTTGCCGGACGCAACGACCGCTTACGCCTCTGCCAAGGCGGCATTGTCTGCCTACAGCAAAAGCCTGTCGAAAGAAGTCGGGCCGAAGGGAGTTCGCGTCATGCGGGTTTCGCCGGGCTGGATAGAGACGGAAGCTGCAGTTGATCTGGTCAATCGGATCGCCCGCGCAGATGGCAGCAATTATGCGGAAGCCGAAGGCAAGCTAATGCAATCGCTTGGCGGAATACCTCTCGGGCGACCGTCGAAACCGGAGGAAGTCGCTGACTTGGTAATCTTCCTGTCCTCCTCACGCGCCGGCTCGATCACTGGCGCGGAATACATTATTGATGGAGGAACAGTTCCGACGGTCTGAAGCGAGCGCTTCCGGCAGGCAAGATCAGCACCTATATAAGTCCGCATGAGCGGATATGGGCCCTTTGACGACTTCACCCTTTTCGCCATCGCGATCGCGGTGGTGTTGTCGGCAATTGTCAGCCTGATCGGCACGTCGGCGCGCAAGCGCAATGTCGCGCTTGGCGAAGCCACTGTCGGTGATCTTGCAGAGATGACCGGCATCCGTGACCCCAAAAAGCTGCAGGAAGCCTTCGGCCCGCCCGATATGGGGCGCATCTGGCGAACCGTCACGCTCTTCGACGTAAGGCGGCACAGGCAACCCGAGGGGTGGCTGATGTCGAGTGATCTGGTCGACTATGCCTGCCTTGGCGCTGTAGCCCTTGCTATATTCGTTTCACATCCTCTGGTCGGTGGCGCGTTGATCACGGCCCTGGTGATTCAGGTGGCGGGATGGATCGTGTCCTTTGGGCTTCCCAAGTGAGGGGCCAGTGACAGGCCGAGTGACGAGCCCGGCAACAGACGAAGTTCCGCTTTTCTGGACGCGGGAAACCATCTAAGGGCAAGCGAATGAAAGTCTGGAAAATGAATGGGGCCGGCAACGCGTTTGCCATTTTTGATGCTCGGTCGACCTCGTTCGTGCCGAGCACCGAGCAGGTGCGCCAGATTGCCGAGGATTTGAAAGCCGACCAGATCATTGCGCTTGAGCGTGACGTGGCGCGGGACGTGTTCATGCGCATCTGGAACGCCGATGGCAGCGAAGTGTCCGCGTGCGGGAACGCGTCGCGGTGTGTCGGCAAGCTGTTACTGGCCGAAACCGGCAAGGCCCAGGTCTCGATCCAGACCGAGGCGGATGTGCTGAAGGCGTTCGCCGCCGAAGATGGCCAGATCACCGTGGATATGGGCTCGCCTCTGATGGGATGGGAGGACATTCCGCTTTCCGAGAAAATGGACGTTCGCGGCGTTGATGTGAAAGTCGGACCGATCGACAATCCCTGGCTCTCACGTCCGGCAGTGGTCTCGATGGGCAATCCGCACGCCGTGTTCTTCGTGAAGAATATCGACGATTACGACATTCCGGCTATCGGGCCGCTCGTTGAATGGCACCCGACCTTTCCTGAGGGGGTGAATGTCGGGTTCGCGCAGGTCATTGACCGGCAGAACATTCGCCTTCGCGTCTGGGAGCGGGGGGCAGGCCTGACCAAGGCGTGTGGCACCGGCGCGTGCGCGGCATTGGTTTGCGCAGCACGGGCAAAACTCACCGATCGCCGCGCCAACCTCATTCTCGATGGTGGCACGCTCATCATCGACTGGCAGGAATCCGATGACCGGGTCTACATGACCGGGCCCGTGGAGCTGGAATTCGAGACCGAGATCTGAGGTCATCAAGTCTGACGCCAGACCATCCGCACATCAGGCATTTTCTCTTCGTTCCGGCGACCATTCGTGAATTCGACTTCCTCGAACCGGAACCGCGCGTAAAACCTGCGTGCGGTAGTATTGCCTTGGAACGTCCAGAGTTGCAGGCTGCTGGAAGCCGCTTGGACCTGGCGCAGCAATTCCGAGCTGGAAGCCGCTTGGACCTGGCGCAGCAATTCCGAACCGATACCGCCTCTCCACGCATCCGGAGCCACATAAAGATGGTTTAGCCAACCATGCGTGTATGCAGCGAACCCGGCTACTTGGTCCATATTATCGGCAACGATGACGGTTTGATCGGGCAATACCTGATTGCGGAAGAATTCGAGTTCTTCATCCGGGGAATGGATAACAGGCAACCAGGGCATGGCAGCTTCACGTGAGGCCCTGTGAAGCCTTGCGATTGCCTGCGCATCTGAAACGGACGCTACCCTGAACAGCAATGAAGGTTCTCCTCACAATCCAACCAAATTGTAGTCTCCTTTTTGCGCTTGCTCGACCCTCTAACTGGTGGAACACCTTGATTCCCGCTCTGTTAGGCGCGATGTGCGCCACCATACCGTCATGACGAAGCCAAAATCCCCTTCCAGCCCGCAGCTGATCACGCTCGGATGCCGCCTGAACACCTATGAATCCGAGGTGATGCGCGGGCATGCGACCGATGCTGGCCTGAATGATGCGGTGATCATCAATACGTGCGCGGTCACGTCCGAGGCCGTCCGCAGTGCGCGCCAGACCATCCGGCGGGCGGCGAAAGACAATCCGGGCGCGCCGATCCTCGTGACGGGTTGTGCGGCGCAGATCGATCCGGACATGTTCGCAAAGATGCCCGAAGTCACGCGCGTCATTGGCAATCATGAAAAGATGCAGGCGGAAACCTGGCGGCCAGCCGAATTGCTGGGCGGACACGAAAAGGTCCGCGTGAATGACATCATGTCAGTGCAGGAAACCGCTGCACACCTGATTGATGGCATGGAAGGCCGCGCGCGCGCTTATGTCCAGGTCCAGAATGGATGTGACCATCGCTGCACTTTCTGCATTATCCCCTATGGCCGCGGGAATTCCCGTTCTGTGCCGGCGGGGGAGGTGGTCAGCCAGGTCCGGCGGCTCGTCGAGACCGGCCATTATGAAGTTGTCCTGACCGGCGTGGACCTCACAAGCTGGGGCGCGGACCTGCCGGGCGCGCCGCAACTCGGCAATCTGGTCCAGCGCATACTGAAACTGGTGCCGGAGTTGAAACAGCTGCGCATTTCCTCCATCGACGCCATCGAGATAGATGATGCCTTGATGGAGACGATGGCTGAGCCCAGGCTCGCGCCCTTCATGCATCTGTCCCTTCAGCACGGAGACGATTTGATCCTGAAGCGCATGAAGCGGCGGCATTCGCGCGCCGACGCCATTGCGCTGACAGACCGTCTCCGCGCGGTTCGGCCCGATATTGCCCTTGGCGCGGACATCATTGCCGGTTTCCCGACCGAGACCGAAGCCCATTTCGAGAATTCGGCCCGGCTCGTGGAAGACTGCGGCTTATCCTTCCTGCACGTCTTTCCGTATTCGCCGCGTCCCGGCACCCCGGCTGCCCGAATGCCACAACTCACCAAGGCCGTGGTGAAAGCGCGCGCCGCGCGTCTGAGAGACGTCGGGGCGGCGGCTTTGGAGCGGCATCTCAGGAAATATGACGGCCAGACCGTTGAAGCGCTGGTCGAGCGCGGGAACTCCGCGCGTCTGCCGGACTTCACACCGGTGCAGTTCGAGAGTGATCCGGGCGATGCTGGACGCCCGGTGCGCGCCCGTATAGTCCGGCAGGATGGAAAACAGCTGATCGGAGCGCTGACCGCATGATCCTTTGGTTCGGAAAAAAGAAAAAAGAAGAAGAGCTGAAAGAGGCTGGCGCAGCAATGGAGTCGCCGGAGCTGTCTGCGGATGAGCTGGCGGCCCAGCAAGCTGAAGCTGCGCGCAAGGCAGCCGAACAGGAAGAGATCGAACGCAAGGTCGCCGAGGCCAACAAGGCCTGGGAAGAGCGACAGGCGCGCGAGGCCGAGGCAGCCGCCGCAGAGGCGAAGCGCCTCGACGAGGAGGCCCGCAAGGCAGAAGAGGCGCGTGCTGCTGCGCAAGCCCGCGCTGACGATGCCGAGGCTGCGCGTCTCGCTGAAGAGGCCGAACGGGCCCGCAAAGCCAAGGAAGAGCGCGAAGCGGCGCAGGCCAAGGCGGCTGCAGAACTCAAATTGCTCGAAGACCGGCGCGAGGGCGAGCGCTTGCGGGCTGAACGGGAAGCGGCCGCGCGGGCGGCCATGGAAGCCGAAGCGAACGATCCGGGCTTTGTCGCGAAACTCGGGTCTGGCCTGTCCCGGTCATCTGCGCGGCTGACGTCCGGCTTGGCTGTATTCGGCCGCCGCAAGCTTGATGATGAGACGCTCGAGGAGCTGGAAGACCTTCTGATTACGTCCGACCTCGGCGCAAAGGTTGCGATGCGGGTGACGGGCAATCTCGCCAAGGAACGGTTCGACAAGGAAATCAGCGAAGACGAAATCCGTCAGGCATTGGCGGATGAAATCACCGACGTGCTGAAACCACGTGAAAAGATTGTGGACTTCTCCGAAGGTCCGCGTCCGCGCATTGTCCTGTTCGTCGGGGTCAACGGCTCCGGCAAGACGACGACAATCGGCAAGATTGCGTCCAAGCTGACAGAGCAGGGGGCGAAAGCGCTGCTCGTGGCCGGCGATACATTCCGGGCGGCGGCGATTGAGCAACTTACGGTCTGGGGCGAGCGGGCCGGTATCCCGGTCATGTCAAAGCCTACCGGCGCCGATGCAGCAGGCCTTGTTTACGAGGCGATCGAACAGGCGAAGGCGGACGATCTCGATCTTGTGCTGGTCGACACGGCTGGACGCCTGCAGAACAAGGCCGAATTGATGGCCGAGCTTGAAAAAGTCGTCCGTGTCGTGCGCAAGCTGGACCCGACGGCACCGCATGATGTCATTCTCGTGCTGGACGCTACCGTTGGCCAGAACGCGCTGTCCCAAGTCGAGGCGTTCCGAAACACGGCCGGAGTGACGGGCCTCGTAATGACCAAACTCGACGGCACGGCCAAAGGCGGTGTGCTGGTGGCCATAGCCGAGGCGTATGATTTGCCAATTCACTTCATCGGCATTGGCGAGAAGGCAGAAGATCTCCGCCCCTTCAGCGCGGAAGCCTTCTCGAAGGCATTGGTCGGACTTAAAGACTGACTATTCGGCGGCGATGGCTGCCGATTGGGTTTCCCTTGCCCTTCGAAGGAGGCGGCCCGGTCTTGCGCCGGTGGGATCTCCGTCTCGGTGCGTAATCTGTCCGTTGAGGATGGTCGCCGTATAGCCTGAGGCATGTTGCATCAGGCGCCGGCCGCCAGCAGGCAGGTCATAATCCACTTGAGGCAAGTGGAGTTTCAGATTGGCGAGATCGATCACATTCAAATCGGCGCGATAGCCCGGTGTGATCAGGCCGCGATCATTCAGGCCAATCCATTGGGCGGTCGCGCGGGCCTGACGGTGCACGATGTGCTCAATGGGAATGCGCGGTCCCCGTGTTCGGTCGCGGACCCAATGGGTCAGCATCGTGGTGGTGAACGACCCATCACAGATCATGCCGACATGCGCGCCGCCATCCGACAGGCCGGGCAGCGTCGCCGGGCTGAGCATCATCTCATAGGACGGATCGAGCGATCCGCCGGAATAGTTCAGGAAGGGCAGGTAGAGCATGCCGTGGCCGTCGCGCTCGAGCATCAGGTCGAGGGCGGCTTCTTCGGGCGATACGCCGCGCCGGGCCGCAATGGCTTCCAGCGTACGGTCGGGGGTTGGCTCGTAATTCACCGGGTCGTCGAGCTGGAAGATTTTGCCAAAGCTGCGCAGCATGACTTTCAGGAACGGATTATCTGTGTCCGGCGCGTCGGCCAGCAATCGCTTGCGGAAATCCTCTGTGCGAAGCCGCTTGATGCGTTCGTCGAAAGGAAGGCCAGCGATTTCCCGGTAGACCGGATACGCGCTGAACGGATTCAATGTCAGTTCGAACCCCAGTAGAACGCCCACAGGGCGCGGCGCCACCTGTGCACGCATCGGCAGGCCATCCTCATTGGCCAGTTCGATTGCGCCCAGTAGGCGCCGCCAGCCATCGGGCGCGACGTCTGCCTGAGCCAGCGAAACTGACAAGGGACGCCCGCTCGTCTCGACGATCCGGCGCAGCATGGCGGCCTCTTTCTCGGGATCGTCAAAATCGGACACGAATTGCAGCACGCCGCGCCCGGCGTCTGCCACGCCCTGTGCGATGCCCGTGAGTTCCGCTTCGCTTGCCGTCAGCGTTGGCGTTGGCTGACCATCGCTTGTGCGATGGTTAAGTGTGCGGGAGGTCGAAAACCCGATGGCACCCGCGCGGATTGCTTCGGCTGCCAGTGCTCGCATCTGGCGAATGTCCTCCTCCGTAGCGGGCTCCCGGTTCGCGCCGCGCTCTCCCATGACATAGACGCGCAGCGCGGCATGGGGCAGCTGGGCGCAGATGTCAGCATCAAATTGTCCATTTGAAAGGCTGTCGAGATAATCGGGAAAGCTCTCCCAATTCCAGGGAAGGCCTTCGGCGAGGACGGGGAAGGGGATATCCTCCACGCCTTCCATCAGACGGATTAGCCGGTCATGGTCTTCCGGCTTGCAGGGCGCGAAGCCGACGCCGCAATTGCCCATAACCACCGTTGTGACGCCGTGCAGGGATGACGGGCTGATCGAGCCGGTCCAGGTCGCCTGTCCATCATAATGCGTATGAATGTCCACGAAGCCGGGCGTCACGACTTGTCCGCGGGCGTCGATTTCCTCTATGCCTCGGCCCGCGACGTTGCCAATTTCCGTGATCATCCCATTCGAAACAGCAACGTCGCCCTCGAAGCTTTCGCCGCCTGTGCCGTCTATGATCGTTCCGCCGCGCAAGACCAGATCGTGCGTCATGATGGGTTTCCTCCGGAGTTTCTTGTTTGAGGCGAGTCAGACCCTCAACCGGGCAAGAGTCAAATCCTTCCCACGCGTCAGCGAGTCGTGCATAGGTCGCCGCGATGACGATGACGCTCCTGCCTGTGGTTCTGTGCCTTTTGTCCGCAGTAACGGTTGCCGCGACCAACATGTTCGTGAAGCGGGGCGGGGACGTCCTGACGGCGCGCATGACCGTGGCGCTCGTGATGGGGCTCAGCGTGCTGCCTTTCGCGCCCTTTGTTCCGACACCGCCGCGCGAGACCTGGCCGCTCATTCTTGTCTCGGTCATGGTGCATTGGGTCTACCAGTTCTGCCTTGTGCGGTCCCTGCATCGCGGAGACCTGTCACTGGTCTTTCCTGTCATGCGGGGCCTGGCGCCCCTGGCGACGGCATGCTTTGCACTCATTGTCCTGCAGGAGCATCTGACGGTGCTGCAAATGGTCGGGCTGGGGGTGGCCAGTTTCGCGATCATCCTCTTTGCCCTGCCGACCGGAAAAACAGCCAGCACGCGGCGGCTCGACCGGCAGGCGCTGATCTGGGCGGTGCTGACGGCGCTTGGCGTAGGCCTCTACGCGGTGGCCGACACACGTGCTGCGCGGGCCATGCCCAATCCGATGACGTTTGTCGTCTGGTTGTTCCTGCTGGACTGGATCGGCGTCACGGTCGTTACACTGATCCAGCGCCGGGGGCGCATACGCGCAGCTGTCGCAAAACAATGGAAGGGAGGGCTTGCCGGCGGAATCCTGGGCACGTTCTCCTATGCCCTGGCAATCTATGCCTACACGTTGACCGATGCGGTGATCGTGACCGCCTTGAGAGAAACCTCCGTTGTATTTGCAGCGGCGCTCGGCGCAATTTTCCTGAAGGAGGGATTCGGGTACAGACGAATATGTGCAGCCGGCCTGCTGGCGGCCGGACTCCTGTCGATGCAAATTGGTGCGTGACCTGTTTCAAAACAATACAGGCCCATTCGTGATTTGTTAGGTCGACTATAGTCTGAGAGGCGCTACAGCTTGGGACCAATCCATAAGCGGCAAGAATGCGTAGAGAAGATATGACAGAGACACAGGACACGGAAGGCTCGGCTGAGCTCAGCGATGCAACGGCCAAAGCCGGGAGCATCTGGACCGAGATCGGGCCAACGCTTGCCTTTATCGGCATCTACAATGTGATGCTGCGGTTCCCGGAAGGTGAGGGGCTCTTCACGAAAGACACCGCGCTCTACTGGGCAACGGGCGCGCTGATCATCTTCACCGCCTTCGTCATTATCCAGAAACTGATCCGCGGCGAGAGAATCCCGCCTTTCCTGATTGTGTCCTCCGCCCTGATCGGCGCGTTTGGCACTGCGGGGATCCTGCTTCAGTCGAAGCTTTTCCTGTTCATCAAGCCGACCATCATCAATCTCTTGTATGCGGGTGTGATCTTTGGCGGGCTCGCGGTGGGGCGGAACATCTGGAAGATGCTGTTTCACACACTGTTTGATCTTCCGGATCATGCCTGGAGAACCCTGGCCATCCGGTGGGGGCTCTACTTTGTTGCCATGGCAGCCTGGAACGAGTTCCTCTGGCGTAACTTCTCCGAGGCCACCTGGGCGAACTGGAAGCTTGGGAACATTGTCATCGGGATTGTCTTCGCGCTGGCGAATACGCCGTATACGCTGAAGCACATGCGCAAGCCTGAGGCTGAAGCGCCTGAAGCCTAACGGGTCAGGTGTTCGGTGCCGGGCGGATTGGAAAAGGGCGGGAAGGCAGCCTTGTGACGAACGCCCGCAAAATGGGTCAACGCCCACACGACTGTCGGGAAGGCAAGATTCGCCCACGGTATGTCTTTCCAGTCGAACAGGCCGACTTCCTCGCTCTCCGGGCCAGCTGAAATATCAGACACAAGCTCTGCCCGGAACATGACATGGACCTGCGCAATGCGGGGAACTGAATAGATTGCGAGCACCTGACCAATGCGAATATCAGCATTGGCTTCCTCCTGCGCTTCACGCCTGGCGGCGTCTTCGACCGTCTCCCCTTCCTCCATGAACCCTGCGGGAAGGGTCCAGAATCCCTTACGCGGATCAATTGCGCGCTTGCAAAGCAGGATTTTGTCACCTTTTGTCGCAACCGCAGCTGCAATAATTTTCGGATTTATGTAGTCTACGAACTGGCAATGTGAGCAAACACGGCGTATTCGGTCGTCGCCATCGGGTATTTTCAGTTTGAAATCTTGAGAAAAGAAACCATTTGATAATTCATCCGTCATCGAACCTTAAGCCTCTTGCTCGTATTTGGGTAAATGTTGATCCGCACACGGGTCCTATACTTAACAGACCACTAACCGGATTATCCATCGCGCCCAACGCCTAAATGAACACAGAAAGATATACCTCATCATGACTTACAATCTCAAAACTTCGCCGAGCCACCTGCTGCACCGTGCACAGCAGCTCGCTGCCAATGAATCCGCTTCCGCGTTGACCGCTGCCGGTATTACGCTGCGTCAGTTCTCTGTCCTGGCTGCCCTGTCCGGCAATGATGGCGTGAGCCAGTCTGACCTGGTCAACGCAACCGGCATCGACCGCTCGACGCTTGCTGACATGGTCGCTCGCATGGAGAAAGCTGGCCTGATCAAGCGCGTTGCCTCCAAGACGGACAAGCGCGCCAAAGTCGTTTCGCTCATGTCCAAAGGCAAGAAAGCTTACGAGAAGGCCCTTCCGGCTGTTGAAAAAGCAGACGCGGCTATCTTCGAAGCCCTGCCGAAAACCAAGCAGGCTGCGCTCGTCTCCGGCCTGAAGGACATGGTTGCTGAAGCTGACAAGGTCGAAGCGCCTGCTCCGAAGCCAGCTGCTCCGGCTCCTGCCGCCAAAGCCGCTGCCAAGCCGGCCGTCAAGAAAGCTCCGGCCCGCAAGCCGGCTGCGAAGAAGCCAGCTGCCAAGAAAGCTCCGGCTGCCAAAGCAGCACCGAAGCCAGCTGTGAAGAAGGCCCCGGCCAAGAAAGCTGCGCCTAAAGCAAAAGCCAAAGCTGCCCCTAAGGCCAAAGCGGCCACGACGACCAAGCCTGCGAAGAAGGCTCCGGCCCGCAAGGCTCGCAAGTCGACGAAAAAGTAAGGTTCCGGAGACGGATCTAATTCGGCGGGGCGCTTTTCAGCGCCTCGCCTATTTTTTTGACCGAATTTTCGTTCAGGGGCCCCTGAACATGGTCAATGATTTCGCCATCTGCCGAGATAACGAATGTTTCCGGCACACCGGTCAGGCCGAAATCGAGCCCTCCCTGGCCGTCCGGATCGAGTGCGATCCGCGTATACGGATCGCCAAGCCGGTCGAGGAAGGCGAGACCATCCTCAAGCTTGTCCTTGTAGAGGACGCCAAAGACCTGCCCCGGATGGGCGGCCGATAGCTCTGAAATATATTTGTGTTCCGCCTCACAGGGCGCGCACCAGCTGGCAAACAGGTTCACCGCAATGGCCCCGCCGGTCGGCGAGGGGGCGAAGGTGAGCGGTTCGGCATCGAGGGTCGGGAATGCCGTATCGGGCGCGCTGCGCAAATTGCGCTTGAAGTCGCCCTTTTCGGGATTGATCAATTGGCCGGCGGCAATGACTCCGAATACGACGAGGACGCCGACGGGGACAATCGCGAGCCAGCGCTTCATCCGCGCTTCTGGTCCCGGATGCGGGCTTCGATGCGGATAAGCTGCGTTTTCGCGGCGCGGGCCTTCATCATGACGGACACCATTGCGCCGCCGATCAGCAACAGGCCGACCGAATAGCTCGCCCAGATGAATGCGGCATTGGAATCAAAGTCTGGCAGCATGGATCAGTCTCCTGTCATCAGGCGAGCCCGAATCTGGGCTGCGCGTCTGGTCCATATCTCGGCCCGCATCAGCGTCATGACAAGAGCGGCAAACAGTAGCGAATGGCCCAGGGAGCTGATCAGCAGGGGCCAGAGGTAGACGGCGGCCATCTTCGGACCCTCTGGCGTGATGACGCTGGCGTCTTGATGCAGCGAGGTGAAGAGGTCCACGGAAAATTTGATCAGCGGCACATTAAGTGCCCCCACCATGGCGAGGATAGCACCCGCCCGGGCGGCCTTCTGGCGCGTATCCATTGCGGCGCGCAGGGCCATATAGCCTAGGAACAGGAAGAACATGAACAGGACCGACATCATCCGTGCGTCATCCCATTGCCACCAGGTGCCCCAGGTCGGTTTGCCCCAGATCGCACCCGTGACCAGGCAGAGTGCGGTCCATGTCGCGCCCAGCGGCGCAATCGCCTTGGCGGCAATATCTGCGACTTCGTGGCGCCAGATGAACCAGACGAAACTCATTACGGCCATACCGAGATAGCTGGCCATGGCGAGCCAGGCGGCCGGGACATGGACAAACATGACCCGCATGATGTCGCCGCCCTGATAGTCGTCCTTCGGGACCATCCAGAGCCCCTGCCAGAGGCCCCATGCAATCAACAGGGCTGCAGTCGCATAGAACAGGGGCGCGAGCCAGCTGGACAGCATCAGGAAACGGTGCGGATTGGCGAACCAGGAAAACATCGCGTTCGGAATACCCTTCCCTCAGTCTGCCGCCAAGCGCAGGGCTGCACCCATGGCAAATGGTGCGACAGCCAACGCAAACAGCGTTGAGGCAGCGAGAAATAGTGGGGCGGCGGCGCTGCTCGGGCCGTCCCCCATGGCGAGCGCGCCAAAGATGGCGGTGGGGACGTACAGGGGCAGGGCTATCAGGCTGATCAACAGGCCGCCCCGGCGCACGGTCGCAGCAAGCGCCGCCCCGACGCCGCCCCAGAAATAGAAGGCGAGCCCGCCAATCGCATAGAACAGCATGTTCTCAAGCAGTGCGCCGCCAATCTGTGCCTGGAACATCAGGAGCAGCAGGGGAGAGAGCAGGGCGAGAGGCAGGCCCGCGGTCAGCCAATGCGCGAATGTTTTTGCTGCGGCAATGGAGGCGGCGGGGGCGCTGGTCTGCAGCCAGAGATCCAGCGAGCCATCTTCGGCGTCCGCCTGAAAGATGCGCTCCAATGTTACGAGACTGGAAAGCGCCAGCGAAACCCACAGGATGCCGGGACCAATCGTGCGCAAGGTATCCGGGTTCGTTCCGACGCCGAGTGGCACGAGAACAGCGGCGCCTGCGAAGAAGCCCACCGGCAGCAGCGCGCCTGCGCCGCCCGCCCAGGCTTCGCCCAGCGCTTGCCGGAACGCAGAAAGGATGGGGGCGGGGCTCAAATGTCCACCTGCATATCAATTTCGAACTCAGCATCGCCATGAATGGCCGCTATGATCCCGCCCCCTTGGGCGCGATGGACGGCGATCATGTCGAGTAGAAGGGCCTTTCCGTCCGCATCGAGTGCGGTCAGGGGTTCGTCCAGCAGCCAGACAGGGCGGTTTTCGAGACGCAGGCGGGCGAGGGCGGTCCGGCGGCGCTGGCCGGCCGATAGATGCTTGGCAGGCACATCGGACGGACGCGAAAGCCCCATTTCCTCCAACAGAGGTTCAGTTCCTGTTCGGGACTGTCCCCAGGCGCGTGCCCAGAGGGTCAAATGCTCCCGCGGCGTTTCATGCGGTTTCAATCCGTCCCGGTGGGCCACCCAATGATGCGGCGCGTTGCGGTCAATTGTACCGGTCTCGGCCTGCGTCAGGCCTGCGAGAATACGCAACAGGGTCGTCTTGCCGGCGCCATTCGGGCCGCGCAGGACAATTGCTTCGCCCGGCGCCAAGGACAGGGACACCTCCCTGAACAGGAGGTGTTCACCGCGGATCATGCCAATATCGGCTGCGGAAAGAAGTGAACCGGCGCTCATATGTCCCGTTTAGACCCTTTGTCCCAATTGCCTCAATCCATTAGGGCCTATATGAGACAGGCCAGCGCGGCGGCTCATCGCCGCAGATCGATAATTCCAGACGCGAGGTTCCCTCTCCATGCCGTCCCTCGACAGCTTCAAGTCAAAACGCACACTCACCGTCGGTAGCAAGACCTACACGTATTTCTCGCTGTCCGCAGCCGCAGAAAACGGTCTTGGCGACGTCTCCCGCCTGCCTGCGTCCCTCAAGGTCCTGCTTGAGAACATGCTGCGCCATGAGGACGGCAAGACCGTCACCAAGGAGGACATTCTCGCCTTCAAATCCTGGCTTGAGAACAAGGGCGGCGTCAGCCACGAGATCGCCTACCGCCCGGCCCGCGTGCTGATGCAGGATTTCACCGGCGTTCCTGCCGTGGTCGACCTCGCCGCGATGCGCGATGCCGCGCAGAAGCTTGGCGCGTCGGCAGACGCGATCAACCCGCAGGTTCCTGTCGACCTCGTCATTGACCACTCGGTCATGGTCGACAGCTTTGGCGGCGAGAACAGCTTCGAGAAGAACGTCGAAATCGAATACCAGCGCAACCAGGAACGGTATGAGTTCCTGCGCTGGGGCTCCACGGCGTTCAAGAATTTTCGCGTTGTGCCCCCGGGCACCGGCATTTGCCACCAGGTGAATCTCGAATATCTCGGCCAGACGGTCTGGACGAAGGATGAAGACGGCGAAACCGTTGCCTATCCGGACACCTGCGTCGGCACCGACTCGCACACGACCATGATCAACGGCCTCGCCGTGCTCGGTTGGGGCGTTGGCGGCATCGAAGCCGAAGCGGCCATGCTGGGCCAGCCGGTCTCCATGCTGATCCCGGAAGTCATCGGCTTCCGCCTCGACGGCAAGATGGCCGAAGGCGCAACGGCAACAGACCTCGTGCTGACAGTCGTGCAGATGCTGCGCGCCAAGGGCGTTGTCGGCAAATTCGTTGAATTCTACGGCCCGGGCCTGTCGAACCTGACCCTTGAAGACCAGGCGACGATCTCCAACATGGCGCCGGAATATGGTGCGACCTGTGGCTTCTTCCCGGTCGATGAAGACACTGTCAAATACCTCACCAATACCGGCCGTGACGCCGAGCGCGTTGCCCTGGTCGAAGCCTATGCCAAGGCGCAAGGCTATTGGCGACCGGAACAGGTCGAGCCGATCTTCACTGATACGCTGGAACTTGACCTTGGCGCTGTCGTGCCGTCGATCTCCGGACCAAAGCGTCCGCAAGACCGCGTCCTGCTGTCGGAAGGCGACACCGCTTTTGCAGACGCCATGGCGAAGGAATTCAGCAAGGCGGCTGACGCTGCTGAGCCAATCGCCGTTGAAGGCAAGGACTACACCGTCACGCATGGTGATGTGTTTATCGCGGCCATCACGTCCTGTACCAACACATCCAACCCGTCCGTCCTCATCGCCGCCGGCCTCGTGGCCAAGAAGGCACGCGAACTGGGCCTCAACCGCAAGCCCTGGGTAAAGACATCCCTTGCGCCGGGCTCGCAGGTCGTGACCGATTATCTCGACAAGGCTGGCCTGTCAGATGAGCTTGATGCCCTCGGCTTCAACCTCGTTGGCTATGGGTGCACCACCTGTATCGGTAACTCCGGCCCGCTCGAAGCGCCGCTGGCGCAGGCCATTGCCGATGGTGACCTCGTCTCCTGTTCGGTCTTGTCCGGCAACCGGAACTTCGAAGGCCGGATCGGCCCGGACATCAAGGCCAACTATCTCGCCTCGCCGCCACTGGTTGTGGCCTATGCCATTGCTGGCTCGCTGCGCGTGAACCTGACCACGGATCCGCTGGGCAAGGACAAGAATGGCAATGACGTCTTCCTGAAAGACATCTGGCCGACCTCGCACGAGATTGCCGAGATCATGGCCAAGGCCGTGACGCCGCAGATGTTTGCCGAGCGCTATTCCGACGTCTTCAAGGGCGACGAGCACTGGCAGGGCATCGAAGTGTCCGGCGGCCAGACCTATAGCTGGCCCCCAGCCTCCACCTATGTTCAGAACCCGCCTTACTTTGAAGGCATGGGCCTGGACATCGACGCGCCGAAGGATGTCGAGAATGCCCGCGTGCTGGCGCTATTCGGCGATTCCATCACGACCGACCACATCTCGCCTGCCGGTTCGATCAAGGCGTCCAGCCCGGCTGGCGTCTACCTGCAGGAACACCAGGTCTCTCCGCTGGACTTCAACTCCTACGGCTCGCGCCGGGGGAACCATGAAGTCATGATGCGCGGCACGTTCGCCAATATCCGCATCAAGAACCAGATGGTTCCGGGCGTCGAAGGCGGCGTGACAGTGCACTATCCGGACGGCGAGCAGATGCCGATCTATGACGCTGCGATGAAATACGAAGCCGAAGGCACACCGCTTGTTGTGTTTGCTGGCGATCTTTACGGCAACGGCTCCTCCCGTGACTGGGCGGCCAAGGGTACGGTCCTGCTCGGCGTTCGCGCCGTGATCGCCGGCAGCTTTGAGCGGATCCACCGTTCGAACCTGATCGGCATGGGCGTCCTGCCGCTGGAATTCGCAGACGGTGAGAGTGCTGCATCGCTTGGCCTGACCGGCAAGGAGCAGGTGACCATCAAGGGCATTGAATCCATCAAGCCGCGTCAGACCCTTGAAGTGGCCATCACACGCGAAGATGGCACAAGCTTCACCGCCAATACGACCGTTCGCATCGATACCGAGAACGAGCTGGACTATTATCGCAATGGCGGCATCCTGCACTATGTGCTGCGCAACCTTGCCCGCGCTGCGGCCTGATCTGCCGCGCGACGCCTGACAAGAAAGCCCCTGCAGCGTGCTGTGGGGGCTTTTTTGCAGCCCTCACATCCCTGTGACTGTCACGGAAATGGAGTTGGCCCTATAAACTGGGACTGAGATGACACGAATTCTGTTTTCCCTCCTGCTCGCCATGGGTCTCATGGCGCCCCCCGCATTGGCCGAAGGGCCCGTGCTGGTAGAGCTGTTTGCGTCACAGAATTGCCGGGCCTGCCCAAAGGCGCATCGCACGCTGAAAGCCGTCGATGCCGAGCGGGACGATCTGCTCGTGCTGACCTGGTCGGTCGATTACTGGGATTATCTTGGCGATAAGGATCCGATGGCGCTGACCGAGTCCAAGGAACGCCAGCGCGGCTATACGGATCGCTTCCGTCTGCGGGGCCCCTACACACCTCAAACTGTCTATAACGGACAGGAGCAATGCGCTGGGAACAAGCGCCACTATGTCGAGCGCGCGCTTGAGAGGATTCAGGGTCAACCGGATTTCGATGTGAAACTGGTCCGGACGGGCGACAAGATTCGCCTCTCGGGCCGCGTGCCGGACCTCGCCGATATCTGGCTGGTCGATTACCTGTCCGGCGATGCCAATACGACCGACATGCTGCATCCGGTTACGCGCGTCTCCGCGCTCGGCCCGTGGCTTGGGAATCCGGTCGAACTCAGCGTCCCCGATTGCGAGTCCGGTTGCGCGATCATTGTCCAGGAAGCCGGCTTCGGCCCTGTTCTGGAAACAATGGTGATCACGCCCTGATCAGGGCTGGGCCGGTTGGCCTGATTCAAACACCATGACCGGCGGCCGCACAATGGCGGAGACGCGCGGCGTAAACTCGTTCCAGTCATATTCTGCCAGTTCGAACGCCCAGCCTTCGGCCTTGTCATTGATCGTGCTGCCGCGATGGGCGCCTTCGCCCGCCTCAATGGCCCGTATGGTGACGAAATAGCCGTCGGGTTCGCGGAATGCCCGTACCTCGACTTCCAGTCCGTCATGCGTCTCCGTGATGTGGCGCGCGACGGGCCGCGTCTGGAGTTCGCTGGAGGGTTTCACACCAATCGGGGCGAAACGGGTCAGGGCAAGCGCAGGTGTGGAAGCGGCCAGACGGCTGACCAGCCGGAAATCCTGGAAGGGCGGACCGGGCACGAAGCTGCGGTCACTCGATCCGACAGAGCGCTGAAGATAGAGGCTTTCGCCCATGGAATCGAAAATGCGCACGGCGGAGATCGCATCGGAGTTGATGTCCAGAATGTCGAAATCCAGCCAGGCATCATGATTGTAGAAGGGGGGCAACTCGCCCTTGACCTGAAAGGCCTGTTCCTGATCCGGGAGGCGGCCATAGACATGGCTGTCCTTGCGTCCGGTGATCAGGGCGGCGGTAATCTCGCCATCATCATCGACGATCTCGACCAAAGCGCCGGTGCCGCCATCGCGCGGATCCCCCAGACCGATCCGGTTCAGCTTGTCCGGATCGCGCGTGCGGCCTTCGCCCCAACTCAGCCCTTCGAGTCCGGTCGCAAGCTCTGCAAGCCGGTCGGGGCGGATTGGATAACCCTCCTCATCGCCCATCTTCCAGCCATCCTGTGTGTTGACGAGCGTATAGGCTTCATCTGACAGGGTGACACGGATCTCGCTGGCATCAGCGCGAATGGCGGCGAAACCCGGAATGACGGGTTGGCCGTCACGTTCGGAGGAACGGACGGATGGGCCGTCGAAACTGTAGGCAATCAGGGTCAGCACGACCAGGCCGGCCGCGATGCCGCCCATGATCTGGAGGCGGCGGGTGTGCTGCTGTGTGCGGATGTCGCTCATGCGGCTTCCTTCCGCTTCTGACGATACCAGACAAACAGGCCGATCAGGCAGACAAGGAAGGGGCCGCCCCAGATATTGATGGCCTTGAGCGTGCCCTCGAGGCTGTCGATGTCACGGCGGTAATTGCGTTCAATCTCCCTGAGCTGGGCGCGCAAATCCACGATCCGCTGGCGCAGATCGAGCAATTCGGTGCGCTCGGCCTCGGTCAGATCGGCTTCGAGATCGCCTGAGAAAAACCCGTCCGCCGCGCCAATGGCCTGCAATTCCTCGAGGCGCGCCTGGGCGGTTTGGAGATTGTCCTGAAGTGCGGCCTGCTGGCGGAAATAGATGGCCTCGGCATTCTCCCGCATACGGTCGATGCGCTCCATCCGGCGCAGGCTCGGCGCGCGGGACCGCAGCCGCGAGAGTTCCCCACCGCCTGCGAGTGCGTCCAGGGCGTTGAGGACCAGTGCGCCATTGTCCGCCACAACGATCTGTTCGTTCGGGATGATATAGAATTCATCCGCAATGAAATCGACGTCCGCGATGAGGACAATTTGTGCTTCGGTCTCGCTTTCCGAAATGTGGGGCAGGGCGCTGGCTGCCTCGGCGCGGGCGATCTCGGCCAGCATGGGGTCGGATGGCTCGTCAAAGGCAGGCGCGCCTTGCGGGAATGCTGTCTTCAAGTGGCCGGACAGGCGCGCGGCGAGCGCCAATGGGGCCGGCTCGGTCTGGTATTGGCGCAGGACCTGCTGAGGCGTCATGTCCGTGACCGCTTCCGTGGCATCAATGAAGGACGGGCTGGGGCCAGTTGTCAGCAGGGGTGTCAATTCTGAGCCTTCGGCGAGATCACCTGCCGTGAAGGCGCCCGGCGCGCCGAAATTGACGGTGCGGCTCAGATCGGCCGTGATCAGATCGTCCTGATTCATGTCCCCCGCCGGAATGCCAAGAAACAGCGGATGCGCGAGCTCCTCGATGCGTCCGCCGCCAGTATCGACCGGCACGGGCAGGGCGCTGGCCGCATCGGCGACCGCGTCTTCGGACAGCGTAACGCCCCATGCCTCGCCAAGCGCCATCAGGGAGGAGGCTGTCTCGGCATCACTCATGTCGAACGGGCCGGTGCTCGCCACGGTCTTGGCCGCTGGGTCGACAAGAAATACCGCGCGTCCGGTGCGCAGGACGAATTGGTCGATCAGCCATTCCTGGCGCGGGGAGAGGCGCGGCGGCTGGGCCACGAGCAGCACGTCGAGATCTTCCGGCAAGGATTGGAATGTTTCCGCAATTGGTTCGACATCAAAGGATTTGTGGATGTCGCGAAGCAGCGTGTAGCCGCCTTCGCCGCCGGGCGCGGTCAGGCCGGGCAGGGAGGACAGGATACCGACCCGGGGCGGGTCCGGATCATCCAGCCGGGCCACCATGCGTGTCAGATCGTATTCCAGAGTCACTTCCCGTTCCGGCGCAAGGAAGGGCATGACCCGTTGGTCGTCTATGGAGTTGCGTCCGATGATACCGAAATAGAGCGGGTCGCTGCCATTCGTGTCGACGGCCGTAATGCCGGCGGCAAGCGCTTGGTCCTCGGCGGGCGAGAAGGGGACAGGGTCGATTTCCGTGACCTGGATTTTCCCGCCGGACTGGCTTTCATACACATGCAGCAATTCCCGCACACGCGCCGCATAGGCGCGGATGGCCGGAAACTCCTGCCCGGTGCTGCGCGTATAGACGAAGGTGATGTCAACGGGTTCTGCCACCGTCTTCAAGGTCGTCTTCGTCGCGTCCGACAGCGTGTAGAGATTGTTCTCAGTAAAATCGATCCGCGCGCCGGTAAAGACGTTTTGCACCAGCAGGTTTGCCGAGACGAAGATGATCCCGGTCAGCGCCGTGGCGGCGATGAGATAGTGTTTCGCCTTCATCTCAACCCAGCCTCTGACGCGAGGCCCAGAGGCCATTGAGAATGGTCCAGAGCGTCATGAACCCGACGAAGAACAGGACAGCCCGCAATTCCAGGACGCCGCGCTGGGCGGCCTCGAAATGCGACAGGAAGGAAAATTGCGCGACAAGATCGGCGAGGCCCGCCCCGAACAGGTTCTTCACGCCCGACAGGACGAGCGGCCAGCCGGCGGCAGTGAACACAAAGGCGACGACCACGCTGATCACGAAGGCGGTTACCTGGCTGCGGGTGAGGGCAGAGATTGCGGCGCCAATCGAAAGGTAGGAGCCAGCCATCAGGAGGCTGACAAAATAGGTCAGCGCGATGGCAGCATTGTCCGGATTGCCCAGATAATTGACCGTGATCCACATGGGCAGGGTCAGGACCAGTCCGACAGCTGCGACGGTCCAGGCCGCGCACAATTTCCCGAGGACCAGCCCCGGCATGCCCAGCGGAAGGGACAGCAGCAATTCGTCCGTCCCGGCACTGGTCTCATCCGCCCAGAGCCGCATGGCGAGTGCTGGCAGGAAGATCATGTAGATCCACGGATGCCAGACAAAGAAGGGGGACAAGTCCGCCGTGCCCGTATCGAAGAACCGGGCGGCCTCCCATGTGAACATGCCGATGGAGAGCAGGAATACGGCAAGGAAGACATAGGCCATCGGCGTCGCGAAATAGGCGCCGAGTTCGCGCCGGAAGGTCGGCAGGAAGCTGTCGAATTGCTGGCGGAACCGGTTCATGCGGATTCGGCCTCCGCCTGGTCTGTCAGCCGGGTGAAGGCGTTTTCCAACGTGCCGTCTGCGGAGAGTTTCAACAGGCCTTCAGGTGTTTCGTCGGCCACGATACGGCCCCGGTCGACGACAATGGCGCGCGTGCACATGGCCGGCACTTCCGTCAGCGTATGGGTCGAGATCACGATCGCCTTGCGCGGTGCCATGCGGGCGATCAGGGCGCGCACGGCGCGTTTCTGATTAGGGTCGAGGCCGTCGGTCGGCTCGTCCAGCACCAGGACGGGGGGATCATGCAGGATCGCGCCCGCCAAGCCGACCCGGCGGCGATAGCCCTTGGAGAGCGACCCAATTCGTTGGGAGCACACCGTGGAAATCCGCGAATCCGCAATGGCGCGCTCGATGGCGGGCTTGCGCTCGGATCGGGGCAGGGACCGGGCCGCTGCCATGAAGGCGAGAAATTCCGGTGGGGTCATATCGTCATAGAGGGGAGCACCCTCAGGCAGATAGCCGAGTGCGGCCTGCGCGTCGCGCCGGGCTGAGACAATCGACTTGCCGTCAATCGTGGCATCGCCGGAATCCGGCTCCAGCACACCCGCAATCATGCGCATCGTGGTCGACTTTCCCGCCCCGTTCGGGCCGAGAAAACCGAGCACGGTTCCCTTCTCTACGGTGAAGGAGAGGCCCTGCACGGCCCGCTTTTCACCAAAGGATTTTTCCAGCTTCTGAATGTCCAGCATTCTTCGCGACAGGTCCTTTCCCGGGAGCCTCGTGATAGCGTTCTTAAGCGAGTCTGGCCAGTGGCCTAAAACAAGATCAACCCTGCTAAGCAGAGAAGCGGCGAACCTCGTCCAGCACCGCCTGCGCGGCGGCTGCCACGATCTTTCCGCCGTCTTCCACATTCGATTGCGTCGGGTCCGACCCGATGCGACCATCCGGGAAGTCCCGGCGGTATTGCACGGCATCACCAATCTTGCCGTTCGGGGCGATTTTCGGGGTCATTTCCACATCCGTGCGGGCATGATCGGGATAGCCGTAATATGTGACCGAGACTTCTGAGGCGGTTGCGTGGCTGCCATGGCCGACCGGGTAAAGCTGGTTGCAGAGCGACATGACGGATTTGAAGTCCCACCAGTCGCGGCGTTTCAGGGTCAGGCCATGGCGATTGTCTTCGCCGCGCGGGTCAAAGCTGCGCCGGGCATGGATTTCGGAAAAGGCGGCCTCGATCGTGGCGATGTTCCCACCATGACCGTTCAGCCAGTAGATACGCTCAAAGCCGTGCCGCAACAGGCTTTCGGTCCAGTCCGCCATCGCAGCGATCATGGTTGAGGCGCGCAGCGTGATCGTGCCGGGAAAGCCGAGATGGTGCTGGGCGCAGCCGACACTGAAGGTCGGGCCTACGAGCATGTCATCCGGCGCAAGCTTTTCGGCTTCACGGGCAATGATTTCAGGGCACAGCGCGTCCGTCCCGATGAAGCCGTTCGGCCCGTGCTGCTCCATGGAGCCGATCGGGACAACAATGGTCTTGGACGTCTTCAGCCAGGTTTCGATATCGGTCCAGGTCGAAACGGGAAGCAGCATGCGATCAGTCCTTTCGGGGCGCGACCCGCCGCGTGATGTGTCCCATCTTGCGGCCGGGGCGGGCATCTCTCTTGCCATACAGGGTCAGAGTCTCATCGGCGTTCAACTGGGCTGGGTCAACAATCCCCGCATCGCCGATCAGGTTCCGCATGTCTGCGTCATAGAGGCGGCGGGTGTCGCCGAGTGGCCAGCCGCAGATGGCGCGGATATGCTGTTCGAACTGGCCTGTCTGGCACGCTTCCGGGGTCCAATGACCGGAATTGTGAACCCTTGGGGCGAACTCGTTGGCCAGAAGGGTTCCGTCTGAAAGGACAAAGAATTCAAGGGCAAGGACGCCGACATAGTCGAGGGCGCCAACCAGTTTCATGGCCTTTTCGCGGGCCTCGGTCTCGACCGCCTTGCTGAGACCGGACGGCGCAATCGACCGGGCCAGAATGCCGTCTTCATGCACGTTGCGGGGTGGGGCCCAGCTCAGCGTTTCCCCCTTGCTTGAGCGGGCGACAATGACTGAAATTTCACACTCGAAAGGGATGGCTGCTTCCAGTACAGCGGGGGCCTCGCCAATAGCGGACCAAGCCGCCTCGGCCTCATCGGGGTCGCGGACCCAGGCCTGACCCTTGCCATCATACCCGTCGCGCCGTGTCTTCAGCACGCCTGTCCCGCCGACCCGGTCCAGCGCGCGCGGAATATCGCTCGCGGACTCAATCACTTCATAGGGCGCGGTCGGTATGCCGATGCCATTGAGGAAGGCTTTCTCTTCGGCGCGGTCCTGCGAAATGGCGAGTGCCTTGGGGCCAGGATGCAGCGGCACGCCGCAGGCGGTAATGATATCCGTGGCTTCGACCGGAATGTTTTCGAATTCGAGTGTGACCACATCACAGGATTTGGCGAAGTCGCGCAGCGCGTCGGCGTCGAGATAGTCGGCGGTCCACGTCTTGCGCGCGGCCCGCGAGGCGGGCGAGTCCGTTTCCGGGCAAAAGATGTGGACATCAAAACCAAGCTGGTTGGCGGCGCTGGCCAGCATCCGGCCGAGCTGGCCGCCGCCCAGTATCCCGATGGTGCGACCGGGCGCGATCATCGTCATGCCTCGGGAGACTCGCCGATCTTGTCCGACTGGGCCTGGCGGAATGCATCCAGCTTGTCGGCGACGGCAGGATCCTGGAGGGCAATGATCGACGCGGCCAGCAGCCCGGCATTCGCCGCGCCGGCTTCTCCGATGGCCAAAGTGCCGACCGGAACGCCCTTGGGCATCTGTACGATGGACAGCAGGCTATCCATGCCGGACAGGGCCCGCGACTGTACCGGGACACCGAGTACGGGCAGGGGGGTCATCGAGGCGGTCATGCCAGGCAGATGCGCGGCGCCGCCGGCCCCGGCAATGATGACCTTCAGGCCCCGGCCGCGGGCAGCCTTCGCATATTCGACCAGACGTTCAGGCGTGCGATGCGCGGACACGATACGGGTCTCATGGGAGACACCAAGTTCCTCAAGGATTTCGGCGGCCAGACGCATCACCGGCCAGTCCGACTGACTGCCCATGATGATGCCGACCTTTGGGGAATCTGTGTCCGTCATGGGAAGCCTCGCGCTGGAAAGCGCGCAACATAGGTAAGCGGGTTGCCGCGTCAACTGTCCGCGTGTCCGGCGGTACGGCAGGAATGACTGTATCTCGGCGTAATATTTGCTTAACCTTCCCGCATGGCGGATGATTTCTACACTCCGAAGGCAGATGAGCGGCTGGCCCTGCTGAATGTGCTGGGCGTCGACCTCCCTGCGCTGGATTTCAGGACGCGCGCCGCCATCGAAGCCCTATGCGATGAAGTGCTCGTGCTTCGCGAAGATGTGGACGACCTGCGTGAAGCGCTCGATGAGGCTGCGTCGCTGGCAGACAATGATGCGTTGTGCCCGGTCTTCAACCGGCGGGCCTTCGAGCGCGAGATCCGGCGCGAAATTGCCCTTTCGGCCCGTTTTCGGACGCCCCTGTCAGTCATCTATATCGACCTCGACCACTTCAAAAAGGTCAATGACGTATTCGGTCATGCGGCGGGTGATGAGGTGCTGATCCGTATCGCGGAGCTGTTGCTGCGCCATACGCGCGAGACCGATATCGTGGGGCGGCTTGGCGGGGATGAATTCGGAATCGTCCTGGCGCAGGCCAATGTGGACGACAGCCGGCTGAAAGCAGAGCAGCTCACACATGAAGTCGACCAACTGGTGGTGTGGAATGATGGCGATGATGCCCATCCGGGAGTCCGGATCGGCGCGTCCTGTGGTGTGGTCGAATGGCAGGTGGGCCAAAACGCTGAAAGCCTGCTGGCACTGGCCGACCAGGCGATGTTCGCCCAGAAAGCGCGCAGGAAAACCAGCCTGCAGGCAGATAAACAATAATTCATGCCGCCGGGCCCGATTCCGGCGGTTCGCCCCCGTGACGCCTTCGCACTCTTGTGATTAACTGTGGCCGTTAAGACACAGCCACTTAACAGCAAGAAGGAGACTGCCATGTCGCTTAAAGGCCGGATCAATGAGCTCGCCAACAAGCACCGCAAACTCGACGAAATCATCCACGAGGAACAGAAACGACCGTCGGCAGATGCCCTTCGATTAAAACGCCTTAAGCGCGAAAAACTGCAGATCAAGGAACAGCTTCACCTGCTGGAAGCGAGCTAAGGCCTTGAAACCTCGCCTTCATCTTTGTGCCCTAGCCTGAGTTTCAGCAGGCATAAGGATACAGCATGCGCGAGATTTTTGATCAGGAAAGAGCGATGACGCTTGGGGCCGTCAAACAGGCAACGGGCGTCCTCGCCATCCTGTTTCTGATAGTTGCAGCCTTTGCTGTATTGTCAGGACTCGGCCAGATCTTCACGGGTCATCTGTTTCACGGGATAGGCCGCATTGTCGGCAGCCTGGCTCTGCTCGGCTTCCTTTATCTCATGGTGCGGTTGCTGGCCGAAATTCTGGCAGCGCTGCACAGGTTGAATGACCGGCTGTCCATTGTCGGCGATGAAATCCGTACAAAGCGGAACCAGCCGATCACCGACCCTGCGACAGATACCAAGGCCTAGAGGCGATGGCACAACCAGTCACGGTCATCCTGGGGCTCGGCCGCGAGGTCGGAGACGCTGTCGCACGCCGCTTCAGCAAGTTTGGCCACCATGTCGTGGCGGCGGATCCGTCCGACGAGCGGATCGCAACAGCGCGCAATGCCGTGCCGGATGAAGTCCTGCTCCATCATGGCGAACTGCATACGCGGCTCGGCCTGCGCAACGCGCTGACCGTTGCTGTCGAAGCGTTTGGCCGGGTCGACAATCTGATTGTCATTCCGGACATTGAGGCGCCGGACTCTCTGGATGATTTCGTTCAGGAGAAATTCGACAAGGCGGTTGCCAAGGCAACACGCGGGGCGGCCCTTGCGCTGAAAGTATTCTCGGAACGGATTGTCGAACAGGAAGACCTGCCGGAATCGGGGGTCGACCGCATCCGCCAGAAGGGCGCCGTCACTTTCGTGTTGTCCTATTCGGCCATGGCCACCATGCCGGGCCGCTTCACCGAAACGATCACGCAATCTGCGGTCCTTGGGGTCATCAAGGCCGGGGCCGTGGAGCTTGCCGAGCAGCAAGTCCGGGTGAATGGCATCATTGCCATCCGTCCGCGCGAGGAGCGTATCGAAAGCTGGACGACCCGGCGTACCCCGCTGGGACGCGCCGCAATTGCAGACGAGATCGCCGATGCGGCGCGCTACCTGTCTTCGCCAGAGGCGGCGATAGTCACCGGCGAGTTGCTGAAGCTGGACGGGGGCCGCTCCAGCCTCGCCGGTATCCTCGACTAGGCAACGCTGACCAGATCGGTCAGTTCACCCGCTTCCTGGCGTGTCTCGCAAACGGCCACCGTTTCGACCGTGTAGTCGCGCGTGAGAATGTTCGAAACGGTGCGGTATTCCGCGCGCGCGGTATCCTTTGTCAGGGTGACAATCGTGTAGCCGCGATTGAAGGGATCGTGCCAATGCACTTCCGTGTTCGCTTCAGCAAATTGCTCGCCAAGGTCCGGAATGCCCTTGATGTAGGCGCCGGTGCCGGGCGACGTGATCGAGGTGCAGCCAAATTCAACGCCGCGCTTGCCGCCCTGCACATCATAGAGCGTGTTCGCCCAGGCAGTATGCGTGTCGCCGGCCAGCGTGACCAGATTGGCGCCTGCCGACGCAGCGCCGGAATAGAGGCGCTCACGGGCGGCCGGGAAGCCGTCCCACGCATCGAGGTTGAAGGGCAGGCCCAGGGCTGAGAAGCCGACCATGGTCTGGACGAAGCCATTGTCCTGCGCGGCCAGCTGTTCCGGGGTAAGCGTCTCCTGGAAGTTCGGTAGTGTTGTCTTGGCCATGACGACCTGGTTGGCAAGGACCTGCCACGCTTTTCCGGCCTCGGCGGAGGCTTTCAGCTCGGTGGCGAGCCAGGCTTCCTGTTCCGAGCCCAGCATGGTGCGAGCTGGATCGTTGACGGTCTGAAGGGTCTCCGTCACACGCTGCATCATCACGTCCTGATCGGTGACGCCTGCGAGTGCATCAAACCAGCTGACATCCGGCGACCGGCCGGTCAGGCGGCTTTCCAGTGCATGGATCGTGGCGACATCGCCAAAGGTGAAGCTGCGCCAGACAGCAGACGTGATATCGCCTGCGGCGGGCTCACGAAGCGGCAGCCATTCGAAATAGGCCTGAATGGCGGCCTGCTTGCGATCAGACCAGTCCCCTTCGCCATTCTCGGGATTGTGGTTCTGTGCGCCGGTCCTGTAGGAATTGTTTGCACTCTCATGATCGTCCCATGTGCAGATCCACGGCGCGAGCGCGTGGGCCGCCTGCAGGGCCGGGTCGGTCTTGTACTGGGCGTGGCGCATCCGGTAGTCCGAGAGCGTGACCATCTCCGTGATCGGATCGTGCACACGGCCCAGCTTTGTCGCGACGTCCGAGCCGTAGCCGTCCACGCCATATTCATACAGGTAATCGCCGAGGTGCAGGATGACATCGAGATCCTCTTCCTGCGACAAGGCCTCATAGGCGTTGAAGAAACCGAACTGCCAGTTGGAGCAGGAAACCACGCCCATGCGCAGGGGCTGGTCGCCCTTATTGGCAGTGGTTTTCAGGCGGCCTTCCGGTGACGCCACAGTGCCCGCTTCGGTCGCCACGGTGAATGTGTAGAGATAGGTCTTTCCGGGTTTCAGACCGGTGACATCGACCTTCACGCAATAGTCGCGGGACTCGCTGGCTGTGGTCGTGCCGGTGATGGGCGCGCTGGTAGGATTGTCCGGGTCGGTCACGCTGTAGGCAACCGGAATTGGGCCTGTGCCGGATTTTGGCGTGACCCGGGTCCAGATGATCACCCGGTCGCTGAGCGGGTCGCCGGAAGCGACGCCATGAAGGAATTCAACTTCACCGGCATAGGCCGCTGCTTTCGGTGTCACAGTCGCGGTAGGAGTCGCGCAGGCGGCGACGCTCAGGGTTCCTGTTGCGGCGGCGCCAAGCAGGCCGCGGCGAGTAATCTTGGTCATGGCTCTCTCCCGTGTTCCGGATCTCCCCTAATCCGGTCTGTTGACAATAGCATGACGGTTTGCCGGAAGTTCGTCTATAAGCGCGGCGATGGACCACCTGACAATCACCGCATCCGCTGACGACGCTGGCCTCCGGCTCGATACGTTTCTCGCCTCGCAGGCCGAGCAATTGTCCCGTTCGCGGGTCAAGACTTTGATCCTGGAAGGCGCTGTCGCGCAGGATGGGGAGGCGGTGCTGGACCCACGGCGCAGTGTGGTCGCTGGCGCCAGATACCTGATCCAGTTACCCGAACCGGTCCCGGCGACGCCGGAAGCCGAGGACATTCCGCTCGATGTCCTGTTCGAAGACGAGCACCTCATCCTGATCAACAAGCCGTCTGGCATGGCGGTGCACCCGGCGCCCGGCAGCTGGGACGGCACGCTTGTCAATGCGTTGCTGCATCATTGCCGGGGACAGCTTTCCGGTATTGGCGGGGTCGAGCGGCCGGGCATTGTCCACCGGATCGACAAGCTGACGACGGGCGTGCTTGTGGCGGCAAAGACCGAGCCTGCGCATCTGGGCCTGTCGGAACTGTTCCAGAAACACGACATCGAACGCAAATACCTGGCCGTCACGCGCGGGGCGCCGAGGCCTCTGTCCGGCACGGTGGATGCGCCCATCGCGAGGTCCACGGGGGACCGGAAGAAGATGGCCGTGGTGCGCAATCCGGACAGCGGCGTTGGCCGGAACGCCGTCACGCACTACCGGGCGCTCGAAACTTTCGGCACACGGGACAAGGGTACTCGTCTGCCTGCAGCGGCCCTGATGGAATGCCGGCTCGAAACTGGCCGGACTCACCAGATCCGGGTTCACATGGCGCATATTGGCGTGCCCCTCATCGGCGATCCGGTCTATGGGCGACACAAGGGTATCAGCGCATATGGGCAGGGCGAGGCCCATGATGCAGGCATGAAGGCGGCCCGCGCCTTTCCGCGTCAGGCGCTGCATGCGGCGGTGCTGGGGTTTGTTCATCCCATCACGAAAGAGACGCTTCGGTTTGAAGCGCCTCTTCCGGAAGATATGTCAGGACTGATCGACGCGCTGCGGCGCCTGCCCGTCGAAAGATAGCGGGCCTAGCCGCCGTCGGAATTCAAAGAGGCTTCGGATGTCACCACTGGCTCGAAATAGAGTTTCGACGCCTGAAGGGTGACCTTGCCGATCTTGTCGGTGTCGGCCTGGATCTTGACCGGAACGGTCGCGCCATTCGGCAGCGGCGCGAGCCACATGCGCAGCGGACCGTCGATGCCAGAAAGATTGTCATTGTCAGACTTGTCTTTCTTGTAGCCTGCGACCTTTTCCATGGTGATGTGGCATTCAATCGCCTCACCCGACCAGGCCTTCACATCAACCTGTTTCGTGCCGGCATTCTTGAGGTGCAGATATGTCAGCTGGCGACCATCAAACAGGCGGATCGGACCGCCGCAAGGGTCAGCGCCCGGCGCGCGGGGCTCTAGCGCAAACGTGATGAGGGCGGTGATCGGGTCATTCGTCTTGAGGACCTGCTCGACCGTGGCCGGGGGCTCGCCCAGATTCCCGAAGACCGGATTGGCCGTCATGGAGAAATCGTCATCCGTGATCGTCAAATTGACCCGGCGGTTCTTTTTACCGTCCCGGTTCTGCGACACGTAATTATAGGTCTTCAGCTCGTCGCCGCGCGTATAGCCGGAGGCCTGCAGATGCATGTCATAGTTCACGAACCAGTCGGCGATGCCAGTCACCTTGACGCGTGATTTGATATTGTAGGTATCGGGGCGCATCTCGACATCGAAATGGGCCCGGCCGGTTGCCGGGATGAACAGGACATAGGCTTTCGCCTCCAGTTCATAGACCATGCGTGTGGTCTCACCGGCCTTAACATTGGCAAGGACAGCAGGGGCGGCACTGCTTGGGGCCGTATCGGCGGCTGAAACACCGGCGAGGGCGAGTCCTGCAGCAGAGGCAAGAAGGAAGGCGCGTTTCATCTGAACCAGAATCCTTTCCGGAGCACTAGGTTACAACATCCCCTATACCCCGTCTTCTCCAACACCACCTGAACAGCCATGCCCTTATCATGCCTCATTCGGATGGGGTTTGCATTCAACAAGTATGACAGCGGATGACACCTGCAACCGGAAAACTGCCGAAATGCCTGATCCTCAGAGTTGACACGGGGGCCATCTGCCCTGTAACGACGCGCCTTCGAGATCCCTATAGACCTATTCGGAGCGAGGCCATGTCCCGCGAATGTGAACTTACCGGCACCAAGCCGATGACTGGCCACAATGTGAGCCACTCGCAAATGAAAACCAAGCGGATTTTCCGCCCTAACCTCGTACAGGTTACGCTGCATTCCGATGCACTGGGCCAGAATTTCCGCATGCGCATCGCGGCGAAAGCCCTGCGCACTGTCGACAAGCTCGGCGGCCTGGATGCGTTCCTGGCAAAGGCAAAGGAAGATGCCCTGTCTTCCAAGGCCCTGAAGATCAAGCGCGACATCGAAAAGAAAGCTGTCGCCTAAGGTCTGGCCCTTTTGGGCAGATGAGATTTGAAAGCGCGCGCAGCACAGGCTGCGCGCGCTTTTTTACGTCCATAATCTGGCAGCGGGCGCCCGTGCGTGCCACACATGGTCCCGTCTTGGAGGGAATGTGATCATGCGGGTATTCGGTTTTGCACTGGCGTTGGGGGTTTTGACAGCGTGTCAGCCGGGCGGGGCTCCGCAATCTGAAACGGATGAGACGCCTGTGCTGACCGTCTTTACCGGGGGCACGATTTATACCGGGGTTGCTGACCAGCCCACCGCCGACGCGGTGGTCGTCGGGCCTGATGGCCGGATCGTTGCGGTCGTGCCGCCGGCCTCGGCGGACTGGAGCGAAGACGAGGTCACGATTGTGGATCTCGGCGGAGCAGTCATGTTTCCGGGATTCACCGATGCCCACGCGCACCTGATGGGGATTGGCCAGCGGGAACTGACGCTCAATCTGGAAGGCACTGCCTCCGTAGATGAACTTGTCACCCGCACCGAGGCAGAGATCCAGGGCAAGGCCCCCGGCGAAATCCTGTTCGGGCGCGGCTGGATCGAGACGGGCTGGCCGGAAGGGCGGATGCCCTCCGCCGCAGATCTCGATGCGGTCAGCCCCGACAATCTGGTAATCTATACGCGCGCGGATGGGCATGCCCTCGTGGCCAATACGGCCGCGCTGAAGGCGGCCGGCATTTACGATCTGACCGAAGACCCTTCGGGCGGCCGGGTGGAACGGGATGACAGCGGCAAAGCCACGGGCATTGTGATCGACAATGCGATGGGCCCTGTGTTCCAGCTGCTTGCGGCCCCGACCGAAGAAGATGTCGAGACAGCCCTGGAGGTCGGCGCGAAAACCTATGCCAGCCGGGGCTGGACCGGGGTTCACAATATGAGCGTCAGCGCAGCCCAGGCCCCCATCATGGAGCGCCTCGACGGGGAAGGGCGCCTGCCACTGCGCATTTACAATGCCTTTGACATGGACGCCTTCGCTGTGGCGGAGTCCCGCCAATTCGAGACCGATACGGTCACCAATCGCGCCGTGAAGCTCTACATGGACGGCGCGCTCGGCAGTCGCGGCGCGCTGTTGATCGCACCCTATTCAGACCAGCCGGACACCAATGGTCTCCCCTTGCTCGATACGGAGTCGCTGCACGATCTGATGATGAAAGCCGAGGGCGCTGGCGTCCAGTTGGCCATCCATGCCATCGGGGACCTCGCCAACCGGCATATTCTCGAAACCTTCGAGGCGCTGGGCTATGGCGATGAGCTGCGCTGGCGGATTGAACACGCGCAGATCTTCGCGCCGGAGGATGTCGCGCGCGTCGGAGAGCTGGGCCTGATTGCCTCCATGCAGCCATCTCATGCGATTGGCGACCTGAAATTCGCGCCGTCCCGCCTTGGCATGGACAGGCTGGCAGGGGCATATGCCTGGCAGGACATGCTGGCTGGCGGCGCGGTCGTCGCGGGGGGATCGGATGCACCGGTTGAAGTCGGCTCACCCCTGATCGAATTCTATGCGGCGGTGGCCCGGCAGGACCTCGACGGCAATGCAGGGGAGGGGTGGCATCCCGAACAGGCCCTGTCGCGGGACGAGGCCTTGGCCCTGTTCACATCCGCGGCAGCTTTTGCGGCTTTCCAGGAGGATGACCTCGGCACGATTGAAGTCGGCAAGATCGCGGATTTCTCCGTCTTCGACCGGGATTTGATGAGTGTGCCCGCCGCCGAGATCCTTGAGGCGCAGGCCCGGATGACAATCATTGGGGGTGAAATCGTGTGGCAAGCAGCTGAATGAGTTGCCGCGCGGCGCACCAAACCCACATTTGACCCTATGTCACGCTTGGCGGCGGCGTCAGGTGTGATAGGTCCATCAATGCAATAGATGACGAGACGCATGCCATGACTGTGATGAGTGATACCGATGTGCTGGAAGGCATGGAGCCGACCGAAGAAATCAATGTCCGCGAGGTATTCGGCCTCGATACGGACATGGTCGTGCATGGGTTCAAGACACGCACGGAATACGTGCCTGCGATCGACGAGGCCTATCGCTTCGATCCGCAGACCACGATGGCGATCCTGGCTGGATTTCAGCACAATCGCCGCGTCATGGTGCAGGGCTATCACGGCACAGGGAAATCGACCCATATCGAGCAGGTGGCCGCACGCCTGAACTGGCCGATGATCCGGGTCAATCTCGACAGCCATGTCAGCCGGATCGACATGGTCGGCAAGGATGCCATCGTCCTGAAGGATGGCGCCCAGATCACCGAATTCCGCGAAGGCATCCTGCCTTGGGCGCTGCAGCGCCCGGTTGCGATCACCTTTGACGAATATGATGCCGGCCGGCCGGACGTGATGTTCGTGATCCAGCGCGTACTGGAAGCCAGCGGCAAGCTGACCCTGCTCGACCAGAACCGCGTCATCGAGCCGAACCCGTATTTCCGCCTGTTCGCCACGACCAACACGGTTGGCTTGGGTGACACGACGGGCCTCTATCACGGCACGCAACAGCTGAACCAGGGTCAGATGGACCGCTGGAGCATCGTGACCACGCTGAACTATCTGGAACACGACGCCGAAGTGGAGATCGTGAAGTCCAAGGCCACGGGCGTGGATGATGACACGCTGGCCAAGATGGTCACGCTGGCCGATCTGACCCGGAACGCCTTCATGAGCGGTGACCTGTCCACCGTCATGAGCCCGCGGACCGTGATCACATGGGCCGAAAACTTCGCCATCTTCGGCGATCTCGGCCATGCCTTCCGGATGACCTTCCTGAACAAGTGCGACGAGCTGGAGCGGCCCCTGGTGGCTGAAATGTACCAGCGTTGCTTTGCCGAAGAACTGCCCGAAAGCGCCCTGATGGTGAGGGTCGCCTGAGCCGGAGCCCCGCGCTAAGTCACAGTCATGTCCAAAGACACCTCTCCTCAGGAATTGTTCAAGCAGGCGCTGGCCACGACCACCAAGGCGATGAGCGCGGACCGGGACGTGGAGGTCGGCTTTGGCAATGATGTGGGCGGAGATGGCGAGACCATCACGCTGCGCCCGCCACCGCAACAGCTGGAACCCCATATCGCGGCGCGTATTCGCGGCGAAGCGGACGCCATCGCCCTGCGCCGGGCGCACCACAATGCCGAGGCACATTTCGCACATCGCCCCGGCGGGGATCTGCCCCGCAAGGTCTATGACGCGGCCGAACAGGCGCGCATCGAAAGCCTTGGCGCCAATGCCATGCGCGGCACGGCCAACAATCTCGACGCCGTGCTCGACCATCGCTGCCAGTCCGGTGAGTTCGCGATGGGCGCGGAAGATGCGGACGCGGTGCTCGCGCCGGCGCTTGAATTCCTGCTCCGCGAGAAACTGACCGGTCGGCCGTTGCCGGACAGTGCGAAACGCGTGGCCGATGTCTGGCGCGAGCGCGTGGAAGCCGAGACGGGCGGGGCCATCGACCGGCTGATCGAACAATTGCATGACCAGCCGGGCTTTGCGCGCACGGTGCGCGACATGATCCGCGACCTGACCGCCTCTGATGCGCCGGGCGAAGACGCCGAGACGCAGGAACAGGAAGACTCCGAACAGTCCGAAGAGAATGAACAGCCCTCCGAAGGCGATCAGGACATGGAATCCGAGGAGCAGATGGGCTCCTCCGCCGAGCAGATGGATGCGGGCGATACGGAGGAAATGGAAGGCGAGGAATCCAATGTCAGCGTGGACATGGATGTTGATGCCGAAGCGGATGACACACCGGATGATGATGAGGACGGCACCAAGCCGCTGCGCCCGAACTTCAAGGATGGCGATGATCGTGACCGCTTCAACTACAATGTCTTCACGCGCGAACATGATGAAGTCGCCAATGCGCCAGACCTTTGCGACGCGGAAGAGCTGACGCGGCTGCGCGCCTATCTGGACCACCAGCTGCAGGGTCTGCAGGGCGCGGTCTCGAAGCTCGCTAACAAGCTGCAGCGCCGCCTGATGGCGCAGCAGAACCGGTCTTGGAGCTTCGATCTTGAAGAGGGCGTGCTCGACACGGCCCGCTTGACGCGAGTGATTACCGACCCGACGGCGCCGCTCTCCTTCAAGCAGGAAGATGATTCCGAATTTCGCGATACTATCGTGACCCTGCTGCTCGACAATTCCGGCTCCATGCGTGGACGGCCGATCATGGTCGCGGCGCTGTGTGCGGATATTCTGGCTCGCACGCTGGAGCGCTGCGGCGTGAAGACTGAAATCCTCGGCTTCACGACCAAGGCATGGAAGGGCGGCATCTCGCGCGAAGACTGGGTCAAGGCGGGCAAGCCGGCCGGGCCGGGCCGCCTCAACGATATTCGCCACATCGTCTACAAGCAGGCCGATGCGCCTTGGCGCCGGGCGCGCAAGAATCTCGGCCTGATGATGCGCGAGGGCCTGCTGAAAGAGAATATCGACGGCGAGGCCTTGCTCTGGGCGCATGACCGGATGCTGGGGCGGCCGGAACAGCGCAAGATCCTGATGGTGATCTCGGACGGCGCGCCGGTGGATGATTCCACGCTGAACGTGAATGTCGGGAACTATCTCGAACGCCATTTGCGGCAGGTGATCGAAGAGATCGAAACCAGGAGCCCGGTGGAACTGATTGCCATCGGCATCGGCCATGATGTGACGCGCTACTACAAGCGCGCGGTCACCATTGTGGACGCCGAACAGCTCGGTGGTGCGATGACGGAGCAATTGGCCAGCCTGTTCGACGAGAACGCACCGGAGCCAAAGGCGATGGCCATTCCACCCTTGACCAACCGCACCGTGCGCGGCGGCAGCGCCGTCTCAGGCGCCACCAGCGGCGCGCCAAGCTATGGCAAGAAAGTCGATCTCGGCCGCGCGGTGAAGTCCACCACCCTTCAGGAAGTCAAGGGCGCGAAGAAGTAAGGATCAGGCCGGAAACCCGCCCGCCTTGCTGAGTGACGACGCAATCGGGTGCCCCAGCACTTTCTCAAGCCACTGCGACGTCTCGATCAGCTTGCCGAGGTCCAGCCCGGTTTCGAAGCCGCCCCGCTCCAGCATGTAGACGACATCTTCCGTGGCCACATTGCCGGTCGCCGCCGGAGCAAACGGGCAGCCGCCAATCCCGCCACAGCTCGCATCGATCACATCAACGCCGCACTCTACGGCGGTGGCGACATTGGCCAGCGCCGCGCCGCGCGTGTCATGGAAATGCATGCGCAGGAACACGTCAGGCGCTTCCATGCGAACCCGGTCGATCCGCTTGCGGACATCCCACGGATCCGCGACGCCTATCGTGTCGCCCAGCGCCAGTTCGCCCACGCCTGCCCGCTGGGCCTGCGCGGCGAGATTGCCGACCACTTTGATATCGACTTCGCCATCATAGGGATCGCCAAAGGCAACGGAGATGGTGGCGGAGAAGGGAATGCCGGCCTCCAGCACCAGCGGCGCGCACTGGGCCAGCATGTCGGCGCTTTCCTGCGGGCTCATGCCCTGATTGCGCTTGCCGAAGCCTTCGCCGGCCACCAGCACGAAATTGATCTCGTCGGCCTTGGCGTCGATGGCGCGGCGCACACCCTTTTCGTTGAGCGCGAGCGCGATATGGCGCGTCGGCTTTGATCGGTCGACGCCTGCAAAGACCGCAGCAGAATCCGCCATTTTGGGCACGGCCTTTGGGCTGACGAAGCTGCCGGATTCCATCCGCCGGACGCCGGCCTCTTCCAGCCGGGCAATGAATTCCAGCTTCTGTTCGGTCGTCAGGTCGGCCGGATCATTCTGCAGCCCGTCGCGCGGGCCAACTTCTACAATGTCGATGCGTCTTGTCATGATGCCTATGTAATGTGCATTGAGGACAAATGACAGACTCCAAACGCCCCCTGGATGGCCTGCGCGTCATCGAACTCGGTCAGCTGATCGCTGGCCCCTTCTGCGGACAATTGCTCGGTGACTTCGGCGCCGAAGTCATCAAGGTCGAGGCGCCCGGCCTGCCGGACCCGGCCCGAGGCTGGGGCGCGGTGAAGAAGGATGACATAGGCCTGTTCTGGCCGATCATTGGCCGCAACAAGAAATCCCTGACGCTGAACCTTCGTGTGGAAGCGGGGCAGGCGATCCTGCGGGAACTGGTGAAAACTGCTGACGTGCTGGTCGAGAATTTCCGGCCGGGCACGCTGGAGCGCTGGGGGATTGGGCCGGATGTATTGCACGAGATCAATCCCCGCCTCGTGATCACGCGCGTCTCCGGCTATGGTCAGACGGGACCGGAAAGCCACAAGGCGGGCTATGCCAGCGTCGGCGAGGCGAAGGGCGGCCTGCGCTACCTGATTGGCGAGCCGGACAGATTGCCCGCGCGGGCCGGCGTCTCCCTTGGTGACACAATGACTGGCACCTTCGCCGCGCTCGGCACGATGATGGCCCTGTTTGCCCGAGAGAAATCGGGGAAGGGGCAAGTGGTCGATGCGGCCATCTACGAAACCGTCATGGCCTTCATGGAAAGCCTGATCCCCGAATACGCCCTGATGGGGCATACGCGCGAGCGCAGCGGACCGATCCTGCCGCGCATTGCGCCGTCAGGCGTCTATCCCTGTTCCGATGGCATGGTCATCATCGGCGCCAATCAGGACTCCCTGTTCCGCCGCCTCTCGGCCATGTGCGGAACGAAATGGTCTGATGATGCACGCTATGCAACGCATGATGCACGCGGTGAGAACCAGTTGGAACTGGATGAAATGATTTCGAACTGGACGAAACAGCGCACAGTGGCGGACGTTCTGGCAACTTGCGAAGAGAATGGCATTCCCTGCGGGCCCGTGAACCGGGCCAAGGAGATGCTGGAAGATGCGCATATCGCGGCCCGCAATGCCATCATTCGCGTGGCCCATCCGGTTCTGGGCGACGTGCCGATGCAGGGCGTCTTCCCCAAACTGTCCGATACGCCTGGCGGGGTGGAAGAAACGTCTCCGAGCCTGAGTGAGCATACAGAAGGCATCCTTGCAGGCCTTGGATATAGCGTGGACCAGCAGGCGGCGCTGCGCGCGCAGGGCGTCATCTAGCGCGAATCTTGACTGGCTCACCGGCGGCATTTCGATTAAGCCGCCCTCATGACTGATTATCCCGATCCCCTTTCCGGCAGCGCGCAGGACGAGACGCTCGATCTGCGCCCGAAATTCAATGCGGATGGCCTGATTGCCGCCATCGCGCAGGATGCCGGAACCGGCGATGTGCTGATGCTCGCCTGGATGAATGCCGACGCGCTGGCCGCAACGATCGAGACAGGCCGGGCAACCTATTGGTCGCGCTCGCGTCAGGCGCTCTGGGTGAAGGGTGAAACCTCCGGCCATGTCCAGCAGGTCGTGGAACTCCGGGTTGATTGCGATCAGGACGCGGTCCTGCTGAGGGTCAACCAGACCGGAGGCGCCTGCCATACCGGCCGGGCCAGTTGTTTCTACCGGATTGTGGAGGATGGCGGGCGCAGCCTGTCTGTTGCCAAAGACTGATACTTGAGATTGTATTTCCCTCAAGACAGAAGGGGGCCTCTGGCATGCGTCTTATCACCATGATTGCAACAGTTTCCGCATTGGCGCTCGCCACGGCATGCGGCTCGGACAGCGATGCACCCGCCGAAATGCCGGCCGAGCAACCCGCCGAGACGCAACAGGAAGCGGCGCTGGAAGTCGATGTGCTCGATTGCGGCAGGCTCGAAGTATCCGATCTGGACGTGTTCTCGACGGCTGGAGATTATGCAGGCGAGAGCGATACCTTCACCGATTCCTGCTTCCTGGTGAAACATCCCGACGGAACATTGCTCTGGGACCTTGGCCTGCCAGGCGTCCTGACGATTGCAGGACCGCAAACGCAACAGATCTTCACCGTGTCGCTGGCCCAAACGCTTACCCAGCAATTGGCGGAAAGAGGCATGTCGCCGGACGATGTGGACTATGTGTCCGTCTCGCACAGCCATTTCGATCATATCGGCCAGGCCGATCAGGTGTCGGGTTCAACCTGGCTGGTGAGCCAGGCAGAGCTGGATGCGATGTTTGGTGATGGCGTCGACGTTGCGCCGGAACAGCAGGCGCTGTTCTCCCTGTTCGAACCGATGGAACAGCAGGTTTTCGATGGAGAGCTTGATGTCTTCGGGGATGGCAGCGTGGTGATCTTCGAGACGCCGGGCCACACGCCGGGACATACGTCCCTTCAGCTGATGATGCCGGAATCCGGCCCGGTCCTCCTGACCGGAGACCTCTATCACCGGGCCGAAAGCCGTGAATTGAAGCGGGTGCCGCGATTCAATTCAGATGAAGACATGACCCTCGCATCAATGGATGAATTCGAGGCGCGAGCCGAAAAGCTGGGCGCCAAGGTCATCATCCAGCATGAGCCTGCTGACATCGAACCGCTGGAAGGCAAAATCCGGTGAGACGCGGCGCGAAGACGTTTCTGGGCCTTTCGGCCCTCGCCATGCTCGCGTCGTGTTCCACGTCCAGCCCATCCCATTCGGTCCTCAACCAGCCCAATTCTGGCTGGTCCCTGGTATTTCAGGACGAGTTCAACGGACACGGACGGCCGGACCCTGAGAAATGGATTTCGCAGGAGTACAATCGCAAGCAGAATGCGGACGGCCCTGATGGATGGTGGCTGCGGGACAATGTCAACCTGACAGGGTGGGGGCAGCTGGAAATCAGTGCCACCCGGATTCCGAACCGTAATCCGGATGAAGATGACGACCCCTATGATTATGCGTCCGGCATGGTGTCGACCGAGGGGAAGTTTGAAACCACATTCGGTCGGTTCGAGGCCCGCATGAAACTGCCACAGGATCCGGGCTGGTGGATGGCGTTCTGGTTGTTCGCTGACGAAGTCCACCATGTGGATGGTTCCGGAGAGGACGGGACCGAAATCGATATCATCGAAGCCTTCGGCTGGACCGACAAGATTGGCTATGCGCTTCACTGGGACGGATATGACGAGTATCACAAGACCCAGAACAAGCGGGACTTTCGTCCGGGTATCCGCAGCGGCTGGCATGTTTTCGCGCTCGAATGGACGGAAACCGAATACACTTGGTTCGTTGACGGGGAACAGGTCTGGCAGAGTTCCGCTGGCGGAGTCTCGAAGGTTCCCTTGTGGGTGAAGCTGTCCGGCGAGATCAGCACGCATTCCAGCGTGGCCCACAAATGGTGGTCCAACATGCCGGAAGACAAGCGCTTGCCCGACAGGTTCCTGGTTGACTGGGTGCGTGTCTACGAAAAGGAAAAACCGTAGGGCGGCAGGCGCCCTACGACAGTTTCCCTAGTTCCCGCCTTCGATCAGGCGACGCGCGATCACCATGGCCTGAACCTCGCCTGCGCCTTCGAAGATGTTCAGGATACGGGCATCCTGAAGAATGCGACTGACTGGGTACTCGAGTGCAAATCCGTTCCCGCCATGTATCTGGACGGCATTGTCGGCTGCGGCCCAGGCAATGCGCGCGGCCAGCAGTTTTGCCATGCCCGCCTCAAGGTCACAGCGCTTGCCGCCATCTTTCTGGCGCGCGGAGAAATAGGTCAGCTGACGAACGCCGACCAGTTCGGCCGCCATCATGACCAGCTTGTTGGAGACACGCGGGAATTCAAAGATCGGCTTGCCGAACTGGTTGCGGTCAAGCGCGTATTGGAGACCGGTCTCAAATGCGTTCTGGGCTACACCGATGGCGCGGGCAGCCGTCTGGATGCGCGCGCTCTCGAAGGTCGCCATCAGATGTTTGAAGCCTTGGCCTTCGACGCCGCCGAGCAGGTTTTCGGACTTTACCTTGAAATCGTCAAAGCCGATCTCGTACTCCTTCATGCCGCGATAGCCGAGCACTTCAATCTCGCCGCCTGTCATGCCGTTTGCAGGGAAGGGGGTCTCGTCCGACCCGCGTGGCTTTTCCGCCAGTAGCATCGAGAGACCGGAGAAATTGTTCGTCGCCGGATCGGTCCGGGCGAGCAGCGTCATCAGGTCGGCGCGCACCGGATGGGTGATCCAGGTCTTGTTGCCCGTGACGCTGTACTGGGCGCCGTCTTCGGATTTCACGGCGCGCGTGCGCAGCGATCCGAGGTCCGAGCCCGTATTGGGTTCTGTGAAGACAGCCGTCGGCAGAATTTCGCCACTGGCAATCTGAGGCAACCATTTTGTCTTCTGGTCATCCGTTCCGCCGATCAGGATCAGCTCGGCGGCAATCTCGGAGCGCGTGCCGAGGGAGCCTGTGCCGATATAGCCGCGAGACAATTCCTCGGACACGACACACATGGCGATCTTGCCCATGCCGAAGCCGCCGAATTCTTCCGGGATGGTCAGGCCGAACACGCCGAGTTCGGCCATCTCGTTCACGACCTCCATCGGAATGTATTCATTCTTCAGATGCCACTCATGGGCATAGGGTTTGATCTTGTCAGCGGCGTATTTGGAGAATTGGTCGCGCACCATGGACATGGTTTCATCGAGCCCGGTTTCCTCGACCGTGTTCCGGCTGAGCGCATCGGGCAGGCATTCCGCTGCTGCGGCCATTACCGTGGGGGTCTTGCCATCCAGGATCAGCTTCTTGACGGCCGGTACTGCGAACAGGGTGTCAGCTTCGGTGAGCACGCCAAGTTCGTGGGGGCGGATCACTTCGCCCTGGTTCATGGGGATACCGCCAACCAGCTGGGCGCTATAATCGCTGAACAGGATCTGGGTGAGGAGAGCTTCCGTGGTGCCGAACTTGCCGTCCTGCTCCAGCCGCGCCGCCCAGTCGGCTGTCTGGCGGAGGGTCTCGGCGTAAGTCACAACCCAGGACAGGCCGTGAGCCATATGCTGTTGGCGTTCCAGTTCGGCGCGGTCGGGGCGGCCATCATCTTTCGTCAGCGCTTCCCGGCATTTGCCACGGGCCGCGTCTGCATAGGCCTCAATGGCCGTGCATGCGTCGCCGATCACCGAAACAAGGTTTGGGATTACTGCAGATTTCAGTTCCTGGCCCTCAACAGCACCATCCATTCGAATTTCCTCCACTGGACTTTATTTTTGGAGAGTATAGGGCGCAGGGTACAGCAAGTCATGATTATTTTGTGCGCTGCAACAAAACGTCTCGGTTCGCTGTCACTGGAAATTGTGAAAGGGGCGCCGGGTGTCCCGGCGTTAACTGAAACTTCGGTTCCGGCTCCTTAAATGGCCGTTTTCGACGCCAATTCCTAACGGAGCTGCTTCAAATATGAACCCTTATGAACGTTTTCGCACCGTCTCCGGCCTGCTGGCCTCCAGCGCCGTGCTTGCCGGTGTGGTGGCTTTCGGGCCTGTCGTGCGCGAAACCATCCTGCAGGTGGCAGGGCCCAGCCCGGTCGCGCAGTGGAGCGGCCTGATCGGTGCAGGCATCGTCCTCCTTGTGGTGTGGGCAGTCCTCGCAGGCGTGATTGTGCCGGGTCTTCTGAAAATGGGTGTGCTCCGCCGCTGGGTTCTTGGCCACGCCTTCGTGGAAGGCAGCTGGATTCAGGCAGAGCGCGGGGGCCCGAATGGCCCGCGCCTCGCCATCGTCTCGCTCAAGCCGGCAAGAAACGGGGTCCTGCTGACCTCGTCCACGCTGACCCGGATGGGCGAGATCGAAAGTGGCCTGCATGCCGAGTTTCACCAGCTGAGCTGGCCGAAGCTGGACTTCAAGTTCCGGGAAACCCTGCCCGCCGATTCCGGCCGGCAAGCCGAAGGGTTCGGGGAAATCCAGTTTGACCTGACCGGGGGCGCGCCGCGCCGCTATGCGGGGTGTTTGCAGATGGCCAGCATCGACAAACGCATCAAGACCGAAGCGATCAAGCTGACCAATGGCAAGGAGCGCCGTCAGTTGCGCTCCCTTGAGGGCCGCCGGGACGTGTTGTCGAAATACTGGTCTGCCTTCTTCGAAGGCCCGATCGTGACAGTCGCACGCGATAGCGATGATGCCAGCCAGAAGGGCGGAAAGCGGTCAGGCAAGGTCGAAATCCTGCGACAGCGCAATGCCAAGGATTGGCGCAAATCCGACACGACGCCGACCGCCGATCGCATCCGCGACGAATTTTCCGCGTCTGCCGACTAGTCCTGACGTCGGATCGTCCGGCTCTGGCGCCGCATGATGGCCCGGCCGATGGGTTCCGGCATGATGCGGGTCAGCGTGGCAAGGCTCTTGTTGACGAGCCCCGGCACCACGACCGGTTGGCCGCGATTGACCGCATCAATGCCGGCTTTCACGACAGGCGCAGCGTCCATCCACATACGCTTGCTCATCTTGTTCATCTGCTCGCGCGTGCCGTTCACGTCATGGAATTCACTATAGGTGAAGCCCGGACAGAGTGCGGTGCAGTGAATATCCGCCCCCTCAAAGGCGTCGCATTCGGCATTCAGGCTTTCGGAGAATTTGATCAGGCCCGATTTCACGCTGGCATAAAGCGTGTGCCCATTGCTGCCGGCGGCGTAGCCCGCAAGGGACGCGACATTGATGATCCGGCCATAGCCGCGGTCTGCCATGCCGGGCAGAACCTTGTGCGCCAGTTCGATCGGGGCGGTGTAGAGAACGCGAATGAATTCGGCCTGAGACTTCCAGCTCGTATTGAAGAAGGTGCCCGGCAGGCCATAGCCCGCATTGTTGACCAGCGCGTCGACATGGCGGCCCTGTTCGGACAAGGAGGAGATGATCTTGTCAGCCGAATTGGCCCGCGCGAGATCCTGCGCGATGCTGATCGTATGAACGCCGTATTTTTCTTCAAGTTCGGAGGCCAGCGCGGTCAGCCGGTCTTCCCGGCGGGCCGTCAGGGCAATATCCCAGCCGAGGGCTGCGTATTGCCGGGCGAATTCCGCGCCAATGCCTGCTGAAGCGCCTGTGATGAGGCAAAGTCGCCGGTCCATGGCTACCCTCCGTTCGAATTGTTGATGCCGAAGAGACTAGCGGGGCAGGCCCGCCTTGCAAGGAAGGCTAGGCACGCCGGACGAGGAAGCCCGCGCGTGGGAAATGCACATGCACTGTTTCCGCCTCAGGTGAGGTGCGCTGGAGGATGACACGCTGGGAGTCGGCGTGGACGAGTTCTCCTTCCACCCAGACCTGGCCATAATCATCGGGCGCAACAGCGACGTTTTCGCCCGGTGCAAATTGTTGCGGTTCGTTGCGCGTGGTGGCCGCCACGAGACGCGGCGCCGCATTCAGGCCGATCTCGAGAGCTTCCGCGGAGCTGATCGTTTCCGGCGTTTGCCCTTCAAACTCCTTCAGCCGCTCGAACCAGGCCTTGGTCAGGTCCGCTGTCTCGAAACATTTTTCGACGAAGTCGGGCAGATTCTCATACATGAACCAGACATTCATGTAGGCGTGAATGTCCACAAGGCCCGGTTTCATGCCGACGAGATAGATGCCGGACCCGGCGCCCTTGCCGCCCTGCAGGCGCTCCTCCAGCAACATCAGCCTAGCGCGCCACTGGTCCCGCATCATGGGCGCGATGGCTTTCATGGCGTCGATGTCGAAGGGCCGGCCAGACAGCGCCTCGCGATCCTTTCGGAACGCGTCCGGCACACTGTCGCCCTTATCCCCGAAAATGACGGCGACCGAGCTCTGGAACCAGCGGCCATCGGTCCAGCCGGCCACCATCTGGGCAAGCCCCTCATGGCCGGGCAATTTGAGCGCCGGCATCGGGAAGCGGGCTTCCAGTTCGCGCAGGATGATCGCGGTATCACAGAAAATGTCGGCGCCGATCTGAAGGACGGGTGTCCGGCGATAGCCCCCCGTCAGGGGCATCAGGTCCGGCCGGGGCATGATGACCGGGATTTCGACCCGGCTATAAGCGAGATTCTTCAGGCGCAGTGCGAGCCGGATTTTCTCTGCATAGGGTGAAGTAGGGTACTCATGCAGGATAATACTGCGCGCATCAGCCATTCTATTTCTCCCAGCCTTCTTATTATTGGTCCCTACTCTTGCCGGGCTTTTGGCAGGCTGGAAAGTCTCAATTGGTCTAACCGGGCGCAAGAAACGGGTGGCGACGGGGCGCCAGGCACGGCATTAATCTCGTATGACCCTCCTCGCTTCCCCCCTTGATGAGCGCGCTGTTGCCTATGAGCGCATGGCGGATGCCTTGTCCTATCTCGGCGACACCTGGCAGGAATGGCCAGACCTGACGACAGCCGCCCGGTCGGTTGGCCTGTCGCCCAGCCATTTCCAGCGCGAATTCACCCGCTGGGCCGGCATCAGCCCGAAACAATACCAGTCTGCGCTTGCTCATGCGGCGGCAGGCGACCTGCTGCGTGAAGGGGCGAGCGTCTTGGACGCAACGCTGGAGGCCGGCCTGTCCGGGCCGGGCCGCCTGCATGATCTGTTCATTGCGCATGAAGGCCTGTCTCCGGGCGAGGCCAAGACAGGTGGGAAGGGGGCTGATCTCACCCTCGGCCGTGCGCCCACCCCGTTCGGGGAAGGGGCTTGGCTTATGTCGCCGCGCGGGCTCGTGGCGCTGGGATTCATTGACGAGCATGCGCCGGAACGGACCGGCTTCGAACATCAGGGCCGGAATGAACAAGACGCCTTTGCCGATCTCGTGGCCCGCTATCCTGGGGCAAGCGTCCGGCGCGACGACCGCGAAGCCGAAGCTTTGGCACGAAAGGTGTTTGAATCCGGCGAGCCCTTGCCCGTCGCGCTGTATGGCACACCCTTCCGGCGCCAGATCTGGCGCGCCTTGCTGGAGATTCCCACCGGGTCTGTCTGGACTTATGGCGCGCTCGCAAAAGCCAGTGGCAACCCCAAGGCCGCCCGCGCGGTCGGCGCTGCAGTGGGCGCAAATCCGATCAGCTGGTTCATTCCCTGCCACCGTGCCCTTGCAGCAGACGGCCGGCTTCATAATTATCATTGGGGTGTGGCACGCAAGCGTGCCATGCTGACCCTTGAACGCGCCTGCGCAGCCTGAACCGGGCGGCGGGTAGTCGGCCAACGCCGCCCAAGCCGGATTCCGCACCGCCCATGATGTTTTTCCTGATCATTCTCGCTGGCCTCGTCGCCTGGGGAGGCCATCTTGCCTGGCGCTGGAAGCAGACCCGCGACTTCGCGCCGGAAGTGCTGGCTGTGCGCAAGGCGGCGGGTGAAGTACCGGAAGACGTCACCGACGTGGAATTCACCGATCTTTATTTGCGCAGCGAAGGCCCGCGTGCAGCGACGTATTTCTTTGTCTGCGCCGCAATCGTGTTCGTCCTGCTCGCGCCCTTCGTGGCCGGCTTCAATCAGGTCTGGCGGATATTCTGGCGGTTGAGCGGCCAGTCGCCGGTTTTCGAGACAGGTACATTGATCCACACATTCTCGGTATTCATCGCGTTCATGCTGGTCACAATCGCTTTGCTGGCGATTGCCATGCGCCGGTATTACGCGTTGATGCCGCCCACTTTCAAACACGTCATTCGGGACCTTAATGGAGGCCAGACATGAGCATTCAATATCTGCACACCATGGTGCGCGTCAGTGACATTGACGCGTCGCTGAAATTCTTCTGTGAGGGGCTGGGCCTGAAAGAGGTCAGCCGGATGGACAGTGAGGCCGGACGGTTCACGCTGGTTTTCCTGGCCACGCCGGAAGATGTCGAGCGTATGGGCGGCATGCCGGATGGCGTGAGCCCGACGCAGACCGACATTCCGATGGTGGAGCTGACCTACAATTGGGACCCCGAAGAATATGCAGGTGGCCGGAACTTTGGCCATCTCGCCTATATGGTCGATGATATCTATGGCGCGGTTGAGCGGCTGCAGGAGATGGGCGTCACCATCAACCGGCCCCCGCGCGATGGCCGGATGGCCTTCATCCGGTCGCCGGACGGCATTTCTGTCGAACTGCTTCAGAAGGGCGAGTCGCTTGCCCCCAAGGAGCCTTGGGCGAGCGCAGAGAATATCGGCGCTTGGTAGCCACGGCCCGACGGTCTGGTCCATAAACCTGCCCATAAACTGTCCATACACTGTCCATAAAGTGCCCGGACAGAGGGAGCTGGGGTCCGAAGACAGCCCACATGAAAAAAGCCCCGCCAGGTCTGCACCAGGCGGGGCTTTTTCTTTTGGATGGGGACAGGCCTATTCCTTTTCAGGATGGCGTTCCTCTTCGCGATAGTCATGCACGGGATGGCCCTTGTCCGGATCGCCATTGGCCTTGTGCATGGCGACGATCACACCCGACAGGGCAAGCAGGGCGATAAGGTTCGGGAAAGCCATGGAGGCGTTCGCGATATCGCCGAGCAACCAGAGCGCATCGGTATTGGTGACCATCGTGCCGGCAAACACCACCAGGACCCAGAGATAACGGAAGGGGTGTGTGGCCCATTCGCCGATCAGATAGGTCACCGCCTGCTCGCCATAATACGACCAGCCAATGATCGTGGTGAAGGCAAAGAAGAACAGGGCGATCGTGACGACCCATTCGCCATAGGGCAGGGCTGCGCCATAGGCGCGGGCTGTGATGCCCGAGGATTCTGCGTCGGTCTCATAGACATAGCGCACGTCATTCAGCACCGCAGGATCGGCAGCGGCCGCGAAGGCTTTCTGGAAATAGGCCTCCTCTTCCTCTGGCGTCGTGCCAACAGGCAGGTCGTTGGTCAGGTCCAGTCCGCCGGCGCGGCATGCGGTCAGGAATGATTGGGCTTGCGCGCCCGTCTCGGCCATCGTGGCTTCGCGGCCGTCCGTATAGGCAGACGGGAACAGGCCGTCCGTGCTGAGGCCTTCCGGAAGCGCGGCATGGCCTTCGGCGACGCACTGGTTTGCGGCAATCAGGGCCGGGTTGCGCTTGAAGTCACCTGACACGGTCAGGATGACGAGGGCGGTCATGGTGCAGATGACGATCGTATCGATGAAGACGCCGATCATGGCGATCTCACCCTGCTGGACCGGGTTCTTCGTCTGCGCCGCCGCATGAGCGATCGGAGCCGAGCCCTGGCCTGCTTCATTGGAGAAGAGGCCGCGGGCGATGCCGAACCGGACGGCCTGCATCATGCCATAGCCGGCTGCCCCGCCGACGACTTCCTGAAGCCCGAAGGCGGATTTGAAGATCACCGCGAAGGCATGCGGAATTTCCGATGCATTCATGATGAGAACGACCAGAGCGCAAAGCACATAGGCCGCCGCCATCAGCGGGACGACCTTGCCGGCGACCGAGCCGATCGACTTGATCCCCCCGATGATCACCGCGAAGACCAGCACCGAGATCAAGATACCGACGCCCCAGGCGGGAAGTGACAGGCCGAAGCTGCCGCGCGCGGTTTCAACGGCTGTTTGGGCAATGGAATTGGCCTGGATCATGGATCCGGTGGCCATGGCCGAGAACAGGGTGCCGATACAGAAGATGACGGCAAGCCAGGCCCACTTACTGCCCAGGCCGTTCTTGATGTAATACATCGGTCCGCCATTGATGCGGCCATATTCATCGGTTTCACGATACTTGATGGCGAGGGAGCTTTCCGAGAAGGCGAGGGCCATGCCGAACAGGGCCGTGACCCACATCCAGAAGATCGCGCCCGGTCCGCCCATCGCAATGGCCGTGGCGACGCCGGCAAGGTTGCCGGTCCCGACCTGGCCAGACAAGGCGGTCGACAAAGCTTGCCAGGGCGTGATGGCGCCGTCTTCGCCTTGCGCCTTGCGTCCCTGCCACACTTCTACGAGGGCGGGGACAAACCGGCGGACAGGCCGGCCAGCAAGGCGGACCATCAGCAACAGGCCGGTGCCAAGCAAGAGGATCGCCAGCGGTCCGATCTCGCCCGGGATAATCACGGTGTCACCCCAGGTGCCACCCCAGATAAATCCGGCGATGTTCTGAATTAATGATACAAGAGTTTCCATGGGCCTCCCCGGCTCCTTTGATTGCTTGCGGGCCACACTAGCCGCCTTTGGCGCGCTGTGAAGTCACTGTCGCAGGTGGAGGGGGTAATCGCGGGTGCTGCAGGCAAGGCGCACAAGGTTCTGGCAGCCACAGCCATTTTCAGGCATAAGCCCGCGCATGACCGCACCAGAGGCAAAACAGAACACCAAGGGTCTCTTCATCAAGACCTATGGGTGCCAGATGAACGTGTATGATTCAGAGCGCATGCGGGACGTATTGCGTCCGCTCGGCTATGCGCCCGTGGACACGCCGGAAGCCGCCGATCTGGTTGTGCTGAACACCTGTCATATTCGTGAAAAGGCGACGGAGAAGGTCTATTCCGAACTCGGCCAGCTCAAGCGGATGAAACAGGCAACCGGCAGCCAGATGACGATTGCCGTCGCCGGATGCGTCGCGCAGGCCGAAGGCGAGGAAATCATGCGCCGCCAGCCGCTCGTGGACCTCGTGCTCGGCCCGCAGGCCTATCACAAATTGCCGGAAATGATCGCCCGTGCCAGCCGCGCCATGGGCGACCGGCTGGAAACCGAATTCGAGACGCTCGAAAAGTTCGACGCGTTGCCCAAGACGCGTGAGGCCGATGGCCCGACGGCGTTCGTGTCCGTGCAGGAAGGCTGCGACAAGTTCTGCACGTTCTGCGTGGTGCCCTATACGCGGGGGGCGGAGCTTTCGCGTCCCGTGGATGATCTCGTCATGGAGGCGCGCAGCCTGGCCGCGCAAGGCGTGCGGGAAATCACGCTGCTGGGCCAGAACGTGAATGCCTTCCACGGCGCAGCGCCTGCCCTCGAAGGCGGCGCGGACTGGACGCTGGGGCAACTCTGCCGGCACATCGCGAAGATCGGCGGCATCGAGCGCATTCGCTATACGACCAGCCATCCGCGCGACATGGAGGATGACCTGATCGCCGCGCATGGCGACACGGCCCAGATGCAACCCTTCCTGCACTTGCCCGTTCAGTCGGGATCCGACCGTATCCTGAAGGCCATGAACCGTGGCCACACGGCGGAGGAATACAGGGAGATCATTCGCAAGGTGCGTGAGGCCCAGCCGGATATTGCCGTGGCATCGGATTTCATCGTCGGCTTTCCCGGCGAAAGCGACGAGGATTTCGAAGCGACGATGCAGCTCGTCCGCGACGTGAATTATGCGGTCGCCTATTCGTTCAAATATTCCCAGCGGCCCGGTACGCCTGCGGCAGAAATGTTCGGCCAGGTACCGGAGGATGTGAAGGATGCGCGCCTGCAGGCGTTGCAGAAACTGCTCCGTGACCAGCAGACCGAATTCAACCAGTCCAAGATCGGTCAGACCGTGCCCGTCCTCGTGACAGGGCGCGGACGCCTTGAGGGACAGGCGCATGGTCGCTCCCCCTGGATGCAGTCTGTCCATTTTCAGGGTCCGAAAGATCTGACGGGTCAAATCGTCGATGTGAAAGTGACCGGCGCGACCATGAGCTCGCTCACCGGCGATCTTGTTCGGGAACATGAGGTGGCGCTTTGAGCGTGAAACGTCGTCCTTCCGCTTCGCCAGAGGCTCCGGTCAGCCGTATCTATGAAGTTCGCAATGCCGAATGGCTGCGGGATTTGTGCGGTCCGCACCATCGTCATCTCCAGTTGCTGGAGACGCGGCTGGACGAGTATGGCCTGAAGGCGGAAAGCCAGGGCGGCGGCATCCTTCTGGTCGGCAAGGCCGAGGGCGTGTCGATTGCCGAGGCAGTGCTCGCCGAGCTTGAACGGCGGCTGCGCAGCGGCGCGGATATTTCCGACATGGATGTCGATGGCGCGGTGGAAGCGGCGCAGACGCCGGCACAGACCTTTGGAACCTTCCGCTCCCTGAAGAAGCCGATCACGCCGCAGACGCGCGGCCAGTCACGCTATATCGACCTGCTGGCCAGTCCGGACAATGCAATGATCTTCGGGGTTGGCCCGGCCGGCACCGGCAAGACGTTCCTTGCGGTTGCGGCGGGCGTGTCGGAACTCCTGTCCGGCACGCGCCAGCGCTTGATCGTGACCCGGCCTGCTGTCGAGGCAGGTGAGAAGCTGGGTTTCCTTCCGGGGACGCTGGAAGAGAAGGTCGATCCCTACATGCTGCCAATCTGGGACTCGCTGCGCGAGCTGATGGGGCAGGAACAGATGGAGCGCCGCATGGCGCGGGGCGAGATCGAAGTTGCACCGCTCGCCTTCATGCGCGGACGTACGCTGAAGAATGCCTTCGTCATCGTGGATGAAGCGCAGAATACGACCGTGCCCCAGATGAAGATGGTGCTGACGCGGCTTGGCCGTGACAGCCGCATGGTGATTACCGGCGATCCGGGCCAGGTGGATTTGCCGGGTAGTCAGCCTTCTGGCCTCAAGCATGCCTTGCAGATCCTGTCGGACGTCGAAGGCGTCAACGTGCATACACTCACCGCTGCGGACGTTGTCCGTCACGGGCTGGTCAGCCGCATCATTGATGCCTATGCCGCCCACGGGGAAGGCTGATCGCCGCACGCATGATCGAACTGGATCTCATCATCGAAGACGACCAATGGTCGGCAATTCCGGATTTGCAAACCGTCTGCGAGACGGCGTTCAAGGCCGGCGCGAACGTCGAGCCTGCGACCGGACTCGTATCGCTGCTGCTGGCGGACAATGACGCGTTGCAGGCGCTGAACCTGCAATTTCGCGGCAAGGACAAGCCGACCGACGTCCTGTCCTTCCCGGCGGATCCGATGGACCGGCCTCTGCTGGGCGACATCGCCGTGGCGCTCGGTGTGGCTGAGGCCGATGCCACTGAGCAGGGCAAGCCGCTCGCCGATCACCTGACCCACCTCCTGATTCACGGCTATCTCCACTTGCTGGGACATGACCATGAAACCGCCCCCGAGGCCGAGACAATGGAAGGCCTTGAAATAAAGGCGCTTGCATCGCTGGGCATTGATAATCCATATTTGACTGACTGAACCATCTGAGGCCATGAGCGACCCTGACCCTTCTGAAGCGCCGCCAAGCGGCCGATTGCGTAGCTTTTTCGGTTTCCGCCGGAAACCGGCTCCCGTGGACCCCGTGCCTGTCGAGGCAAATGGGGAAGTGCCCCAGCACAATCCCAACGAAATGCGCCTGCGTCTGGCCGAATTCCAGGATTTGCGCGTCGAGGACGTCATGGTGCCGCGCGCCGAGATCAAGGCGGTTGAAGTCGGCACGGAATTCCCTGACCTGCTGAAATACTTCGCCGAAGTGACGCATTCGCGCCTGCCGGTGTTCCGGGAATCCCTCGACGATCCGATCGGCTTTGTCCACATGAAGGACGTGGTCAGCGAACTGGCCAAGGGCGAGGAGCCCATGAAGCGGCCGCTGGAAAAGCTGCACCGCGAAGTGCTCTATGTGCCGCCTTCCATGAAGCTGACCGATTTGCTTGTGAAAATGCAGTCGACCCGTATTCATCTGGCGTTGGTTGTGGACGAGTATGGCGGGACAGACGGGCTGGTCAGCCTGGAAGATCTGGTTGAGGAAATCGTCGGTGACATCGAAGACGAACACGATGATGAAGAAGCCATGTTCGTGCGCCGGAGCCAGAGAATCTGGGAGGCGGACGCCCGTACGGAGATCGACGATTTTGCAGAGGAAACGGGCATTGACCTCGCACTTGGGGACAACGACACGGATTTTGACACGCTCGGCGGCGTGGCCTTCGCGCTGGCCGGAAAAGTCCCTGTGCGCGGCGAAGTGCTGGAGCACCCGACCGGTGTCGAGATCGAGATCATGGAAGCCGACGCCCGGCGCATTCGCCGCGTCCGCCTGCGTACACCCGAAATGCCTGCCCCTGCCGCTCAGGAGTAAGTCATGACTCATGCCGTGCGCAGCCACGGGTTCACTGCGCTTGGACCCCTGCACGAAGCCTTTGCGCGCCTGACCGGCTGGCCGGCCGTGATCACCAGCCTGTTGCTGGGCGCCTTTTCGTCTGTGGCCTTTGCACCGTTTCATTTCAGCGCCGTCCTGGTGATTTCGTTCACCTGCCTGATCTGGATGCTGGATGGTGCGCGCGGCCACCGCAAATGGGGCAAGGCCGTCTTCCTGCGCACCTGGGCCTTCGGAGCGGGTTTCTTCCTGATCAGCATGCACTGGACGGCTGCGCCCTTCCTGGTGGAGCCGGAAAAGCACGCGATCTTCCTGTGGATGCCGCTGATCCTGTTGCCGGGCGGGATGGCCCTCATCTGGGGCGCGTTCGGGGCGATGGCCGGGGCTTTCTGGTCCTCCTCGCCCTCCCGTATCTTCATCTTTGCCCTGTTCTTCGCGCTGGCAGAATATGTGCGCGGGCACCTCTTCGGGGGTTTCCCGTGGAATTTGCCGGGCACGACCTGGATTCCGGGCGGGGCGCTCTCCCAGACAGCCTCCATTGGCGGGGTCTACTGGTTGACGCTGGTGACGGTCTTCATCATGTCGGCCCCGGCCGCCCTGGTGGACACGCGCGAATCCCGCCAGCTGGCCGTGCGCATTGCGCCGGTGTTTGCCGCTGTGATCCTGCTGGCCCTCGGCTGGACCTGGGGCGCCCAGCGCATTGCGCAGCCGTCGGCCCAGTCTGACCAGTTCGTCGTGCTGATGGATTCCGGCGTCCCGCAGAATGAGAAATGGGAGATCGGCCCCGATCCGATCCTGATCGAATATCTACGCATGCTGTCGACCCAGGAAGGGGAGGCGGGGGACATCATTCTCTGGCCGGAAGGCGCCCTGCCTACCACGCTGCTTCAGGATGCGAACGCGCTGGACGCGGTCGGCGCCTATCTTGGCCCCCGCGAACTGATCGCCGGGACCACGCGCTACGAGATCACCGGCAAGAATACGCGGGACTATTATAACAGCCTGACCGTGATCGACGAGAACGCCATCCGGTCCGGTCCGGTCGCCCTGTATGACAAGCATCGCCTCGTTCCGTTCGGCGAATTGCCGGCCACGCGGATCATTCCCTTCGGCGAAGCCCTGTCCGGCATCCTGCCGGGCGCGATCCAGCGCATGGCCAGTGACGGCTTTCGGCCCGGTCCCGGCCCGGCCGTGATCTATGCCGATGACATTCCGCCTTTCGTGGCGATGATCTGTTATGAAGGCCTCTACCCTTCTATCCCGCGCAACGCCAATCTGGGCGCGCGGGCGGACTGGCTGGTGCTGATTTCGAACGATGCCTGGTTCGGCGGCGGCATGGGCCCGGCGCAGCATTATGCCCAGAACCGCTACCGGTCGATTGAGACGGGCTTGCCAATGGCGCGCGTCGCCAGCCGGGGGGCCTCGGCGATTGTCGACGGGCTGGGCCGCGAAGTGCTTCGCGCTGCGCCGGTCGCGGATGCCCCGAGCGGATGGAGCACCAGTTTCGGCCGGGGGCGGCTCCCGCTTCCGGAATCCGTCACGCTTTTCCAGACCCGGATTGGCGTGATGTTGTTCTGGTTATCCCTGTTCCTGTTCGCTGGACTGGCCTTCCTTACCTGGCGCAGATAAAAAAAGTACAAGACGACTACACAAAAAGGGCAGACATGGCCGACAACAAGCTCCCCAGCGGTATTGACCGCGTGGTCGGCCAGCGCATCCGGTGGAGGCGCAAGGAGCTGAAGCTGACCCAGGAGAAGCTGGGGGAGTTGCTTGGCCTGACCTTCCAGCAGGTGCAGAAATACGAAAAGGGCGTGAACCGGGTTTCGGCAGGCCGCCTGTTCGAGATGTCCACCGCCATGGGCGTGCCGATCACCTATTTCTTCGATGGGGCCGAAACCTTCCTCGACCATCAGGCATCGCAGCTCGCCGAAGATGGCGAGGCCATTCATGCCCCCGTCATGACGTCGGAAATCCTCGACCTGATCGCAGCCTTCCAGAAGATCGAGGACCAGTCCCTGCGCAAATCCCTGCTGGCGACCGTCCAGGCCGCCGCAACTGCGTTCGACGGAAAGCAGCAGGGCGAGGATTGATCCGGCCCAGCCACTGAGGCATCAGACGCCGCGATGACCGAAGACACTCCTTCCATGAAATCCCGCCCCCTTCGCACGTTCGGCCGGACCGGCGGACGCGCGCTGTCGGCGCGCCAGCAGGACCTGATCGACACCCTGCTGCCCGAGCTTGAAGTGCCGGCGGCGGAGCCGGGCACGCTCGCGCCGGCGGACTTGTTTGAGGATGAGCGCGAAATCTGGCTGGAAATCGGCTTTGGTGGCGGCGAGCACTTCGTGGGCCAGGCCGGCTTACATCCGGAGGTCGGTTTCATCGGATGTGAGCCATTCGTGGAAGGGATGGCCAAGGCGCTGACCGGGATCAAGGCGAACGATCTGCGCAATGTCCGACTGGTCATGGATGATGCCCGTCCGGTCCTGTCTGCACTTCAGGATGAGAGCATTTCCCGCGTCTTCATCCTGTTTCCGGATCCCTGGCCCAAGAAGCGCCAGCAGAAGCGCCGTCTGATCCAGCCGGAATTCCTGGAAGAGTTGCACCGCATCTGTCGGCCGGGGGCGCGAATTCGGTTCGCCACCGATGTCAAAAGCTATGCCGATGAGGCCCTTGCGCGGTTTCTGGAGCAGGGCGGATTTGAGTGGGGGGCGAATTGTGCCGATGATTGGCGTTGCCCGCCTAAAGACCACCTCACAACCCGATATGAAAGCAAGAAATTGGGCGATTGCGCCCCGGTTTGGCTGGACTTGGTCCGCAGATGACACAAGACAGTCACTTGACCGAATGTCGCACCCGTGCGTTTATATTGGCATCGAATTCGGTCGGTCTGAAACTTCAAGACCCCGTCAGACCGGCGGCCATGACTTTCTTCCTACCCGTTTCGATAAGTGGATCTGGTTCAAATCCGAGCCGGGACGCTTCTATCTAACGTAAAGGACTACAAGTAATGGCAACTGGCAAAGTGAAATGGTTCAACGACCAGAAGGGCTTTGGCTTCATCAAACCTGATGAGGGCGGCGCGGACGTTTTTGTGCACATTTCGGCCGTTGAGCGCTCCGGCCTGCGCACGCTGGCTGAAGACCAGGCAGTATCTTACGAACTCTTCAAGGATGAACGCCGCGGCAAGACCTCGGCTGTGGACCTGAAGGTTCTGTAAGCACGAATATACCCATTCGGGTTTAAGGCGGCGGTTCCGGTAACGGGACCGCCGTTTTTCGTGCCTTCAGCATCCGATCTCTCGACAGGCCGGACCGCAGGGAGTATATGAACCGCAAGTCGAAACATATCGGCGGCGGTTCCGGCAACGGGGCCGCCGCTTTTCTTTACCGGAATAGTCCCTTTCTCCGATGATTGCCCTGACCGAACAGGAACGCCAGATTCTCGCGCTCGTCACGCCCGTGGCCGAGTCGCTTGGCATGGAAATCGTCCGCCTGCGTGTGCAGGGCGGGCGCCGCCCGCAACTCCAGATCATGGCCGAGCGGGCCGGCGGCGCGCCGACCAATGTCGAGGATTGTGCCCGCCTGTCGCGCGCAATCGCGCCGATGATGGACGAGGCGGACCCGATCACCGAAGCCTATACGCTGGAAGTCTCTACCCCCGGCATCGACCGGCCCCTGACCCGGGAAGGGGATTTCGGGCGCTGGGTTGGCCATGCCGCAAAGATTGAACTGTCCCGGCCGATTGATGGTCGCCGCCGGTTCACGGGCGTGATCCGGGGTGAAGACGAAGACGGCGCGCACATCGAACTGGATGACGAGACCGAACTTGTTGCCCATGTCCACGAGATGAGCCGGGCGAGCCTGATCCTCACGGACGAACTGATTGATGCGGCCCGCGCAGCCGGCACCTTGCCGCCGCAGCCGGATGAAGACGACCTCGGCGATCTTGAGATCGACGAGACGGACGAAGACACCGATACAAACGAAGAGACGGGAGACGTCACATGAACACCATCGGCGTTTCAGCCAACAGGCTGGAAATCCTGCAGATCGCCAAGGCGGTCGCCGAAGAGAAGGCAATTGACCAGTCGATTGTCATCGAGGCTATGCAGGAAGCAATCGAGAAGGCCGCGAAAGCAAAATACGGCCAGGAGCACGACATCCGTGCGAAGATCGATTCAACGACCGGCGAACAGACGCTCTGGCGTATCCAGACCGTCGTGGCGGACGAAGAGTTCGAGGACGAGTCCAAGGAGCTTCGCCTGTCCGAAGCCAAGAAGATCGATGCGGACCTCGTGGCCGGCGACGAGCTGAAGGAAGAGCTTCCGCCCTTCGATTTCGGACGTGTCGCGGCGCAGACCGCAAAACAGGTCATCATGCAGAAGGTGCGCGATGCCGAGCGCGAGCGCCAGTACAATGAGTACAAGGACCGCGTCGGTGAAGTGATCTCCGGTGTCGTCAAGCGCGTTGAATATGGCCACGTCATCGTGGACCTTGGCCGCGCCGAAGGCATCATCCGTCGCAATGACGGTATCCCGCGCGAGAACTTCCAGACCAATGACCGCGTCCGCGCCTATCTCTACAAGGTGAGCCGCGAGACCAAGGGCCCGCAGATCTTCCTGTCGCGCGCTGCGCCGGAATTCATGGTCAAGCTGTTCGCCCAGGAAGTGCCGGAAGTTTACGAAGGCGTCATCGAGATCAAGGCCTGTTCGCGTGATGCGGGCAGCCGCGCCAAGATCGGCGTGATCTCCAATGATTCCTCGATCGACCCGGTCGGCGCCTGTGTGGGTATGCGCGGCGCGCGTGTCCAGGCAGTGGTCGGCGAATTGTCGGGCGAGAAGATCGACATCATTCCGTGGAATTATGACGACGCGACCTTCATTGTGAACGCGCTGCAGCCGGCCGAAGTGTCGAAAGTGGTGCTGGACGAGGAAGAGCGCCGCGTTGAAGTCGTGGTTGCTGACGATCAGTTCCCGCTGGCTATTGGCCGCCGGGGTCAGAACGTGCGGCTCGCGTCCCAGCTGACCGGCTGGCAGATCGACCTCGTGACCGAGACCGCCGATTCCGAGCGGTACCAGCGCGAGTTCCAGGAGCGGACCGACCTGTTCATGAAGGCGCTCGACGCTGATGAGACGCTGGCCCAACTGCTGGCCTCCGAAGGCTTCGAGACGGTCGAAGAGATCGCCTATGTGGCTCCGGAAGACTTCATCACGATTGAAGGCTTTGACGAAGACGTCGCAGAAGAGCTGCAGGAACGCGCCCGGGAATTCCTGGACCGTCTGGCCGCTGAGAATGATGCCAAGCGCAAGGAGCTGGGCGTCGAGGATGCGGTGATGGAACTGGAAGGCATGACGCCATCCTTTGCGGTCCGTCTTGGCGAAGAAGGCGTGCAGACGCTGGACGATGTGGCTGGCCTGGTGCCGGATGACATCACGGGCTGGCGCGAGCCGGGCCCCGATGGCAAGCCGGTCTGGGTCGAAGGCGTGCTCAAGAAGGGCGAAATGCGCAAGGACGACGCCCAGATGTTCATCATGCGCGCGCGGGTCGCCGCAGGCTGGATCGAGCCGGACGCCATCGAGCAGATGCTGGCTGAAAAGGCCGAAGAGGAAACGCCAGAGTTGACCGAAGAGGAGCGTGCGCTCCTGGCACTCGGCGAGCTGGGCAACAACCCGTCCCCGGATGCGGTGGACGAAGCCCTTGAAGAGCTTGAGTTTGATCTCGACGCCCTGGCAGCGGAGGGCGGTGATGAAGAGGCCGCACCGCAAGAGTGATGCGCGGGTAACCGCTATTGAAGGCAGTGTTGCGGACGGGGAGAGCCCCGTCCGTCAATGCGCCGTCACCCGGGAAAAGCTCCCACAGGACGCGATGGTGCGATTTGCACTGTCGCCCGACAATGTCGTCACACCTGACATCGCCGGCAAGTTGCCGGGCAGGGGTGTGTGGATACGCGCGGACCGGGAGACGCTTGAAACAGCCGTCAAGAAGGGCGCCTTCGCGCGTGGCTTCAAGCAGCAGGTCGTTGTCCCGGAAGGACTTTCCGGGATGGTTGAGAGTTTGCTGCTGCAAAGGCTGACCGGATTGCTGGGCATGGGGAAGAAGGCGGGCGATATCGTGCTCGGCTTCGACCAGGTGCGCGATGCACTGCAGAAGAAGCGGCCCGGCCTGTTGCTGGAAGCGGCCGATGGTGCAGAAGATGGCCGTTCAAAGGTGTATTTTCTCGCCAAAGCATTATATAGCAACGTGAAAATGGCCGGTGCGCTCAGTTCCGAGGAATTGGGCGTGGCTTTTGGACGTGAGCGTGTGATACACGGTCTCGTCCGCAAGGGTCCAATTGCGAAGGCGACAGTGCTGGCTTATCAGCGGCTAGCCGGATTTCGAACAAGGCCCGAACTGGACTGGTTCCCGGATCAGGATCGGTAGCGGAAAACAAGGCCGAGGCGCATGGGCGCGGATCGGCAAGAAACGTGGTATGAAGAACGTATGAGCGATACGAAAGACACTGGTGGTAATACGGGCGGACGCAAGCCGCTCACTGTTGCACGGAAATCATCCGGCACGGTGAAGCAGAGCTTCAGTCATGGCCGCTCGAAGCAGGTGGTCGTCGAGACCAAGAAACGCCGGTCCGTCGGGCCGAGCGGTTCGTCTGCTGCGCCAGCTGGTGATGCATCGAAAGCGGCTTCAGATTCCCTTGAAGCGCGGATGATCGCGACGGCCAAGAAGCTTGGCATTACGGTCAATGAGCTGAAGGCCCGCCAGAAGGCGCTTTATGAGCGCAAGCAGGAAGAGGCCAATCGCGCCAAGGAGGAGCAGACCCAGAAGGCTGCTCAGGATCGGCTGCGTTCAGAGCAGGAAAAGAAGTTCCAGGAAGTCAAGGAACGCGAAGAGGCTGAAGCCCGCCGCAAGGCCGAGGAAGAAGCTCGCAAGGTCGAGGAAGCCGCCGCGAAGGAACGCGCCGAACGCGCGCCGAAAGCGCGTGGCAAAGCCGAGCCGGCCGCAGCAGCTGCGCCGCCCGTCGAGGACAGCCCGACGCGCGCCAAGCGTGGCAAGTCCGGCCGGGACGACCGTGATCGCGCCAGCCGCGACTCCCAGAATCGCAGCGCACGTGGTGGCGGTGGTGGCGAACGTCGCCGCGGCAAGCTGACCATTTCGTCGGCGCTTGGGGATGATGCCGATCGTCAGCGTTCGCTGGCGTCGCTTCGCCGTGCCCGTGAACGCGAACGTGAGCGCCGCACCGGCGGCAATGACCAGCGCGAAAAGGTCTCCATCGAGGTGACCCTGCCAGAAACGATCACGCTGCAGGATCTTGCCGGGCGGATGAATGAGCGCGTCGGTGACGTCGTGAAATTCATGATCCAGCAGGGCGAAATGCTGCGCGGAAATGACATTGTCGATGCGGACACCGCAGAACTGATTGCCGAGGAATTCGGCCATACGGTGAAGCGCGTTTCGGAGTCTGATGTCGAGATTGGTCTGGAAGGTGGCGAGGATGATCTGAAGGATCTGAAACCGCGCGCCCCGATCGTGACCATCATGGGCCATGTCGACCACGGCAAGACCTCGCTTCTGGACTCGCTGCGCAAGACGGACGTTGTTGCAGGCGAAGCCGGCGGCATCACCCAGCATATCGGCGCCTATCAGGTTCAGCTGAAATCCGGTGACCGGATCACCTTCCTGGATACGCCGGGCCACGCAGCCTTTACGGCCATGCGCGCACGCGGCGCAACCGCAACCGACATCGCAATTCTGGTCGTGGCAGCCGATGACTCGGTCATGCCGCAGACGATTGAATCCATCAATCATGCCAAGGCTGCCGGCGTGCCGATCATTGTCGCCGTCAACAAGAGCGACCTGCCGGATGCCAATCCGGACAAGGTGCTGACCGACCTGCTTCAGCATGACGTTCAGGTCGAGAGCATGGGCGGCTCCACCCAAGCCGTGAAAGTCTCTGCGCTGACCGGCGAAGGACTGGACGAGCTGACCGATGCCATCACGCTGCAGGCGGAACTCCTCGAACTGAAGGCCAATCCAGACAGGCCTGCTGACGGGACCGTCATTGAGAGCCAGCTGGACAAGGGCCGTGGCCCTGTCGCCACGGTTCTGGTCAAGCGCGGCACGCTCAAGCGGGGCGACATCGTTGTTGCCGGCGCGCAGTGGGGCAAGGTTCGTGCCCTGGTCGATGAACGCGGCCAACAGCTGAAAGACGCAGGCCCATCCCTGCCGGTCGAAGTGCTCGGCCTTGATGGTGCGCCTGATCCGGGCGACCAGTTCGTGGTTGTCGATACTGAGGCTCGCGCCCGTGAAGTTACCGAATACCGTGTCCGTCAGAAGCGTCAGGTGTCTGGCAAGGCTGGCGCAGCTGCGCGTGCCTCGCTTGATCAACTGCTCAGCAAGCTGAAGGATGGATCGATCGAGACGTCGGAACTGCCGGTCGTCGTCAAGGGCGATGTCCAGGGCTCCGTGGAAGCGATCAGCCAGTCGCTCGACAAGGTGTCGACAGAGGAAGTTCGCGCGCGGGTCATTCATGGCGCCGTCGGTGGTATTTCCGAAAGCGATGTCCTGCTCGCCCAATCCTCCGAAGCGCCGATCTTCGCCTTCAACGTGCGTGCCAACAAGCAGGCGCGGGATCTCGCCGAGAAAGAAGGCGTGGAGATCCGCTATTATTCGGTGATCTACGACCTGATCGACGATGTGAAAGCGACCCTGTCGGGCATGCTGGCACCGGAGAAACGCGAAACCTTCATCGGCTACGCGGAAATCCTCGAAGTGTTCAACATCACCAAGGTCGGCAAGGTTGCCGGGTGCCGGGTTTCCGAAGGCAAGGTGCTCCGCGGTTGCGGTGTGCGCCTGCTGAGGGATGATGTCGTGATCCACGAAGGCAAGCTGAAAACGCTGAAGCGCTTCAAGGACGAAGTGACCGAAGTGAGTTCCGGCATGGAATGTGGCATGGCGTTCGAGCGCTATGACGATATCCGCGCGGGCGACAAGATCGAGTGCTTCCAGGTCGAAGAAATCGCAAGGTCCCTCGACTAAATCGGTACGAGATGACGGTGCCTGACAAAATATCCGGCTTTCTGGACGAAAAGGACCAGAAACGCCTAGCCCGCCTTTCGCGGCGCGGCATTGTTGGGCCCACAGCGATCTATTATGCCGGTGTCACCGCACCCATCATCTCGGCCAGCATGTCCGTGATGATGAAGAATGCCATCGAAATGGCGGGCTTCAGCCCATACTGGCAGTGGTTTCTGTCGGCGCTGGTCGCAGCGTTCGCGGGGATCTCGTGGTATCTTATCTTTATCCGCTGGTCCTACCGCTCGGCGGACGATCCGTTCGGTGTGACCCAGTTGGAAACGGAAGTCTGCGCGTTGGATGACTGTCTTCAGGTCCGGCGTGGCGGTATTGAAACACGGATCGACTGGGGCAGTATCCTGTCGGTCAAAGCCAGTCGCGGGTTCACGTCGGTTCTCGTGAAGGGGGCGGACGCCCTGATCATTCCCGATGTCTGGTTCAACAAGGACAAGCAGGCGCGCCGGAATTTCGTGGAGCACCTCAAACAGAAAGCAGGTGTCTGAATGGCACGCAAATCTTCTTCTCCGGGCCTCCCGAGCCAGCGCCAATTGCGGGCGGGCGAACTCGTGCGCCACGCGGTATCGGACATTCTCGCAAGAGAAGACTTTCGCGACCCTGACCTGAAAGGGATCATTGTGACGGTGGGTGAGGTTCGCTGCTCGCCAGACCTGCGGCATGCAAACATCTTCGTCTCTCCCCTCGGGGATGACAGCGAAGCAGGCCGCGCCAAACTCGCCGAAGCGCTGAACCGGGCGGCGAGCTTCCTGCGCGGCAAGCTCGGCCGCGAGATCGAGCTGAAATTCACGCCGCAGCTGCATTTCATCGCGGACAGATCCTATGATGAAGCGACGGCGATTGACCGCTTGCTCGCGAATCCTCGCGTGAGACGCGATCTGGACCAGGAATAACAGCCGGCCCGCACTCTCTGGACAGGTTGTAAGTTGACTCGCGCCGCACGGATTGCGAGCGTTTCATGATCGCAAGCAAGGGCCGAACCGATGGACCGCCAGACGCTCGACATGGAAGGGGCCCGGCGCGGAGAGATTTCTTCCGCATCGCTTCAGATGGGCGAAGACACGATCGCCATTCAATGCATTGCCACCATGTCAGTGGAATCCATGGAATTCGCCCCATGGGAAACTGCGACGAACAAACGGGCCCAAAGCCTGTATGCGTCGTTTTTCGTGATCAATTTGTTCTTTGGCCTGATGGCGCTCGCCTGGGGCGGCCTGTTTCCGGGCAACGGCTCCAGTCTTGTCGCACTCGTCATTGGGGGTGTGCTGACGCTCCTGGGATTTGTCCTGGGCATCCGCGCAGCGATGATTGCGCGCCGCATGAAGCGGCGCCAGCCCTATTACCGTCTGGTGATCGGGGCGTCGGATGGACGGCGGATCCCGCTTGTCGACAATAACCGGGACGTCCTGATGCGCATTCGCGATGTGGTGCGCCACAAGATGGATTCCGGGGATCGGGAAATCCGGGGCGACTTTGACCTTGATCTGGATCTCGTGAATCTGAATCTTCCCACCGAAGCCCAGAAGACAAAGACCTTGTCGCGCGGGCCGGACATTGTGCCGAAGTCCAGCCAACGGGAAACGGAGGTCGAGGGCGCGACAGCGGAGACAGAATCCGAAGTCCTGTTCGATCAGGATGCCGAAATCATTCGCGACGCTTCCTGACGTCTTTGACGCAGGGCTGACCCCATCGGCTTGACGGGTTGGACGGGGCTGCGTAAGGCCGCGCCTTAATCCTTTTCGACCCACCGCTGCCCGCGTTCGAACCGCGTGCCGGCGCAACCAGAAAGATCTGAAACTTGGCCCGTCAAAGAAAGCGCAAAGGCGACCCGATCAACGGGTGGCTCAACCTGTTCAAACCTGTCGACATCACGTCCACCCAGGCGGTTGCCATCCTGAAGCGGAAGTACAATGCCCAGAAGGTCGGTCATGGCGGGACGCTGGATCCTCTGGCGGACGGCATCCTGCCGATTGCTTTCGGAGAGGCGACCAAGACCGTCCAGTGGGCGATGGACGCGCAGAAGGAATATGTCTTCACCATTCGGTGGGGCATCTCGACCGAGAGCCAGGATGCCGAAGGCGAGGTGACTGCCACGTCTGACGCGCGGCCGACACGTGAACAGGTGGAGGCGCTTCTCAAGGACTATATCGGCACGATTGAACAGGTGCCGCCGAAATTCTCTGCCATCAAGGTTGACGGCCAGCGCGCTTATGATCTCGCGAGGGAAGGGGAGGAGTTCGAACTCACCTCCCGCGAAGTCGATGTGTTCAATGCTGATATCATTGGAATGCCGGATGCGGATCATACGGTCATCCATGTGACGTCCGGCAAGGGGTTCTATGTCCGTGCCATGGCGCGGGATCTGGCGTTCGACCTCGACTGTGAAGGCCATATCAGCCAGTTGCGACGCACGCGCGTCGGCCAGTTCGGGGCGCCCACCGCCATTCCACTCGCAAAGATCGAGGAAGCCGAAGACATGGAGACCCTGATGGGGTTCCTCCAGCCGATCCACGCCATGCTGGAGAATGTGCCAAGTGTGGACATCACCCGCGAAGAGGCCGGCAATATCCGTCACGGTCGGACCATCGTTCTGCTCCCGCATGTGGTCGAACGCTGGAAGGACGAGACCTCTGACGATCCGGACGACCGGGCTGCCATCGCTGTCTGTGACGGTCACGCGGTTGCCTTGGGAGATGTCCGAGCGGGCCGGTTTGAGCCCAGCCGCGTCTTCACAACCTGAATTAGGATTATTCCCTCGGTCGTAGCTTTGGATTCGGTCGGTATTCCGAAGCCCTCCAGACGGGCGGTACAAGATTTTCAGGTGCGGATTTGGACGGGGGCGCGAAGGCGCAACGTGCGCAACGCGTTCACGATTGAGGCAAATCCGGCTTAATCCGCGCGGTGAGAAAAACTGTCTTTGACGGCCCGGGCTGGCACCGGTTCGAAGGGGCATACGCTCGCTGGGGGCCAGCCAGGACTTTTTTCGCTTGCAACGAGATTCAACTGGAAAGTTGCACGGAATCTGCAAGATGGTGAGTCCCACCAATGATGGTGGGAACTAAGGGAGTACTCTTAATGAACCTTAAGAAAGAAATGCTCCTCGGCTTCAGCAACCTTCGTGACGCGAAAAACGACACGATGGTCGGCTGCAAGGGAGGTCGCAACAGACGCCGGCGCGGCGGGAAGAAATTCTTCAAGTTTTGGTAGTTTACCAGCGCTAGCGAACGTGTACCGCCTCGTCAGAGGCGGTGCACATCTTCAGGTTTGCGTACGCCGAGAGATCCGTTGAAAATGCCGTATTTCCAATTCATTCCGAACTCTGGCCACGCCATCAAGACCAATCAGGCCATGCATGACGGCCTGTATGACAGCCTTCGATACCTTACAGATGAGCTGAACAATGAAGCCCCCGGGCTGGCTTCTGAATTTGAAGCCTGGCGCCAGAATATTGGACCAGCCCAGCGCCTGTCATCAGCAGTGTTCGGGACATACTATGACGCCGTCGAAGCCTTGCAAGCTGGAGACACCGAAACAGGTGTGGCGCTTATTCAACGTATCCTAATGGCACAGCCTGTCATGCGCGGTACGAAAATTACGGTGCTGGGGCGTGACTATGCCGAGACAGACAGTCGCCGAATCGAAAAATTTATGGGCGCGCCGGAAACGGGCGCCGCAGGTGTAACCCAGCCAGATCAGGCGCAGGCTGACCGCTTCGCGACGAAACTGCGGGAAGCTATTACCTGGATTGAGCACCATCTGCCTGAGCTGCACGATGAGATGAATGCCTTGCTGGGTGAGTTGATTCTGGTCGGTCCGGCGGAAGGCTCGCTCGAATTCGAAGGGGGCACGTGTTTCCGTCTCTGGGGTGCGGTCGCCCTGAACGCAGAACGCAAGGCTTCGGTCGCTGACCTGATCGTCACACTCGCGCACGAGGAAGGCCATGCGGCCCTGTTCGGCGCCTGCAAGAATGAAATGCTGGTGGAGAATCCGGATTCAGAATTGTTCTGGTCTCCGATCCGCCGAACCAAGCGCCCTCTGGAAGGCATTTTCCATGCCTCCTTTGTATCGGCACGGATGATTTGGGTGTTGCGGCATATGTTGGCCAGCAAGGAGTTCGGCTGGCTTGAGCGCCGCCGGCTAAGGAAAATCCTGAAGGATGCCGACGCCATCCAACGCGACTCCGCGGACATCGTCCAGCGTGAGGGGCGCTTGACGGAGACCGGCAAGGCTGTGCTGAAATCCATGACCGATTTCATGGACGGGTCTGGCAAGATACCGATTTCAGTCTGACATGACGGCGTCGCTCGTCATACGCCGGGCCATGCGCAACATCGTCTGGATGTTTGCGCATTCCTGGGGCTCTGCGGTTTTTGGCCTGGTGAGCTTTGCAATTATGGCGCGCATTCTGGGGCCAGAGCCCTATGGCGTCATGGCGCTTGCCAGTCTGGTGTTTGGTGTGGTCGGAATTTTCGTAGGCCCGCCATTGACCGAAAGTCTGCAGCAGCGCGAGGAAATCTCTGACGCGCACCTTGATACGACCTTTTGGCTGAATTCAGGCCTGACAATCCTGTTCTCCCTTGTGATCGCCTTGCTGGCCGACCCTATCGGCAGCCTCATCGGGGCCCCGGCTGTTGCAGACGTCCTGCCGGCGCTCAGTGTGCTTATGGTCCTGGGCAGCGTCGAGGGCGTGCCGGGAGCCTTGCTTCAGCGACGTCTGGAGAATGAGAAGGTGGTCTTCATCGAAACCGTATCGGAAGTGGTCTCCACCGGGACGGGGCTCGTGCTGGCGATCCTGGGCTTCGGGGTTTGGGCGCTCGTCCTCAGCATGGCGGTCGGGACGATCATCTCTGCGGCAGGCATTATCTATGCCGCGAAATGGCGCCCGGGCCTTGCCGTCAGCGGCGAGGCGTTTCGGGAGCTGTTCGGCTTCAATCGCGATACGGTGTTGACCTATCTGCTCGGTTATATCGACGATGCCATTCCGCGCTTCCTGCTCAGTATCGTCGGCGGCGAGCGCGCGGTCGGCTTGCTTGCCATGGCGGGCAATGTCTCTGGCATGTTGACGGAATTGCTGATGGGGCCGTTCAACGAGATTGCGATGAACGTGGTCGCGCGCCTGCAGTCCAGTCGCAAGACGGTCCATGATTTGCTCGACCGGGTCTTTGCCATGACGACGGCCGCGATCTATCCAGCCACGCTGGGGCTGGCCATGGTGGCGCCGCTGCTGATCCCGCTCCTGGTCGGAGAGGAATGGGTGGCCGCAATCCTGCCGGTGCAGATCTTCCTGATTCTGGGCATCCGGGATGCCACCGGAACCTTCAATATCGCGATCCTGCGAGGCGTCGGCGACAGCCGCTCTCCGCTCCTGATCCTGACGATCGGCATCTTGCTGCTGGGCGTCATGGCACCCTTCCTGATGCCTTATGGGGTCTCCGGGATTGCGGCGATGATCGCCTTGCGCACCTTCCTGACCTGGCCGCTGTCCGCCTGGCTTGTGCAGAAGGCTGCGGGCTATTCGGCGCTGCACCAGCTGACGGTTGGCTGCCGGGCGCTGCTGAGCGCTTTGGGCATGGTCGGGGCCGTGTGGTGGGTCGGGCGTTTCCTGTCGGAAGGATTGCCGGACGCGGCCATCATTGCCTGCATGGTTGCGACGGGTATGCTCGTTTATGCCGGGTTGATGCTGGTCATCGGAGCGCGGCAGGTCCGGGAAATCCGGGACGGCATGAGCTGGTTTCGGAATCATCATGATGGCGTTGCAGACGCCGTCTAGGCGTCGACACACAGGGACGAGAACTTGATCTGTTTCATTACCTCCGGCGCGCACAAATATGCCGTGCGTGAACTGCGCGACGTTCCGGGCATGCCGAAGATCGGCCTGATGTCGTACAACCAGTTGCTGCGGAAAGCGTCCGTGCCGCGCGCGACCTACATCTTCACCGATTTTGACCGCATCGACTTCTGGACCCGGGAACTCGCGGCCAAGGCATATCGCGACATGAAGGGGGCTGGCCTGACCGTGCTGAACGATCCGGCCAGCGCATTGACGCGCCTGCCCATGCTGAAGCGTTTGAAGGCGGATGGGCTGAACAGTTTCGCGGTGTGGGATGCCGAAACGGACGGCCTGCCGGATCGTTACCCCGTCTTCCTGCGCACCCGCGCGGCGCACCGGGGCGCGCTGTCGGATTTGTTGGCCAATACCGAAGACGCGCAGGCCGCGCTGGACGCGGCCTTAGAATCTGGCCTGTGCCGCGCAGACCTGATGTTTGTCGAATATTGCGCTGAGCCGATCGGGGAGGGCCTGTTCCGCAAGCTCGCCGCCTATTGTGTCGGGGACCGCGTCATCACTGGAATGTCCGTCCACGACGAAACCTGGCATGCCAAATATGGCAAGGAGGGCGTCGCCAATGAGGCGCTCTATCTCGATGAGATGGAGGCGGTGAAAACGAACCGCCATGCCGACGCAATTGCCGCGCATTTCAAGGCGGCGAGGATCGCCTTCGGGCGCGCGGATTTCACGCTGGTGAAGGGCAAGGTCGAAGTCTACGAGATCAACACCAATCCCAACAATTCCCGTATCCTGGAGCATCCCTTCCCGCTGCGGGTCGAGACTGATGCGCTGTTCCATCAGCGCCTGGCCGAAGCCCTGCAGGCCCTCGACACGCCGAAGGGCGGGGCCCCGGTGAAGCTCGACCATCCGGACCTCGTCGCCCAGCGTAAGCGAGACGGAGTCCTGTCGCGGCCGCGCTGGACGCCCTGATCAGGGCATTGCGGCGGCGTGGGCGCTGGCCCAGGCCCATTGGAAATTGTAGCCGCCCAGCCAGCCGGTGACGTCCACGCATTCGCCGATGAAATGCAGGCCGGGCACATGCCGGCTTTCCATCGTCTTCTGGTCGAGGCTGTCGGTCGCGATGCCGCCCACGGTGACTTCGGCGGTGCGGTAGCCTTCGGTGCCCATCGGGGTCACGCGCCAATCCTTGAGGAAAGCTGCGAGCTCGTCGATGGCGGCGTGGGAGAGATCCGCCAGCCGGGCACCTTGCGGAAGCGGTCCCACATCGGCGATCAGACCGGCGAGACGGGCAGGGAAATGGGCTTCCAGCGCCTTTGCAAGCGTCTGCTTCGGCGTGGCCTGCTTGGCCGCGCGCAGCGCGTCCCCCACATCTTCTTTCGTCTGCAGGCTGAGCGACAGGGTTTCGCCCTGATGCCAGTAGGAGGAGGTCTGCAGCGCTGCCGGGCCGGACAGGCCGCGATGGGTGAACAGCAGGTCTTCGTCAAATCGCGCGTCGGGTACGCTGGCAATCACGGGTGTGGCGACACCGGAAATGGCGGCAAACTTCTCGCCGAGCTCGCCCGAAAAGGTGAAGGGGACGAGGCCGGGCCGCGTCTCCACGATGTCGTGCCCGAACTGGCGGGCAATGTCATAGGCAAGGCCGGTCGCGCCCATCTTGGGAATGGACAACCCGCCGGTGGCGACGATCAGGCGTTCGGCACTGGCCGGGCCGCCGCTGGTCTCGACGACAAAGCGGCCGTCGCGATGGCTGACCGAAGAAATCTCCGTGGACAACCGGATTTCGGCCCCGCCCTTGTCGCACTCATCGAGCAGCATCTGGATGATCGCGCCGGATTTCTGGTCGCAGAAAAGCTGGCCCTTGTGCTTTTCGGTATAGGTCAGGCCGTGGGCGGCCATCAGGGAAATAAAATCCCAGGCCGTGTAGCGGGCGAGCGCCGATTTCGCGAAATGCGGGTTCTGGCTGAGGAAGCGGTCGGCGCGCGTTTCCAGATTGGTGAAATTGCACCGCCCGCCGCCGGAGATACGCACCTTGTCGGCCGCGCGTTTCGCATGGTCCAGCACCAGCACCCGCCGCCCGCGCTGGCCGGCAAGGCCCGCATGGAACAGGCCCGCCGCGCCGGCGCCGAGAACAATCGTGTCGAAAGAGGCGATCTCGCTCATGCGCGGGCTTTAGCGGGTTTGCGGCAGGGGAGCCAGACATGCGGGCAGTCGCCTTATCGCAGGACCATCCAGACGAGCAGGCCGAGAAAGAGGAGGATCCCGCCAGCCATGATCTTGCCCTCATGTTTCTGGATCCAGTCCTGCGCCCGCTCGCCGATCACCATGACCAGACCGGCAAGCGCGAAATAGCGAATGCCGCGCGCCAGCAGGATGGCCGCAATAAAGGGCAGCAGCGCATAGTGTACCGCGCCGGCCGCCGCCGTGCCGACCTGGTAGGGGAAGGGCGTAATGCCGATCATGAACAGCGTCGCGAAGCCGTCCTGTTTCAGCGTCTCCACCGTCTCGCGATACGATTCCATCGCTCCCATCCAGCGGATGAAGGGCTCGATCACCGGCTCGGCCAGCAGGGCGCCAAGACCGTACATGAGCAGGCCGCCCAGCACATTCCCGACCAGAAGGGCCAGCGCGATGACCCAGGCGCCGCGCCCCCGGCTTGCCATCAGCGGGATGAAGAGCGGTTCCATCGGGGCGATCACGAAACTGCCTTCCAGGAAGCCAAGGCCCGCAGCACCCGGCAGCGCCCACTTGCCGTGCAGCACGCGGTTCGGATCCTTCTTGAGATGCTTGGCGTCTGACAGGCTCGGCATGAGGAAGCAACGTGCCCGGGCCGCTCCCGTTCCTCGGCAGCACGTCAAGCCGGACTGGCGCACGCCATCCGGGTATCCATCATTCCAGCTCCGCG
>TARA_R110000765_G_scaffold422360_2_pt1 | contig 120017 bp, 115 predicted proteins | sample TARA_R110000765 | Tara Oceans TARA_R110000765 (sample SAMEA4398168) | marine metagenome | biome: Polar Biome; feature: [MES] marine water layer (ENVO:01000295) within the mesopelagic zone...; material: water (ENVO:00002006), including particulate matter (ENVO:01000060) such... | reverse complement strand
GGCGGGCGCAGACATCGCACGACCCGTCAGGGTCTCATTTTCCGATCACTGCGCGGGTATCACTCAGGCAGCGGGCCGGTTTCCAGCCCGACAGGCTTGCCCACGACCACGAATTGCAAGCCTTCAGGGTCCAGCAATTCGCCCGCAACCCGTTTCACATCGGCCAGCGTCACCGCCTCGACCTTGTCATTGCGCGTCGCGATATAATCGATCGGCAGGCCCAGCATCTGCATCCCCACCATGATCTGCGCAATCGGCGCGTTGCCGTCAAAGCGCAACGGATAGGCACCGGTCAGAAAGGTCTTGGCGTCGCGCAACTCGTCCTCGGTCACGCCCTCAGCAGCAGCCTTGGCCCATTCGTCACGGATCACGGCAATCGCCTCGGCAATCCGGTCATTGGCCGAGGCGACATGACCCATGTACACCGCCGCATAGTCGCGCGGCACCAGATAGGAATAAACACCATAGGTCAGCCCGCGCTTTTCGCGCACTTCGGTCATCAGACGGCTTTCGAACGACCCGCCGCCCAGGATCTGGTTCAGCACGGTCGCCGCAAAGAAATCGGGATCGTCCTGCGCCATGCCCGGCTGTCCGAACAGCGCCACAGATTGCGGCGTGTCATAGTCGATCACGGTCACGCCTGCGGGGATGTTCACCTCTGCCATCTCAGGCATCGGTGCTCCGGTCTCGGGCAGATCGCCCAACAGCTTGTCCAGCAGCGGGCCCAGTTCTTCGGGGGTGATGTCGCCCACCACTCCGACATACAGGCGATCCTTGGCCAACACCGCCTGATGCGCTGCCACCAGATCCTCGCGGGTCAGCGCCGCGACGCTTTCAGCCGTGCCACGGAATGAGGTGGCATAGGGGTGGTCGCCATAGGCCAGCTTGTCGAATTCACGGCTGGCCAGTTCGTCAGGGTCCTTGTCGTCGGACGCAATCCCGGTCAACACCTGTTGGCGCACCCGCTCGACCGCATCGGGGGCGAATGTCGGCTCCAGCAACGAGGCGCGCAGCAGATCGACCGCCTGATCGCGGTTCTCGGTCAGAAAGCGGGCGGACACGGCCAGCGAATCGTCACCTACGTCATAGCCGAAGGATGCCGCCAACCCTTCCAGTGCACGGGCAAAGCCGCGCGCGTCCAGGTCGCCGGCGCCCTCTTCCAGCAATCCGGTCATCAGGTTGGTGGCCCCACGCTTGCCCGGCGCATCCAGCGACGCACCGCCGCGAAACCGCAGTTCCATCGCCGTGAACGGAATGGACGGTTCCTGCACCAGCCATGCGGTGATCCCGCCGGGGCTGACAACTTCGGTGATCTCGACCTCGGCGCGGGCGGGCAGCGCCAGCACCACGGTCATCATCAATGCAAGAATATATCTCATTGGTCTGCCTCCACGGGTTTCGCCAGCCAGCCGGTGACCGATCCTTCGATGCGCAGCACCTTTTTCGCCACGGCCATGATGTCGTCAGCCGTCACCGCCTGCAGCACATCGGGCCAGTCCTGCACATCCGCAACCGTCAGCCCCGAGGCCAGCGCCGCACCATAGCGGTTCGCCACGCCGTCGGCGTCATCGCGGGCATAGATCTGCTGCGCGCGCAATTGCAGCTTGATCCGCTCCAGCTGCTCGGCGTCCACGCCGTCCTTCATGAAGCTGGCCAGCGCCGCGTCCATCGCATCCTCGGCCTGTTGCAAGCTGACCTCGGGGCCGGGCACCACGATCAGGTCAAAGGTCGTGTCATCCAGCGAAACGCCGCTGTAGAACGCACCCGAATAAACCGCCACCTGCGTGTCGAATTGCAGCTTTTCCGCCAGATAAGAGGTGGTGCCGCCGCCCAGAATCTCGGCAAGGATGGTCAGCGCAGCCGCGTCTTTCTGGTCACCCGCGTCCCGTTCGGGGGCAAGGTAGGACCGGTTCACATAGGGCTGTGCCACGCGCGGATCGCGAAAGATTACGCGCCGGGCGGCCGTCTGCGGCGGCTCCTGGGTGCGCACACGCTCGGGCAGGTTCGGCTCGGCGGGGATCACACCATAGTATTTCTCGGCCAGTGCCTTGACCTCGGCGGGGTCGACATCCCCCGCGACCACAAGGATCGCATCGTTGGGCGAATAATAGATGTCGTAAAAGTTCAGCGCGTCGTCCAGATCCAGCGTCTGCATCTCGTGCATCCAGCCGATCACCGGCACGCCGTAGCGGTGGTTCAGGTATTGCGCGGCGTTCATCTGCTCGCCGAACAGCGCACGCGGGTTGTTCTCGGTGCGCATGTTGCGTTCTTCGATGATCACATCGCGTTCGGTCTCGATGTTCTCGGGGGTCAGACGCAGATTCTCCATCCGGTCCGCCTCCATCTTCATCATCAGCCCCAGCCGGTCGGCTGCGATGCGCTGGTAGTAGGCGGTGTAATCATAGCTGGTAAAGGCGTTGTCCCGTCCGCCATTGGCGGCCACCGTGGCCGACAGCTCGCCCGCGGCCATGTTGTCGGTGGCCTTGAACAGCAGGTGTTCCAGGAAATGCGCCACGCCTGACGACCCCTTGGGCTCGTCCGCCGATCCGGCCTTGTACCAGACCATATGCGTGACGACCGGGGCGCGGTGGTCTTCGACGACGACCACCTGCATCCCGTTCTCAAGCTCGAATGTTGTGACGTTTTCGTTTGCCGCCCAGGCCGCCATAGGCAAAAGGGCCGCGATCAGTGCCATGACGGCGCGCAGATGAGTCATCTGTAATCCTATTCCGGTCGCAATTACGATGACAGATGGTCATGACACCGCCCGGATATCAACCGTGGTGCCGTCTTTGTGACCTAGTTGCCGAAACGCGTGTTCGCTGGGGGCGAAGACGGTGTCGGAACGCCCGCGCGCCGATAGGCCGTAGCCACCTTTTGCGGGTCAATCGCCTGACGTTTGTAGGCTTGATTGTAGCGGTCGACCGGCACGATGCGATACTGGGTAAAGCGGCCCCGACGCTTGCGGAACGCTTCGTCCTCTGCGGCAAGGGTGGTGCGGATGTCCGCCGTGCGGCCAAAGCGGCTGGCATGGTTCACAACCGCGCCGTCGCTGGCAGGAATGGCAGCCGTGGGCGAGCCGCGTCGGCCGCCCAGCTTGTCGACACTTTCGTCCAAGGGTCGAAGATCGACCAGATTCGCCTGACCGGGGGTCGGCGTCGGCAAAGCGGCATAGCTTTCGGGCTCTTCCAGCGGCTTTGACGGGGTCACGATGAATTCATCCGGCCCGTCCGATGTGCCACGCAGATCGCGCAGGCCTGTGTTGGCGCAGGCTCCCAAAGCCAGCGTCACCGTCAATGCCATCAGTCCGCGTATCAGGCGCATCGCCGTCTCCCACCAATTGCCCAAACAGGCCTTTGCCCACTGACTTATCGCAGCAGGCGGGGCAATGTCACGCCCGCTTTTTGTCCTGCGCGAAAAACACCAGCCCGATTGCACCCGCAAAGATGAAGATATCCCCGACGTTAAAGACAAACGGGTTGCGGATGCCACAGCATGACATGTTCAGGAAATCCAGAACATAGCCATAGAACACACGGTCCACGACATTGCCTAGCGCTCCGCCGATCAGCAGGCCCGCGCTGACGAAAACGATGGGCCGCTGGGGCGCGCCGCGCAGCCACCACAGCACGGCACAGCAGATCAGCAGCGCCAGCACCACAAGGACCCAGCGCGCCAGATCGCCGTCTCCGTCCATCAGGCCAAAGTTGATGCCCCGATTTTCGCCATAGCGAAAATTCAGCAGCGGCGGCAGCACGTCGATCGCCCGCACCCGCGCCAGTTCCATGCCGTGCACGACGGCATATTTGCTGACCTGATCCAGAAGCAGGGCGATCAACGCCGATATGGCAACCAGACGCATGATCAGTGCCGGAAGTGACGCATGCCGGTCAGCACCATCGCCAGACCCGCCTCGTCCGCAGCCGCGATCACCTCGTCATCGCGCATCGAGCCGCCGGGCTGGATGATCGCCGTTGCGCCAGCTTCGGCAGCGGTGATCAGACCGTCCGCAAAGGGGAAAAACGCATCGGACGCCACGACCGACCCTTGGGTCAGCGGAGCGGACAGGCCCAGCGCCTCGGCCATGTCCTGCGCCTTGCGCGCGGCGATGCGCGTGCTGTCCACGCGGCTCATCTGGCCGGCACCGACGCCCACGGTCGCGCCATCCTTGACGTAGATGATCGCGTTGGATTTGACGTGCTTCGCCACGGTCCAGGCAAACAAAAGATCGTTCAGTTCCTGCTCGGACGGGGCGCGTTTGGTCACGACCTTCAGATCCTCGCGGGTGATCCGGCCCACGTCCTTGTCCTGCACCAGAAACCCGCCCGACACCTGCCGCACAGCCAGTGCAGCGGCGTCCGCAGTGGCCAGACCATCGGTGGTCAGCAAACGCAGGTTCTTCTTTTGGCTAAAAATATCCATTGCCTCGGCGCTGGCACCGGGCGCGATCACAACTTCGGTAAAGATACCGGTGATCTCGCGCGCCGTGTCGGCGTCCAGCGGCTGGTTCAGGGCGATGATGCCACCAAATGCGCTGGTGCGGTCACAGTCGAACGCACGGTTGTAGGCCTCTTTCAGCGTGGCACCGCGCGACACGCCGCAGGGGTTGGCGTGCTTGATGATGGCGCAGGCGGGGCCTTGGGCCGGATCAAACTCGCTGACCAGCTCGAAGGCCGCGTCGGTGTCGTTGATGTTGTTATAGGACAGTTCCTTGCCCTGATGCTGCTTGGCGGTGGCGACACCGGGACGCGCGCTGCCATCAGTGTAGAACGCCGCACCCTGATGCGGGTTCTCGCCGTAGCGCAGACCCTGCGCCAGCGTGCCTGCAAAGCTGCGGCGGCGGGGCGTGCCACCAACTTGCGCCGCCATCCATGTGCTGACGGCGGTGTCATAGGCCGCCGTGCGCCCGTAAGCCGTCTGCGCCAGACGCTGCCGCAGGGCATAGGTGGTCTGACCGTCGTTGGCCTCAAGCTCGGCCAGCACCACGTCATAATCCTCGACATCCACCACGATGTTCACAAACCCGTGGTTCTTGGCCGCAGAGCGGATCATCGCAGGGCCGCCGATGTCGATGTTCTCGATCACCTCGTCATAGGCTGCGCCCTTGGCGACGGTTTCCTCAAACGGGTAGAGGTTGACCACCACCAGATCAATCGCACCGATGTTGTGGGCGTCCATCGCCGCGCGGTGGTCGGCATTGTCGCGCAGGGCCAGCAGACCGCCGTGCACCACAGGGTGCAGCGTCTTGACCCGCCCGTCCATCATCTCGGGATAGCCGGTGACATCCGCCACGTCCTTGACCTCCAGACCAGCCGCACGCAGCGCCGCCGCGGTGCCGCCGGTGCTCAGCAATTCGACCCCCCGCGCGGCCAGGGCCTGACCGAATGGCACGAGGCCGGTCTTGTCAGATACGGAAATCAGCGCGCGGCGCACGGGATAGAGGTCGGTGGTCATGGTAATCAGCAGCCTTTTTGCGGCCTAGTCGGCCATATCAAGTTCATCTCGGGACAGGTCCCTGATGCCAATGGCAGTCTCCTGCGCCTTGGACAAGGACCAGCGAATGCGCGTGGCATACTGCATTGCGCGCCCCATGAGAACAATCTGTTGTGTCGCACGTGGCTTTAATCGGCCTTTTTCCAGATAAACACTTGGGTCCAAACGCAATTCATAATTGCCATCATGGCGAAAAACCCAGATTTCACCGCTTTTCAGCGCCATCGAGATGGCCGCACCGCCCAAATCAAGGGTCGCATCGACCTCGGGGTGCAGGTGAAACCGGATCGCGAAAGGCACGCCTTGCAGCTTGCCCGCGTCCAGCGCGCGGTCAAAACGGCGCTTGTCTGCGTCCTCCAGCGCCAGCAGCATATCCTCGCCCGCCATGCCGCGCCCGTCAAAGGTCAGCTCGAGCGTGCGTGCGTGAGTCAGCCCGTGGGTGCTGACGAAACCGTCGTGCCCGCCCTGAAAGCGGATGCCGTCGTTGACCTGGCTCATCTCGATGGGCACCGATTGCGGCGTATCCACCAGCATCTCCGTGGCACCCGAGCTGTCGGCATCGCCCAGCCGCGCGCTGGAATAGCCGTCGAGCACCAGCGTGCTGTGCGACGGCGTGGCCCGCCCGGCCCGTCGCCATTCCGCCCCGAACGACCCGCCGGGCCCACAGTTCACGATCAGCGGACGCCGCCCCGAGGTCAGCTCGAAGGCCAGGGTCGAGGCATGGGCATTGCGGCTCGCCTTGCCACTGGCGGGCGGGCTGGCATCGACAATCACGCTGGTGCGTCCCGCACTCAGCCGGGCATAGCCCATCGACAGCCCGTCCGGTTGCCGCGTCTTGATCCCGCTGGCGGCCAGCGCATGATCCAGCCAGCCCTCTTGTCCGCGCCCGCCACCGTGAAACCGCGCCAGCGCGCCGTCTGCATGACGCAGGGTGCGCAGGGTGGGTGCGATACGTTCGATGGCGTCCAGATGGGCGGCAGGGGCTTCGCGTCCTGCCTCGCTCAGCGTGGCGGCGGCCCAGGTCAGCAGGGTGAACACGTCCAGCAATTCTTCGGGGTTGCGGGTCGGCAGGCCGCCCTGTTCGTCGATCTGGTTCTGACATTCCCGCGCCAGCGCCTTGATCGCGGGTTCGGCCAGCAGCTCCATCCCTTCCAGCGACAGGCCCGCATAGATCAAACCGGTCAGCGCCTCGAACCGCGGCAGGCCGGGCGCGGCGGAATGCCAGCGTTTCGACAGGAACCGCGTTTGCTGCGCCAACGAGCGGTAGAACACATCGCTTTGCGCCTTGTCCTGTCCGCGCAATACGAACAGTGCGTGGTTGATCCACCGGATCAACCGCCGACCCGTCAGGTCCGGCGTCCAGCCCGCGCCCGATCCGCGGCCATAGCGGTCGATCCAGCCCCACAGCCACCGCTGTGCCGCTTCGCGCGTGGCAATGTCGCCAACGGCGGCCAGATCGTCCAGCCATGCAAAGCCGTGCAGTTCATCCGCAAAGGCCGCATCGGGCACCGTCAGATCCCACAGGCCCACATCTGGCGCTGCGATCAGGTGCCCCGCAAACAGGTAGTTGCCCGCCGACAATTGCCGCCCGCGCGCATAGCTGCCGATGGTTTTGGGTTCGGGAGAGGAGACAAAAGCCGTTGCCGCCCGCGCGCGCGTCGCCAACCGGGCATGCAACCGGTTGAGAAAACGCGTCTTTCGCGCGGTGAACCCCAAGGGTTCAGACATGGGTATATCCCGTCATGGGGTCTGTCTCGCTGCCTCGTGCACTGTGGCGGTGCGCTCTGATGGCGCTTGCAGCAGATGATAACCCGTAAGAAGCCCTGAGTCACCGCTCTTTGCGCAGCACCGCGATGTAAAATCCGTCCATGCCGCCCAGGTCAGCCCAATAGTCGGGGCGCAGGCGCAGTCCGCCCTCTTCGGTGATCCAGCCCGCGTCGATGCCCGCCGCGTCCAGCGCAGCGCGGTCCACGGCCATATCGCCGTGGCGTTCCAGCGCCTCGATGATCTGCACCTCGCCCTCGTCCGGCAACAGGCTGCATGTGCAATAGACCATCCGCCCGCCCGCTTCGAGCAGCCCCCAGGCGTGGTCGATCATCTGTGCCTGAAGGTCGATCAGGCCGCCGAATTCGCTGCCGTCCTTTGCATAGGGCAGGTCAGGGTGCCGCCGGATCGTGCCGGTCGCGGAACAAGGCGCATCCAGCAGGATCGCGGGCCAGGTGCCTTGCAACTCCAGCACATCGCCAGCCTGCACGGTTGCTTTCAGCCCCGTGCGCGTCAGGTTTTCGCGCAGACGGCCCAGACGGCTTTCGGAAATATCCACCGCCGTCACATCAGCGCCGGTTGCAGCCAGTTGCAGCGTCTTGCCGCCCGGTGCCGCGCACAGGTCCAGAACGCGGGTGCCGGCCTGAGCCTGCAACAACCGCGCGGGAATGGCGGCAGCGGCATCCTGCACCCACCAGTCGCCGGCCTCGAACCCGGCCAGCGCCGACACCTGCCCGGCATCCGCCACGCGCACCGATCCGGTCGGCAGAACGGTGCCACCAACGGCTTTCGCAACCGCTTCCGCATCGCCCTTCACGCTCAGATCCAGCGGCGCGCCCGCGAAATGCGCGGCCTCCATTGCCAGCATCGCCTCGTTTCCCCATGCCTCGGCCAGTGGGCTGCGCAGCCATTTCGGCAGACGCGGCACCCGCAAGGCTTCCCATTGCGCGGGGCCGCTGTCGGCCACCTTACGCAGGACCGCGTTCACCAGCCCCTTGAGGTGGCCATAGCGTTTGTGGCGGCTGATGATCTGCACCAGGTCATTGACCACCCCATGCGCCGCCCCGCCATTGCACAGCTCGACCGTGCCCAGCCGCAGCGCGTTCAGCACGGTCAGCGGCGGCACCTTGTTCAGATGTTTATTCAGCACGCGGTCCGCCCGTTCCAGCCCGCGCAGCGTATCCGTGGCCAGCCGCTGCGCCCTTGCGCGGTCGGGGGCGTCCAGACGGTCCAACTGTCCCGCGCCGATCAGCTCGGCCATCAGGCGGCCATCGTCCTGAATCTGGTCCAACAGCCAGATGGCACTGCGCCGTGCGGGCACCCCCGACTGCGGTTTGCCCGCATCATGTGTGCTGTTGTCTGCCATGTCGCGCCCTCGCGGGTTGTTCTGTTCCCCAACGGGGGTATATCAAGGGATGAGACAGGGAAAGCACCCATACGATGACTGACGAACCGAAATCCGACCTGCCCCCCGATTTGCCCCCCGCCGCCCAGCGCGCCCTGGCCGAAGCCGAAGCGCGTCGCAAGGCTGCCGAACCGCTGGATCTGCCCACCGAACACGGCGGGCGTATCAACGGGCTGGAACCTGTGCGCTACGGCGATTGGGAGAAAAAGGGGCTGGCGATCGACTTCTGAGGCTCAGGCACGCTCCAGCGCCTCGGCCAAAAGATCATAGACCAGCCTGATCCGGCGATTCGTCTGTACCTCGCGGTGCACGGTCAGCCATGTGGACACCATCACCGGTGCGATCTGCGGCATGATCCGCACCACGTCCGGCGTGTTGCGGGCCACGGTTTCGACCATGACCGTCACGCCCAACCCCTGACGCACCATTTCCCAAACCGCGACACCGCTGGCCGAGGTGGCCCGTATCATCGCCGCTGTCACCGGCAGGCCGTGCCGGTTCAGCACATCGACCCCCGACGCATCCGCATCAAAGCCGATGAAATCCAGCTGCTGGAAATCGGCCAGCGTCTGCGGCGTGCCCTTTTCGTACAGATAATCCGCAGATGCGTACAAATATGCCGGCACGTCTGGCAGCTTGCGGGCGATCAGCTCGGGCTGTTTCGGGGCCACGTGACGTATGGCGATGTCCGCCTCGCGCCGTTGCAGGTCGCGCACCGCGTTGCTGGCGATCACGTCGACGATGATGCCGGGGGCGGTCTTGCGCAGGTCGGCCAGAACGGCGGGCAGCCAATAGGCGGACATCGCATCGCTTGCGGTGATGCTGACCCGCCCTTCAAGATTGTCGGAACGCCCCGCTGCAGCCATGGCCAGCGCATCCGCCGCCGCGCCCATCCTGCGCACATGGGCCAGCATGTCCTGCCCTGCAGGGGTCAGCACCAGCGACCGGCCAACCCGCTCGAACAACACCACGCCCAGCGCCGCCTCGAGCGCCGCGACCTGCCGGCCCAAAGTCGGCTGTGTCAGCCCCAGCGCCCGCGCACCCGCCGACAGCGACCCGTGTTCCGCCGTCGCCAGAAATCCGCGCGCCTGTGTCCAGTCGATGTTCTTATCCATGCATTTATGCATAACCAAAGTACGGATTCAGGCAATTTCTTTTTAAGCAGCCCCCCGCTAGCTCTGCGTCAACCTGAACAGAAAGACACCCCATGCCCAGCGCCGCCGCCTTTTGGACCAAAGCCGCACCGAAATACGCCAAGTCGCCCATCAGTGACTTGGCAACCTATGAACACACGCTTGCGCGCACCCGTGCGTTTCTGCCACCCGATGCCAAGGCGCTGGAAATCGGCTGTGGTACGGGCACCACGGCGCTGAAACTGGCGGGGGACGTGAAAAGCCTGCTGGCCACGGACATCGCCGAGGGCATGATCGCGGTGGCCCAAGAGAAAACCGCGCCCGCCAACCTGCGATTTGCCACTGGCATCCCCGGCGATGCCGCACTGGCGGGGGACGCCCCCTTTGACGTCGTGCTGGCGTTCAACCTGCTGCATCTGGTGCCCGACCTGCCGCAAACGCTGCGCAGCATCCACACGCTGTTGCGCCCCGGCGGACGGTTTATCAGCAAATCCGCCTGTTTGCGTGATGGCAGTGCGTTCCTGCCGCCGCTGATCTGGGTGATGCAACGTCTGGGCAAGGCACCCTATGTGGGCAAATTCAGCGCGCCCCATCTGGAGCAAACCATCGCGCAAGCGGGATTTCAGATCGAGGTGGCCGAGACACACGGCAAAAGCTTTAACCGGTTTATCATCGCCACAAGGCTCTAGTATCTGGGCCCTAGTTCAGGCGAAACGCCGCACTGTCGCCTTGCCCCTTGTCCGAGGTGAACCGGATGCGCCCGGGTTCGACCCGGACCTCCTGACAATTGTACCCCAGAGCATCACCGCCCCAATAAAGGTCGCGGCAAAAGTAATTGCCCTGCCATTTCCATGTCCCCGTCACATCCCAGGCCGCGCCTTTGCCGGTGATGCTGCCATCGGGGCGGACCTCGAGCTTGACCAGAGGACGGGTCAGGGTCTTGCCGTTGACCAGCTTGATAAAGTCCGCCTGCGAAGTCACGATATCCTGCTCGGCCTGCACAGGCAGGGAGAGAGACAGGGCCGCGAGAGTTGTACAAATACCAAGCTTGTAGGACATGATTAAAGTCTCGGCTGAACTGAGATACACAAAGAGATACGGACGCGGCCGCACTTTGGTTCACTCAACCGAGAATTTTTTTGAACAACAGCCTCAGTCGTTCAGACCAAGCACGTCCATCATGTCATAGGCCCCAGGTGCCTTGCCCTGCGTCCATTTCGCAGCACGGATCGCGCCACGGGCAAACAGAACGCGGTCGGTCGCCATGTGGCGCAGCAAGATGCGTTCGCCCGGACCTGCAAACATGACATCGTGTTCGCCCACGATATCCCCACCGCGAATCGCACTGAACCCGATATCGCCGCGTTTGCGTGCGCCGGTGATGCCGTCGCGCCCGCTGTCGCGCACGTCATTCAGCGCCACGCCACGGCCTTCGGCGGCCGCCTCGCCCAGCATCAGCGCGGTGCCCGAGGGCGCGTCGACCTTGTGGTGGTGGTGCGCCTCGATCACTTCGATGTCGAAATCCTCGTCCAGTGCTGCGGCCACGCGTTTGGTCAACTGCACCAGCAGGTTGACCCCAAGGCTCATGTTGCCCGCGCGCACGATGACGCAGCTTTGCGATGCGGGTTGCAGTTCGGCGATCTGCGCGTCGGTCATGCCGGTGGTGCCGATGACATGGGCCACGCCTGAATCGGCACAAAGCGCCGAAAACGCCAGCGTCGCTTCGGGGGCGGTGAAGTCAATCACCACATCCGCCGCCGCAATGGCTTTGGCCGCGTCATCCGTTGCAACCACACCGCTGGCCGCACCGCCCATCGCCTGCCCCACGTCCTGCCCGACCCAATCGTGGCCCCTGCGTTCGATGGCAGCCGCCAGATGCACGCCCTTGGTCTCGGCAATGGTGCGGATCAGCATCTGACCCATGCGCCCAGAGGCTCCGGTCACGGCAATTCCAATAGTGTCGTCCATGGGTGTCTTTCCTGAATAAGCGGTTTGTCGCAGGTCTAGCCTGTGCGGGGCGGCTTGGCAAAGCGTCCGGGCTGTCCTAGATGGGGAGTATGGCAAAGAACAAGTCCCCTGACGGCGCCGGTCCGTCCCAACGTCAACTTCGGGTTGGTGAATTGATCCGCCGCACTTTGTCAGAAGTGCTGGCTCGCGGTGACGTGCACGACCCCGAGCTGAACCGCATGTCGATCACGGTGGGCGAGGTGCGCACATCGCCCGACCTGAGGATCGCCACGGCCTATGTGCTGCCGCTGGGTGGCGACGGCAAGGACGAGGTGCTGAAGCTGCTGGCCCGCAACAAGGGCGAGTTGCGGCATGTCGTGGGCAAGAAGCTGGCGTTGAAATTTGCGCCCGACCTGCGGTTCCAGCTGGATCAGACTTTTGACCAGATGGACGACACCCGTCGGATGCTGAACCAGGACGCGGTGCGCCGGGACACCGAAAACTGATGCGCGCGCTGTTGATTGGCGTGCTGGTCTGGCTGACCTGCGGGCCGGTCTGGGCGACGGACTGCGAGAACCGTCGCTATCTGGGTACGTCCTATACAGTGTGCACCGTCGATCTGACGCAGGAAACGCTGAAGCTGTTCCTGCGCGACGACAACGGCAAGATCTACGGCAGCTTTAACGCGATCAACCAGGCGCTGGGTGCTGCGGGCAATACGCTGGGCTTTGCCATGAACGCGGGCATGTACCACGAAGACCGCGCGCCCGTGGGGCTGTTCCTTGAGGATGGCAAGCAAGAGATGGGGCTGGTGACATCCGCCGGGCCGGGCAACTTTGGCCTGTTGCCCAATGGTGTATTGTGTCTGCGCAAGGGGCGGGCCGATGTGATCGAAACGCTGCGGTTTGAGCGCGAGAAACCGCGCTGTACCGGTGCGACGCAATCCGGCCCGATGCTGGTGATCGACGGCGAATTGCACCCGCGCTTTCTGGTCGACAGCACCTCGCGCTATGTGCGCAACGGGGTGGGCACGACGGCGGATGGTCGAAAGGCCGTCTTTGTGATCTCGAACGCCTTTGTCACTTTCCACGAATTCGGCAGCTTTTTCCGTGACGCGCTGAAACTGCCGCAGGCGCTGTATTTCGACGGCAATATCTCGCGGCTGTATGCGCCGGATCTGGGACGGCACGATCCGGGCCGCCGTCTGGGGCCGATCATCGGCACCGTGGCGCGCAAGGCACCGTAAGGCGCATCAATTGACAGCACAGACGCGCTCGGCTAGGCCGCACGCTCTGATTTTCACGACGATCCGCAAGGGGACACCATGGGCCGCAGATCCAAAGGACGCGACATTTCCGGCTGGCTGGTCATCGACAAGCCTGCTGGCCCCACGTCGACCACCGTGGTCAACAAGGTGCGCTGGGCGATGAACGCCAAGAAGGCAGGCCATGCCGGCACGCTGGACCCCGACGCCACCGGCGTGCTGGCGATTGCACTGGGCGAGGCGACAAAGACCGTTCCCTACATCACGGACGCGCTCAAGGCGTATACGTTCACCGTGCGGCTGGGTCAGGCCACCAACACCGACGATGCCGAGGGCGAAGTGATCGCGCAATCGGACATGCGCCCGACCGACGACCAGATCAAGGACGCGCTGGGCGCCTTCGTGGGTGACATCATGCAGGCGCCGCCACAGTTCTCGGCGGTCAAGATTGACGGGCAGCGTGCCTACAAGCGCGCCCGCGACGGCGAAGAGATGGAGATTGCAGCACGCCCCCTGTGGGTCGAAGAGCTGTTGATGGTCGGGCGGCCCGACGCGGATCACGTGACGCTGGAAATGACCTGCGGCAAGGGCGGCTATGTCCGGTCGATCGCGCGCGATCTGGGCGCGGCCCTGGGCTGTTTTGCCCACGTGCGCGAGCTGCGCCGCATCTGGTCCGGCCCCTTTGACGCTGCGGACGGGCTGACCATGGAGCAGGTCGAGGCGATGGCGGGTGACCCCGCGCTGGACGCCCATCTGCGCCCGGTCGAGGAAGGGCTGGCCGATCTGCCAGAGTTGAAAGCCACCGCCGAGGGCGCGGTGCGTCTGCGCAACGGGAACCCCGGCATGGTGCTGCCGTCGGACGTGGAATACGGCGACGAGGTTTGGGTGTCTTTCGAAGGCAAGGCCGTGGCCGTGGGCCGGTACAAGGCGGGCGAGGTCCACCCGGCGCGTGTGTTCAACCACTGACCGCGCGGGCCGCTCGGGGCGGGAGCCTCCGACGGGGATTGTCGGAACCGGAGAATACGGGCCGGTTGATTGACCTTGGCCCCCGTGGCCCCGCATAACGGCGGCATGATCACACGCACACACACCAAGGGCGATGCCCCTTCGACAGCGATCTATTCGGATTGCGAACGCTATCGGTACAGCCTGACACGGGTCTGGGACGGCAATGCGGCACGGGTGACCTTTGTCATGCTGAACCCGTCGACCGCGACAGAGGTCCAGAACGACCCCACGGTGGAACGCTGCGAGCGGCGGGCGCGGGCCTTGGGCTATGGCGCGTTTTGCGTGACGAATATCTTTGCCTGGCGCGACACGGACCCGCGCAAGATGCGTGCCGCAGCCGATCCGGTCGGGCCGCAGAACGACGCGGCCATCGTGCAGGCCGCAGAATGGGCCGATGTGGTGATTGCCGCTTGGGGCACGCATGGGGCGCATCTGGACCGCGGCCCTCAGGTGGCGCGGTTGTTGGCACAGTCCGGCCAGCCGCTGTTTCACCTGGGCCTGTCCAAGGCCGGCCACCCGCGACACCCGCTGTACCTGCCCTACACCCAGACGCCCGAGCCATGGCATCCGGCGGACCCGATGTTAGCCCGAGATTAACCATAGTGTTGAAATGGCTTTGAAAATTCAGGCGTCCTATGGCCTTATTCCTATGGAGCAATCTGTAGGAAGTTAGGTCGCGAATGTTGTGGTTGGCGGGATTGATGGGTTTGATGGCTGTTGGCGCGGTCAGCTTCGTGGACTTGTCCGGGAGTGAGGACGACACCGACGCCGATGCTGACCCGCTGGAGTCGATGACACAGGACGCGCCGCGCATTGGCGAAGATATTGACCTGACCGCAACCGCCCCTGCTGAACCGGATGTTAACACCTCTGATGCCTCGATCCTTGTGGGTGTGGATACTACCGAAACCATGACCGGCACCGAAGATGACGACCAGATCGGCGGCTATGACGGCGACGATACCATTCATGGCGGCAGCGGCGACGACGACATTTACGGCATGGACGGTGACGATACGCTGGACGGAGATGCCGGCGACGACACGTTGCATGGCGGCGACGGGCGCGATCTGGTGCATGGCGGGTCGGATGACGATGCGCTGTATGGCCACAACGGCGACGACACGCTGTCGGGTGATGATGGCAACGACATGTTGCAGGGGTCGCAAGGCGATGACCTGCTGGCCGGGGACGACGGAAACGACGCGCTGCACGGCGGACTGGACGACGACACGCTGGATGGTGGCGCGGGCGAGGACACGCTGTTTGGCGGTTGGGGCGATGACGTGGTGATCGGCCTGAACCACGACGCGGACACTGGCGAAATCAACGATGGCGACGACAAGGATTTCCTGAACGGCGGTGGCGGTGACGATCTGATCGTGGCCGGGTCCGAGGATGTGGTGACCGCAGGCGACGGTGCCGATACGATTGTGATGGGCGACTGGATCGAGGACGAAAAATCGGTCGAGATCATGGATTTCGACGCCACGGACGACAGCATCGTGCTGGTCTGGAACGACAGCGATGCGGGGCCGGAACCGGTCATCACCCTGCAACCGGACCCCACCGATGCCGACATCGTTCATGTGCTGATGGATGGCGTCACCGTGGCCGATGTGACAGGCGGCACGACGCTGACGCTGGGCGACATCGCCCTGATCCCGCTGAGCGCGGCGCAAACCAGCGGGCTTGCCGGTCTGTAAGCCCGCCAGTTTGGCCGCGCGAATAAATCTTTGCCTTCGTGACAGAATCCCCCTATACGCCCCCATCGCGCCCGCTCTTTTTGGCTGGTGCGACACTCTCCATGGGCCCTGCTGGACGACATCCCGGCTTGCGCCATCACCTTAACCTTTTTGAAAAGGAGACCCCGATGTCGATTACTGCTGAAGAAAAGCAACGCGTCATGAAAGAATTCGCAACTGCTGAAGGCGACACAGGTTCGCCCGAAGTGCAGGTTGCCATCCTGACAAGCCGCATCTCTACCCTGACAGAGCACTTCAAGACCCACAAAAAAGACAACCACGGTCGTCGTGGTCTGCTGAAGATGGTTGCCCTGCGCCGCAAGCTGCTGGACTACCTGAAAGGCAAAGATGAAGCGCGCTATCTGGACCTGATCAAACGCTTGGGCATCCGCCGCTAAGTATTTGTTTCCATCCCGGCGCAGGCATTGTGCTGCGCCGGATCAGAACGCCCGCCCTCACCGGCGGGCGTTTTGCGTTCGACCTTTACGGTTTCAAACAATCGAACAATTTCAGCACCCCTGCGACAAACTGTCCACATTTCTCGCAAAAACGGCCAGTTTTGGGTCGTTCGCCTGCCATCAGGGTCGGTTTTGGTCCCTTTGTCTTACAATCTAGGGGTATCATTCCCGGTCAAGGGGCCAAAAAACAACAACCCTGGCGCGAAATCGGTCCCATCTTCATGGGCTGGTCCCTTCCGAACCGCAACAGCGCCCGGACCACCGACAGAAGGATGCCCTTATGACGACGAAATTGTTGATCGGGCTGGACGGTCAAAGCTCGGGTGACCGTGCTTTGGCCTTTGCTGAGAACCTTGCCAAGTTAATCGGAGCGGCAGAGCTGCTGGTTGTCTATGTGATCGAATGGTCGCCCTATTCGTTCCAGACACCCGAGGAGAACGCCGAACGCCACAAACGCCGCGAAGAGGAAATCTCGACGGCGATGGAGCGGGTGGTGACACCGGCCCTTGCCCGGCTGGAAGCCTCTGGCATCAAAGCCCAGGGCATGGTGCGCCATGGCAACGTCGCCGACTCGCTGGATTCGATTGCTGCGAAGCAAAACGCGTCGCAGATCATTGTCGGACGGTCCACCGAAACCGGGTTGAGCAAGCGCATCTTTGGCAGCTCCACCGCCAATCTGGTCATGGGTGCAAACGTGCCCGTGACGGTTGTGAACTAAGGAGAGCCCCCATGAACATCATGCAAAAAACGGCCCTGACCCTTGCGGTCTTCTCGGCGACGGCGGCTCCGGCACTGGCGCAGGAACCGGGCAGCCTGGACGCGCGGGTGAACGAAGCCTTTGCCGCCTTTACCGGCCCTTTCGTCAACTTGATCTTTGCCCCCTTCCCCGGAACCAGCTTTCCGTGGATCGTCATGTGGCTGGTGGTGGCTGCAACGGTTTTCACCCTGTATTTCGGTTTTGTGCAGTTCCGCTTCTTCAGCCATGCCATTGCACTGGTCAAAGGTGACTATTCCGACCCCAATGACGCGGGCGAGGTCAGCCACTTTCAGGCGCTGGCCACGGCGCTGTCGGGCACGGTCGGCCTGGGCAATATCGCGGGCGTGGCGGTGGCCGTCGGCATCGGCGGGCCGGGGGCCACGTTCTGGATGATCCTTGCGGGTCTTCTGGGGATGGCGTCCAAGTTCACCGAGTGTACGCTGGGCGTGAAATACCGCAACGAATACCCCGATGGCACCGTGTCGGGCGGCCCGATGTACTATATTTCCAAGGGCTTTAGCGAACTCGGCCTGCCGGGCGGCAAGTTCCTTGCGGTTCTGTTCTCGATCTTCTGCATCTTGGGCGCATTTGGCGGGGGCAACATGTTCCAGGCCAACCAGGCGCACGCGCAGCTTGCCGGGATTATCGGCGACTATCCGGGCTGGATCACCGGCGTCATCTTTGCCGCCATCGTGTTTGCCGTGATCGTGGGCGGGATCAAATCCATCGCCAATGTCACCGAAAAGATCGTGCCGTTCATGGGCATCCTCTATGTCGGTGCGGCGTTGATCATCCTGGCGGTGAACTATGACAAGATCGGCTGGGCCTTTGGCCAGATCTTTGAAGGCGCGTTCAGCGGTTTGGGTGTTGCGGGCGGTCTGGTCGGCGCGCTGATCCAAGGCTTTAAACGGGCGGCTTTCTCGAACGAGGCGGGCGTCGGTTCGGCGGCCATCGCCCACTCGGCGGTGCGCACCAAAGAGCCGATCACCGAAGGGTTCGTATCCCTGCTGGAGCCGCTGATCGACACGGTCGTGATCTGTACGATGACCGCGCTGGTCATCACCATTTCGCAACAGTTGATCGTAGACCCGGACACGGGACGGTTCGTGCTGAACGAAGCGGGCACAGCTATTGCCACCGTTGACGGCAACACCGGCGTGGCGCTGACATCCGCGGCCTTTGCCTCGGGCATCAGCTGGTTCCCCTATGTTCTGGCGGTTGCGGTGATCCTGTTCGCCTTCTCGACCATGATCTCTTGGTCCTACTACGGGCTGAAGGCGTGGACCTATCTGTTTGGCGAAGGCAAGACATCCGAGCTGACCTTCAAGCTGATCTTCTGCGTGTTCATCGTGATCGGTGCAGCGGCCAGTCTGGGCCCTGTCATCGACTTTTCGGACGCGGCGATCTTTGCCATGGCGGTGGTCAACATCTTTGCACTGTACTTCCTGATGCGGATCGTGCGGGCCGAGTTGAATTCCTATGCCAGCCGCCTGAAATCCGGCGTGATCACCAAGTTCAACTAAACTGATCGCCGGTGCGGGCGGACCAATCGCCCGCACCCTCAGACACTTGCAGCCGCGCCCCGCACATGCCGGGCGCGGCTGTTTCGTTTTGGGGACCCAGACGCAATATCGCCATAGCAGCAAAGGCTTTCCATATAGGGCAAAACACTGTATGCCCCGCCAATCTGAGATCGGCGCCCGGACTCCAGCGCCCGAAAAGAAGATACCGGAGTCAGGGGCAATACGGCCCCTAAGCAAATGGCCGATGTGGCCAACCTGAGGAACGTAGATGTTTAACGTAACGACCAAATCAATGCAGTGGGGCGAAGAGACGCTGACACTGGAAACCGGAAAAGTGGCCCGTCAGGCGGACGGGTCGGTGATCGCCACGCTGGGCGAGACTTCGGTTATGGCAAACGTAACTTTTGCCAAGAAACAAAAACCCGGTCAGGACTTTTTCCCGCTGACCGTCCACTACCAAGAAAAATACTATGCTGCGGGCAAAGTGCCCGGCGGCTTTTTCAAACGTGAGGCACGCCCCACCGAGAAAGAAACCCTGACCGCGCGTTTGATCGACCGTCCGATCCGCCCGCTGTTCGTCCCCGGCTTCAAAAACGAAGTTCTGGTGATGTGTACTGTTCTGAGCCACGACCTGGTCAACGACCCGGACATGGTTGCGATGATCGCCGCCAGCGCCGCGCTGACCATTTCGGGCGCGCCTTTCATGGGCCCGATCGCCGGTTGCCGCGTGGGCTTTGAAGGTGGCGATTACGTCCTGAACCCCACAGTCGACGACATGCAGGACCTGCGCCTGAACCCCGATCAACGTCTGGATCTGGTTGTTGCCGGCACCAAAGACGCCGTGATGATGGTTGAATCCGAAGCTTACGAGCTGTCGGAAGCCGAGATGCTGGGTGCGGTGAAATTCGCGCACGAGCAGATCCAGCCGGTTATCGACCTGATCATTGATCTGGCCGAAAGTGCCGCGAAAGAGCCGTTCGATTTCCAGCCTGCCGATTATTCGGAGCTGTCCGCAGCCGTCAAAGCGGCCGGCGAAGCCGAAATGCGTGCAGCCTTTGCGATCAGCGACAAGCAAGAGCGCACAACAGCCGTTGCCGCCGCCCGCGAGACCATCATGGCCGCGCTGTCGGACGAGCAAAAAGAAGATGCGAACCTTGGGTCCGCTCTGAAAAAACTGGAAGCGTCCATCCTGCGTGGCGACGTGGTGAAAACCGGCAAGCGTATCGACGGTCGTAAAACCGACGAGATCCGCGACATCGTGTGCGAAACCGGCTTCTTGCCGCGGACCCACGGTTCGGCTCTGTTCACACGTGGTGAAACGCAAGGCCTGGTCGTGACCACGCTGGGCACCGGCGACGACGAACAGTTCATCGACGCGCTGCACGGCAACTTCAAATCCAACTTCCTGCTGCACTACAACTTCCCTCCCTATTCGGTTGGTGAAGTGGGTCGCGTCGCAGGTCCGGGCCGCCGCGAGATCGGCCACGGCAAGCTGGCATGGCGTGCGTTGCAGGCGGTTCTGCCCGCATCCACCGACTTCCCCTATACCATCCGCGTTGTGTCCGAGATCACTGAATCGAACGGCTCCAGCTCGATGGCATCTGTCTGCGGCGGTTCGCTGTCGATGATGGACGCGGGCGTTCCGCTGAAAGCGGCCGTTGCCGGTGTGGCCATGGGTCTGATCCTGGAAGAAGACGGATCATATGCGATCCTGTCGGACATCCTGGGTGACGAAGACCACCTGGGCGACATGGATTTCAAAGTGGCTGGTACCGAAAACGGGATCACCTCGCTGCAAATGGACATCAAGATCGCAGGCATCACGCCCGAGATCATGGAAAAAGCCTTGGCGCAGGCCAAAGCGGGCCGTTTGCACATCCTGGGCGAAATGGGCAAGGCGCTGACCGGCGCGGCCGACTTCTCGGTGCACGCACCGCGCATCGAAACCATGCAGGTTCCGACGGACAAAATCCGCGAAGTCATCGGTTCGGGCGGTAAAGTGATCCGCGAAATCGTTGAAGTGTCGGGCGCCAAGGTCGACATCAACGACGACGGCATCATCAAGATTGCGTCGCCCAACGGCGAAGCGATCAAGAAAGCCTATGACATGATCTGGTCGATCGTGGCCGAGCCGGAAGAAGGTGCCGTTTACACCGGGACCGTTGTGAAGATCGTCGATTTCGGCGCCTTCGTGAACTTCTTTGGCAAGCGCGATGGTCTGGTACACGTCAGCCAGATCGAAAACCGCCGCCTGAACCATCCGTCGGATGTGCTGAAAGAGGGCCAAGAGGTCAAAGTGAAGCTTTTGGGCTTTGATGACCGTGGCAAGGTGCGCCTGTCGATGAAAGTCGTCGATCAGGAAACCGGTGAGGAAATCAAGAAAGAAGAAGACGCCGAATAAGGCGCTTCTGTTTTTCTGAAATAGAAAAGGCCCCGGTATCACTACCGGGGCCTTTTTTTTCATCTGCGGCAGGGATTATTCGGCAGCTTGGGCCGCGCCATCCATGATCGGGTAGTCGGTGTAACCCTTTGCCCCGCCACCGTAGAAGGTATCCGGGTTCGGATCGTTATAGGGGCCGTCCATGGCAATGCGTTTGGTCAGATCGGGGTTGGCGATGTACAGCTTGCCAAAGGCCACCGCATCCGCGCGCCCGTCTTCGATCCACTGCGCCGCCTCTTCGGGGGTGAAGCCGCCATTCACGATGAACGGACCGTCAAAGGCCTTGCGCATGGCGTCCACGACCTTGGTGTTCTCGGGATCGCCCGAACGAACAACGTGCAGATAGGCCAAGCCCTTGCCCGACAACGCCTTGGCGGCGGCGACATAGGTTTCCATTGGATTTTCATCTTTGGACCCGCCTGCGCCGCCTGCAGGGGACAGACGCACGCCGACGCGGTCCGCGCCCAGCACGTCGATCACGGCATCGACACCTTCGACCAACAGGCGCACGCGGTTCTCGACCGAGCCCCCGTATGCGTCGTCGCGGGAGTTGACCGAAGAGCGCAGGAACTGGTCAATCAGGTATCCGTTGGCCCCGTGGAACTCGACACCGTCAAAGCCCGCCTTGTCGGCGCATTTGGCCGCATGGCGGTAATCTTCGATCACGCCAGCAATTTCGTCCAGCGACAGCGCGCGGGCTTCGGGGTGGGCCACGGTCGGGCCATCGGGGTGCAGGTCACCGACAAAGGCTTCGCCCTTGGGGGTCCAGACGCTGGACGACACAGGGGCCGCACCGTCGTGGAACACGTTGTGGCTGATCGCGCCGACGTGCCACAGCTGGCAGAAGATGCGCCCGCCCGCCGCGTGCACTGCCTCGGTGACGGGCTTCCAGCCGTCGACCTGCGCATCGCTGAAGATGCCGGGAGTCCAGGCATAGCCCTGCCCCTGACGGCTGATGTTGGTCGCCTCGGTGATCACAAGCCCCGCACCGGCGCGCTGGCTGTAATAGACCGCGTGCAGGTCGGTCTGGACGTTTTCGCCCGGCGTGGACCGCGCCCGCGTCAGCGGGGCCATCACGATGCGATTGGGCGCGGTGATGCGGCCCAGCTTTAACTCTTTGAACAGCGGGGCGTGTGCCGGAACATCAGCCATGTCAGAAGTCTCCATATGTTTGGAATGTCATTTGATATATCTCATCACTCCAACGTCTGCGTTCAATGGCAGTTCCGTTCGTTGCCGCACAGTTAGGGCTTGGCTTTTGAACAGCACGCTTTGTATATGCACCAGAATCCATGCCAGGGGTGATTTTTGAAATATTCCTCTTCCGAAAAGACGTTGCTGCGAGAACTTCAACGCGATTGCAGCCAATCCCTGGCACAAATTGCCGAAAGCTGCGGGATGGCGCAAAGCACGGTCTGGCGCAAGATTCAGGACCTTGAGGCGTCAGGCACCATATTGGGTCGCGTTGCCTTGTTGTCCCCTGCGCACGTGGGCTGCAAGCTGACGGTTCTGGCCGCCATCACCCTGCGCGATCACGCTGAAACGACGGTGTCCGGCTTTGCCGCGCTGATCGCCGGCCATCCCGAAGTGGTCGAATGTCTGGCCACCTCGGGGGCGGCGGACTACCAGATGAAGGTGCGGGTGGCGGACGTGGAAGCCTATGAGCATTTCATGACGAACACCCTGCTCCGCAGTCCCTTTGTGCGCGAGGTGCAGTCGTCATTCGTGCTCAAGGAACTGAAATCGACGACCGAGCTGCCGCTTTAGCGGATATTCTCCCGCTCGCGACTAAACTCTGGTCGCTCAGTATTTTTCAAGCTAGGCCTGTGCCATGCAATCCCTGATTATACACATGTCGTCAAGTGTCGCCCGCCGCCCGAACGCCACGCGCCTTTTGTCCGATTTGCCGGACGCGCAACTGGTCGAGGCTGTAAATGGCCGCGACCCTGAGCAGATCAAGAATGTGGAAATACACGCCGGCAACCTTTTGAAGCCCAGATACCCCTTTGCGATGCGCCCAGCTGAGATCGGGGTTTTCGAAAGCCATCGCAAATGCTGGCAACACATCGTTGACGCCGGGTGGGACTATGCGTTGATCGTCGAGGACGACCTGCAGGTTGATCCGCAGCGCCTTGACCGGGCCCTGCGTCTGATTGCGGCCAATGCGACACCGGATATGTATGTACGCCTGCCTGTCAAACAGCGCGAACTGGCTGCCCGTGTCGTGGCGGAAGACGACGACATTGCATTCATCTTGCCGCGCGTGATCGGGTTGCAATGCATATGCCAAGTGGTCGGGCGCGGCGCCGCTGAAACCTTGCTGAACCAGTCCCGCCAACTGGATCGCCCCGTGGACACCTGGCTGCAGATGCACTGGGCGACGGGTCAGCCGGTGCACACGGTATTAAACACAGGCAACGCAGAGATTGCGAACCAGATCGGCGGCTCAACCATCCAAAAGAAAACCCGCACCAGCGGCAAGCTGATGCGGGAAATCAATCGCTGGCGGTATCGCCGCGCAGTGGCTGCGCGACCGCAAACCTGAGATTACTTGGGCAGCGGTGCCTTGCGCAGGTACGGCAGCACGGTTTCGAAATCACCGAACTTGGCCTTGGCATCCTCGTTGGAGACGGATGCCGGAATGATCACGTCATCGCCTACGTTCCAGTTGGCAGGTGTCGCCACACCATGGCCGGTCGATGTTTGCAGGGCGTCAAGCGCGCGCAAGACTTCGGCAAAGTTGCGGCCAACGGTCATGGGATAGGTCATCGACAGCTTCAGCTTTTTATCGGGGCCGATGATGAACACCGACCGCACCGTCGCGCTGTCATTGGGGGTGCGGCCATCGGGCAGATAGGCCTCGGCGGGGAGCATGTCGAAGGCTTTGGACACTTCCAGACCGCTGTCGGCGATGATCGGGAAACCGGCCTTGGCGCCCGAGGACGATTCGATGTCGCCCTTCCATTTCTTGTGATCTTCAACGCCGTCGACGCTGACCCCGATCACCTTTGTGCCGCGCTTGGCCCATTCATCGGACAACTGCGCAACCGCACCGAATTCGGTGGTGCAGACGGGGGTGAAATCCTTGGGGTGCGAAAACAGGATGGCCCAGCTGTCGCCGATCCAGTCGTGCAGGCCAAAGCTGCCATGGTCGGTTTCGACGGTCAGGTCGGGAATGGTGTCGTTGATGCGCAGGGACATGAATGGTCCTCCTAGTTTGAATTCTATTGCACAATGTAGTGTGGCTTTGGACGCGATGCATCCCCTGACTTGCGTGTCATTTGGTCCGGTGACACAGTGCGCGCAAATCATGATCCGCAATGGAGGCATTATCATGCTGGAGAAACGCGACTTTTACATCAATGGCAAATGGGTTGCTCCGATCGAGGGCAAGGACCACAACGTCATCGACCCGTCGACCGAAGAGCCCTGCGCCGTAATCTCGCTGGGTGGCAAGGCCGATGCCGACGCTGCCGTTGCCGCAGCCAAGGCCGCATTGCCGGGCTGGATGGCTACCCCTGCAGAAGAGCGCATCGCGCTGGTCGAAAAGCTGGTCGAGGTCTACAAGGCCCGCGCCGACGACCTGGCCGCCGCCATGAGCACCGAAATGGGCGCGCCCATTTCTATGTCGAAAACATCGCAAGTGGGTTCGGGCACCTGGCACCTGTCCAACTTTATCGCTGCGGCGAAAAAGTTCGATTTTGTCCGCCCGCTGGGCGATCACGCGCCGAACGACCGGATCATCTATGAAGCGGTTGGCGTTGCGGCGCTGATCACGCCGTGGAACTGGCCGATGAACCAGGTCACGCTGAAGGTGGGCGCGGCTGCCATCGCAGGCTGTACGATGGTTCTGAAACCGTCGGAAGAAAGCCCGCTGAACGCGATGATCTTTGCCGAGTTGATGGACGAGGCAGGCTTTCCCGCCGGCGTGTTCAACCTGGTCAACGGTGACGGCGCAGGCGTCGGCAACACCCTGACCGGCCACAAGGACGTCGACATGGTCAGCTTTACCGGCTCGACCCGCGCGGGCACGATGATTTCGAAAAACGCCGCCGACACGCTGAAACGTGTGCATCTGGAGCTGGGCGGCAAAGGCGCCAACCTGATCTTTGACGATGCCGACGACAAGGCCGTGAAACGCGGCGTTCTGCACATGATGAACAACACCGGCCAATCGTGCAACGCGCCCAGCCGTATGCTGGTCCAGCGCGGCGTGTACGACCGCGCGGTTGAAGAGGCCGCAGCGGTGGCCAATCAGGTTACCGTCGGTCCCGCCTCGGAAGAGGGCAAGCACATCGGTCCCGTGGTGAACGAAGTGCAGTGGAACAAGATCCAGGACCTGATCCAGAAGGGCATCGACGAAGGCGCCCGCCTGATCGCCGGTGGCACGGGCCGTCCCGAAGGGATGAACCGCGGCTTCTATGTCAAACCGACCGTCTTTGCCGACGTGAACCCCGACATGACCATTGCGCGCGAGGAAATCTTTGGCCCCGTGCTGTCGATCATCCCCTTCGACACCGAGGAAGAGGCGGTCGAGATTGCCAACGACACGGTCTATGGTCTGACCAACTACGTCCAGACCCAGGACGGCACGCGCGCCAACCGTCTGGCCAAGCAGTTGCGGTCGGGCATGGTCGAAATGAACGGCACCAGCCGCGCGGCAGGTTCGCCCTTTGGCGGCATGAAGCAATCGGGCAACGGTCGTGAAGGCGGCGTCTGGGGCATCGAGGATTTCCTCGAGGTCAAGGCCGTCTCGGGCTGGGCGGCTGAATAAAAACAGGTTCACCTGCTAAGAAACAAACAAGGGGCGAAGAGTTTTCTTCGCCCTTTTTTAATCTGGTCCGGTTCCGCTATTGCGCGTATCCAATGTGAACACAGACCCGAGGATCAAAACCATCCATGATTTTTTCCCGCCTGCACGGACGTCTGGGCAACCAGATGTTTCAATATGCCGCCGCCCGCGCGTTGGCGGAACGGCAGTGCACGCGCGTGGTGCTGGACGATCGCACGGCGCTGAATAAGGGTGACGGGACGCTGTTACGGGTGTTCGACCTGCCCGATCTGGCTGAGGCACCGTTGCCCCCTGTGAAACACCAGCAACCGCTCGCCTACGCAGCGTGGCGCGGGTTGGGCAAGCGGCCGCGCATTCGACGTGAGAAGGGACTGGGCTACAACCCGGACTTCGCACATTGGGCAGACGACAGCTATTTGCACGGCTACTGGCAGTCGGAGCAGTACTTTGCCGACATCGCTGACACGCTGCGCAGCGCCTTTGTCTTTCGCACGCCCATGTCGGCGCAGAACGCTGACATGGCCGTGCGTATCGCCAGTGGACCGTCGGTGGCATTGCACGTGCGGCGTGGGGACTATGTTAAGGTCAACACCATGGCGCTGTGCGATCAGGCTTATTACGACGCGGCCCTTGCCGCCATTCGCTTGCGTATGGATGCCGACCCCACCGTTTACGTCTTCTCGGACGATCCCGACTGGGCCAAGGCCAACTTGCCGCTGCCCTTCGACAAGGTTGTGGTGGATTTTAACGGACCCGACGCCGACTACGAAGACCTGCGCCTGATGACCCTGTGCCAGCACAACATCATCGCCAATTCTTCCTTCAGCTGGTGGGCGGCATGGTTGGGCGAGACGCCAGACAGCATCGTGGCAGGCCCCGCAAGGTGGTTTGCCGATACGTCCATGTCCAACCCCGACATCCTGCCCGCCCGCTGGATCAGCGTCGGCACAACAGCTTAAAACGGCGCCTTGGCGCGAAAGCGGATCGATTTTCCGCTTTCGGGGTGCTTCACGCGCAGTTCCTCGGCGTGCAGCATCATGCGTGGGTAATCGGCGGCGGCCCCCTGGGCATAGAACGGATCGCCCAGGATCGGATGCCCCAGCGCCAGCATATGCACCCGCAACTGATGGGTGCGCCCCGTGTGCGGCACCAGCCGCATGCGCGCGCTGTCACCGTGGCGCTTGACCACGCGCCAGTCGGTCACTGCGGGCTTGCCGGTCTCGTGACAGACCTTTTGCAGCGGGCGGTTCGGCCAGTCCACAATCACCGGCAGGTCGATGGTGCCTTTGTCCTGCTCGGGTTCGCCCTGCACCAGCGCCACATAGGCCTTTTGCGTCTTACGTTCGGCGAACTGTGTCGACAGGGTACGCTGCGCGTGGGGCGACAGGGCAAAGATCATGACGCCGCTGGTGTCGCGGTCAAGCCGATGCACCACCAGCGCCGTCGGAAAAACCGCCTGAACGCGGGTGATCAGGCAATCCGCCAGATGGTCGCCGCGCCCCGGCACGCTGAGCAGGCCCGCAGGTTTGTCGACGACGACGATGTCCGCATCGTCGTGCAAAAAGACCAGCGGATCGGTCGGGGGCGCATAAACAGTTTCCATGCCGCTGCTTTCCAGATGTAGGCTGTGGTTTCAACCCATGATGAAAGGCCCCCTTATGCACGCGACCATTCAGGCATTCCACGATGCGGTTCTGGCCAAGAACGACGACGCGATCCTGCCGCTGTTCGCCGAAGACATACGGTTCATGCCGCCGACCTATTGGAAGACATGGACAGGCCGCGCGGCCGTGGCGGCGGTACTGGGCCATGTGAACGCGGTATTCACCGATTTCTCCTATCGCCGCGTGCTGGGCGAAGGGCGCGACTGGATGCTGGAGTTTCAGTGCAAGGTCGACGGGCTGGATGCGGTGGGCGTTGATCTGATCACACTGAATGACGAGGGGCTGGTGCAGGAATTCGAGGTGGTGATGCGCCCGTACAGGACGGTCGGCGCGCTGCGCGAGGCGATGATGGCGCGGATTGCCAAGGACCCCAGCTTTGCCACCTTTCGCGAGGCGATCAGCTAGGCCCGGCGGCCGCGCATCTGCCGGATCATCGAGATGGTATAAAGCACCAGTGCGCCCCAGATCATCGGGAACGCGATCATCCGCGCCTGACCAAAAGGTTCCTTGAAGACAAAGACCGCCACCAGAAAGATCATCGTCGGCGCGATGTATTGCAGCACGCCGATGGTGGTCAGGCGCAATCCTTTTGCCCCGTTGGCATAGAGAATCAGCGGCACCGCCGTGACCAAGCCGCAGCCCAGCAGCAGCCATGTGTCGGTGCTGTTGCCCGCCATGAAATGGCCTTGGCCGGTGGCCGTCAGATAGCCCACATAGGCCAGTGCAGGCAGCAGCAGGATCAACACTTCCAGCAGGAACCCCTGGTTCGGCCCGATGGGCAGTTGTTTCTTGGCCAACGCATAAAAGCCCCAGCTGACCGTAAGGCCAATGGCCGCCCACGGCACCGCCCCCAGCGTCGTCGCCAGCACCACAACCGCGCACAGCGCAAGCGCCACCGCGGCCAGTTGCAGCTTGTCCAGCTTTTCACCCAGCAGCAAAGCGCCCAGCGCCACGCTGAACAGCGGGTTGATGTAATAGCCCAGCGCCGCATCCAGCGTCCGGTCTGCCGCGATGGCCCAGACGTAGATGCCCCAGTTAAAAGTGATCAGCGCGGCAGTGACACAGCCCATCGCCAGCGTACGCGGACTGCGCAGTGCGATGCGGATGTCACGGGTGCGGCCAAGAAAGATCAGCAGCGCACCTGCAATCGGCACCGCCCAGATGATCCGGTGCGCGACGATTTCGGCGGCTGGCACGTGGCTGACAGCCTTCAGGTACAGCGGCAGAAAGCCCCACAGAACATAGGCACCGAGCGCGAAGCCAAGGCCCTGGGCCGTGTCCCCGCTGGCAGGGTTTACATTCGGAGCGGGGGGCGTGCGCATAGGGGTCTGTCCTGATGGTGTGCCTGTTGCCTAGCACCCGCCTTCAAGGGGCGCCAGAGCCGTCAGACCTTGGTACGCGCACCTGTCGGATCATAGAAGGGCTTCAGCGATACTTCCGCTGCGTAACGCCGGCCCGCCACATCAATTTCATAAGACGAGGCCAGCACGTCCGCCACGGATTGCCCCGCACAAGGCACATAAGCCATGCCCATGGCCGCACCAAAGTGATGACCATACGCCCCCGAACTGAGCTGCCCCACGATCTTGCCATCCCGCAGCACAGGCTCGTTGTGATAGAGCAGCGGTTCGGGGTCGGTCAGGCGGAATTGCACCAGACGACGCTCCAGCCCCGCCTCTTTCTTTCGCAGCACAGCATCACGCCCGACAAAGGCCGGCTTGTCCAGCTTGACCGCAAAGCCAAGGCCCGCTTCCAGAATATGATCCTCGGCGGTGATGTCATGGCCGAAATGGCGGAAACCCTTTTCGATCCGGCAGGTGTCCATCATGTGCATCCCGCACAGCTTGGCCCCCATCTGCTGACCTGCGGCGTGCAGCACCTCGAACACGTGGCCTGCCATATCGGCGCTGATGTACACCTCCCAGCCCAGCTCGCCCACATAGGTCACGCGGTGCACACGGGCCAGCGCCATGCCGATCTCGATCTCTTGGGCGGTGCCGAACGGGTTGATGTCGTTGCTGAAATCGGCAGGCGACACCATCTGCAACAGCTTGCGCGCGTTGGGGCCCATGACGGCCAGCACCGCCTCGGCGGCTGTCACGTCGGTCAGCACCACGTTGTGATCCCCCTTGTGGCGCATCATCCACGTCTGGTCGGCCAGCCGCGTGGCGGCGGGGGTCACGACCAGATAGGCGGTTTCGCTCAGACGGGTCACGGTCACGTCCGCCTCGATCCCGCCGCGCGGGTTCAGGAACTGGGTGTAGACGATACGGCCCACGGCCACGTCATATTGCCCGCCGCCGATGTGGTTGAGAAAGGCGCAGGCGTCCGGCCCCTCGACACGAATCTTGCCAAAGGACGACATGTCGTAAATGCCGACATTCTCGCGCACGGCACGGTGTTCGGCGGCGATGTTGTCGAAAAAGGTCTGGCGTTTCCAGCTGTATGCATATTCCGGCGTCTGGCCGGGGTTGGCATACCAGTTGGCCCGCTCCCACCCCGCCAGCTCGCCCATGACAGCGCCCTGTTCCAACAGGTGATGGTGGAACGGCGTGCGGCGGATACCGCGTGCGGTGGCCTTCTGGCGATAGGGGAAGTGATCCGCGTACAAAAGCCCCAGCGTTTCCGTGGAGCGGGCGGCAAGATAGGTCTTGTTGCCCTGAAACGGCTGCATCCGCGCGATGTCCACATCGCCCAGATCGAACGGCTTTTCGCCCGCCTCCATCCATTGCGCCAGCGCCATACCCGCGCCACCCGCCGACTGGATGCCGATCGAGTTGAAGCCCGCCGCGACCCAGACGTTGTCCATCTCGGGTGCAAGGCCAAGGTGGTAGGCGTCATCGGGGGTAAAGCTTTCGGGGCCGTTGAAGAAGGTGTGAATGCCCGCATCCGCCAGCATCGGCATGCGGTGGACGGCGGCTTCAAGGATCGGTTCGAAATGGTCGAAATCCTCGGGCAGTTGGTCGAACTCGAAGTCATGGGGAATGCCGTCCACCGCCCAGGGCTTGCTGACCGGCTCGAACGCGCCCAGCAGGATCTTGCCCGCGTCTTCCTTGAAGTAAGTGCATTCGTCGGGGACGCGCAGCACCGGCATCTGGGTCAGGCCGGGGATCACTTCGGAGACGATGTAGAAATGTTCGCAAGCTTGCAGCGGCACGTTTACCCCAGCCATCCGCCCGACCTGATGGCCCCACATGCCCGCGCAGTTCACGATCATGTCGCAGGCGATGTGACCGTTGCTGCCGTCCGCGCCCTGCCAGTCCACGCCTGTCACGCGACGGCCCGTCCGGGTGATGTTGGTGACGGCAGCGCGTTCTTGGATGTGCGTCCCGCGCTGCCGCGCGCCCCTGGCCAGCGCCAGCGCGATGTTGGACGGATCACCCTGCCCGTCCAGCGGCAGGTAAACACCGCCCGTGACACCGTCGATGTTCAGGTGTTCGTATTTCACCTTGACCTCGGAGGGGCTGATTTCCTGCACCTCGACGCCAAAGGCACGGGCCATGGCCGCCTGCCGGTGCAGCTCTTCCAGGCGCTCGGTCGTCAGGGCGGCGGTGATCGAGCCGACCCGTTTGAAGCCCGTTGCCACACCTGTTTCGGCTTCCAGATTGCCGTAAAGCTCCTGCGAATATTTCGCCAGTTTGGTCATGTTGGCCGACGCCCGCAGTTGGGCGATCAACCCAGCGGCATGCCATGTGGTGCCTGATGTAAGTTGTTTGCGTTCCAACAGCACGACATCGCGCCACCCCAGTTGCGTCAGGTGGTAGGCGACGGAACAACCGATGACACCGCCACCGATGATGACGATGCGGGCATGTGTGGGCAGGTCGGGCATGGCGGTCTCCGGGATTGGGCGGGTTCAGCGGGGGCCAGCCCCCGCACCCCCGGGATATTTGGGGCCAAAAGAAATCAGGGGCGGGTGAGGGTGTGACCTGATGCTGTCAGGCGGCGGGCAATTTCAGCGATATGGGCGGGGCTGACTTCGCAGCAACCACCGACGATGGTGGCCCCGGCGTCGACCCATGCCATGACGTGATCGGCATAGGCTGCAGGGGTGAAATCGTGGCGGGTTTGCAGGTCAGCTACGGTGGGGCGCGATTGCAGGAATTCTTCGGTGATGCGCTGAAAGCCGTTGGCATAGGCGCCGTAAGGCAATGTGCCTTGCGACAGGATGGCGAAGGCTGCGGGGATCACCTCGGGGGCAGAGCAGTTGACGAGAACGGCGGCGGCCTGCCCTTCGGCGATGGGCAATATGCCTGCCACCGCTTCACCCGAGCGCAGTTTGGTGCCGTCGCGGTCATCGACGGTGATGGACAGCCAGACAGGTTTGCCCGCGGTGGCAGCCCCTGCCAGCACGCTGCGGGCGTGGTCCAGCGAGGCCACGGTTTCGCAGATCAGTAGGTCGCAAGAGGGCGCAAGCAGGCCCGCGACTTCGGTATAAAGCGGGATCGCGGTTGCGGGATCAGGGTGCAGGTCAGGCCGGTACGAGGCAACGAGCGGACCGATAGAGCCTGCAATCACCGGCGCCTTGCTGTTGTGCGCCTCGGTCAATGCGCGGTCCATCAGGGTCTGGAACTGACCCTCCACGTCGGTGCCGACAAAGCGGTCGCGGTGGATGGCGTAGGTGTTCGTGGTGGCCACGGTCGCCCCTGCGGCGGCAAAATCGCGGTGCACCTCGGCCACAAGGCCCGGGTGGTCGATCATCACCTGGGTGGACCACAACGGTGTGGGCCTGTCGCCTGCACGGTGGATCAGCTCTTGGCCCATGCCGCCGTCGAGAAGGATGATTTGTGTCATTTCATGTGTTCCAAGGATGAGTGTTTCAGGCCCGCAAACGGGTGTTCTGCGGGTCCCACAGCGGCCCTTCGGGCTGCACCACGGCGCGGTGTTTGGTGCCGAAAATATCGACTTGCAGTTCCGTCCCTGCCACCGCCAGATCGGCGCGCACCATGCCCAGCGCGATGGACGCATTCACGCGGTAACCCCAGTCGCCGCTGGTGGTTTCCCCCACGACCGCACCGTCATGCCAGAGCGTCGACATATAGGGCGCATCCGCATCGCCTGCGTCGACGATCAGGGTGACAAAGCGTTTGGCCGGGCCGTGCTGGTGTTCAGCCAGCAATGCTTGCTTGCCGGGGAACTCCTGTGGCTTGTCCAGCTTGATGAAACGGTCAAGGCCGCCTTCGAACAGGGTGTAATCGGTGCTGAGGTCGCCCTTCCACGTGCGATAGCCCTTTTCGATGCGCATGGCGTTCAGCGCGTACATGCCAAAGGGTTTGGCGCCCGCTTCGGTCACGGCCCGGTACAGCGGTGCGATGTCCGCGTCGGCCGCGTGGATTTCCCAGCCCAATTCACCCGCGAAGGACACCCGTGCCAGCGCACAGGGCCTGCCCGCGACGGTTGCGGCCTGATGGGTCAGCCAGGGGGCGTTCAGGTCGGCCTGGGTCTGTAGACGTTCAAACAAGGCGCGGCTGTTGGGTCCGGTGACGATCAACGCTCCATACTCTTTCGTATGGTCGGTCAGCGTCAGCCCCTCCGGCAGGTCGCCGCGCAACACATCCCAATCGTGCCACTGCGCCGTGGCTGCGGTGATCAGGGTAAAGGCGTCCTCGTCGTGCCGCAGGATCGACATTTCGGTCAGGATGCGGCCCCGGCTGTCGGGGAAATAGCCAAGGTTCATGCGCCCGATCTTGGGCAGGCCGCCCGCGATCTTGCTGCGCAGGTATTCGGCGGCTCCTGCCCCTGACAGGTTGAATCGCGAGAAACCGGGCAGGTCCAGCACGCCCACATCATCGCGCACCGCTTCGACCTCTTCGCGCACGCGCAGCGCCCACGGACCTGCGCGATCCCACGTCTGGGTGGCCGCCTCGCTGGTGTCGTCGCCGGGTGCCGCGAACCAGTTGGCGCGTTCCCAGCCGTTATAGGCGCCCATGACACCGCCCTTGGCCAGCACCTGATCGTGGGCGGGTGACAGCTTGCGGTCGCGGCCTGCGGGCCAAGCGTGGTGCGGGAAGTGCATGGCGTATTCGTGGCCGTAGGTCTCCAGCGCCTTTTGATTGCAATAGTCCTGATCGGTGTAATCGGTGTAGCGGCGCGGGTCGCAGGACCACATATCCCATTCGGTCTGCCCCTCGGTCACCCATTCGGCCAGCACCTTGCCCGCACCGCCGCCCTGGGTGATGCCAAAGGTGAACACGCAAGCCTCGAACGCATTGGGCACGCCGGGCATCGGGCCGATCAGGGGCAGGCCGTCGGGCGCATAGGGAATTGGCCCGTTGATCACCCGGCCCACGCCGGCGGTGCCAAGGATCGGTACGCGGGCCATCGCGTCCTCGATGTACCACTCCAGCCGCTCCAGATCGTCGGGATAAAGCTGAAAGCTGAAGTCTTCGGGCATTGGATCATCCGGCGTGACCCAGTGGGCGCGGCAGTTCCGCTCGTAGGGGCCAAGGTTCAGGCCGTTCTTGTCCTGTCGCAGGTAATACGAGCTGTCCACGTCGCGCAGCAGCGGCACCTTGCGGCCATTGTCGCGCGTCCATTCGGCCAGTGCGGGGATTTCCTCGGTCAGGAAATACTGGTGGCTCATCACCGTCATCGGCACGGTGCGCCCGCCGTAGGGTTTGAACCATTCCCCGACCCGCTGGGCGTAATATCCGGCGGCATTGACCACTTTTTCGCAGCGGATATTGCCCTTGTCGGTGTGGACGATCCATTCGCTGCCCTGACGGCTGACGCCGGTGGCTGGACAGAACCGTTCGATGCGCGCGCCCATGGCACGCGCCCCTTTGGCCAGTGCCTGCGTCAACTGCGCGGGATCGATGTCACCATCATCGGGGTCCCACAGCGCGCCCGCCAGATCATGCGTTTCGATGAACGGATAGCGATCCTTGATGTCCGCCACCGCCATCATTTCAAGGTCCAGCCCCTGATAGCGGCCCATGGCACGGGCGCGTTCAAATTCCTGCATCCGTTCGCGCGTGTGGCCCAGGCGCACCGACCCCGTGACGTGATAGTTCATCGGATAATCCACCGCCTCGGCCAGCCCCGCGTACAGGCCCAGCGAATAGCGCTGCATGTTCATCACCGCCCACGACGTGCTGAAGCTGGGACAGTTTCCGGCGGCGTGCCACGTGCTGCCTGCGGTCAGTTCGTTCTTTTCCAGCAGCACGCAATCGGTCCACCCAGCCTTGGCCAGATGATACAGCGACGAGGTGCCGACCACCCCGCCGCCGATGATGACAACGCGGGCTGTAGCGGGAAATGTGCTCATGCGTCGGGGTCCTGTGCCGGGGGGATCTGATAATAATCGCCTTTGTCCTGCGTGAAGATATGGCGCGTCAGGGTCAGCCCCGTGGGGGCGTCAAGCGCGCCCATGGCCACGCCGATTTCATCCTCGGCATGGCTTTTCCAGAACAGGGACGACCCACAGGTGGGGCAAAAGCCGCGTTTGGCGGTGTCGCTGGCCTCGAACCAGCGCACGTCGCCTTGCATCTCAAAAGCCGACAGCGGGACCTGAACCGAAGCCCAGATGTGACCCGATTGCTTGCGGCATTGCGTGCAGTGGCAGGCGGCGGGGTCTTTGGCCGTGGCCGTAGCGGTGAAGGTCACGCCGCCACACAGGCAGCTTCCGGTCAGCATTTGAGGGACTCCTTTGCCATGGCCATCAGTAAACGGGGGGTGCGATGACCCAGATCGCCACAGCAGGCGCATCATGGGGGTTGATCCAGCGGAACGGCTCGCCGCGAATGCGGAAACTGTCGCCGGGAAGGATGGAATAGCGGGTGCCTGCAATCTCCAGATCCAGCGCGCCCGAGATCAGGTAACCGACCTCTTGCGTGGGGCGGGTGACCGGATGGATGATTTCGGACCGCGGCGCAAAGGTGGAATGCACCATTTCGAAATCGTCGGTCAGATCGGGGGACAGCAGTTCCTCGACCAGCCCTGCGATGGGTGATCCAATGGGACGGCGCGCGTCCTTGCGCACGATGTATCCGGCCTCGTGGGCGGGCGCTGCAGCGTGGCGGAACAACATCGACACCGATACGCCCAGATGGGCCGCGATGTGGCGCAGGTCGGTGATGGAAGGTTCGGACAGGTCACGCTCGACCTGGCTGAGCCACCCGACCGAACGGCCCAGCGCATCCGCCATGTCCTGCAAGGTGATCCCCCGCGCCTTGCGCAGGGCGCGCAGATCGGCGCCCAGCGTTTTGGCAGTGTCGGGGGCAGATTGCATCATATGCGACTCGCGGTGAAAAATTACGCCTGGATTTCACGGTGCGCTGTTGTAGATGAAAAATCAAGGCAAAATTTCACGCGGACAAAATGGCAGTAGCGGCTGCGCAAACCGGAAGACGGCTAAAGTGACTTGCCCCTGTCAGCCGCTGCCATCAGCCCGTCGCTGATCGTTTTCGATATGTCGGCGTCGATCATTGCGTTCAATCCGGCCGCTGTTGTGCCCGCATAGTCAATCATCCACCTGACGTGATCGGCAGGCCGCGCGCTGTCCTGTGCCAGCATGGTGCCCCCTGCAAGGAAAAGCTGGCGCACAGCGCGGTCTGCCACCTGCGGGTCAATGCCCTGTCGTTCGGCGTGGTCCACCATGCACTGCGCAAACAGGGCGACAAATCCCGGCACAGGGCCAGTCATTGCCGTGAAATGGTCTATCCGGCTTTCTTCAAACACCTGATCTGTCGCGCCGCAGGCCTCCAGGAGTTGGCGGACGACCTCACGATCCTGCACCGTCACGGCATCACTGGCGAACCACGGGGAATAGGCCAGCCCCAGAGATGCGGCGGGACTGCTCATGGCGCGCACCACGCGCGCGGCCCCTGTCTGTGATGCAATCCTGTCCAAGGTCACACCGGCCATCACCGAAATCACCAGCTTGTCAGTGGCGTCAATCTGGATGTCGGGAAAGCTGGCAGGCGGCACACACAGGACGATCGTATCGCATGCATCCACCAGGCGTTTGTTGTCCGTGGTGACGTTGATACCCGACGACTGCCCAAGGTCCGGCGCGGCGCCGGTGCGGTTGGAGACCCAGAACCGGTGCGGATCAACCGCGCCGCTTGCAAGCAGCGCTTTGGAAATCGCGCTGCCCAACATGCCCGCGCCGCCAATAATGCCAATGTTATTGCCCGAATGTGCCATGGCTATGCTCCTGTTCCGCCAGGGCACCAGCTTGGTGGAAGGCACCGCGCCCTGTCAATTCAGCACAGAACGCAGCCCTTTCAGGATGCAATAGTCGCGATCAAATACGCTCGATGGCGATGGCCGTGCCTTCGCCGCCGCCGATGCAGATCGCGGCAACGCCGCGCTTGAGGTTGCGTTTTTCCAGCGCGTTCAGCAGCGTCACGATGATCCGCGCGCCCGATGCACCGATGGGATGCCCCAAGGCACAGGCGCCGCCGTTGACGTTCACGATGTCATGGCTCAGCCCCATTTCGTGCATGAAGGCCAACGGCACGACGGCAAAGGCTTCGTTCACTTCCCACAGGTCCACGTCCTCCTTGGTCCAGCCGATGCGTGCCAGCAGCTTTTGCGCGGCAGGCACCGGGGCCGTGGTGAACAGGCCCGGTTCCTGCGCGTGGCTGGCATGTCCCAGAATGCGCGCACGCACGGTCAGTCCGCGTGCCTTGGCCGCCTCGGCCGAGCTCAGGACCAAGGCCGCAGCACCATCCGAGATTGACGACGAATTGGCCGCCGTGACGGTGCCGCCCTCGCGGAACGCAGGCTTGAGCTGGGGGATCTTTTCTGGCCGGGCGCTGGCGGGCTGTTCGTCGGCGCTGACAGTGACGGAGCCTTTGCGCGACGTGATGTCCATGGCGGCGATTTCATCGGCAAAGGCACCGCTGTTCTGCGCCTCGAGCGCGCGGCTGAGCGAGGCCAGCGCATAGTTGTCCTGCGTTTCACGGGTGAACTGGAACGCCTCGGCGCAGTCTTCGGCAAAGGTGCCCATCAGGCGACCCTTGTCATAGGCGTCTTCCAGACCATCAAGGAACATATGGTCGATCACCTGCCCATGCCCCAGACGCGCGCCATCGCGCATTTTGGGCAACAGGTACGGTGCCTGGCTCATGCTTTCCATGCCGCCCGCGATCATCAGATCGGTGTGGCCCAGCGCGATCTGGTCAAAGGCGATCATCGCCGCCTTCATCCCTGAACCGCACATCTTGTTCAGCGTGGTGGCGGGCACCTCCTTGCCCAGACCGCCGGCGAAACCGGCCTGACGCGCGGGGGCCTGCCCCTGTCCTGCGGGCAGCACGCAGCCCATCAGGACCTCGTCCACCGTATCAGTGCCGGCACCGGCCAGAGCCGCGCGAATCGCGGCGCCGCCCAACTCGGACGCAGACAGACCCGAAAGCGCCCCTTGGAAACTGCCCATCGGCGTGCGCGACGCGCCGGCAATGATCACTTCAGTCATATATCACCTTCTGTTTGTTCTACCCGTGGTTACGAGTTGGTAAGACTTGCGTCCTTAATATGTGCCCGAGCGTCAGACGTTAGGGAATACTATGGAACTGTCGAGCAAAACAGAAGGCCAGGTACAGATTGTTGCGGTCCTTGGCACGCGGATCGACGCGGCGGTGGCCATCGAATTCAAGGATGCGATGCGGGCAGAGACGGCCAATGGCCCCGATCTGGTGATACTGGACCTGTCGGCGGTCGACTTTATCGATTCCAGCGGGCTGGGTGCAATCGTCGCCGCGATGAAACACCTGGCCCCGCAACGCAGGCTGGCCCTGGCAGGGCTGACCCCCACGGTGGACAAGGTGTTCAAGCTGACACGTATGGATTCCGTGTTCAGCCTGTACCCGACGCTGGATGACGCGCGCATCGCGCTGGTGGCGTGACATGGTTCTGAACGACAGCCGGGTTCATCCGGCACAACCGTCCCTGCAAAAGGTGCGTGTTCAGGTCGACAGCGGGCCAATGGCTGCGCGGCAGGCCTTTGATCTGCTGAAACGAGGACTGGCTGACCTTGCACTGGACGTGGAGGAATTGGCCGCGATCGAACTGGTGCTGGCCGAGGTGGTAAACAACATTGTCGAACACGCCTATGCCAATGGCCAGCGCAGGGGGCCGATACATCTGTGCTGTCACCTGCGCCGGGACGGGCTGCATTTCGAGTTTACCGATCTGGGGCTGCCGATACCGGGCAAAGGCACGCCACCGGGGCTGCCCGTGAACGTGGATGTCGACCTGGTGGACCTGCCAGAGGGCGGCTATGGCTGGTTCCTGATCCAAGACCTGGCAAAGGATGTAACCTATCACCGGCGCGGGCAGGTCAACCATCTGTCGCTGCGCATGGCCCTGTCGAAAAATGCGTGCGAGCTCTGATATTTCCGGGGAATTTGCCAAATATGGCAGGACTGTTCACGCAAATCCCAAAAGGGCCTGAATGGCTCCTCATTCCCGCCTTGATCAACGGGCAAACATGCACCTGTAGCTGCATATAGCTTCCCTCGGTGTCGTGTGTAACAGCCCCCACCCAGTGCACGGCACCGAGGACCTACTTTCCCACATCGCTGCACACTTGGCCTTTGGCATTTGCCCCGTTAGGTATCTGTTGTCAGATACAACTGGAGCCACCATGCGCGATTTTCACTTCCCGGGCCGCTCGCCCGTCATGGCCACGAACGGAATGTGCGCAACGTCGCACCCGCTGGCCGCAGCCACTGCCATCGACATTCTCAAACGCGGTGGCAACGCCATGGATGCCGCGATTGCGGGGGCTGTTCTGCTGGGCATTTGCGAGCCGCAGATGACAGGCATCGGCGGCGACTGCTTTGTGCTGTGGTCGATGCCCGGTGAAACCAAGGTCAACGCGCTGAACGGATCAGGCCGCGCGCCTGCCGGACTGGACGCCGCCATGTTGCGCGACGCAGGCCACGACACCGTTCCATTGGGCAGCCCCCATGCGGTGACCGTGCCGGGCGCAATCGACGCGTTCTGCACCCTGTCCGAGCGTGTGGGCAAGCTGGGCCTTGATGCGTTGCTGGCCCCCACCATCCATTACGCCGAAGCAGGCGTGCCCGTGGCCCCGCGCGTGGCCGCGGACTGGATTCCCTGCGCCGCGGCCCTGCAAGGGTCCGCCCGCGAGACGTTCATGGTCAACGGTCAGGTCCCTAAGCCGGGCGAGATGTTCCGCGCCCCCAAACAAGCCGAGGTGCTGCGCCGCATCGCCAAGGACGGACGCGATGCGTTCTACACCGGTGAAGTGGCCGACGACATGATCGCCACGCTGACCGCGATGGGCGGTGTGCACACGGCACAGGACTTTGCCAACGCCGCCTGCACCGACACGAGCCCCGTGGCCGGCACCTACAAAGACATCGAAGTGGTCGAGCATCCGCCAAACGGTCAGGGCGCGGTGGCCTTGTTGCTGCTGAACATCCTCAAGAACTTTGACATCGCGTCGATGGACCCGTTCGGCGCCCAGCGCGCCCATATCGAGGCTGAAGCCGCCAAGCTGGCCTATGACACCCGCAACCGCTTTTTGGCGGACCCCGATCACATGACCAAACTGGACCACCTGCTGTCCGAGGACACGGCCGCCAAGCTGGCCGCGTTGATCGACCCCAAACGCGCCATGGCCAGTGCGACCGAAATCTCGGAAGCGGTGCACAAGGACACGATCTATATCACCGTCGTCGATGGTGACGGGATGATCGTGTCGCTGATCTATTCGATCTTCCACGGTTTCGGCTCGGGCATCGCCACGGACAAGTTCGGCATCCTGTTCCAGAACCGTGGCGCGGGCTTCTCGCTGGCCGAAGGGCACCCGAACGAGCTGAAAGGCGGCAAGCGTCCGATGCACACGATTATTCCGGGCATCATCCGGTCGAACGGCAAGCCGATCATGCCATTCGGGGTGATGGGTGGTCAGTACCAGCCCGCAGGCCACGCCCGCTTTGCCACCAACCTGACCGATTTCGGCATGGACCCACAGTCGGCCATCGACGCGCCGCGCAGCTTTCCCGAAAAAGGCGTGTTGCAGGTCGAGCGTGGGTATTCCGACGCCGTGCGTCAGGAGCTGGCCGACATGGGCCACACGGTGCAAATTCCCGATTCGGCCCTTGGCGGTGCGCAGGCGATCAAGGTGCATGACACAGGCGTACTGGAAGGCGCCAGCGATCCCCGCAAAGACGGCTGTGCGCTGGGATACTGATACAGACGGGGTGCGCGGGTCATGCCGCGCGCCCGACGCCGCCTAGTTCAGCTGGAAGTGCAGGGGATAGGCGCCGTCCTGAAACGGGCCGAACAGGTCAGGGATGTCCGGGTGATCCACCGGCTCGCCGGAATAATCCGCGACCAGGTTCTGCTCGGACACATAGGCCACGTAATAGCTTTGGTCGTTCTCGGCCAGCAGGTGATAGAACGGCTGTTCCTTGCGCGGACGGCTGTCCTCGGGAATCGCTTCGTACCATTCGTCGGTGTTTGCAAATTGGGGGTCCACGTCAAAAACCACCCCGCGAAAGGGGTGTTTCTTGTGACGGACAACTTGTCCGAGGTGATATTTGGCGCGCAATCTCAACATAAGTTTTAGCCCCTATCGTTGGAACCTAGCCTTTTCAAGCAGGATTTGTCCACGAAACTGCGATCCTGAGCACAGAAACAGTTTGTGGCATCCCCTATAACAGTGGTGACGCGGCATCAAATCGCGGTCCCCCGCCGATCTGCGCAAAGAGGATTTCCCCGAGCGACAAAATCGGCTATATTGATTCAAAATAATCCGCCCGTTCAATGTGGTGGAACCCTGAGGCAGAGTGACAAAAAATGAGCAGAACCTTGCGAGCTATGATCGCGCTGTTGGTGTTGGCCTCGTGTGGGGGCGGTGAATCGACCGCGCCACGCGGATTGGACGATGCCTGTGTCATTGCACAGCAGCGTCCGGAATACATGCGGGCCTTCCGCGCCACCGAACGCCGTTGGGGCGTGCCGGTGCACGTGCAGATGGCCACGATCCACCAGGAAAGCAAATTCATCGCCAACGCGCGCACGCCCTTCCGCTATGCGGCCGGGGTGATTCCCATGGGCCGCCAGAGCAGCGCCTATGGCTATGCGCAGGCGCTGGATGCAACCTGGGAAGAATACCAGCGCGAGACCGGAAAACACCGTGCCCGCCGCGACCGCATCAAGGATGCGACCGATTTCATGGGCTGGTACATGAACACCACCAACCAGCGGAACAGCGTTGCGCTGACCGATGCGCGCAATCAGTATCTGGCCTATCACGAAGGGCAGACAGGCTTTGCGCGCGGCAGCTACAACAGCAAGACGTGGCTGGTGCAGGTCGCGGGCAACGTCGATGCCCGCGCCAATATGTACGCCACCCAGCTGGCCGGTTGCCGCCGCTGACGGTCGGTCCTTAGCGGCCCGGTGCTTTGCCCGGGCTGCCTGTGTCGAACATGCTGTTGGCCAGCGTGCCACCCACTTTCAGGTCGCCCAGCACCACTGTCGTGCTGGAACCGCTGCTGTCGTTGATCACCCACTGACGCAGCTGCACCGGGTTGCCGGTGAACTTCAGCTGGATATTGCCATAGTCGGGGTGTGCAGGGTCCTGCGCCGTCACCGTGGTGGCCGTGCCGTCATAGTCGTGCCCTGTGACCATCCGCGCCTGCCCCAGATTCACATTGTCCGCCAGAATGATCGACAGCGGCGTTTTTGCCAGCGGATAGGTTTCGGGCGGGGCGTTGGATTTCGAATCGTAGATCACCACAGCGCCGCCACCGGCCACGACCAGCGCAGTTTCAGGGGCGTTGTATTCAAATCGCACGCGACCGGGGCGCTTGATGAAAATCTCGCCGGTGCTGATCGACCCGTCGTCGTTGATCTGCGTGAAATCGCCCTGTGCGGTGCGCAGGGTGTTCAGGTATTGCGAAATCTCGTTCAGCGGCAGTTTGTCCGCCGCCGCGGCACCTGCCACGCTCAGCGCGATGGCACAGGCGGGAAGGAATGTTTTCAAGCTCAGCATGTTGGTTTGCCTCGTATTTCCAAGTGTTCATTGCAGACAGATATAGGGAGGGCATCCTTGATATGCGATAACAAGCGCCGTTCCTTGCCGCATGACGGGCCAAAGACCGCCACCGTCCGGGCAGTCGCAATCAATGTAAACGGGTTATGGCAGACATGACTGGGGCGGCCCTTGCGGTTGGTGTCAGTCCCAAACCCCGCACAGGCCGCCCCGGTTCCGAATTTTGGTCCGGTTACTGTTCCGGCACCAGAATTTCGCGTTTGCCCACGTGGTTCGCCGCGCTGACAACGCCCTGATCTTCCATCTGTTCGACCAGACGCGCGGCCTTGTTATAGCCGATGGCCAGCTTGCGCTGGATATAGCTGGTGGAACACTTGCGATCTTTTACCACGATGGCCACTGCGGTGTCATACAGCGCGTCTTCGCTGTCGGTGTTGCCACCCAAGCCCAGAACCGCGTCGATGTTGCTTTCCTTGTCCTCATCCGGCCCTTCGACCACGCCGCTGACATAATCCGGCGCGCCGTAGGCTTTGAGGTGGTTGACGATCTCCTCGACCTCTTCGTCGCTGACGAAGGGGCCGTGGCAGCGGGTGATCTTGGCGCCGCCCGCCATGTACAGCATGTCGCCCATGCCCAGCAGTTGCTCGGCGCCCATTTCACCCAAGATGGTGCGGCTGTCGATCTTCGACGTCACCTGGAACGAGATCCGCGTGGGGAAGTTCGCCTTGATCGTGCCGGTGATCACATCGACCGAAGGCCGCTGTGTCGCCATGATCAGGTGAATACCGGAGGCACGCGCCATCTGTGCCAGACGCTGGATGCAGGCCTCGATTTCCTTGCCCGCGACCATCATCAGGTCGGCCATCTCGTCGACGACCACCACGATATAGGGCAGTGCGACGGGCTGGAACTCTTCGGTCTCGAACATCGGCTCGCCGGTGTCGTCGTCAAAGCCTGTCTGGACCGTGCGGCTGAACATCTCGCCCTTTGCCAGCGCCTCGCGGACGCGACCGTTATAGCCTTCGATGTTGCGCACACCCATCTTGGACATCTTGCGATAGCGCTCTTCCATCTCGCCCACGGTCCACTTCAGCGCGACAACGGCCTTTTTCGGGTCGGTCACAACGGGGGACAGCAGGTGCGGGATCCCGTCATAGACGCTGAGTTCCAGCATCTTGGGGTCGATCATGATCAAGCGGCATTCCTGTGGCGTCAGCTTGTACAGCAGCGACAGAATCATCGTATTGATGGCCACGGATTTACCCGAGCCGGTGGTCCCCGCGATCAGCAGGTGGGGCATCTTGGCAAGGTTCGCCACGACACTGTCGCCGCCGATGTCCTTGCCCAGCGCCAGCGGCAGGCGCATGTTGCTGTCGCCAAAATCACGGCTGGCCAGGATTTCGCGCAAGACCACTTTTTCGCGGTGCTCGTTGGGCAGTTCGATGCCGATGACGGAACGGCCCGGCACAGTCGACACACGCGCAGACAACGCTGCCATCGAGCGGGCGATGTCATCGGCCAGACCGATCACGCGGCTGGCTTTCAAACCCGGCGCGGGTTCCAGTTCGTACATCGTGACCACGGGACCGGGGCGCACGCTGACAATCTCGCCTTTGACGCCATAATCGTCCAGCACGCTTTCCAGCATCCGCGCGTTTTCTTCCAGCGCCTCGTCCGACAGGTGCAGACGCTGCACGGTTTCGGGGCTTTCCAGCAGGCTCAGCGGCGGCAGCTCGAACCCTGGGTGCGTGTCCTCAAAGGACAGCGCGGGCTGCGCTTCGGCGCGGGCTTGTTTGCTGGGCTGGACGACGCGACGGACGGGCTGTTGCACGACCTTGCGCGGTTCGGCCACGGGAATGACGGGTGCTTGCGCCTCGGGCTGTTGCAGCGCCAGCGCCTCGAAATGTTCCTCTTCCGCCTCGGCGTAGGGGTCCTCGATCATCTGATCGTCGAATTCCTCGGCCTGGGCATAGGCCATCGGTTCCGGCGCAGGCGCGCGCTCAGGCGTCACCGCCGGGGCCGCGACGGGCTTTGTCATCGGTTTCGAGAAGTAGTCACGCGACGCCGTCAACGGCGGCTCGGCCCGCATCGCGGGCGCGGCAGCAGGCGCTGTCACCGGAGGCTCGGGCGGCAAAGCCGCCGGGCGTGTGGTGTTCAGAACCAGCGGCGCGGGGCGGCGGCTTGCAGCCAGACCATGTGTCAGTGGTTTTGGCGTTGTCTCGGCCTGCAAGACCGGAACTTGGCGCACACGGCTTTTGATCACGTCGGCGATCTTGGCCTTGATCCGGTCGTCGCCGGGGCCTTCTCCCACGTCAGCAGTGCTATAGGTTTCGATCAGCTCGGGCTCTGGCATCTCTTGTTCGGCTTGCGCGTCGGGGCGTTTGACCAGCCCGGGCATCCGCGCCAGCAACCCGGATTTCGGGGCGGTATCGGTGCGGAACATGGTCGGCGCAGACGCTTTGGCCGCGATGGGCTGGGCAAAGCTTTGCTGTGCTTCAAAGGCTGCGTTTTCCTCCGCCTCGATGCGCTTTTGTTCGCGCCGTTCGGCCGTCCGGGCCTGAAGCGCACGCGCACCCTGCACGGCGCCGCTGGCCCCACGACCCAACAGCGTCATCGTCCACGCATAGACCATGATCAGACCGATCAGCAAAAACCGCCCGATCCGCTTCAGTTCCGGCATGGTAAAGCCCATCACAAAGGCAGACAGGAGCACGATCCCGACGCCCATCAGCAACGACATCGTCTTGACCGCAAAGGCCGAGCCAAGCGGCAGGATCGTCAGGATCGCCCCCATGACCGTGTCGCCGAACAACCCGCCCAACCCGAAGGAATGGGTGCGCAGCCATTGCGCGTCAGGTTCCAGCGTCGCGGCATAGATCGCACCAAAGGCCACCACGATCGGGGCAAAGATCAACCGGCCCACGGCCCGCTCGTCACCCGCGTGCAGGGCAAAGCGCACGCCCCAGACCAGCAGCACGGCGGCAATGCCCCACGCGCCCCAGCCCGCGATCATGAACAAAGGTGCCGCAATCGACGCGCCTGTGCGGCCCAACCAGTTCTGCACCGGCGCATCAGTGGACACCATCCAGTTGGGATCGTCCGGCGTATAGGACGCGATCATCGCAGCAGCCATCAGACCGGCCACCAACAGGGCAATGCCAATCAGCTCCTTGCCCCGTTTTTCGATGGCCTCGGCCATGTTGGTGTCCAACAGTGGATCGCGCCCGCGTGTCTGATATGCCATAGCTCTCGTCCCTCGTTATTTCGCGCCGTAAAGATGGTCACGAATGGCCGTCAGGCCCCGCTCCACGTCCGGCTTTGGGGCCACCAAGGCGACCCGAATATATCCTTTGCCCGGGTTCACACCCGTCGCGTCATTCTGGCTCAGGTACGCGCCGGGCAGCACCCGCACGCCTGTCGCCTGCCACAGGCTCAGCGCCGCGGCCTCGCCATCCTCGACCGGCAACCACAGGAAAAAGCCCGCCTCGGGGCCTTTGTATCCCGGAACATTGCCCAAAATGCGGTCGGCCATGTCGTATTTCTCGCGGTACTGCGCGCGGTTGTCGTCCACATGCGCCTCGTCCGCCCAGACGGCGGCGGCGGCCGCTTGCAACGGCAAGGGCAACGGTGCGCCCGTGTACATCCGCAACTGACGCATCCGCGCCGTGCTTTGCGGCCCCGCCACGACAAAACCCGACCGCAACCCCGGCAGGTTCGACCGTTTCGACAGTGAATGAAATGCAACGACCCGCTCGGGGTCGGCCCCCGCATCACGCGCCACCTGCAAGACGCCCACAGGGGGCGCATCGCGGTAGATCTCGGAATAGCATTCGTCCGCGAAAATCTGGAAATCGTGCTGTTCGGCCAGTGCAATCAGATCGGACCAATAGGCATGATCGGCCACGGCGCCCTGCGGGTTGGCAGGTGAACAGATATAACAGGCCACGGTCCGCGCCAACACCTCGGCGGGCAGGCTGGTGTAATCCGGCAAATGTCCCGACGCCTCGGTGGCGCCGACAAACACCGGCTCGGCCCCGACCGAAATCGCGGCCAGCATATAGACCTGGTAGAACGGGTTCGGCATCAGCACCACGGGGCGCTGGCCATTCTTGCTCTCTGGGCACAGCGCCATTGCGACGTTGTACAGCCCCTCGCGGCTGCCATTCAAAGGCAGGACATTCGTTTCCGGGTCCAGCGTCACGTCATAGCGGCGCGCCACCCAGTCGCAAAAGGCCTGCCGCAGCTCGGGCGTGCCTTCGTTCGGGGGATAAGAGTTAAACCCGCCTGTATTTTCCGAAATCACATCCGTGACCCAGGCCGGAAACGCATGTTTCGGCTCGCCAATGGTCATATGCACCACGTCCCCGCCGGGGGTGTGATGGTCCAACAGCGCGCGCAAACGCGGGAACGCATAGGCCGGAAGGTTCGAAAACCGCTCGGGAAAATTCATAAAACTGCCTCGGATCGGGATCGTTGTCGCCCCGTTTGGTCAAGGATAGCGCAAGGTGCCCCAACTCGTCCACCAAAACCACGCCAAAGCGGCAACTTGTGGCATTCGCGCACTGCGCGTGTTCTTTTGGCTAAAAATATCCTGGGGGTGCCCGCAGGGCGGGGGCAAAGCCCCCTGAATCCCCTGCGTTAGATCACGCCAGCGCCGCCTCGGCTGCAGCGCCCAGCCGCAACAACGCTTCTTCGCAATCGGGTGGCATCATCAGCATCACACCACAACTTGGCACGCCGGTCGGCAGGGTCAACGCGCTGAGCCCCAACAGGTTGCCGATGCGCGTGTTGCGCAGGGTCATCAGGTTCTCGGTGCGGTAATAATCATCCTCGGTGTTCAACCGCTCCAGGTTCGGCGGCAGATTGGCGCCGGTCGGTACGATCACCGCGTCATATCCTGCCACAGCCGCATCATAGCCAAACCGCGCCGCCTCAAGCGCGGCCCAGGCTGCGACGTAGTCCGGCCCGCTGACATCGGCCCCCAGCCGGAACCGTTTCAGCACTTCGGAAAACATCGCATCGGGGTTGGCTTCGATCACATCGCGCCACAGCCCGTACGCTTCGGTCGGAATCAGCGGTCCGGCACAATCCAGTGCCTCTTGGACGGCGCCCACTTCGATCCGCTCGACGATGGCACCCGCTGCCTGCATCCGCTCGACCGCAGTTTCAAATGCGGCCAGTGGCGCGTCGCGTACATCTTGCATGAACACCGTATTCACCACGGCCAGCCGCCGCCCTTTCAGCGTGGCGCCCGCCAGATCGGCAGGTTTGCCACCCTCCAGAATCGCCAGCAATTGCGCGCAATCCTCGACACTGCGCGCCAGCGGGCCGATGGTGTCGAATTTCAGCGCCAGCGGAACGACCCCTTCCAGCGACAACCGGCCCGAAGTGGTTTTCAGACCCACCAGATCGTTCCACGCCGCCGGAATACGCACCGATCCGCCCGTGTCGGACCCAATGCCCGCCGCCGCCAGACCAAAGGCCACCGACGCTGCCGCCCCCGAAGACGACCCGCCCGGCACCGCATCGGCGTCATTCACGCAAGGCGGCGTTGCCGTCGACGGGTTATAGCCCAGCCCCGAAAACGCCAGTTCGCTCATATGCGTCTTGCCCAAACAGACCAGACCCGCCGCCGTCGCAGCCTCAAGCACAGCGGCATCCCGATCCGGCACGCGTCCCGCCAACAGCTTCGATCCCGCCTCGGTCGCCACGCCAGCCGTATCGAACAGGTCTTTCCAACTGACCGGCACGCCGTCCAGCAAGGACAGGCGCTGCCCGCTGGCCGCACGCGCGGCGGCGGCCCCGGCTTCGGCCAGCGCACGGTCACGGGTGACACGCGCATAGATGCGGTCGCGCAGGTCGTGGCCTTCGATGGCGTCCAGATAGACTTGCGTCAACGCCACCGGGTCAATCTCGCCCGCGCCGATCCCGCGCCCCAAATCGCTTGCCGTCATCCACAACCAGTCCTGCATCGCGCCACTCCTTTTGCATTTTCGCGACGGTAGCGACGCCTCGGCGCATGGACAATCCCTGCTGCGCGCTCATATTGGATGTCATGAACACTGATACCGATATTGCCGTCATCGGCGGCGGGCTGAACGGCCCCCTTCTGGCGCTTGCCATGGCGTCCCAAGGTCACCGCGTCACCGTCATCGACGCCACCGCGCAATCCGTGCGCAAGAATGCGGCCTTCGACGGGCGGTCCTATGCCGTGGCGCTGACATCGCAGCGACTGCTGGCGGGGTTGGGCCTGTGGGACCAACTGGCGGACAACGCGCAGGCAATGCTGGAAATCAAGGTGACAGACGGGCGTGCGGGCGAAGGGCCATCGCCGTTTTTCATGCACTTTGATCATGCGGAAATCGAAGAAGGACCAATGGGTTACATGGTTCAGGACCGGCACCTGCGCCGCGCCCTGATCGACGCGATGGACGCAAGCGACCATATCACGCAACTGTCCGGCCACGCTGTCACCGGCCAGCGCGCGCATCCGGCGGGCATCACCCTGACGCTGGACAATGGCAAGCTGTTGACCGCGCGGCTGGCCGTGGGAGCGGACGGGCGCGCTAGCGGCACGGCGCAGCGTGCGGGCATCAAGCGGATCGCGTGGTCCTATGACCAGACAGCGTTGGTCTGCGCCATCGAACACGACCTGCCGCACCACGGCATCGCGCACCAGTTCTTCATGCCGCAGGGACCGCTTGCGATCCTGCCTTTGCCCGGCAATGTCAGCTCGATTGTCTGGTCGGAAACCGACGCGAACGCGCGGGCTTTCAACGCCCTGCCGGATGCAGACTATATCGACATGCTGCGCCCGCGCTTTGGCGATTTTCTGGGCGACATTCGCCTGACCGGCAAACGCTGGACCTATCCGCTGGGCCTGTCGCTGACGACCGAAATGGTGGCCGACCGTGTCGCGCTGATCGGCGACGCCGCCCATGGCGTGCACCCGATTGCAGGTCAGGGCCTGAACGCAGGCATGCGCGACATCGCCGCACTGGCCGAAGTGCTGACCGACGCCACACGGCGCGGCGAAGACATCGGCAGCGTGGCCACGCTGGCGCGCTATCAGGAATGGCGAAGGTTCGACAACACGGCGCTGGCCATGGCGACAGACGCATTCAACCGGCTGTTTTCAAACGACAATCCCATCCTGCGGATTGGGCGCGACATTGGCATGGGGGTGATAGGTGCGCTCCCCGGCCTGCGCCGTGGCGCCATCCGCGAGGCTGCGGGACTGACCGGAGAACTGCCGCGACTGATGCAAGGCAAACCGCTGTAGCACCCCCCCCTGCCCTACTGAAAATCAGTCGATCACGCGCGCTTCGCTGTCCAGCATGATCGGAATGCCGTTGCGGATCGGGTAGGCCAGCTTGGTCCCCTCCGAGATCAGCTCCTGCGCCTCGGCGTCATAGCGCAGCGTCGCCTGAGTGCGCGGGCACACCAGCGCCTCGAGCATTCTGCGGTCGGTTTCAATCGCATTTCCGGTCATTGCAAAAACTCCCCATCCCCGCCACCGCGCAGCGCGTATTCAATCAAGGTCACCAGCGTCTCGCGCCGTGTGTCCAGCGATGGCGCCTCGAGCAGCGCCTGTTTGTCCTCGGGCTGGAAATCCAGCATCATCGACAGCGAATTGACCAGCAATTCATCGTCGGCCTCTTTCAGCGTATCCCAATCGGCAGACAGATCACGCGCATCAAAATACCGGCCCAACAGCGACAGGAATGGCCCCCGGTCCAGCGTGTCATCGGTTTCGCTGTCGCCCAGATCACGGTCGAACCCCGCCCACGACGCCTTGCAGCGACGATAGGGCGTGAAACCCTCGACCTCTTCCACGACACGAAACCGCGACAGGCCCGTCAGTGTGACCATATAACGACCATCTTCGGTTTCCGAAAACTGGGTCACGCGGCCCGCACAACCGATGGTATGCAAGGCCGTTTCCGACCGCCCCGGCACCGGATTGGGCTGGACCATACCGATGATCCGGCTGTCGGTTTTCAGCGCATCGGTCAGCATCTGCAAATAGCGCGGCTCGAAAATATGCAGAGGCAGATGCGCACGCGGCAGCAACAGCGCCCCGGGCAAGGGGAAGACAGGGATCGTGTCAGGAAGATCAACCGCGTTGCGCATAACCCTTACCTAGTCCGACGCGCGGATCAGACAAATATCATCGAGCTAAGCTTGCGCCGCCCGTTCAAAACGACCGGATCATTGGCCTTCAAAGCGTCGAAAATCGTAAACAACTGCGCCTTGGCCGCACCGTCATTCCACTCGCGGTCGCGTCTGAAAAGCTCCAGCAATTCTGCAACCGCCCCTTCCGTGTCGCCATGCGCATGCAGCGCCTGTGCCAGGTCGAAACGCGCCTGATGGTCGTCTGCGTTGGCCTCGACCGCTGCGCGGTATTCGTCCACCGGACCCGCGTTCGCAGCCTGCCGCGCCAGTTCCAGCTGCGCGTGGGCGGCTTCCAGCTCGGGGCTTTTGGAAATCTCGACGGGCGCACCGTTCAGGACAGCCTCGGCGTGGTCCAGGTCACCTTTGGCAATGTGCGTGCGCACCAGACCGCCATAGGCCCCGGCATGTGCGGGATCTTCTTCCAGAATCGCCTGAAAGGTCTGCGCCGCGTCATCAAAGGCACCCTCGGCCAGCATCTCGTCCGCCGCGACGACGGCGTCGTTCAACGTGTCGCTGGGGGATTCACCGCCGCCTGCCTTGATCACACGTTCGACAAAGGCGGTGACTTCGGACGCGGGCAAAGCACCCTGAAACCCGTCAACCGGCTGGCCCTTGTAAAAGGCATAGACCGTGGGGATCGACTGGATCTGCAGTTGCCCTGCAATGTTCTGCGCCTCGTCCACGTTGACCTTGGCCATCTTCACCGCACCTTTGGCGGCGCGCACCGCGTCCTCCAGCATCGGGCCCAGCGTCTTGCACGGGCCACACCACGGCGCCCAGAAATCCACAATCACCGGCACGGTCTGGCTGGCCTCGACCACATCGGCCATAAAGGTTGCCTCGGACACGTCCTTGATCAGATCCGCCGCTTGCGGCGCTGCTGCACTCAGGTTCAATTCCATTTCATCCGTCCTTGCATCAGTGTTTGTCGTCTATATGTGCGCTGTCGCGCCGAATTCAAAGGTCGAAGGTTGCGAAGACCGGGGCGTGATCGCTGGGTTTTTCCCATCCGCGCGCGGCGCGCAGCACGTGGCTGGAATGGCCCGCCTGTGCAATGTCACTCGTGGCCCAGATGTGGTCCAGCCTGCGGCCCTTGTCGGCGGCATCCCAATCCTTGGCGCGGTATGACCACCATGAATACAACAAGCCCTCGGGAATGTCCTGCCGCGTGATGTCCACCCAGTTCCCCGCATCCTGCACCTGTGCCAGGTGCTCGACCTCGACCGGTGTGTGGCTGACGATCTTCAACAGCTTCTTGTGATCCCACACGTCATCTTCGCGGGGCGCGATGTTCAGATCGCCCACCATGATCGACTTTTCCGGCTTCTGGCCATGGAACCAGTCGCGCATCTCGGTCAGGTAATCCAGCTTTTGGCCAAACTTCACATTGCGTTCGCGGTTCGGCTCGTCGCCGCCTGCGGGCACGTAAAAATTGTGGACGGTCACGCCGTTTTCCAGCCGGGCCGACACATGGCGCGCGTGGCCCAATTCGGCGAAATCCTCGGCGCCCACCTCTTCAATCGGCAGCCGGCTGAGGATCGCAACGCCATTGTATCCCTTGTCGCCGCGCGCCACCATGTGGGTATAGCCCGCAGCGTTGAACGCCTCGCGCGGGATTTTGTCTACGGGGCTTTTGCATTCCTGCAAACACAGCACGTCCGGTCCGTGCTCCGCCAACAGCTTCAGCACGATCGGTTCGCGCAGCCGGACCGAGTTGATGTTCCAGGTCGCCAGAGAAAATGTCATATCGGTGCCCCCATATTTGCAGTGGCTGGACCCTATGCCGACCAAAGCGCCGCCGCCACCCAAAAACCCGCGCGTCTTCTCTGGTTCAGAAAATCCCTGGGGGTGGCCGCAGCCCCGCGGCAGCCACAAATACAAGTGCCCAAACAAAAAAAGACCGGGCACAAAGGCCCGGCCAAGTCCAACAGGGAGGTGCATGTTTAACCCGGACATGCAGCGGGATAATTTGGAAACTCTGCGCGGTTTAAAAAGTTCCCGCAAAAATTCCCGTATTAGGAGAATATCCCATTACGCCATCAAGCGATAGCCCCCAGATTCCGTGACCAAAAGTCGCGCGTTCGAGGGATCGGGTTCGATCTTTTGACGCAGACGGTAGATATGAGTCTCAAGCGTGTGCGTGGTGACACCGGCGTTATAGCCCCAGACTTCGTGCAGCAGCACATCACGCGCCACCACGCCGTCGGTGCTGCGGTACAGAAACTTCAAAATATTGGTTTCCTTTTCCGTAAGACGCACCTTCTTGTCGTCCTCGGTCATCAGCATCTTCATCGACGGCTTGAACGTATAGGGCCCAAGCTGGAACACCGCGTCCTCGGACTGTTCATGCTGGCGCAATTGTGCGCGGATACGGGCCAAAAGCACCGGAAACTTGAACGGTTTGGTGACATAATCATTTGCACCAGCGTCCAGACCCAGAATGGTGTCGGCGTCGCTGTCATGACCGGTCAGCATCAGCACGGGCGCTTTCACACCCTGTTTGCGCATCAAACGGCACAGCTCGCGGCCATCGGTGTCGGGCAGGCCCACGTCCAGAATAACCAGATCGTACAAGCCTTCCTTGGCCTTGGTCATGGCCTCGGCCCCGTTACTGGCCTCGAAGACGTCAAAGTCCTCGGTCATGATAAGTTGCTCGCTCAGCGCCTCGCGCAGATCTTCTTCGTCGTCGACCAGCAGAATTTTTTTCAGTTGTGGCATCTCGGGCCTCCTGTGTTCTGCATGTTCAGATGAGCCTGCATCACGTTCCTGACAAGATTTGCGACAGTTCTCTCACGCGGTCGTGTGTCAAACAGGGCAAATGTTTCATTTCCGGTTCGCATAGCTTACATCACACCTCAAGAAACTTCAGGACGCGGCATATGGCCTTAACCCCCGATATCATCGAACAGCTTGCGCGGGCGCGGGCAGATCTGCGTATGGGCGTGCCGGTGGTGGTGACCGGCGACGGGGCCGCGTTGATCCTGGCGGCCGAGACACTGACACCGCAGCGGCTGGCCGATGTGCTGGCTCTGGGCGGCGCACCGGTGCTGGCGATCACCGCGCGTCGGGCCGAGACGTTGAAGGCGCGGCCCTATGACGGCGATCTGGCGCGGTTGACGCTGCCCGTGGATGCCTCGCTGTCCTGGGTTCAGGCCATCGCAGATCCCGCCGACGACCTGCGCAGTCCGATGAAGGGGCCGCTGATTTCCGCCCGTGACGGTGATGCGCTGGCGCATCGCGCGGCGCTGGCCCTGTGCAAATCGGCGCGGCTTTTGCCTGCTGCCGTTGTGCTGCCGCTGGAGGATGCCGGCACCTTTGCCGCCCAACACGCGCTGACCACGCTGCCGCTGTCACGGCTCGCCGATCACATCGGCTCGGCCAGCCCATTGCACCCGATTGTCGCGGCACGCCTGCCGATGGAGGCGACCGAGGCTGGGCGCCTGCACATCTTCCGCCCCGAAGATGGCGCCGAGGAACATTATGCCATCGAAATCGGCCGCCCCGACCGCAGCAAGCCCGTGCTGGCACGGCTGCATTCGGCCTGTTTCACCGGCGACGTTCTGGGATCGCTGAAATGCGACTGCGGCCCGCAATTGCGCGGTGCACTGGCGCAGATGGGCGCGCAGGGTGCCGGGGTATTGTTGTACCTGAACCAAGAGGGGCGCGGCATTGGCCTTGCCAACAAGATGCGCGCCTATTCCCTGCAAGATCAAGGCTTTGACACGGTAGAGGCCAACCACCGCCTGGGCTTTGAAGATGACGAACGCGACTTTCGCCTGGGCGCGGACATTCTGAAATCCATGGGGTTTTCCGCAGTCCGCCTGCTGACCAACAATCCCAAAAAGGTCGACATGATGACAACCTGCGGCATCACTGTCACCGAACGCGTGCCGCTGAAGGTCGGTGAAAACCGTCACAACACCGCCTATCTGGCGACCAAGGCGCGCAAGTCAGGGCATCTGCTGTGACCCCTGCCGACATGGTCCTGACCCCGCGCGGGCTGCGCTTTGGCGGGCAGGTCTATCCCTGCACCATCGGCAAGGGCGGACTGTCGCATAACAAGCGCGAGGGCGACGGGGCGACGCCCGTGGGCATTCACCACGTGGTTGGAATGCTGTACCGCCCCGACCGGATCGCGGCACCGGCCCCCTGGGCCACGCCCATCGGGCCGCGCGATCTGTGGTCCGATGCCTCGGGGCAACCGGACTATAACCACCACGTCCGCGCGCCCTATGCCCACAGTCACGAGGCATTGCGGCGCGCCGATCCGCTGTATGATCTGGTGATTGTGCTGGATTGGAACTGGCCTGATGCCGTCGCCGGTGCAGGCTCTGCCATTTTCATGCACCGCTGGCGCAGGCCGGGCTATCCGACGGAGGGCTGCGTTGCCTTGCGCCCAGACCATCTGGCGCAGGTCGCGGCGCGTATCACGCCTGGCACGCGGCTGATCGTTCCGGCCTAGGTTGGGACGCGGTCACCAAAAATGGCCGATCCCACGCGGATATGTGTTGCCCCCAGCGCCACGGCGCGTTCAAAATCACTGCTCATGCCCATGCTCAGGCCGCTTAAACCGTTGCGTGCGGCGATCTTCGCCAACAAGGCGAAATGCAGCGCGGGTTCTTCATCCACCGGGGGGATGCACATCAGGCCCCGCACCGGCAGATCGAGATCCCGGCATTCCCTGACAAAGGCATCGGCATCACCGGGCAGGACCCCTGCCTTTTGCACCTCTTCGCCGGTGTTCACCTGGATGAACAATTCGGGGCATTTCCCCTCTTCCTGGGCCAGCCGGGCCAAGGCATGGGCCAGCTTGGGCCGGTCGACCGAATGGATCGCGTCAAACAGGGTGATCGCCTGCCGCGCTTTGTTGGATTGCAATGGCCCGATCAGGTGCAGGTCGACGCCGGGAAAATCAGTGCGGAAACCGGGCCATTTGCCCGCGGCCTCCTGCACCTTGTTTTCACCATAGCTGCGGTGGCCCTGCTCCAGCACATGCCGCACCCGCTCATTGGGCTGCACCTTGCTGACGGCAATCAGGGTGACGGACCCGGGCGCGCGACCCGCATCGGCTTCGGCCTTGGCCAATCTGGTGGTGATGTCTGTCAGACCCATGATGTTCCCCTTGCTGCCTTGAGGCGCACAGAACAACACGGGGGCAGAAATGAAAAGGGGCAGGCCCAAGGCCCGCCCCAAATCGATCAAGTGTTGTTCAACTTAGAAGTTGAAGCGAACACCCAGGTCAGCAATGGTATGACCAGCGAACAGCTTTGCAACACCACCGCGGATGGACGTACCGCCACCCAAATCGTGGTTGAAGTCGATACCGTAACCGGTGTTCTGAGTTGGTGTACCAAAAATGGTGTCCGCGTCAGAGACATAGGCTTCGATATTCGTTGCCGCGCCAACGTCAAAACGGGCCGCAAGAGTTACCTGATCACCATTGACGCCGTTGTCAGCATAGGCCAATGAAACTGTCGCCGGACCAATGTTTCCGCCTACCGAAGCAGCGAATTCAGTGTCTGTCGGGCTGTCGGAGTCCTGCGCACCAACTGCAAAGGTCCAACCGTTCCAGACGTAAGCAACATGCGCTGCGACACGGTTATTCGCGCCGTCGGATGCCGATACGTGCAGGGACAGATCACCGGCGGAGTACATAACCTCAATGGCGTTGTTTGTCGCTGCTGCACCTGCGCCATCGGAATCGTAGAAGTCAGCACCGTACTGGTAAGGCGTGTACTCGTACTGCAGACCGGTCAGGCCGAGGTCGATCGGGTACATGCCGGGCATGAACTCGAGCGCGCCGTAGATGTTGCCGACACCGACTTCCAGACCGCCGGAGCGGACAAAGAATCGGGGAGCGTTGATGCCGGTGCTGTTGTATGAACCATCAGCAGGGTTGATCGGGCCAGCACCGGGTGCGGCGAAGATTTCGTCGTTTTCCTGCTCGATACGAACGCGGGCACCGAAGACGATACCGGCATCGGATTCGGCGGTTGCGTCGATCTGCAGACGGAAACGGCTTGTCACGTCGACAGAGCTGTCGCCGGTACCGTCATCGCCAAAAGTGGACGCGATACCGTCAGGGCCGGCTGCACTTGAATACAGTACACCAAAGCGACCGTAGCCGCCGAAAGTTACGTCTGCAGCTGCGACACCAGCGGTGGCGACCAGGGCAGTCGTGGCGAAGAGAACTTTTTTCATGAGTTGTCCCTCGAGTTGTAAATTTCACATGCCCACGTCGGGGAATCCGATGAGGGTATGAAGGGTGTTTCCCTCTTTTGCCCCCGTCTTGGCAAGCAATGTGCAGCGCAGGGACACAATGTGTTCGGCTAATGATGCAGCTTTGCCACACCCAGTTTTCGGGTGATGCCGTCAAACGTTGGGCCACAGCGCGAACAACCGCTTTTCTATTATAGTGTATACATGCCCGAATTCGCTTCAATCAGGGCGCTTTCCGACATAGACCTTGCCCCGACACGGTCGCTTGGGTAGACCAAGTGCCAAACAGGCATAGGTGTGCGGGTATGCGGCTCAAATCCTTTTTCAAACTTGCGGTGGCCATCGGGGCTGTGGGCGCGCTGACGGCGTGTGGTTCTATTGGTCGGCTGGGCAAGCCGGCGACCGAACGTCCGGCGCAATATTCGAATCCGAACAACCCCAACAACATCGACACCGAAAACACGATCTGGAATGCGTTCAACCGCAAATCCAACGAAACCGAGGTGCTGGTGAACCGCTATATCTGGCAGGCCTCGCTGGAAGTGCTGGATTTCCTGCCGGTTCAGACGGTTGACCCGTTCACCGGCGTCATTGTCACAGGATACGGCACACCTCCGGGCGGCGGACAGGCCTACCGCGCCACCGTGCTGATCAAGGACCCTGCGCTGGACGCCCGTTCGCTGAACGTGGCCCTGCAAACGCGCGGCGGCCCGGCCAGCGCCGCCACCACGCGGGCCATCGAGGATGCGATCCTGACGCGGGCCCGCCAGCTGCGGATCTCCGACAACAGGCTTTAAGCGCCGGACAAATCACTTTAACAGTTGCGCCGGGCCATTCGCCCGGCGTTTTCGTGTCATACAGGACAGCAGCACATGCCCAGTTATACCCCCTCCGATATTGAAGCCCGTTGGCAGGATGCATGGGACAAGGCCGGAATATTCCAGGCCAAGCGCGACGAAAGCCGCCCCAAGTATTACGTGTTGGAAATGTTCCCCTATCCTTCGGGGCGCATCCACATGGGCCACGTGCGCAACTATACGCTGGGCGACGTGGTCGCGCGCTACAAGATGGCCACAGGACACAACGTGCTGCACCCGATGGGCTGGGATGCTTTCGGGATGCCTGCGGAAAACGCCGCGATGGCCATCGGCGGCCACCCGCGCGACTGGACCTACAACAACATCAAGGACATGCGCGGCCAGATGAAGCCGCTGGGCCTGTCCATCGACTGGTCACGCGAATTCGCCACCTGCGATCCCGAGTATTACGGCCAGCAACAGGCGCTGTTCCTGGATTTCCTCGATGCTGGCCTGGTGCATCGCAAGAACGCCCAGGTGAACTGGGACCCTGTCGACATGACCGTTCTGGCCAACGAACAGGTGATCGACGGCAAGGGCTGGCGTTCGGGTGCCGAGGTCGAGCGTCGCGAGCTGACGCAGTGGTTCTTCAAGATTTCGGACATGGCCGGAGAGCTGAAGGACGCGCTGGACGGTCTGGACAACTGGCCCGCCAAGGTGCGGCTGATGCAGGAGAACTGGATCGGCGAATCGCGCGGGCTGCAATTTGCATTTTCGCTGATCGGTGAACCGGACGATGGCGCGCCCGCGCCCGACGGCTTTGACCGCGTCGAGGTTTACACCACCCGCCCCGACACGCTGGCCGGTGCGTCCTTTGTCGGCATCTCGCCCGATCACCCGCTGGCCAAGACACTGGAGCGGGACAACGCCGACGTGGCCGCGTTCAACGCCGAATGCCGCAAGGGTGGCACCACCGCCGCCGAGATCGAGACCGCCGAAAAGCTGGGCTTTGACACCGGCCTGCGCGTGCGGCACCCGTTTGACACATCGTGGGAACTGCCCGTCTACATCGCCAACTTTATCCTGATGGATTACGGCACCGGCGCAATCTTTGGCTGCCCCGCGCATGACGAGCGCGATCTGGAGTTTGCCCGCAAATACGACCTGCCGGTAACGTCCACCTTTGCCCCCACCAACACCGAAGGGTTCACCGCCCCCGAGGACGGCGGCGACGCCTTTGTCCCCGGCAAGGACGTGACCGTGCACTTTGTGCGCCCCCTGGGTGGCGAGCCGCGCGACATGACCGGCGATGCCGCCATCATCGAGGCTATCGAGACCTGCGAAACCAACGGCGTGGGTCAGGGCGTGACCAAATACCGCCTGCGCGACTGGGGCCTGTCGCGGCAACGCTATTGGGGCTGCCCGATTCCGGTCGTGCATTGCGACACCTGCGGCGTGGTACCCGAGAAGAAAGAGAACCTGCCGGTCGAGCTGCCCTATGACGTCAGCTTTGACACCCCCGGCAACCCGCTGGACCGCCACCCCACCTGGCGCGATTGTGCCTGCCCGAAGTGCGGCGCACCGGCACAGCGGGAAACCGACACGATGGACACATTCGTTGATTCGTCGTGGTATTTCGCCCGCTTCACCGCGCCGCGCGCCGACACGCCCACCGTGGCCGAGGATGCGGCCTACTGGATGAACGTCGATCAGTACATCGGCGGGGTTGAGCACGCGATTTTGCACCTTCTGTATTCGCGTTTCTTTGCCCGCGCGATGCAGATCACCGGCCACCTGCCTGCCAGCGCCATCGAACCCTTTGATGCGCTGTTCACCCAAGGGATGGTGACCCACGCGATTTACCAGACCACAGGCGACAACGGCCGCCCGGTCTATCACTACCCAGAAGCGGTTGAGCTGAAAGGCGACAAGGCGTTCCTGAAAGACGGCGGTGCCGAGGTCGAGATCGTCCCATCCGCCAAGATGTCCAAGTCGAAGAACAACGTGGTCGATCCGCTGAACATCATTTCATCCTTCGGCGCCGACACCGCGCGCTGGTTCGTGCTGTCCGACAGCCCGCCCGAACGCGACGTGGAATGGACCGCCTCGGGGGCCGAAGCCGCGTACAAACACCTCAGCCGGGTCTGGAACATCTCGCACCGCATCACCGACATGGATCACGATGCGTCCGGCGAAGGCGACGACGACCTGCTGCGCGCCATGCACAAATGCATCCACGACGTGACCGTTGCGATTGAATCCTTTGGCTTCAACGCAGCGATTGCCAAGCTCTACGCCTTTACCGCCACCTTACAGAAATCCAAGGCAGGCCATGCGGCGCAACGCACGGCGATCATGACGCTGGCGCAACTGATGGCCCCGATGACCCCGCACCTGGCCGAAGCGATCTGGTCGCATCAGGGCGGCGCGGGCCTGATCACGCTGGCCGACTGGCCGAAAGCGGACGAAGCGATGATGGTGGACGACACCGTGACCCTGCCGATCCAGATCAACGGCAAACGGCGCGGTGAAATCACCGTTCCCGCAGACATGTCGAAGGAAGATGTTGAAAAGCTGGCGCTGGCCAGCCAACCTGTTCAAAAGGCCCTGGACGGGGGCCAGCCGAAAAAGGTGATCGTGGTGCCGGGACGGATCGTCAATGTCGTTGTATAAAACGCTTCTTGCGCTGCCCCTGCTGGCGGCCTGCGGCTTTACGCCGGTTTACGGGCCACAAGGGGCAGGTACGGCCTTGCAGGGCCGGGTGCTGGTCGAGGCGCCCGAAACCCGCGACGACCAGCTCATGTTGCAACAGATTGAACGCCGACTGGGTCGCCCCGGCGATGCTTCATTCGACCTGGGCATCGACCTGATCGTCACGCAGGAAGGGCTGGCGATCGACTCTGATGGCGACATCGACCGTTATAACCTGCTGGGCACGGCCACCTATATCCTTACCAACACCTCAAACGGCGCGATTGTCGGCACGGGCACGGTCACCAACTTTACCGGCTACTCTGCCACTGGCACCACCGTGGCGACGCTGGCGGCCGAACGCGACGCCCGCAAGCGGTTGATGACCACATTGGGTGACATGGTCGTCGACCGGCTGCTTGCCACCAAGCTATGAAACTGGCCGGCGCACAGGCGAACGGCTATTTCGCCAAACCCGACCCGAACAGCACGGGCATCCTGATCTACGGGGCCGACGCCATGCGTGTGGCCCTGAAACGTCAGCAGTTGCTCAAGGCGCTGATCGGCGACAAGGGCGAAGAGGAAATGCGCCTGACCCGCATTCCCGCCGCCGAACTGCGCAAGGACCCCGCAATGCTGCTGGACGCGATCAAGGCCATCGGGTTCTTCCCCGGTCCGCGCGCCGCCTTTGTCGAGGATGCCAATGAGAACACCGCCGAGACGATCATCGCGGCGCTGAAGGACTGGCAGGCAGGCGATGCCCAGATCATCGTATCGGCAGGGGCGCTGAAGCCCACGTCAAAGCTGCGCAAGGCCTTTGAGGGACACAAATCGGCGCTGGCCGTCGGCATCTATGACAACCCGCCAACCCGCGACGAGATCGAGACATCGCTGCGAGAGGCGGGCGTAACAGCCCCGGACCGCGCGGTGATGGATATGCTGAGCGATCTGGCGCGTGCGCTGGACCCGGGCGATTTCCGCCAGACGCTGGAAAAGATCAGCCTGTACAAACATGGCGACAGCACGCCGCTGACCGCCGAAGACATCGTCGCCAACGCCCCCACCTCGACCGAGGCAGATGTGGACGACGTGTTACTGGTGGTGGGTGATGGCCGGGCCGCCGACATCGGGCCGGTGATGCGCAAGTTGCAGGCGCAGGGCGTGACCGCCGTGACCCTGTGCATCGGCGCGATGCGTCACTTTCGCAACCTGCACCGCGCCGCGGTGGACACGTCGGGGCGTCCGCAAATCTGGGGGCCGAACCGGGACAAGATGCTGGCGCAGGCCCGCAACTGGGGACCGGCCAAGCTGGAAACCGCGCTGACGGTGCTGACCGACACCGACCTTGCCCTGCGCTCTGCCGGACAGCACGCACCCGCCATGGCGCTGGTCGAACGCGCCTTTATCCGGCTGGCGATGCTGGCCGCGCGTTAATCCGGGCCGAACATGGCCATCACTTCGGCCTCGGTCATTTTGCGGGTGTCACCGGCAAAGGCATAGCCCTGCGGTTTGCGGTCGATGAAAATCTCTTCGGTCAGGCTGATCCCGCTTGTGTCATCCATCGTGCCCAATCCGACGTGATAGGTGCCCTGATGCGGACCGGGGGCCGTGACACGATAAAAGATGCTGCACCCGCAGGTGCCGCAGAACGCCCGCTCGGCCCAGGGGGACGAAGTGTAGGTGGTCAGCCTGTCCAGCCCTTCGATGCTCATCTCTGCGGGCGCCACCTCTACCCCCAGGTAAACGCCTCCCGACCACTTGCGGCACATGCCGCAGTGACAGGCGCCGGTGTGACGGACATCCGCCGTGATGCGATAGCGGACCGCGCCGCAATTGCAGGACCCTGTTCGTGCCATCTGTTCTCTCCTTGATGTGATGGCGACACCCTAGGCGGGCTTGATGACAATTCCTGTCAGCACCCCACCGAGACCCCTGAAACATGGCCGTGTCAGCGTTTGGCCCCTTGATACTCCAGTTGAAAACCCTTTGGATCGGCCCAAACACATTCAGGAGCCCCCTTCATGTACACTGTCATCGGCGCCACCAGGACCCGCACATTGCGCGTGATGTGGCTGCTTGAGGAACTGGGCGAAACCTATGATCAGGACCCCGCCGCCCCGAATTCGGACAGCGCGCTGAAATACAATGTGCTGGGCAAGATACCCGCGCTGGTCGACAACGGTCACACGCTGACCGACAGCGTGGCGATCATGACTTATCTTGCCGACAAGCACGGCAGGTTCACCGCCCCCGCAGGCACGCCGCAGCGCGCACTTCAGGATGCCATGACCCTTTGGCTGATCGACGAGGTCGACGCGACGCTGTGGACATCGACACGCCACAAGGACGCGGTTCCGGGGCTCGAGGCGCGGATGCACGGCCATTACGCCGAATCCATGCAGATCCTGTCGAACCGGTTGCAGTCAGAGTTCCTGATGGGTGACGAGATGACCGTACCGGACATTCTGGCGGCACATTGCATGGGTTGGGGGGCAAGCGCAGGCTTTCCGCCGCTGGACGACAAATTGCAGGATTACCTGAAACGGATGCGGGCCCGTCCCGCGTTTCACGCAGCCCTGAAACACTAGGTGGCTTGCAGGTGGGCCACGGCCCCCTGCGCCGCCCAGCGCCCCGTCGCCATGCAGGCGGTGATCAGATAGCCGCCCGTGGGCGCCTCCCAATCCAGCATTTCGCCTGCCGCAAAGGTGCCCGGTCGCACCTTGAGCATCAACGCTTCGTCCAGCGCGTCAAAGGACAGCCCGCCACTGGTTGAAATCGCCTCGTCCAGCGGACGCAGGCCGATGTGGGCCACCGGCAAAGCCTTTAGCACGCCCGCCAGCGCCTGCGGGTCCTGCGGCAAGGGCCGCGCCCACTCTTGCAACAGCGCCAGCTTCAGCGGCTCCAGCTTCAGCGTCTTGCGGATGTGATTTGCATGGCTTTCCTTGCCGCGCTTTTTCGCCAGCCGCGCGGCCACCTGCTGCACCGTCTGGTCGGGCATAAGGTCCACGGTCAGCGCCGCCCCCTCGCGCACCGCGCGGGCGATAGAGTAGATGCCACCCCCCTCCAGCCCCTTGGCCGACAGGATCGCCTCGCCCCGCGACGACAGGTCGCCGGCCTGCCATGCAACCGCCTTGACCGGTTGGCCATAGTGCGGCGTCATATGCGCCGACCATTCCACCTGCAGCCCGACATTGGCCGCACCAAAGGGGGCCACGGCGATGTCCTGCCCGCGCAGGATGTCCGCCCATGCCCCATCCGATCCCAGCCGCGCCCAGCTGGCACCGCCCAGCGCCAGAACGGTCACATCCGCAGTCACGCAGCCCTGATCGAAGGTCAGCGCGTCGCCATCAAATCCGGTCCAGCGCCAGCGGGTTTGCATCTGCACGCCCAAATCATTCAACCGCACCAGCCAGGCCCGCAACAGCGGCGAGGCTTTCATTGCGCGGGGGAACACTCGACCCGATGAGCCGGTAAACACCTCCTGCCCAAGCCCGCGCGCCCAGTCCTGAACGGCAGCGGCATCAAAGCCCTGCAAGATCGGGCGCAGAGTGTCAGCGGCCTCGGCATAGTGGGGAACGAAGGCGTCCAGCGGCGCATCCATCGTCAGGTTCAACCCCGACTTGCCCGCCATCAGGAACTTGCGCCCCACGGACGGCTTGGCGTCATAGACGCAAACCTGAACACCTGCCTGCGCAAGAACTTCTGCCGCCATCAGCCCCGCGGGACCTGCGCCGATCACGGCAGCGGTTTTTGTGGACAGATCGTGTTGCAAGGTCAGTTCCTTTCGCGAACACCCCGTCTTGCCTGTAGGCGGGTCCGGGATCAAGCCCGCAGGGCATTGCGAGAGGCATCAGCGGATAAGAGGGGGCTCTGCCCCCGGCGCTGGCGCGCCTCCCCCGGAGTTTATCAGGCAAGATGAAGGGTCAGCCGGGGCTGCACATCATCTTGATCTGGCGGGCGATGGCAGGATCTGCGGCAAGCGTGTCGGCAGCGATGTCCATTGCGGTTTGCACAAGGACGTCATCGCTTACGATGCGGTCGATCAGGCCGAAGGCAAGGGCAGTGTCGGCGTCGATTTTCTGGCCGCCCATCAGGATCAGCTTGGTCCGCGCGGGGCCAATCAGTGCCGCCATGCGGGCCGGATCAGACGGCTGCGGCAAAAACCCCAGCTTCATCACCGGATAAAAGAACTTGGCCCCCGCCACAGCAATGCGCAGATCGCAAGCCAGCGCCATGCCCGTGGACCCGCCTGCCAGCGTCCCGTTCAGCGCCGCGATGGTCAGCCCCGGCAGCCGCGCGATGGCCGACGACAGCCGTTCCCAGTCGGGTGAGGTGGCCATGCCCGCGCGCGCGGCATCGAGGTCGGCACCGGCGCTGAACACCTTGCCCCGCCCCGTCAGGATCAGGGCGCGGGCCTCTGTGGCGCTTTCGGCTATGTCAGCCAGTTCGGCCAGCATCTCGGGCGTCAGCGAATTGGCCTTGTCCGGGCGGTTGATCGTAACCGTCCAGACGCCGCCACCCTTGGCCAGTTCGATCACGACAGGCCGACCTTGGCGCGGATGTCTTCATCGCGCAGCGAGATTTCCTGACCGCAATAGCCATCGGCATCCTTGGAACACATCCACAGCAGCGCCTTGGCAGGCCAGTCGGCGGGGATGTGGTCGGACCAGTCCAGTTTGCTGATCGGGTTCACGCCGCTTTGCTTGATCTCGCGCTGCATCTGGGTAGCAACGGTGCCCGGCGACAAGCCCATGGCGCGGATGCCGTCGGCGGCGTTTTCCTTGTCCAGGCAGGCAGTCAGCATGTGAACAGCAGCCTTGGATGCGCAGTAATGGCTCCAGGCCTCGACCGGCCCATGGGCCGCGCCCGAACTGATGGTCAGCACCGAACCGCCGCCGCCCTTGATCATCACCGGCACCGCCGCGCGCATCCCGTTGAACACGCCGCCCAGGTTGATGTCGATGACCTTGGCCCATTCGGCAGGATCCGCCGCGATCAGATGCGAGATGGGTTCGATCACGCCGGCATTGTTGATCAGCACGTTCAGCCCGCCAAAGGTTTTGACCGTGGCATTCACCGCCGCCTCGACCTCCCAATAGCGGCTGACATCGCAGGGAATCGCAATCGCTGCCGGACCAATCTCGCCTGCCAGCTCGGCAATATCGTTCTCGCTGCGCGCCAGCAGCGCCACCTTGGCCCCCGCGCCGGCGAAAATCCGCGCGGTTTCGGCCCCGATGCCACGGCTCGCGCCGGTGATCATCACCACTTGTCCTGTCATGTCCATTTGCCGGGTCCTTTATTTGTTTGCGCCCAAGGCGTAGTGCGCAACAAGGCCCGCGTCCAGTGGGGAGAATCCCCACCCTGCTCCCCCTTGACGCGCACACGGCCCTGCAACACGATAGTGCAACCTCGCGTTCAACCGACCCCTTGAAGGATTCATTTCATGACCCGTTTTGCCCGCTATTCCAGCAGTACTGCCCTTGCCATTTGCCTTGGGACTTCTGCCGCATATGCCGATGTGACCGCCGCAGACGTCTGGAACAACTGGCGCGATTACATGAGCGATATGGGCTACGAGGTGACCGGCACCGAAGCCCAGTCGGGCGACACGCTGACCGTGTCCGACGTGCGCATGGAAATCGACCTGTCCACCGACGTGGACACGGTCAAAGCCGCGGTGACCATGGACAGCGTGACCTTTACCGAAGTGGGCGATGGCAGCGTGTCAATCCAGGTCCCCGAAACCAGCGCGATCACGGTCGACGGCACTCCTGCGGACGGGAAGCCGTTTGATCTGGCCATCGACTATCTCCAGAACGGTTTTGACATGGTCGTCACCGGCGACCCCGATGACCTGACCTATACTTACTCCGCCGACAGCGTCGGAATGAAACTGGCGAAACTGACCGTTGACGGCAAACCCATCGGTTCCGACGTCGCCCGCGTCGATGTATCGCTGGCCGATGTCAGCGGCGTGTCGCGGATTCTTCAAGACAATCTGCGCAATGTCAGCCAGACGATGACGACCGGTCCCGTGACCTATGACATGGCCTTTGCCAGCCCCGAGGATGACGGATCGGCCACCCTCACCGGCGGCTTGGACAGCATGTCGTTCACAGGTGGCGGCAACATCCCCACCGTCGACGATCCCTCGGACGTGAATGCGATGATCGACGCCGGGTTCGGATTTGAGGGCGAGTTCACCTATGGCAACGGCAAGACAGACATCAAGTTTGACGGGCCCGACGGCGGCGGCACGGTGAACACCTCGTCGACCGGCGGCGCGCTGACCGTGGGCATGTCCGAGGACGGACTGTCCTATTCCGGTTCGCAATCGGGTCTGGCGATCAAGGCGCTGATGTCCCAGATGCCGATCCCGATTGATCTGAACATGGAAAACATGGTGTTCGGCCTGATGCTCCCCGTGCAGAAATCCGACGAAGAGCAGGATTTCGGCCTGAAACTGGCGTTGGAAGGATTCACCATGTCCGACGTGCTGTGGGGCATGTTCGATCCGCAGGCACAGCTGCCGCGCGATCCGGCCACTGTCGCCGTCGATCTGGCGGGCAAGGCAACTCTGTTGGTCAATTACATGGACCCGGAAGAGGCCGCCGCGATGGAAGCATCGGAAGAGGCACCGGGTGAGTTGAACGCGCTGGATGTCAAGGATGTGACCGTCGAGGCCGCAGGGGCCAAGCTGAACGGCTCGGGGGCCTTTACCTTTGACAACACCGACATGACCACCTTTGACGGCATGCCCAAGCCGACGGGCAGCCTTGATCTGACGCTGGTCGGTGGCAACGGGCTGATCGACAAGCTGGTGGCGATGGGCCTGCTGCCCGAAGAACAGGCCATGGGCGCGCGGATGATGATGGGGCTTTTTACCGTACCGGGAGACGGGCCGGATTCGCTGAAGTCCAAGCTTGAAATCAACGAAGAGGGCCATGTTCTGGCGAACGGCCAGCGGTTGAAGTAACCGACCTCACCACGTTTTCAAAGAGGGGGCGGCGCGCAGGCGCTGCCCCTTTTTGCTGTCTCAGGGTAGCTGTGTCGGCGCGTCCTGCGGCCCAGTTCCGCCAAAATCACCGGCCATCAATTCATCCAGAAACAGGCTGACGAACTGGCTGCGCCCGTGCGCGCCCGACTTGGCATAAACGCTGGTGACCTGCGCGCGCACGGTGCCTGCCGCCGTCTGCCGGACACGGGCAATCTCGTCATTGTCCAGCCCTTTGCAGATCATGATGGCGATGTCGCGTTCAGCCGCTGTCAGGTTCCAGTCGTCGAACAAGCCGTCCATGACCTCGGCCAACTGTCCCTGTGCCACTTTCAACCCGGCGTCCATATCGCTCATGCGGTTCAGCAAGCGGCGCAATTCGATCATCAGAAAGATCACACCACCCATCAAGGCAATTGCGGCGACGGACTCGGCGGCCAGCAGAACATCGTTCAGATGCGCGCCCTCGCGCATGTCGGTCAGCACGTCGCCGATGAAAAAGATCGCGCACAAGGCTTGCAGGATGATAATCCCCGCAAGCGCTGTGGCGCGTCGTTCCTTTGCCTTTGCGGGCCGCGCGGGTCGCTTCATTCCACTGCTGTTCCCTTGGGAATACGTTTGCGTCCCAATAGCATGGCGCGCACCAGATTGACACCGGATCGCCATGTGTCGAACGCCACACCAGCCACGTGCAACGCCACCGAAAGCATAAGCCAGTTGAACGCCAGTTCATGCGCCTCTTTCACCCAATCAATGCCGAAGAACCGCAGCGTCGTCATCATGTAGCCGGTCACACCCATGGCGATGACCGTCAGCCACAGGTTGTACACCATCAGCGCGCCCAGCGGGTTATGGGACAGATGCACGGTACGATCCCCCGCCCGCACCGCCTTGAGATAGCGCAGCGCCCGCATCGGATTGGGGGGAAAGGCCGCGAATCGTGCGTGACGGGGGCCGACCACGGCCCAGACGACGCGAATGCCCACCAGCCCCAGCGCCACATAGCCCACCCACTGATGAACCATGCCCTCGTCATCGGTAAAGGCACCGTCCAGCAGGATCATCAGCGCCAGCGACCAGTGGATCAGCCGGACCAACGGGTCCCAGACCGCCACGTCACGGGCGCCTTCGCGCCCGCTTTCCAGTTGCGTACCAACCGACACGGTCAGTTCTTCCAGTCAAGCTTGGTGATCGCACCGGTTTCGGGGGCCACATAGACTTCGCCCATTTTGCCGTCCTTGACGAAATAGACCTCGATGTTGCCGTCTTCCATCTCGGCTTTGCGCACTTCGTAACCCATGTCGGTCAGCGTTGTTTTCACTTCGTCCATCGTTTTGCCCAGCATGGTATCTGTGGTCAGGTCGGCGGCAAAAGCAGGGGCGGCAAAGGCCATAAGGGTGATCAGAGCAATTTTACGCATGGTATCCTCGTTTTCGGTTTGAAGGTTGATAAGAACGGCAACGGTTGCTGTCGTCTTGCCTTGATCTGAGCGCATCAGGGCATCCGCACCATTGCGCCCCCGCTTATTCGGCTGCTTTAAGCCCCTGCTTACAGCGGATATCCGCCCCTCTTCCGCCTCTGCCCGATCCGCAGACATCACGCGCATTTGCCGCGTCTTTTTCGGACGCCACAGGCCCGCCCCCTTGTGCGCAGCGGGCGCGGGGGCTACCTCATGCCCAATTCAGCCGGAGATTTTCATGACCCGTTCCCTTGATGCGTTGACCGACCAATTGCTCAAAGCCGCCGCCGACGCAGGTGCAGACGCCGCCGACGCGATGGCGGTTCAGGGCACATCGGTGTCGGTCGATGTACGCGCGGGCGCGTTGGAACATGCGGAACGGTCCGAGGGCGTGGACATCGGTCTGCGGGTCTTTGTCGGCCGGCGCGTGGCGAATGTGTCGGCATCGGACATCTCGGAGCGGACGATTTCCGAAATGGCCGTACGCGCGGTGGCGATGGCACGCGAAGCGCCCGAAGATGCCTATGCGGGCCTCGCCGATCCCGAACAATTGGTACAAGACTGGGACGTTGATGTACTGGAACTGGCCGATCCCACGCCCGAACCCGACGCCGCCACACTGGAAGACAACGCCCGCCGTGCCGAGGCCGCAGCGCTGGAACAGGACGGTATCAGCCAAGTGTCGCAGACCTCGGCGGCCTACGGCGCGCGGCAGGTGCATATCGCGGCCAGCAACGGCTTTGCCGGTGGCTATGCGCGCACCGATCGCGGGATCAGTTGCGTGGCCATCGCGGGCACAGGTGCCGGGATGGAGCGCGACTATTCCGGCGACGGACGCATCTTTCAGGCCGACCTGCGCAGCCCCGAAGAGATTGGCCGCGAAGCTGCCGAACGGGCCATTGCCCGCCTGAATCCGCGCAAGCCGCGCACCGGCACCTATTCGGTGCTGTTTGACGAACGTGTCTCCTCGACCCTGATCGGCCACCTGTTGTCTGCCGTCAACGGTGCCGCCATCGCGCGCGGGTCGTCGTGGTTGCTGGGGGCGCTGGGCGAGAAAATCCTGCCCGACGACCTGTCATTGATCGAAGACCCCCACCGCCCCCGCTGCTCGGCCTCGCGTCCCTTTGATGCCGAAGGGCTGCCAACCACCCGCCGTGCCATCGTGGACGGTGGCGTGCTGACCGGCTGGACGCTGGATCTGGCAACGGGCCGCAAGCTGGGAATGCCCTCCACCGGCAACGCCGCGCGCGGCACCTCGTCGGGTCCGTCGCCCAGCATCTGGAACGTGGAACTGACCCAAGGCACCGCCAGCCGCGACGACCTGATCCGCGACATGGGCACCGGCCTGTTGGTCACCTCGATGATCGGGTCGACCATCAACCCCAACACCGGGGACTATTCCCGCGGCGCGGCGGGTCTGTGGGTCGAGAACGGCGAAATCACCCATGCCGTCAACGAATGCACCATCGCGGGCAACCTGCGCGACATGCTGCGCGCCATCGTGCCCGCCAATGATGCGCGCACGCACCTGAGCCGCGTTGTGCCGTCGCTTCTGGTTCCGGGAATGACCCTTGCCGGCAGCTGATCTTCCCCTGCTGATCGACGCCGCGCGTGCGGCAGGTCGGATCGCCACCAGCTTTACCGGCCCCGACGCGCAACGCTGGGACAAACCCGGCGGTGCAGGTCCGGTGACCGAGGCTGATCTGGCCGTCAACGACATGCTGACCGACATGCTGCGCACTGCACGTCCCGGCTATGGCTGGCTGTCCGAGGAAAGCGAGGACACCGCAACCCGGCTGGGACGGGACACGGTGTTCATCATCGATCCGATCGACGGCACCCGCAGCTTTGTCGAGGGCAGCAAGACATGGGCGCACAGCATCGCCGTGGCCGAGGGCGGGCAGATCACCGCCGCCGCCGTCTACCTGCCGATGCTGGACAAGCTTTATACGGCAGGTCTGGGACAGGGGGCCGCGCTGAACGGCGCGCCCTTGGCCGTCTCGGACACCGAGCGGATGCAGGACTGTTCCGTTCTGGTGACCAAGCCCGCGCTGCAACCGCACCACTGGCGCGGCGGCACGCCCCCGGCGCTGAAACGCGGGCACCGCCCGTCGCTGGCTTACCGGCTGGCGCTGGTGGGCGAGGGCCGCTTTGACGGTATGCTGACCCTGCGCGACAGCTGGGAATGGGACATCGCCGCCGGGGCGCTGATCGTCAGCGAGGCGGGTGGCACCATCACCGACCGCGCGGGCCTGCCTTTGCGGTTCAACAATCCGCACCCCACACTGGACGGTGTGATCGCCGCGACGCCTGCGGTGCACGCAGGCCTGTTTGCAGCCCTGAAACCACCATCACCTTGACCCCGACACGCGGCCTTGCGCACACTGCACCCGGCCAGACATGCCGCCCGAACAAAGGACCCATCCCATGACCCAACGCCTGCACCTCGTTTTCGGAGGCGAGCTTGTGACACCTTCCGAGAACGTGTTCAAAAACGTCGACGACCTGCATATCGTGGGCATCTTTCCCAATTATGCCAGCGCCTATGACGCCTGGAAGAACGAAGCCCAGCGCACCGTCGACAACGCGCATATGCGGTATTACATCGCCCACCTGCACCGCCTGCGTGACGAAGAAAACGCAGCCACGCCCACCGAAGAACTGGGCTGATCCGCACCAATGGCCCGCTCGCTGGGATTTGCAGCCTACAGGGCGCTGACCCGTCGCGGGCCGGTGCCAAAGCTGCCCGACTATGCACCACGCCCGAAGGGCGAGCTGGTCTGGCTGCACGCCGCCGAGCCGGGCAGCGAGGTGCGGGTGCGCGATCTGGCACGCCGCCTGATTGCCGCACGCTTTGGTCTGCACGTGTTGCTGACCGCCCCGACGGAGCCTGCGGCCTGCGACGATCCCTGCCTGCTGACCGCCGCCCTGCCACCCGAACATCCCGCGGCCACGGCGGCCTTTGTCGCCCACTGGAAACCCGATGCGGTGATCTGGACCTGGGGCGCGCTGCAACCCAATCTGGTTGAGGCCGCCGCAGCCCTGGGCCATCCGATGTTTCTGATTGATGCGGGCGCCGACGGCTTTGACACCCGCCGCGACCGCTGGCTCACCGAGGTGCCGCGCCAGTTGCTGGCGCTTTTCGACAACGTGCTGGCCCGCAGCGATGCCGCCGAGGCGCGGGTCCGGCAGCTGGGCGTGCCCGAGGCCAAGATCGACCGCACCGCGCCGCTGGTGCCGGGCGGTCAGGCGCTGCCTGCGTCGCCGCAGGATGTGGACGACCTGTCCCAAGCCCTTTCCGGTCGCCCGGTCTGGTTCGCTTCGGGGGTGACGGCCGCCGAGGTTTCTGCCGTGCTGACGGCCCACCGCCGCGCCCAGCGCCTGTCGCACCGGCTGCTGTTGATCCTGAACCCGCGCGACGCCGCCGCCGATGCGTTTGCCGCCAACTTATGCGTGCTGGACGCCCTGCGCATGGTGCGCTGGTCCGAAGGCACCTATCCCGACGACAACACTGCCGTGCTGCTGGCCGATCTGCCCGATGAAACCGGGCTGTGGTTCCGCGTGGCACCGGTGTCCTTCCTTGGCGGCTCGCTGGAAACGGGCCAGGGCGGGCAGGACCCGTTCGCGGCAGCGGCACTGGGGTCGGCGGTCCTGTATGGTCCCAGCGTCGGCAAGCATCTGGACGCCTATCGCAGGCTGGCCAATGCAGGCGCGGCCCGGATCGTAAATGATGCCGAAAGCCTGGGCGCTGCGGTGACATGGCTGATCGCACCGGATCAGGCCGCCAAGATGGCGATGGCGGGCTGGGACGTCGTGACCGAAGGGGCCGACACGGTCGAGCGGATCATCACCCTGTTAAATGACAGCCTTGATGCCCGACAGGATGGATTAAGCTGATGCGCGCGCCCGATTTCTGGAACACACCGCCCAACCGCCCCGCATGGCAGGCCCGCCTGCTGGCGCCGCTGGGCCATCTCTATGCCAGCGCCACCGCCCGCAGGCTGGCCAAGGGCACGCCGCTGCGGCTGGACATTCCGGTGGTTTGCGTCGGCAACATCAATGCAGGCGGCACCGGCAAGACACCCACGGTGATCGCCGTGGCCGAAAAGCTGCGCGACCTGTACCACACGCCCCACATCGTGACGCGCGGCTATGGCGGGTCGCTGACCGGCCCCGTGCGCGTGGACCCTGCCCGCCACACCGCGAAACAGGTGGGCGACGAGCCGCTGCTGCTGGCCGCCTTTGCCGAGGTCTGGGTGGCCCGCGACCGCGCCGCCGGGGGCCGTGCAGCGCAAGAGGCCGGAGCAACCGTGGTGATCATGGATGACGGGCTGCAAAATCCCGATCTGGCCAAGGACGTCAGCATCGTGGTGGTGGACGCGGCCACCGGATTTGGCAATGCGCGTTGTTTGCCTGCGGGTCCCCTGCGTGAACCTGTGGCCGCCGGGCTAGCCCGTGCCGACATCCTGCTGAGCATCGGCAACGCCGGGGATCAGGCCACCTTTCAGCCGGACACCGCCCTGCCCCATGTCCGCGCCGAGCTGAAGCCGCTGCAAACCGGTATGGACTGGACCGACACGCCGGTGTTTGCCTTTGCGGGCATTGGCCGTCCGCAGAAGTTCTTTGACACCCTTCGGGATCTGGGGGCCACCATCGTCCACGCCGAACCGCTGGGCGATCACCAGACCCTGTCGACCGCCCTGTTGTCACGGCTGGACGCCGATGCCCGCGCCCGTGGCGCGCAGCTGGTCACAACGGAAAAAGACGCGGCGCGCCTGCCTGCGGCCTTCCGGTCGCGGGTCATCACCCTGCCCGTGCGCCTGCACTTCGAGGATGCCTCGGCGCTGGACACCCTTCTGAAGGCGCTGCCGCAGCCCTAGCTGTCTTCTCTGGTTCAGAAAATCCCGGGGGGGTGGCGCGGTTGCGCCGGAGGCAGAGCCCCCGACGCACTTACAACCGTTTGTCGTCTTCGCCCAGCTTCGGCGCAGGCCGGTGCAGCGACAATTCCGCATCCGAAAACACGATCGGCGTGCGCACACCGGGAACGCCGTCCAGCTCGATCTGCATCCCGCGTGCGACGATCTGCGGGTCGGCCATCACGTCGGCCATGTCGTTGATCGGCCCTGCGGGCACGCCTTCGACCTCACAGGCCGCCAGCAGATCATCCCGCGCGCGCAATACGGTCGCGGCGGTCAGCTTGCGGGTCATCTCGTCACGATTCGCGATCCGGTCCGAATTTTTCAAAAATTCGGGTGCCGTCGCCATATCGTCCAGACCCAGCAGGCGGCACAAACGCTGGTACTGGCCGTCATTGCCTGTGGCGATGATGATATGCCCGTCGGCGCAATCGAATACCTGATAGGGCGTCAGGTTCACGTGTGCGTTGCCCATGCGTCCCGGAGGGGTGCCGCTGGTCAGGTAGTTCATCGCCTGATTGGCAGTGATCGCCACGGCCACATCCAGCAGGGCCATGTCGATCTGCTGTCCCTTGCCGGTCTGGCTGCGCTGGTGGACGGCGGCCAGAATCGCGGTGGTCGCATAGACGCCGGTGAAAATATCGGTGATCGCCACGCCGGATTTCTGCGGCTGGCCGTCCGGCTCGCCGGTGATCGACATCAGACCCGACATGCCCTGAATGATGAAATCATAGCCTGCGCGGTGCGCGTAGGGCCCCGTCTGGCCAAAGCCGGTGACCGAGCAATAGATCAGCTTGGGGAATTCATCCTTGAGCGACGCATAGTCCAGCCCGTATTTGGCCAGTCCACCCACCTTGAAGTTCTCGATCATGATGTCGGCATCGGCCAGCAGCCCCTTGAGGCGCGCCTGCCCTTCGGCGCTGCGCAGATCGACAATGATCGACGCCTTGCCCCGGTTGGCCGAGTGAAAATACGAGGCCGACACATCGTTGTCGCGCGTCACAAAGGGTGGGCCCCATTGCCGCGTGTCGTCGCCTGCCGCGGCTTCGACCTTGATCACTTCTGCGCCCAGGTCCGACAGCGTCTGACCGGCCCAGGGGCCGGCCAGAACACGTGCCAGTTCAACAACTTTCAGACCAGCAAGCGGTGCCGTCATCAGTTGGCACCCGCCGCGTCAAGGATCTCTTTCATGTCGGCATAGGACATGTTGCTGTAGGTTTTGCCGTTGATGACAAAGCTGGGCGTGCCTGTGATGTCGTCTTTGGCGCTGTTCACCTTGAACCATTCGACCATTTTCTTGGCCTGATCGTCATCCTGCATGCAGGCTTCGATCTTGTCGCCGTCCATGCCCGCCAGACGCCCGATCTTTTTCAGCTCGGCCGAGATCGCCACGGGATCACGCCCACCGGCGTTGGCCCAGTTGGACTGGCTCGCATAAAGCAGGTCGGTGATGCCAAAGAACTTTTCAGGACCCGCACAGCGCGCCAGCAGCGACGCCCACACGCCGGGACCATCGAAATAGACTTCGCGGTAGATAAAGTTGATCTTGCCGGTGTCGATATAGTCCTTTTTCAACTGCTTGTAGGGGCCTGTGTTAAAGGCAGCGCAGTGCGGGCAGGTATAGCTGGCATATTCGATCATGGTGACTGGCGCGTCTGGGTTGCCTTGCTGCATCTCCTGCACGTCCGAAATGTCGATGGCGCTTTCGCCTTCGGCGGGCTGTGTGGTCACGGTCGCGGCCAGCGGCGTGGCCGAAGGTTCGGTCTGCGCAGTGCGGCCGACAACGAACCATGCCGCAACGGCGACGACCGCGACGGCGGCCAGAATTGCGATCAATCTTTTCATGAAACTTACCTCTTAGCGTTTTGCTTTTGTCAGTACATTGGTGCCCAGACGTTCCAATGCGGCCCGCAGGCCCTCATCGGCCACGGGGGCGGTTGTCTCTACGGCCCTGGCTTTCAGGCTGGGGTCGATCTCTTTCGGCGCGTCCGCTTTGCGATGGCCAAAGGCCACCTGCCCCTCGGCAAAGCCGGTGGGCGCTGTTTGGGTCACGCGGATGCGGGCAATGGCGTTATAGCCATAAACGCTGTTGACCTTGGTGCGCAGCTGTTCCTTTTGCATTTCCAGCATCGGGGCCTGTGCGCCGGTGGTCAAAAGCGTCAGCGTCGCCCCCATTCCCCCGCGCGCATAGCTGACCTCGACCGGGTGGGCGATGGCGGCAATGTCGTCGCCGACCACCTCGGCCCAATGGGTCAAAAGGCGCGATTGGGCGAAGCCACGGCTTTCACTTGCGGTGCGAATGCGCCCCGTGAGCAAGCTGGAGGTTCGTTTGAACCCTTTTGTGGTGGCAGGACGCCGCGCCATGACTATGTTCCCCCAAAGGTTGGTGCGGATCATAAAGGTTTGCGCGCCCGCTGCCAGACATAGCCGCCAGAGAAGGGCATAAATCTTGCGTGAACGCGCCGCAGAGCTGTTGGAATGGTATGACGCGCACGCCCGCGTGATGCCCTGGCGCACCCCGCCTGCGGACAAACGCGCGGGCACGCGCCCCGATCCCTATGCGGTATGGCTGTCCGAAGTGATGTTGCAACAGACCACCGTTGCCGCGGTAAAGGACTATTTCACCCGTTTCACAACACGTTGGCCCACGGTTGCCGATCTGGCCGCCGCCGAGGACGGCGACGTGATGGCCGAATGGGCGGGGCTGGGCTATTACGCCCGCGCCCGCAACCTGCTGAAATGCGCCCGTGCTGTCGTGGCAGACCATGGTGGCCGGTTTCCCGCCGATCACGCGGCGCTGCTGGCCTTGCCGGGGATCGGCCCCTACACCGCTGCCGCCATATCCTCGATCGCTTTTGATCTGCCCCATGCGGTATTGGACGGCAACGTCGAGCGTGTAATGGCGCGTATCTACGACGAACACACACCGTTGCCAGCGGCCAAGCCGATCCTGATGGCCCACGCCGAGGCGCTGACGCCCGCCGAGCGCCCCGGTGACTATGCCCAAGCGGTCATGGATCTGGGTGCCACCATCTGCACGCCGAAATCGCCCGCCTGCGGCATTTGCCCCTGGCGCACACCCTGCCTGGCCCGCCAGCGCGGCACCGCGCCCGAACTGCCCAGGAAGACCCCGAAAAAGGCCAAGCCGGTGCGTCACGGCACCGTCTATGTCGCACGCCGCCCTGATGGCGCCTATCTGCTGGAACGCCGCCCCGACCGGGGCCTGTTGGGCGGGATGCTGGGCTGGCCCGGATCGGATTGGGTGGATGTCAGCCTTGATCGTCCCGCAGGCACGCCGCCGGTCAAAACCGACTGGACTGTTCTGCAAGGCGAGGTGCGCCATACCTTTACCCATTTCCACCTGATCCTGACCGTGATGCTGGCCGAAACCGATGCGGAACCCGACACGGGACGTTTTCTGACCCAGGCCGAGTTCGGTCCCTCGGACCTGCCCACCGTGATGCGCAAGGCCTTTGACCTGACGCGGCATTAAGCACCCTTTGGTTCATATGCACGCTGCGCTATATTCGAGGCAATCAACCGCCCAGCCGAGTGTGCATCATGACATCATCGCCCTACGTCCCCGCCGCTGACATGGCCAAGCTGACCCGCGCCGCGCCCTATACGCTGTCGGTGCTGCTGCTTCCGCTGGCCTGGGCCTGTGCCGTGACCGGCGGCTGGACCGTGATCCTGCTGCCGCTGTTCACATGGTATCTGTTCGTGGCGCTGGATTTTGCCGTGGGGCTGGACCCCGACAACGCGGACCCCGACACCGATGACGACGATCTGTTCTGGTACCGCGCCATCACCATCGCCTGGGCACCGCTGCAATTCATCAACCTGTTTGCGCTGATCTGGTACGTGGCCCCCGCCGACCATCTGGGCGTGCTGGAAAAGCTGGTGCTGTTCTTTGGCGTCGGCGCCGTGACCGGCACCGTGGGCATCAACTATGCCCATGAGCTGATGCACCAGCGGTCAAAGCTGGAACGCTGGTGTGCCGACGTGCTGCTGGCGATGGTTCTGTATTCGCATTTCCGGTCCGAGCACATGCTGGTGCACCACCGCTATGTCGGCACCCCGCGCGACACGGTCACCGCGCGCATGGGCGAAACCTTTTACCGGTTTTACCCCCGCGTGCTGAAGGAATCGCTGATCAGCGCGTGGAATGCGGAAAAGGACATGCTGGCCCGCAAGGACCTGCCGTGGAGCGATATGTCGAACCCGTTTTTCAAGTACTGGTATCTGCAAGGCACGTTTCTGGTGCTGGCCTTTGCCCTCGGCGGCTGGGCGGGGCTGGGGCTGTTCCTGATGCAGGCGGGTGTCGCGATCTGGCAGCTTGAGCTGGTCAACTACATCGAACACTACGGGCTGACGCGCAAACATCTGGGGGACGGCAAATACGAACACGTCCACCCGCGCCATTCGTGGAACGCGACCCACCGCGCGTCGAACTGGCTGCTGATCAACCTGCAACGGCATTCGGACCACCATTACAAACCCGACCGCCGCTTTCCCGTGCTGCAAAACCACACAGAGGCGGACGCGCCGCAGCTGCCCTATGGCTATCCTGTGATGACCATGGCCGCGATGCTGCCGCGTGTCTGGAAGCGCATCATGCACCCGCGCGTGCGGGCGTGGCGGGACATGTATTACCCCGAGATCACGGACTGGACCGCCTACAACAAGGCGACCAACCCGCGCCCGCGCTAATCCCCCATCCGGAAACGAAAAAAGCCCCGCCATGAAGGCGGGGCATAGGTGAGTGCCCCATGTGATTGCGACAATGGGTGAAAGTCGCGGGGGCACCAGCGGTGTTGGTAAAACTGTAGTGAAGCGACCCCGCAGGGATCAGTCGTGCATTTCCGACCGGATCTGCTGGCGCAGCACGTCGATGGGCACGGTCTTGCCCTCGCGCTTGAAGCACCAGTAGGTCCAGCCGTTGCAGCTGGGCGCGCCCTCAAGATGGGCACCGACCTGATGGATCGACCCCTTGACGTCGTCACCGATCAGGGTGCCATCGGCACGGACCTTGGCCTTGTGACGGTTGTTCATCGAATACAGCTGTTCACCCGGACGCAGCATCCCACGTTCGACCAGCTGGCCGAAGGGCACGCGCGGCTCGGCGCGTTTCGAGGTGCTGACCGCCAGCGCCTCGCGGTCGAACTTGCGCACGGACGCAATGCGTTTCGCGGCGACCTTGCGGTACGCCTCTTCGCGCTCGATCCCGATAAATTCGCGGCCCAGCATCTTGGCCACGGCGCCGGTGGTGCCGGTGCCAAAGAACGGGTCCAGAACCACGTCACCGGGGTTGGTCGACCCGACCAGCAGGCGGTGCAGCAGGCCCTCGGGCTTTTGCGTCGGATGCGCCTTGTCGCCCTCTTCGTTTTTCAAACGCTCGTGGCCGGTGCAGATCGGCAGAACCCAGTCGCTGCGCATCTGGATGCCGTCGTTCAGCGCCTTCAGCGCTTCGTAGTTGAAGGTGTATTTGCTGGACTCGTCCTTGCCGGCCCAGATCATCGTCTCGTGGGCGTTGGTGAACCGCTTGCCGCGAAAGTTCGGCATCGGGTTCGACTTGCGCCAGACCACATCGTTGAGAATCCAGAAGCCCGCATCCTGCAGTGCTGTGCCGACGCGGAAAATGTTGTGATAGCTGCCAATGACCCAGATCGCGCCGTTGGGCTTCAGCAGACGGCGCGCGGCTTTCAGCCAGGCACGGGTGAACTTGTCGTAAACCTTGAAACTGTCGAACTGGTCCCAGGCATCGTCGACCGCATCCACCTTGGAGTTGTCAGGCCGGTGCAGGTCACCACGCAACTGCAGGTTATAGGGTGGATCAGCAAAGATCAGGTCCACCGACTCTGCCGGAAGACTGTTCATCACATCAATGCAATCGCCCGCAATGATTTCATTCAAGGGAAGCGCCACGGCGCTCTTGGTCTTTGTCATCATATCTGCCTCTATCCGCGGCCCATTTTGGGCTCGTTGGTTGTGGACAAAGATGAGTCAAAGCTGATTCGCGGTCAATTTCTTTATTGAATCAATTGCTTAACTATTTCTCTTGATACAAGATATTGTGTACAGGTTTGAACGAACGTCTATGGTGTGGGGTCACACCAATTATCTGCAACGCCTCTCTGTGGCTTTTTGACGGATAACCCATGTTGGTTTCCCAGCCATAGCCCGGATGCTGTTGCGCCAAATCCACCATCAGCCGATCGCGCCTGATTTTTGCCACAATTGAGGCCGCCGCAATCGACAGGGACCGGGCGTCGCCCTTGATCACCGTGGTCGCCGCGAGGTTGAGTCCGCGCGGCACCATGTTCCCGTCAATCAGCACATGATCGGGCGGCACAGACAGGCCCGCAATCGCGCGCATCATGGCAATGTGAGAGGCGCGCAGGATGTTGTGTTCGTCAATTTCCTCGACCGAGGCACTGCCCACCGACACGTCAGCGCGCGCCATCAGCTCGGTATAAAGCGCCTCGCGTCGCTTCGCGCTCAGCGCCTTTGAATCGTTCAGCCCGTCCGGGATATCATCGGGGTTCAGCACCACGGCGGCGGCCATCACCGGCCCCGCCAGCGGCCCGCGCCCCACTTCGTCAACGCCCGCCACGCGGCCCCCGATCTCAAGCTCGAATGAAAAATCCGGCATGGTCCACGCCCCTTTGTTTCTTTTGGCCTCAAATATCCTCGCCAAAGGCGAAAAGCACACATTTCAAAGCACGGCACATACCGCAAGAACAGAGCGCCCTAAAGCAAAAGGGGCAAGGAGCCTTTCGGTCCTCGCCCCTCGTTTCTCAGCGATCCTGATACCTCAGGCGTCCAACCCGCCAAAATGGAAGGCTTTGGTTTCAAGGTACTCTTCGATCCCCTCCTGCGCGCCTTCGCGGCCCAGCCCCGAGGATTTCACGCCCCCGAACGGTGCTTCGGCGTGACTGACAACTCCGGTGTTCAGCCCAACCAACCCCACTTCCAACGCCTCGCCAAAGCGGAATGCGCGGGCCATGTTGGTGGTAAAGAAATAGGCCGCCAGACCAAAGGGCGTGCCGTTGGCAATCTCCAGCGCCTCGGCTTCGGTCTCGAACTTGAAGATTGGAGCAACGGGACCAAAGGTCTCCTCACCCGCCAGTTGCATGTCGGTGGTCGCTCCGGTCAGCACAACAGGATCGGCGTAATGAGCGCCCAGATCACGGGTCCTTGTCGCGCGGCTGGCCCCTTTGGACAGCGCGTCGTCCACATGGGCGTTGATCTTGGCGATGGCCGCGGCGTTGATCATCGGGCCGATCATCGTCCCCTCTGCCGTGCCGGGGCCAACCGTCAACGCGTCCACACGTTTTGCCAGAGCCGCAACAAAGGCATCGTGAATGCCCGACTGCACCAGAATGCGGTTTGCGCACACGCAGGTTTGCCCGCCGTTGCGGAATTTCGACAGCATCGCGCCCTCGACCGCCGCATCCAGGTCGGCGTCGTCAAACACGATAAACGGCGCGTTGCCGCCCAGCTCCAGCGACATTTTCTTCAGCGTCGGCGCGCATTGTTCTGCCAGCAATGCCCCAATGCGGGTCGATCCGGTGAACGACAGTTTGCGCACCACCGGCGATGCCGTCAGCGTCGCGCCGATCACTTCGGGGCGACCGGTCAGGATGTTCAGCACCCCTGCGGGTATGCCCGCCCGTTCGGCCAGCACACCCAGCGCCAGTGCGGAATAGGGCGTAAAGTCGGACGGCTTGATCACCATGGTACAGCCAGCGGCCAGCCCCGGGGCAACCTTGCGCGTGATCATCGCGTTGGGAAAGTTCCACGGCGTGATGATCGCACAGACGCCCACGGGCTCTTTCATGGCAAACAGCTTTTTGCCCGCAACCGGCGACGGGATGATGTGCCCGTTGATCCGGCGCCCCTCTTCCGCGAACCAGCGCACGAAGGACGCGCCATAGATCACCTCGCCCTTGGCCTCGGCCAGCGGCTTGCCTTGTTCCTCGGTCAGGATCAGCGCCAGATCGTCAGCGTGATCCAGCATCAGCTGATACCACTTCATCAGGATATCCGCGCGCTCGATGTGGGTGCGCGCCCGCCAGCCTTTCATCGCCTGTTCAGCAGCTGCAATGGCGGCGGTGGTTTCCTCGGCGGTGCTGTCGGGCATATGCCCCATCACGTCCCCTGTCGCAGGGTTGGTGACGGGCATATCGGCGCGGGCAATCCACTTGCCGTCGATCAGCGCGGCCTCGCGGAACAGATCGGGGTCAGCCAGACGGCTGCGCAGGTCGGCGGTGATGGGGTGGTGCACGGTCATGTTCAAGCCTCCAGCGCGGCGCAAATGGCCGCTGTTATGTCATCGGTTGTGTTCTGGCCCTGACGCGTGCCGATCCCCTTGGCGGTTGCGGCTTCGATCGCGCCCAGCACGGCGGCAGCGGCGTCCGTTTCGCCCAGATGCTCCAGCATCTGCGCGCCGGACCAGATCGCGGCAATCGGATTGGCAATGTTCTTGCCCGCAATATCGGGGGCCGACCCGTGCACGGGTTCAAACATCGACGGGCCAGAGCGGTCGGGGCAAATGTTGGCCGAGGCGGCAAAGCCCAGACCGCCCTGAATGGCAGCCCCCAGATCGGTCAGGATGTCGCCAAACAGGTTCGACGCCACGACCACGTCCAGATCTTGCGGGTTCATCACCATCTTGGCCGCCATCGCGTCGATGTGCATGTGGCTGACGGTCACCTCGGGGTATTCGGCGGCCAGCTCGCGCGTGACCTCGTCCCAGAACACCATCGAATATTTCTGTGCGTTCGATTTGGTCACCGACGTCAGATGCTTGCGCCGCGCCTGTGCCTGCTCAAAGCCGAACCGCAGGATCCGTTCAACGCCCACGCGGGTGAAGACTGATGTTTCAACAGCCACCTCGTTGCCCTTGCCCTGATGCACACGCCCGCCGGCACCGGAATATTCGCCTTCGGTGTTTTCGCGGATGCACAGGATGTCGAACTCGGACGCCTTCAACGGCCCTTCGACCCCCGCCAACAGACGGTGGGGGCGGATGTTGGCGTATTGGTCAAACGCCTTGCGGATCGGCAGCAGCAGCCCGTGCAGCGACACCGAGTCCGGCACCGTGTCGGGCCAGCCAACGGCGCCCAGAAAGATCGCATCAAAGCCGCGCAGGGTTTCGATCCCGTCTGCGGGCATCATCGCGCCGGTCTTGACGTAATAGTCGCAGGACCACGGAAAGGTCTGCGGTTCCAGCGCAAAGCCGAACCGTTTGGCCGCGACGTCCAGCACGGTCATCGCCGCGTCGGTCACGTCAACGCCGATGCCGTCACCGGGGATCAATGCGAGTTTGTAAGTGGTCATGTCGTTCTCCTTCAGAGTGCCCGATCCGTGTTACAGGTCGATCAGCACCGATTTCTTGCGCCGGTTGGCGTGATAGGCCTCGCGACCCAGATCGTGGCCCAGCCCGCTGGATTTCCAGCCGGTCGTGGGCAGTATGTGATCGCGCGAGCGGCCATATCTGTTCACCCAGACCGTCCCCGCCTCAAGCTTGCGCGTCAGGCGCATGGCACGGCTGAGGTCGCGGGTGAACAGGCCCGCGCACAGTCCATAGGTGGCATGATGGGCCAGCGCCATGGCCTCGTCTTCGGAAGCGAAGGTCTGGAAAGTGGCCACAGGGCCAAAGATTTCCTCGCGCACTGCGGGGCTGGTGTCATCCACGCCAGCGATCAGCGTGGGCTGGTAATAGCTGCCCTCGTGATCGAACCGCGCAGCGCCGCATAGCATTTCCGCGCCTTGGGACGCCGATGCCTGTACGATGCTGTCGATCCGGCCCAGTTGCGTGTCCGAAATGATCGGGGAAAACCCAGGCTCGGCTGCGAAAGTGTCTGCCGGACGGTAGCGCGCAAATCGCTGGGTCAGCTTGGCCGCCAGTTCGTCGGCCACCTCCTGCGCCACGATCATCCGCGAGCCGGACACACAGGCCTGACCCGCGTTGGACATGATCCCGCGATCCAGACAATCGGCCGCCAGATCCAGATCGGCGTCGGCAAAGACCACCATCGGGCTTTTGCCGCCCAGCTCCAGCGTCATCGGCTTGATGCCGGTGCGCGCGATGTTCTCCATGATGGCCCCACCCGCGCGGGTCGATCCGGTGAACGACACCTTGTCGATGCCCGCGTGTCCTGTGATGGCGGAACCCGTGGTCGGGCCATCGCCCAGCACCACGTTGAAAATGCCCGCAGGGATGCCCGCGCGGATGGCCAGTTCGGCCATGTACAGGGTGGAATAGGGCGTCATCTCGGACGGCTTCAGCACCACGGCATTGCCTGCGGCCAGCGCCGGTCCCAGCTTCCAGCCCGCCATCGAGATCGGGAAATTCCACGGCGTAATGGCGCCGATCACGCCGTAAGGTTCATCCGCGATATAGCCAAAGTGGCTGTCCGACACCGGTGCCAGCGCGCCGCATTCCTTGTCCGCGAGTTCGGCAAAGAACCGGATTTGTTCAGCCGTCACCACGATGTCACCTGTCAGCACATGTGCATAGGGACGTGACGAACAGATGGCTTCAAGTGCCGCCAGCGTTTCGGCTTCGGCTTCCATCAGATCGGCCCAGGCGCACAGGGCGCGCGTCCGGTCACGGGGCTGCATCCCGCCCCAGTTCGACGTGGCCAGCGCCGTGCGCGCAGATTGAACAGCGCGGTCCACCACATCCGCATCTGCGCAGGGGATTTCACCGATAAGCGTCCCGTTCGACGGCGACACGACATTCAGCGCCGCAGCGCCCGCGACATACTCTCCGCCGATAAAATGCGCATTGGAAAGGGTCAGACCGCTGGGGTCATAGGCAAAGGACATCGGGCACCTCGTGTTGCTAGAATTACGTACATGATCGCCGGGAGTATGTACAAACGGGTGCCGAAAGTGCCGGTTGCCCGGCATCATCCGCCATCAGACTGTCGGCGGCAGCAGATTATTTCGTGCGCGCATCCGGTGCCTTGTCCAGATAGGCGCTGATCGGCGCCGGACGCACGGGTGGCTGGCTGCGCAACCGTCCGATCCTGTCGACCGGAACGCCGGATTCGGCGGCCAGAATCTCGGCTCCGGCAAGCTGGCAATAGCGCCCCTGACACCGCCCCATGCCGACACGCGACAAGGATTTCGCGCGGTTCGCTTCGGGGCCGGACAGGGACAAGGTTGTGCGCAGGTCCCCAACGCTGATGCTTTCGCAGCGGCACAGGACAGTGTCTGCGGGCAACGCACGGACCATCTGCGCAGGCCACGGAAACGCCCGCTGCATGGCGCTGGCAAAGCGTTGCATACGGCGCAATTCCTTCAACGCGCGGCCCGTGTCGGGGGCAGCCATCCCGAGGTCCTGCAAACAGGCGCTGGCAGCGATTTTTCCGGCCAGTTCCGCGCCATCTGCGCCCAGTATCCGCATCCCGTCACCTGCCAGATACACGCCCGCAGCGGCACGGCCCATGGCATCTGATTCGGGCAGCCATTGGTGAGACACCTGATCCCAAGCCATTGAAACACCTGCAAGATCGGTGAGGTGTGTTTCGGCTCTGAGATGCCAGCCCAGGCCCACCATATCGCAGGGCGTCGCGTGATCGCGCCCCCGTGCATCCTGCCAGTGGATCGCCGTCGGCCCGGTGCCATCCGTCGCGATCCGCGTCAGCGTGACGCCTGCGTGATAGCTGCGCCCCAGTCCCGCGCGCAGTGCGGCACCGCGCAGGGTGACACGGGGGCGTGCGAGTGCCATGCCAATGGCACCTGCCGCCTGTGTTCTCAACGGCGCGGTGTCCAGCACCGCCGCAACCTGTGCGCCCGCCTTGCGCAGTTGTGACGCAACCAGCGTCAGCAATGGTCCCGATCCGGCCAGAACCATGCGCCGTCCCAGCGCCACGCCCTGCGATTTCAGCGCGATCTGCGTCGCGCCCAGTGAATAGACGCCGGCGCTTTGCCAGCCCGGAACCGGTGCCAGCCTGTCGGTGGCGCCTGTCGCAAGGATCAGCTTGTCATATGCAATGATCTCGACACCCTGCGGCCCCAGAACCTGCGCCGTCTGCCCTTCCAATGCGACGACGGAACTGCGCGGATGATAGCTGAGTTGCGCCGCCTCAAGCATGCTGTCGAAACAGCCGTGCAGGGCGACGGCCTTGTCCGCCTCTGATCCGTAGAGCGTCCGGGCGGGGCGCTTGAACCCCTCGGGCGGGCGACGATAGATCTGGCCACCGGCCCTCGTACCTTCGTCCACGACAACGGGATGCAAGCCCGCTGCCACCAACCGCTGCGCCGCGCGGATGCCTGCGGGACCTGCGCCGACGATCAGCACGCGTGTCATGGCGCGTCACCGGTTGCGGGCCATGCATCCGTCGCGGCGGACCGCAGACGCATGCCCGCTTGCAACGCGGTCGAGCACGCCCGCAGGCGCACGCCGTCCTCCTGCCATATCCAGCAGTCCTGACAGGCGCCCATCAGGCAAAAGCCGGACCGCTGTTCGGGGCCAAACTCGGCCTGTCGCAGGGCACCGCGCGACATCAGGATCGCGGTCAGAACCGTGTCCCCTTCCAGCGCCGTCAACACCGCGCCGTCGAAGGTGAACGACACCTTCGGGCGCGCCGTTTCAGCCAGCCGGACAAGCCGTCCTGTCATTCCGCAGCCTCTTTCAGGGGCGCGGCATGGGGTAAGGCAGGGAACCGCGCGCAGACCTCGGCAAAGGCGGCCGTGACACCTTCGGGCCCTTTGCGGCCTTTCATCCGGCGGAAAATCTCGGTCTTGGTGAAGAACCGCCAGTGGATCGGCAGGTCCGCCAGGATTTGGGTCAGCAGGTCATAGGCCGCATCGGTCCACTGTGCCTCGTAACCGTTGCGCTCGGGGCCAAAGTGGAAATGCTGGGTGTGGGGCGTCATGGACGCGCGCAGTGCTGTGGTCGCGTCTTCGTCCACCACGCCGTCGGTGATGACCACGCCATAGTCGCGGCGCGCGGCCTCGACCGAGACATAGCCGCCGACGACATCCCGCGCGACCCGTTCCACAGGCCGTTGCAGCGGATCACCCCGCCCGCCGCCACCGGCCGAGCGGATTTCAAGCACGTCGCCCGGCTCCAGAATCGCGGTGTCGACGTTGCCCAAGGGCCGCGCCTGTGGCGTGCCGGGGTTGATCATCATGTCGGACAGGCCTGCCGCATGGCCGCCAAGAGTACCCCACGGGCGAAAGAACGACCGGTCGCGGTTGCGTGCGGTGATGCGCGTGTCAGGGGAAAAGACACGGAACGCCATTTCGGTCGCCAGCCCGCCGCGCCAGTATCCCGCCCCACCGCTGTCCTGGGCCAGACCGTATTTCACGAATTCTACCGGCACCTCGGTCTCGGTGATCTCGATGGGTGTGTTTTTCAGGTAAGCGGCATCCGCACCCGACCCGTTCGATCCGTCGCGATGCGGCATCCCGCCACCGCCACCGACCACCGGATTGACGGCGGCAATCACCGTCTTCTGCGTGCGCTCGTCGCGGGTCATCACGTTGACGATGCAGTTGTTGCCAGCAGGCGCTGCGGGCATCCGGTCGGGAACAGCCTGCGAGAACGCCCCGAAGATCACCGACCGCAGTCGCGCGCAGGTCAGCGACCGCATGCCCACGGCGGCAGGTTCCACTGGGTTCAGAACGGTGCCTTCGGGTGCAATGCAGGTAAAGGGCCGCGTCATGCCCGAATTCAGCAACAGACGCGGGTTGAGCGTGTAAAGCACATAATAGACCCCCACCAACAGGATGGTGTGGCGCGGGTTGCCGCCCGACGGCACGTTCAGCGACGACGCCAGTTGCGGGTCCGATCCGGTAAAGTCCAGCACGGCGTTGTCCTCGGTGATCCGCAGCGTCAGCTTCAGGCGGCAGGGGTTTGCCTCGTCGCTGTCTTCATCGGCATAATCGGCAAAGACATATTCGCCGTCGGGGATTGCCCGCAGAATGTCACGCGCCTGCGCTTCGGATTGATCCATCAGCGCGCTTACGCCTTGCAGGAACCCGGTCTTTCCAAAGCGCGCGATCATCGCCTGAACCTTGCGTTCGCCCGTGCTGAGCGCGCCGGCCAATGCCTTGATGTCACCGATGTTCAGCGCGGGCTTGCGCACGTTGGTTTCCATGATCCGCAGGATTTGCGGATCAAAGACGCCCTCGTTCACCAGCTTCATCGGGGGAAAGCGGATGCCTTCCTGATGAATCTCGGTCAGCGAACGGGACAGCGATGCAGGCACGGCACCGCCCATGTCGGTGTTGTGGATGTGCCCGCCCGCAAAGGCCACGATGTCGTCACCGTCAAAGATCGGACGCCACAGGTGCGTGTCCGGTGTGTGGGTGGCCACATGGCCGGAATAGGGATCATTGGTAAACGCCACGTCGCCGGGGCGGTAGTCGTCCACCATTTCAATAGCCGGTCCGTGCGACAGGCCAGGATACCACGTCGCACCCAGATCCATCGGAACGGCAAAGGTTTCACCGATCCTGTCCATCAACAGGACCGTAAAGTCCTGCGTTTCCTTGACAAAGGCGGAATGCGCCGTGCGGTGCAGGGTGTGGGCCATGTTTTCGGCAGCGGCGCGTGCGTGGTTGGCCAGCACCTGAAGGGTCATTTGGTCAGACATCGGATTGCTCCACGAGGCTAAGGTGAATGTTCAGATGGGCGTCGATACGCGCCCGCGCGCCCGGCGGCACGGCAAAGGTCGTGTCCTCCTGCGCCACGATTGCGGGGCCGTCAAACACCGCACCGCCGCCCAGTTGGGCGCGGTTGTAGATCGGGACATCACGCCAGCCATTGATCCAGACCGGCACATGGCGGTCCGCCGTGGCCTGTTCTTGCGTGGCTTGCGACACCGGGAACGTGGGCTTTGGCGCGCCCCCGAGTGCGGAAAGGCGCAGGTTGACCAGCTCGACCTTTCCGTCGGGGTCTTCAAAGTCGTAGATGCGTTTGTGGGTCTGGTGAAAGGCCGCCGCGATCTGGTCGACCGAGCCCAGCCAGTCGGGCGACAGCGCCACTTCGATCTCGAAACTCTGGCCTGCGTAGCGCATGTCTGCGGACAATCGCAGATCGGCGGTGCCGTCAAAACCTTGCGTGTCCAGCCATGCGCGGCCTTCGTCCGCCAGCGCGGCAAAGTCCTGTTCAAGCTGCGGCAGCGTCGCCGCCTCAAGCGGGGCATAGACCGTGCGGATGAAGTCACCACGCAGGTCGGCCACCAGCCCCCCCAGCGCCGACACCACACCGGGGCGGCGCGGCGCGATCACGCGGGACATACCCAGTTCCTGGGCCAGAAACGCACCCAACATCGGGCCGCCGCCGCCAAAGGGCATCAGGGCAAAGTCCCGCAAATCCACGCCCGCGCGCGAACACAGTTTTTCCACCTCGACGAACATTTCAGACACGGCGATGTCGATGATTGCCTGCGCCGTTTCCTCGACGCTGCGGCCCAGTTGTTCGGCCAGCACACCCACCGCCTGACGCGCCAGATCGACGTTCATGCGCAACTGGCCATAGGCCATTTCCGAATGCCCCAGCCAGCCGCAAACAGCCAGCGCATCGGTCACCGTTGCATCGGTGCCGCCACGGCCATAGCAGGCCGGACCGGGGTTTGATCCCGCGGATTCAGGACCGACGCGCAACACGCCAAGTGCGCCCAGCGTGGCAATCGACCCGCCGCCAATGCCGATCGAGCTGACAGAGACCGACGGGATGTGCAGCGGAAATTCTCCGACTTGTTCATCCGTGCCATATTGCACTTCGCCGTCCACGATCAGCGCAAAGTCCGCCGAGGTGCCGCCAATGTCCAGCGTCAGCACCCGCGCTTCGCCCGCCTGGCGTGCCAGCCACGACGCGCCGATAACACCCGAGGCGGTGCCGGACAGCAACATTGACACGCAGTCGCGCCGCCCCTGCCCCGCGCTCATCAACCCGCCGTTTGATCGTGTCAGCATAGCCTTGGCCGGAACGCCCTGAGCGTCCAGTCGGCTTTCCAGCGCGGTCAGATACCCCGCAACGCGCGGGTGCACATATCCGTTCAGGATCGCGGTCGAGGTGCGTTCATATTCGCGGATCACTGGCCAGACCTCGGAGGAGGTGAAAACGAACATCTCGGGCGTGGCCACTTCGATCATCGCCTTGACCGCTGCCTCTTGGGTGGTGTCGCGCCAACTGTGCAAAAGCGCCACGATCACGCCATCCGCACCGGCAGCCTGCGCCTGACGCGCGGCGTCGGCGACCGAGGCGGCATCGGGCGCCAGCGCTTCGGACCCGTCGGCGCGCATCCGCACCGGCACGCCGAACACCATGTCACGGCCAATCAGCGGATCGGGCCGGTGGCAGAACAGCGAATACATATCCGGCATCCGCAGCCGCGCCAGTTCGATCACGTCTTCGAAACCTGCATTGGTGATCAGCGCCAGTTTGGCCCCCTTGCGCTGGATGATCGTGTTGATGCCGACCGTGGTGCCGTGCACGAACCGCGTCACATATGCCGGGTCCAGCCCCTCGCGTTCGGCCAGCAGGCGCAGGCCGTCCAGCAGTTCGGCCCCCGGATCATCGGGGGTTGTCAGCACCTTGAGCGACGCAACGCGGCCTGACACGGTTTCAAGCGCGCAGAAATCCATGAAAGTACCGCCAATATCGACCCCGATCTTCCAATCGGGTTTGGGCTGTGTTGCGCCATCCATAATAACGTCCTTTCGTCAGGTTCGATGCGTTCGCGCTCAGACCATCAGAAAGTGCGGCAGGGGTCCAAGACCTATGCAGGGGCAGACCATAAGTCGGACTTATGACTTTGAGGGCAGCCGCTCTGCGCAAAGCTTGCGAATCTCGTCGCGCATTCCCTCTTCGGCGCGCGACAGGGTTTTGCCGGTCAAGGTCAGCAAGGACAAAGGCAGCTTTGGGCTGTCTTTCAACGGACGGCTGGTGACGCCCTGAAACTGGTGCCAGGGCATCAGCGCATCGACCACTGCAACGCCCAACCCGGCCTGAACGAAACCCACCGCGGAAATGGATACCTCGATCTCAAGCTGGGCAGAAAAGTCCAGCCCCTGCGCCCGCGCGGCCTTGTCCAACTCGACCCTTGGACGGGTCGGGCTGCGATAGGAGATAACCGTTTCCGCTTGCAGGTCTGTAAAGGACACGGTGTCCTGGTCGACCAGTTGATGGTCATTGGGCAGCAGACAGCAAAAGGTGGTGACACCCAGACGTTCGACCATGATGTCGGGTGTCATCTGGTCGTCCATCGCCATCGCAAAGGCCGCATCGCCCGCGCGCAACAACGCGATCAGCGAGGTGATGGGAGCCACGTGCGAGCGCAGCAGAACGTCAGGATATCCGGCACGGTAGCGGGCCAGAATATCGGGCAGCAACGACATCGCAGGCGGCACCGACGCGGCGACCCGCACCACCCCCGCCCGTCCCAGTCGCAAGTCCTGCGTCTTGCGCCGCAGCCCTTCAAGACCTGCAAACAGCCGCTCGGCCTCGGCGTGTATTTCCAATGCCTCGGCGGTGGGGCGCAGCCGGCCCTTTTCGCGGTCGAACAGCTTGAACCCCAGTTCGTCCTCGCAATGCAGCAAGATCTGACTGAGCGCGGGCTGTGAGATGTTCAGCGACTGCGCTGCCCCGGTCACCGTTCCCACCCGCATCACGGCGGTGAACACTTCAAGCTGTCGTGCGCGCATGGCACCCCCATAAGTTCGACTTATGACCTATATCATATCCGGTCTTTGACGCGGAGCCACCCCATGCGGTCTGATGCTGAAACCAAGTCGTGAAAAGGGGCAAGCCGTGGATGTGATCGTTTTGGGTGGAGGGTTGATGGGCACAAGTGCCGCGTTTTTCCTCGCCCGTCGCGGCATCGCTGTCACGCTGGTTGAACCCAACGCCATCGGCGCGGGTGCCACCACAGCGTCCTTTGGCAATATCCGGCGCACGGGGCGCTATCTGCCGCAACTGCCGCTGGCCCACCGGTCGCGGGCGCTGTGGGCGCAAACCGAAACATTGCTGGGCCGCGACGTTGAATTTCGCGCCACCGGCCACGTCCGGCTGATCTTTGACGATAAAAGCCGTGCCGACATGCGCCGGTTTGCAGAGGCCGCCGCGCCTTGGGGGCTGACGCTGGAAGAGCTGAACGCCACAGAGTTGCGCCGCCGCTTTCCGGGACTGGGTCAGGATGCCATCGGCGCATCGTTCTCGCCAAATGACGGATCGGCCAACCCGCGACTGGTCGCGCCGGCCTTTGCCGATGCGGCTGCGCGGTTGGGGGCGCATATTCTGCCACACACCAAGGTACAGGCGATCGCCAGAACTGATACCGGTTTTGCCGTGCAGACCAGCCGCGGCACGTTGGAAAGTGCGATATTGCTGAACTGTGCCGGCGCATGGGGCAAGGTGATTGCCGCGCAGTTCGGCGAAGACGTGCCGTTGACCATGCACGGCCCGCAAATGGGTGTGACCGAACCGCTGCCCCACCGTATCCTGCCGGTTGTGGGAATGTGGTCGCAGGAAATAGGAGCCTATTTGCGTCAGGTCGAACGGGGCAATGTCGTCTTTGGCGGCGGTGTGACCCGCACGCCGGTTGATCCGCTTACGGGCCATGCCAAGGCAGACCCGCGCCTGCTGGCGCAGCAATTGAAAACGGTTGTCCGTCTGGTTCCTGCCCTGCGGGAGGTAGCCGTGATCCGGCAATGGTCCGGCTGCGAAGGGTATGTCGCGGATGATCTGCCGATCATGGGCCCATCGGGCACGACGCCGGGACTGTTCCACGCCTTCGGCTTTTGCGGCCACGGGTTTCAGCTGGGTCCCGGTGTTGGCGATGCGATGGCCGAGCTGATCGCGACGGGCACCTGCGATACGCCGCTGGCGCCCTTCGATATCAAGCGGTTTGCGGCGTGATGTCAGAATTTCGACACCTTGCCCCATTGCGATTTGTCAAAGCGGTTCAGCTTGTACTGCACGGTTTCGGTGATCGGGTCGCGATTCAGCACCAGATCAGCCACCAAACGCCCAACGCCCGGGCCGATGCCAAAACCATGGCCCGACAGGCCAGCCGCCAGCGTCAGCCCCGGCACGCCGATGTCGGGATCGATCACCGGCACACCGTCGGGGGTGCTGTCGATGTAACCCGCCCAGCTTTGACGCATCCCGATATCTTTCAATGCAGGCAACAAGGCGCGGGCGCGGCGCAACGCCTCGTCCACATGTGCCTTGGACGGGCGCGGATCCAGAATACGGGTGCGTTCCATCGGGGTCTGTTGATCCAGCGCCCAGATCGCGCGGGTCTCGAATGCTGTCTTCCACGCCTGCAGGCCACCGGGCGACAGGGACTTCCAGCGTTTGGCGAACATCGGCAGGAAATGTTTGGCGCCTGCGATCATCCGCAGCGTCGGATCGAAATGGCTGCGGCCCGACACGGCCACCGTATAGCCGCCGTCACTTCGGCGCGTGACCGACGCTGCCGCCGTGTGCAGCGCATCGGGCAAATCCTTGGGCACCGGGTTCAGCGAGAGGATCGAGCTGCGGACAGAGGCCTGAGGGAAGAAAATGCCCGACTGGTGCAGAAAGCTGCCCGCCCATGCGCCGCCCGACAGCACCACATTCGATGTCTTGATCGTGCCGCGTTCGGTCACAACCGCCGCCACCGCCCCCGCGCTGGTTTCGATCCCGCGCGCGGCGCAACTCTGAACCACTGTCGCACCGTGCTTGATGGCCCCTTGGGCGATCAGCGGTGCGGCGCGCGACGGGTCGGCAATGCCGTCGGTCGGAGACCAGACACCGCCCAGCCACGACTGGCCTGTCGCAGCCCCGCGCGCCGTCGCCTCGGTGCGGTCCAGCATACGCGTGTCCACGCCTTCGCCGCGCGCGAAGCGGCCCCAGTTGGCCCAACCGTCCAGTTCGGACTGGTCATTGGACAGATACAGCAAGCCGCAGCGCCGAAAGCCCAGATCATCGCCAATGTCTTCCGCCATCTCCTCCCACAGCTCCAGGCTTTTGGTCGACAGCGGCAATTCCCGCGCATCGCGGTTTTGCTGACGGCACCAGCCCCAGTTGCGGCTGGATTGTTCGGCCCCGACACGCCCCTTTTCCAGCAACACCACTCGCAGTCCGGCGCGCGACAGCCAATAGGCGGCACTGACCCCGACAATGCCTGCGCCGATCACCACACAATCGGCATGTTCGGGCAAAGTTTCGTGTGTTTCTATGTGCATCAAGGGCGCGGGCATGAAGTTCTCCGATTTGTTGCCAAAACTTACGCCACCCTGTTCAACCACTTGTGCCGGATGTCGCCCTGCAAACAGCATTTCATATCGAATGCAGTTGACTATAAAGGGTGGCTGACGTTCACAAGGGGATACATGGCGTGCAGACTCCGAAGGATAGCAGATGACAACCCGTTATAAGCTGGACCGGATCGACCTGAAGATTCTGGCCGAGCTTCAGCGCAATGGACGTATCACGAATGTCGAGCTGGCCGATCTGGTCAGCCTGTCGCCATCGCCTTGCCTGATGCGCGTCAAAAAGCTGCAAAAGGCCGGTTACATCGTCGGATACGCCGCCCAGATCGACGTGGCCAAGCTGGGCGATACGCTGACGGTGTTCACCGAATTCACCCTGACCAACCATCGCCAGATCGACTTTGCCCGGTTTCAGGAAGCGTTGGAAAAAGTCCCGTCCTGTGTGGAATGTCACCTGGTATCAGGTGGTTACGACTATCTGGCGAAATTTGTCACGTCGTCCATCGCCGACTATCAGAACGTCATCGAAGCCTTGATCGACCGCAGCGTCGGGATCGACAAATATTTCAGCTTTGTCGTGATGAAGACGCCCTTTGTCAAAACGCAACTGCCCCTGACGGATCTGTTCGAAGACCGGATCTGACCGCATCAACGATCAGAAAACTGCGCGATCAGTTCCGGGTCCTGTTCCAGTGACGCCAGCCAGCCGGTGTCGAGCTTGGGGATCGAAGAGATCAACAACCGCGAATAGGGATGTGTGGCACATTCTGACATCTTGCTGGCGGGCAGTGCTTCGACGACCACGCCCTTGTGCATCACCAGAACATCATCGCAAATCGCCTCGACCGTGGACAGGTCGTGGCTGATGAACATGTAGCTGAGGCCCAGTTCGCTTTGCAGTTCCTTGAGAAGTTCGAGGATGGCTGCCGCGACGACGGTATCCAGCGCAGACGTGATTTCGTCACAAAGGATCAGCTCGGGTTCGGCAGCAAGCGCACGCGCGAGGTTCACCCGTTGCTTTTGCCCGCCGGACAATTCGCTGGGCAAGCGGTGGCGCATGTTGGCAGGAAGGTGGACCATGTCCAGCAGTTCGATCACCCGCGCGTCACGTGCCTTGCCGCGCAGACCCTTGTAGAACGTCAGCGGCCGGCCGATGATATTGGCGATGGAATGTCCGGGGTTCAGCGCGGTATCTGCCAGCTGGAAAACAATCTGGGTGCGGCGCAGGTCTTCCTTGGACCGGCTTGCAAGATCGGGTTTCAATTCCCGACCGTCCACCAGGACACTGCCCTTGTAGGGCGGCAGGATGCCTGCAATCGCGCGGGCCAATGTCGATTTTCCAGAGCCGGATTCGCCGATCACCCCAAGATTGCGGCCCGGTTCCAGCTGGAAGTTCACATCCTTCAGGATCTTCGTCGCCGGTTCACCGTTCCGGATCGGCCCATAGCCTGCGTGCAGGTTGGTTACCTCGAGTATCGGTTTTTTCTTGTCCGCTGCCGACAACGGCTGCGGCGTGCGGCCAGCGGGCTCAAAGGCAGCCAGAAGCTCTTTGGTATAGGGGTTCTGAGGGGCATTGAGAATCTGCTCGGACGTGCCGACCTCTTGCACCTCGCCGCCGCGCAACACGACGATGCGGTCCGCGATTTGCGCGACAACCGCCAGATCGTGACTGACATAGACACCGGCGCAGCCGCCTGCGGCCATCGCCGACTTGAAGGCGCGCAGCACCTCGATCTGGGTGGTCACGTCGAGGGCTGTTGTCGGCTCGTCAAAGATCACCAGACGCGGATCACCGATCAGCGCCATTGCCGCCGACAGGCGCTGAAGCTGACCACCGGACACCTGATGCGGATAGCGGTCGCCAATTGTGTCGGGGTCGGGCAGTGCCAGCGCACGGAACAGCTCCACCGCCTTGGCGCGGGCTTCGGCCTTTGGCATCAGTTTGTGGATCGTCGAAATCTCGATCACCTGATCCATGATCCGCTGCGACGGGTTGAACGCCGCCGCCGCCGATTGCGGCACATATGAGACTTCGGTCCCGCGCATCGCCGCACGCTGGCGGGTGGTCATGGCGGTGACATCGTTGTCGCCCACGCGGATGCGTCCACCGTTGATCGAACAGCCGGGCCGCGTGTGCCCCATCAGCGACAGCGCAATCGTGGTCTTGCCCGAACCGGATTCCCCGATCAGCGCCAGAATCTCCCCGGGTGCGATGTCGAAATCGACGCCCTTGATGATCTCGACCTTGCGGTTCGCATCGGTGACCGCGCCGATCTTCAGATCGCGGACGCTGACAAGCGGTGTATCTTGAGGTGTCTGGGACATCATTCGCTCCTGTCGCGGATACGGGTCGGCAGGTTGTCGATGAACATGTTCACCGAGATGGTCAGCGACGCGATGGCGATCGACGGAAATACGACCGCCGGCGCGCCAAGGCTGAGCCCTTCGATATTCTCGCGCACCAGCGCGCCCCAGTCGGCATTCGGCGGCTGCACGCCAAGGCCCAGAAACGACAGGCCCGACAACACCAGCACGATAAAGACGAAACGCAGGCCAAGATCGGCCAGAACCGGCCCCAGGATATTCGGAAATATCTCGCGCAGGATAAGATAGGGCGTCGCCTCGCCGCGCGCCCGCGCCACGGTCACGAAATCCATTGTGTTGATGTTCACCGCCAGCGCCCGCGCAAAGCGGTAGGACCCAGGCATGTAGATCGCCGTCAGGGTCATGATCAGGATCGGGATGGACGAGCCGACCGCCGCCACGACCACCAGTCCGAACAGCAGCGAAGGGATACCGTTGAACGCATCCAGAAGCCGCGACAGGATCATGTCGAACCAGCCCCCGGCCACGGCTGCAATCATGCCCAGCAGAACCCCGATAGTGCAGGCCAGCGTCACGGCGGCCAGGGCGATGCCCACGGTATAGCGCGCGCCCATGATGATGCGTGAAAAGATGTCACGCCCCAGATAATCGGTGCCCATCCAGAATTCGGACGTGACCGGACCGAAATAGTCCCAATCCACAATCTCGCCCGGAGGATGCGGTGCCAGGAACGGCCCGGCAATGGCGACGATGGCCCAAAAGACGATCACCGCCAGCCCCACACGTCCAACCCAGTTGAAAACGAACTTGGGACCTTCGGGAGCCTTATCTTCGGACAAGGGGTGAGACACGGTATCGGTCATGATCAACGAAGCCTCGGGTTTGACAGGATTGCAATGAGATCCGCCAGAGTGATCAGCGACAGGTAGCTGACGCAAAAGATCATGGCACAGGACTGGATCAGCGGCAGGTCGCGGGTAGAGACCGCATCGACCATCAGCTTGGCAACACCCGGATAGTTGAAAATCGTCTCGACGATGATGACCCCGCCCACCAGATAGCTCAGCGACAGCGCGACCGCGTTGGCGATGGGTCCCAATGCATTGGGCAGCGCATGGCGCAGCACCATGCGTGACAGGGACGCCCCCTTGAGCAGCGCCATCTCCACGTAAGGCGTGTTGATGGTTTCGATCACCGCGGCGCGGCTCATGCGGATCATCTGTGCCGACACGACCAGCGACAAGGAGATCACCGGCATGGCATAGGCGCGCAGCATGGCCGACCAGCTGTCAAGTTCGACGCCGTAGCTGAGCGCAGGCAGCCACCCGAGCCAGACGGCAAAGACCAGCACGGCCAATGTGGCGACCATGAATTCAGGCACCGACACCACAGAGATTGTCAGCAAGGACACCAGACGATCAAAGATCGAGCCACGCCACATGGCCGCACAGATCCCCAGCGTCAGCGCGACCGGCACCGACACCAGCGTCACGACACCGGCCAGACGCAGCGAGTTCACAAGACGCCCGCCGATCAGTTCGGCAACTTCCATATTGTTGACATAGGATGTGCCCATATCGCCCTGGGCCAGACCCAACAGCCAATGCACGAAACGTGACAGCGCCGGTTCGTTCAGCCCCATCGCCTCGCGCAGACCCGCGACAGCTTCGGGCGTCGCGGCCTGGCCCAGCAGGATCTCTGCCACGTCACCGGGCAGCATCGCCGTCGCGAAAAAGACCGCGAAGGACACGATGATCAATGTCACGAATGCGATGCCCAGTCTTTGCGCAACGAGAATGTATGGCAGAAGTGATCGGGTCAAAAGGCACCTCGTATCAGTTGATGGACGTCTGAAGAGCCGCGCGATACCGCGCGACCCTTATGTTCAGCGTAAATCGATTACGCGTCCAGCCAGACATATTCGGCAAAGGCATAGCCCATCATGCCGCCCAGCGGGTTGGCCTCGAGGCCGCCCAACTTGGATGTCACTGCGTCGACGTTGGAGATATAGGCGGGAATGATCGTGCCTGCTTCGTTGGCCACCATTTCCTGCATTTCCCAATACATCGCCGTCCGCTTTTCCTCGTCCAGTGCGCCGCGCGCTTCGATCATCATCTTATCGAATTTCTCGGACTTGTAATGGCTTTCATTCCAGGGCGCATCGGACGCGTACAGCAGCGAGAACAGGATGTCCGGTGTCGGGCGCGGGTTGATGTTGCCGAAGTGAACCGGCGACTTCAGCCAGTAGTTCGACCAATAGCCATCGGACGGCACACGGTCGACCGTCAGGTTCATGCCGATTTCCGCGCCTGCTTGCTGGACCACTGTCGCCATGTCTACGGAAGACCCGGCCGCGTCGGAGGCAACCATCGGAATCTCGACACCCAGCAGACCCGCTTTTTCAAAGTGGAACTTGGCCTTTTCAGGGTCAAAGTCACGCGGTGCCAGGTTGGGGTTGTGGTAACGGTTGGCCGACGACACGGGTTGGTCGTTGCCGATTTCCGCCAGACCACGCAGAACCGATTTCTGGATCGCTTCACGGTTGATCAGCGATTTCATACCTTCGACGAAATCCATCTGCTCGCCCGGTGCAACGTCGAGCCGGATGTTCAGGTTGGTGTAGTTGCCAGCGGTCGAGATGCTGGTACGCACCGCGTCATTCCCTTCAACCATCCGCAAGGAACGGGGGTTCACCGCCGCCGCGAGCTGGATGTCGCCCGAAAGCAAAGCATTGACGCGCGCGTTGTTGTCGGGGATCGCGAAGAACTCAAAGCTGTCCAGATAGGCGCCTTGGGGCTTGAAGTAGTTGTCGTTGCGCACGCCGATAGACCGCACGCCGGGTTCAAACACTTCGCTTTTGAAAGCGCCGGTACCATTGGCGGTGGTGAAATCGGTGGTGCCGTCAGCGACAATCATGAAGTGGTGCAGCGACAGGATGGTGGGAAGGTCGGCGTTCGGCTCGGCCAGAACGATCTTGACGGTCAGGTCGTCCACCTTGCTGATCTCGGCCATCTGCTTGGCCAGCGAGTTGGCTTTGGAGCCCACGGCCGGGTCAAGGTGACGGTTCATCGAGTACACGACATCATCCGCGCTCAGCGTTTTACCGTCGTGGAACTGTACGCCGGACTTCAGCTTGATGGTCCAGGTTTGAGCATCGTCGGATTCGATGCTGTCGGCCAGCTCCATCTGCACGTTGCCGTCACCGCCCAGGAATGTCAGGCGGTTATAGTAGGCGCAGCAGCGGACATAGTCGGTGGACAGTGTCGCCTTGGCCGGGTCCAGCGTGTCGGCGGTGGACGACGACCAACCTGCGGCTTTCAGCGTGCCGCCCGTTGTCGGCGTTGCGGCAACGGCGGCTGTCGCATGGGACAAAAGCGTCCCACCTGCGGCCACGGCCACACCCGATGCCATAAGCATTTTCAGCAACTCGCGGCGCGATGCGCCGCGGCGGATCATGTGTTCAACCGCTGCATCATCGCGGCTGGTCCAGTTTGTGGGTGTTTTTGTCATTTCTAGTTTCCCTGGTGTTGTGAAAGTTTAACCCTAGCGATCTTGTCGTCGCTTCAGGCCGCTGAGATCACGCGCTAAAGGCATCGTCGGCCGCTTGGGCCAGTTCGATCAACGCGTGAAAATGGTAATCCGGCACGGTGAACTCCTTGGGCGCGATGGTGCCGCCGTATCCGTCCTGCGCATGGCGCCGCTGAATCCAGGCGTTGGTCATGCCCAACGCGCGTGAAATTCCGATGTCGTGGTACTGGCTTTGCGCGGTGTGCAGGATGTCGTCCTTGCAGCCGCCATCACGCTCCACATGGGCGAATACCTTTTGGAAATAGGCCCGGTCTGGCTTTTCCGTGCCGGTGTCGTCGGTGGTGAAACCGGCCCAGAACGGATTGCCCAGTTTCGCGGAATATTTGTCAAACGCCCAGCGCCGCGCGTTGGTCATCGCAATCAGCTTGTAGCGCGCCTTGAGCCGCGCCATCGCCTCGACGCTGTCGGCAAAGGGTTCGGCCTCGCCCACAGCGTCGATCATGTACTGGCGGTATTCCGGGGTGTCGGGCAGGCCGAACGCCTCGGCAATGCGCCCGTAGCAGCGGCCCAGGTCGTCGGGGAACAGGCCCGCGTCAGGCTCGTAGCGTGCATCGCGGTATACGGCCAGCGCAGCCTCGCCGTTCAGATCAATGCCCTCTTTCGCTGCGATGTCTGCAAGGCCGCCTTTGATCGCACCTTCAAAGTCGATCAGTGTGCCGACCACATCAAAGCTGACGTAACCGAATTCTGTCAGGGGTTTCACATCGGTTGTCGTCGTCATCTCTGATATCCTCAGTGCATAAGAGCGGATTTTCGCAATGTTCGAGAGCGGTGTTTCGGAACCGGCTTTCACGTTTTCTACCTTCAGGTTCCCCTGAAACAGGCTCTGCAAAACGCCGAATGTGGGCAGGAGCACGGCAGATTCTACTGTATTCGGGAAAACAGCGGCATTTCCCTGCAATCTGCCATTTTCCCCTTAATACCCGCGATCCTGATCGACCTGACCGGGCAATTCGGCGTTGTCACGGCTGGCGCGGACCACCGCCAGAGCATGACGTGCGCCCTCGACAGCGTCCGTATTTGCGGCAATGTGCGGTGTGATGAAAACGCGCGGATCACGCCAAGCCCAGTGGTTTTCGGGCAATGGTTCAGGGTCGGTCACGTCCAGCATCGCAGAGGTCAGAACGCCATCGTCCAGCGCCTGCTTGAGCGCATCCATATCCAGCTGCGCCCCACGCCCCGCATGCACCAGACGCGCGCCATGGGGCAGCTTGGCAAACAGCGTTGCGTTCAAGATGCCCTGCGTTTCATCGGTCAGGGGCAGCAGGCAGATCAGAATGTCGGACTGCGCCAGAAAGTCGTCCAGCCCGTCAGAGGCAAAAACCTTGATCCCCTCGACGGGCCTTCCGGATCGTGACCAGCCCGCCACGTCGAACTCCATGTCCGCCAGTGTCCGCGCCGCCAAAGCGCCGATACGGCCCGTTCCCATGATACCGACGCGCGTGCCGCGCGCACGTGGGACCGCGTGGCCTTTCCATTGTCCGGCGCGCGCCTGTTGCACATAGGTCGGCATGTCGCGGTGCAACATCAGCGTGGCCATAACCACCCAATCGCGCACCATTTCGTCAATCCCCGGTGCAAGCGTGCGCACCAAGGTGACGCCCTGGGGCATCTTGGGCATGTGGTCCACACCTGCCCCCGAGCCGATGACGACTTTCAGATTGGGATAGCGCCCCAGATCCTTTGGCGGCAGCCAGCACATCAGATGTGTGATTGCCGCCGGATCGGTCACCGCGTCCTCGCCCACGATAAACGGCTCGCCCGCTTCTTCAAACATCGGCCCCCAAACGGCAGCCCGCTCGGGGGTCGAGAGAAACAGGAACGCCATCAGCGCAACACCGCGCGAATTTCGGGATCTTCCAGCGTCAGGTCCAGCACGGTGCGGGTGCGTTCGACAATCGCGTCGATCTCGCCGTCAGTGCAGCACAGTGGCGGCGCGTAGCCAAAGATGCCTTGCGCAAAAGACCGCACGATCAGCCCCTGATCCCATGCGCGGTCGAACAGCCGCGTGGCGGGCTGCACGGCGGCAGGCAACGGGGTTTTCTTGTCCTTGTCCGTCACCAGTTCAACAGCCGCCAGCATCCCGCGGCCGCGCACATCACCCACCAACGGGTGATCGCGCAGACTTTCCAGCCCCGCCATCAGGCGCGCACCGGCCTTGATGCCGTTGTCGAACAGGCCGCCCTCGTACAGCGCCAGAACCTCGAGTGCGACGGCAGCCGAAACCGGATGCGCCGAATAGGTAAAGCCGTGGCCCACGGCCTTGGCCCCTGCCCCGTCGGCGATGGTGTCATAGACGTGGTCGGACATGAACACCGCGCCCATCGGCACATAGCCCGAGGTCAGCCCCTTGGCGCAGGTCATCAGGTCGGGCACGATGTCTTCTTCGGCGCTGGCAAAGATCGGGCCGGTGCGGCCAAAGCCGGTGATGACTTCATCGGCGATGAACAGGATCCCCAGTTCCTTGCAGACATCGCGCATCGCCTTGATCCAGCCTTTTGGCGGGACCAGAACGCCGCCCGACCCCTGGATCGGCTCGACATAGAAAGCGGCGACCTTGTCTTCGCCAATCGCGGCCACCTTGGCGCGCAATTCGGCAACCGACGCGTCGATGACCGTTTGCGCATCGTCCCCTAGCGGATTGCGGTACAGGTAATGCGACGAAATCTTGTGCTGCCACGCGTAAGGCACGCCAAAGCCGTCGTGGAACCCCGGCAGCGCCGTCAGGCCCGCGCCCATCGTGGTGGACCCGTGATAGCCCTGTTCGACCGAAATGAACTGATCCCGCTGGGGCTGGCCCTTGGAATGCCAGTAATAGCGGACAAAACGGATCGTGCTGTCGACGGCGTCCGACCCGCCAAGGGTGAAATAGATGTGGTTCAGATCGCCCGGGCTGCGTTCGGCCAATTCAGCGGCCAGCCGGATCGGGGCCTCGGAGCCAAGATCGAAATAGCCGGTGGCGTAGGGCAGGCGACGCATCTGCTCGGCAGCGGCCTCGACCACGCTTTCGTGGCCATAGCCTGCGTTCACACACCACAGCCCCGCAAAGCCGTCGATCAACTGGCGGCCCTCGGCATCGGTGACGGTGGCCCCTTTGGCCGATTGCAGAACGCGGACGCCGCGGGCCTCGTGGCCGCGAAAAGACGATACGGGGTGCACAAGGTGCTGGCGGTCCAGCTCGACAAGGGAATTGGTCAGCATGTCAGTCTCCGAAAGGATCAGCCCAGTGCCTGCGACACAAGAGCATAGGTTTTGAAATCAGTGGGCGCGGTGGGTTGGGCACAGCAGCGCATGGCGATCCCGCCGCCCGCATGGTCCAGCCCAAGGTCCTGCGCATAGCCTGCAAGCCCGCTTTCTTCGACAAGGTCGACGCGCAGGAACTGGCCCGCGCAACGGCTGGCCGCTTCGGCCATGAGCGCCCGCGCAGTGGCGTCATCTTTGGCCACGATCGGGCCAACAACCTTGCCACGTCCAAAGCTGCGAACCATGGCAAAACCGTCTTGGTGCAGCAGAACCTCACCCTCTGCGGCGATGGTCGCAAGCAACGCATCCCGCGACAGGCCTGATGCCGCCGTGTCCATCTGCGCCAGCCGCGCGATGTCATTCGCCGTGCCAGTGGTCACGGGCAGTTCGGGCGTTGTTGCGCGCGCTATGCCCTGATGTTGCAGGATGCGGCCTGTGGCCTGAAAGCCCAGCTTTTCATACAGCGGCAAGCCATCCGCCGTCGCCACCAGCCGCAGTTCGCGTGTACCGCCAAGGGCAATGACCCGCTCCATCAGCGCACGCCCCAGACCGCGCCCCCGCATGGCGGCATCGACAATAATCATGTTCATCGTCGCCACCGCGCCAAAGCCGGAACACAGCGCCGTGCCCACAACCTGACCGTCCGCGATTGCCACAACGCCATCGGACACAGACAGCGTCAGCGCCCAGTCCTCGGCGCGGTGCGGCCATTGCACCGCTTGTGACATGCGCAGCCCGTCAGCCAAATGGTCCTGCGTGAAGGGGGCAAAAGTGATGTTTGTCTGGGGCAACGCCGTGCTGGCGGATTTGGCAATGGTCATGGGATGGTCCGTTTTGTTCAGGCTTAGCTTAGCGGCGCGCAGCTGGCAGTTTCGTCTTGTTCACTTGGACAGGCAGCAGTTTCGATCACATCCCTACGGCACCGCCGCAGGATATGCCGCTTTGCGTTCTGGGTGTTTACGTGGACAGGGTTCGGCCCAGTGACAGGATCATATCGACCGCGCCCCCAAGTTCGTCCTGCGTCAGGTACTCCTCGGGGCGATGGGCACGCGCGATGTCGCCGGGGCCACAGATGATCGACGGCACACCCGCCTGTTGAAACAGACCCGCCTCGGTGCCGAAGCTGACAGCGCCCAAGGGTGTCTGCCCCGAGATGTCTGCCACCACCTTCGCAAGCGGGTGATCCGCGTCCAGCGCCAGCGCCGGATATGTCGACATCCATTCGCCACGCACGCCTTCGTCCAGTGCGTCCAGAACCGGCGCGAGCAACGTCTGAGGATCAACGCCTGCAATCGCGCGTGCTTCAATCTCGGCTTGGGCCGCTTCGGGAATGATGTTGATCGCCTGCCCGCCCTTGAGCGTGCCGATTTGCAAACTGGAATATGGCGGCGCGAACCGTGTGTCCTGTGGCCCGGTCTCCAGCGCCTTGGCCTGCGTCGTGGCAGCCAGCAGCGCGGGCAGCAATCCGTGGATCGCGTTTGCTCCCAGATCGGGGCGCGAACTGTGCCCCGCGCGCCCTGCAGCGACCAACCGCAGCGCCGCCTTGCCCTTGTGCGCCAGCACCGGCACCAGCCCCGTCGGTTCACCCACGATGCAGCCCAAGGGGGCAGCGCACAGATCAGGCAATGCCGCCAGCATGTGCGGCACACCACGGCATCCGGCCTCTTCATCATAGGACAGGGCGATGTGCACCGGCGCGGACAGCTTCATCTTTTGCAGCGCAGGCACTGCGGCAAGTGCCGCCGCGACATAGCCTTTCATGTCACAGCACCCGCGCCCGATCAGCCGCCCGTCGACCCGCCGCATCACAAAGGGATCGGCTTGCCATTCAGGTTCCTGCGCAGGCACGACGTCGACATGTCCTGACAGGATATAGCCCGGCACCGAGGCATCGCCGATGGTCGCAAACAGATTGTACCGATCGCCCTCTGGCCCCTTAAGCAAGGTAAAGGGGACGTCATGCGCGCGAAGGTAATCCGCGACAAACGCCATCAACGCGCCGTTGGGCGTGCCCACGACAGAGGGAAATCCGACCAGTCGGTCAAGCAGATCAGCGGGTGACAGGTCCAGTGTCATTGATCAGGCTCAGGATGCGATAACGTAGATCTTGCGCACGGTTTCGATGGTCTTCCACTTACCGACAAAGCCCGGCTTCATGACAAAACTGTCACCGGCACCAAAAGGAAATGTGTCGCCTCCGTCTTCGATGATCTCGACCCGGCCTGACAGGATATGACAAAACTCGAACGTGTCCCCCTTGATCGAAATGGTCGTACCAGGCGTTGCTTCCCACACGCCGGTTCTGATCTGACCCCATTTGGCAGCCTCGGCCAGCGCCGTGTCCAGTTCCCAGGTCTGAAAGGACGGCGCGCCTTCGATCAGGCGTTCGGGGGCGGCAACATCCTTGCGCGGGGTGAAATCTGGCGCGTTGGGGATGGGAACGATATGGGGCATTGCTGGGTCTTTCTGACAGAGCGCAGGTGGCGCGTTTGCGGGTATTGCCGATAAAGTGCCACTGCCCGCACCGCCATCGTGACCAAAGATACGCACCCTGCGGCAGGTCGTGCCGCCCGCCGCGCCACATTCGCTATTTCGTGCTTTGAAAACCCGAAACGCGGCAAGCGCTGTGGCGTATTGCGGGTGATCATGATGCGAACAGAAGCCCGGAGACCGACATGACCTTTCGCCCCAAATTCATCACCTTTGACTGCCACGGCACCATGATTCTCTTTGACATGGCGGGCGCCGCGCGCGCGCACTATGCCGACACCCTGACACCCGAGCAGATGGATAAATTCATCGCTGACTTCTCGGCCTACCGGCTGGACGAGGTGCTGGGTGCCTGGAAGCCCTATGCGGAACTCGTCCATAACGCGCTGGAACGCACCTGCAAACGCAACGGCGTCACCTTTGATCCGGCGGTTGCCGCCGATATCTATACGCGTGTGCCAACATGGGGTCCGCACGCAGATGTGCCCGCAGGTCTGGCGAAGATCGCGGACAAGATCCCGCTGGTGGCGCTGACCAACTCAATGAACGACCAGATCCCGCACAACATCGAAAAGCTGGGCGCGCCCATCGCCCATGTCTACACGGCCGAAAGTGCCGGTGCCTACAAGCCGCAGATGCAGGCGTTCGAATATATGTTCGACATGCTGGGCTGCGGTCCCGAAGATGTGCTGCACGTCTCGTCCAGCTTTCGCTATGACCTGATGACCGCGCATGACATCGGCATCAAGAACAAGGTTTGGGTGAATCGCGGCCACGAGCCGGCGAACCCCTATTATGGCTATACAGAAATCAAGGACGTCTCGGGGCTGGCCGCCGTCGTCGGCCTGTAAGGGACCGGAACATACCATGAAGTACATGTCATACTGGCACGACACATCTGCGCCCTTTGCAGATGCGCAAACCGGCCCTGTCACCGGCCACGTCGATGTGGCCGTGATCGGTGGCGGGTTTACCGGGCTGAATGCCGCCCGCAAACTGGCCCGTGAAGGTGTCAGTGTCGCCCTGCTGGAAGCCGATCACATCGGTGCCGGCGGGTCCGGGCGCAATGGCGGCCACCTGAACAATGGCATGGCGCACGGATATGGCGAGGCCAAGGCCTACTTTGGCGCGGACCGCGCACATGCGATCTACAAGGCATACGACCGCTCGATCGACATGATCGAGGATGTGATCGCCGAGGAGAACATCGACTGCAACTTTCGCCGCTCGGGCAAGCTGAAACTGGCGTCGAAACCGTCGCATGTCGCCGGTCTGCGCGCCAGCTTTGAGCAACTGAACGCCGAGGTCGACCCAGACACGCGTTGGGTCGACAAGGCGGACCTACCACAGGAAATCGGCTCTGACGCCTTTCATGGTGCGATGATCTACGAAAAATCCGCGATGATGCACATGGGGCGCTATGTGAACGGGTTGGCAGATGCCGCCCACCGCCACGGCGCGATGATCTGGGACCGTGCGCCGGTCACCGATCGCCAGCGCAGCGGGTCACGCTGGGAGCTGACCACACCCAAGGGCAAGATCACCGCCGACCGCGTCATCGCGGCGACCGGCGCCTATTCGGGGGCCTATGCGAAAAAGCCGCTGACCTATTTCCGGCGGCGGATCATTTCGGTGGGGTCTTTCATCATTGCCACGCGTCCGCTGACCCCGGATGAAATCGCAGCCACCCTGCCCGGCAACCGCACTTGTGTGACGTCCCTGAACATCGGCAACTATTTCCGCCTGTCGCCGGACAACCGCCTGATCTTTGGCGGTCGTGCGCGGTTCTCGGCGGTGTCGGACCAGCAATCAGATGCCAAATCGGGCGACATCCTGCGCCGCTCGATGGCGCAGATTTTTCCACATCTGGCCGACGTGCAAATCGACTATTGCTGGGGTGGCCTTGTCGGCATGACCAAAGACCGCTTTCCCCGCGCGGGCGAAGCAGACGGGATGATCTATGGCATGGGCTATTCCGGTCATGGCGCGCAGATGTCGACGCTGATCGGTCAGTCACTGGCCGATATGGCAATGGGCCGCCAAGACACCAATCCGCTGGCCGGTCTGGACTGGCCCAGCATCCCGATGCACAGCGGCAAGCCGTGGTTCTTGCCAATGGTGGGACTGTGGTTTGGCCTGAAGGACCGTCTGTCCTGAAAACCGACGGGGGCGGCACGCGCCCCTGTCCTAGCCCAGGGAATGCGACGACAGACCGTATGTTTGCGCATTTTCCGTGGCACGTCGAAACCCGCCCAGATGCATTTCGGTCACCGTGTCGTAAACACCCATGCCCGCAGCGGACAGGAACGCCTTGAAATGTTCACTCTGCTGGGGCGTGTCCAAACGGACAAAGCGGCCTTCGCATTGCTGGATCAGCGGTGCGCACAGGCACATCGCCATCTGGTCGTCTTCTGCGACAACCGGTCCGATCACGATCCCCTTGCCAAAGGGGCGCATCATCGCAAAACCGCAAACCGCGCCATCGCGTTCCACCACGACACCTGTCGAAAGATGGACCATGGCATCCAGAACCTCGGGCCGGTTCGCCCCGTATGCATGGCTGTCCAGAGCATGAAGTGCCGTGCGGTCCGATGCTTCGAGCGGGCGCAGGGTCAGACCTTGCGCAAGTTCCGGCATGTGAATGGGCCGCGCCACGCCTTGTTGCTGCCAGATCGCTCCGACGGTTTCGAACCCGGCGGATTCATAGAGGGAAAAGCCTGACTTTGTCGCTGAAAGCCGCAGGTCCAGACCTTCGCAATCCTTCAAGATACGCCGCAACAACCGACGGCCCGCACCCAGAGCTTGCAAGCGTGGTGTCGTCACCATCATGCCGCACATCGCAAAGTCAGACCCCATCGGAAAATACATCGCAGAGCCGATCGGGCGGCCGATTTCATCCAGCGCGATATATCCCTTACCCAACGACAAAAACGCATCCAGATCATGCGCACGATGCGGCCAGAACACTGCCACTGTCAGCTCGTGCATCAACGGGCGATCGGCCAGGGTGATGGGGCGGATCGTCGCCTCGTAGGTGTCCAGCATCAACCGCTCTTCGTCGGCGGGCATGGATCGAGACATGAACGCCTTGTACCGCGCGGCACTGGTTGCGCTGCCCGAAGACCTATTTACCATCTGTTCGTTCATGGTGCCGCTTTTGGCCTGCATGTCACGCTTCCTGTCCTGAACTTTAACAGACACGAGGAACATGCTTCGTGCCGCTGCCATTATGGTCCGAAGTTTATGGTTTATTCTACCGAATACCGGTCTTGAATGACACAATCTGCTGCGCTTTGACGCAGGATTTCCGGGCCCGCGCCCAGACTTGCGACCGCGTCCAGATCTTCGGCCATACGATCACACAGCCAGCGCGCGATCTCGCGCGCCATGGGTCGCATAGGCCCCGGTCGTGTTGATTGCAGCCGGATCACGCGCCCTGTCTCGATCCAGCGCCCTTGCCATGCAGGGACCAGCCGGCCGCTGCGCAGGCTGCCTGCCACAACGTTCAGCCAGCCCAATGCAATCCCGGTGCCGTCCGTCGCGGCCTGAATGATCGCGGCATAGTCCGAAAACCCGTGCCAGACCGCTTCGCCGCGCGCCATGGCGTTCTTGCCCAGAACCGGGTCCCATATCGCGCGCGGATGATCCGACAGATGCAAAAACGTATGACCCGCCCTGAGCCGCGCAGGGTCCTCGGGCAACATCCCGCCATGTGACGCCAGATACTCGGGGCTGCAAACCGGCACGATCACCTCTGGCGCCAGAACAATGTCATCGGGCCCGGCCTCGGTGATCAGGGTGGCCAGGTCCACCTCGCCCGCCACGGACTTGCGCGTGCCTGCCACCAGATCAAAGCGCAGCACCGCTTGGGGAAATTGCTCGGACATGGCCGCAAGCCGTGCCCCCAGCCAGTTGGTGACAAAGGCGTTGGACAGCGACAGGACCACCTCGTTCCCAGTTGCACCAGCTTGCGCGCGCAGGGTTTCGACCGCATCGGTGATACGTCCCAGCCCCTCGCTGGTGGCAGCATACAGCACACGCCCCGCATCGGTCAGACGTGCACCACTTGCGCCGCGCACAAACAGGGGCTGGCCGATGTCCTGTTCAAGCTGCGCAATGTTGCGGCTGATCGAGGGCTGCGAAATGTTGAAATCCTTGGCCGCGCGGGTAAAGCTGCCGTGCCGCGCAACGGTTTCGAACACCAGAAGCGACTTGGGCGACGTGATCAGGCGGGCCAGTTCGGTCATACGCTGAGAGTATAGGGCTTTCCTGTTTTTTCAAGCTTTATGGGTCCCGGCAAAAGGGCCATGCTGATCGCTGCCACATCAGGAATCCCACCATGACCGCGCCCACGTCCAACGATCCGCTTTTGTCCCCGTTCACGTTGGGCAAGGTGCATTTGCGCAACCGGATCGTCAGCACCAGCCACGCGTCGATGAATGACGACGGCGGTATGCCCGGCGACCGCTATCAGGCCTATCACGAGGAAAAGGCGCGCGGCGGGCTGGCCATGACGATGATCGGCGGCAGCGCCATGGTGTCACGCGATTCCAGCTGGGGCGGCGGGCAGCTGGATTTCAGCAGCGACCGCATCATTCCCTATCTGCAAGCCCTGTCGTCAAGGGTGCACAGCCAAGGTGCCGCGGTGATGACCCAGATCTCGCATCTGGGCCGACGCGCCAATGCGTTTCACGGGGACTGGACGCCCGTCATCGCCCCCTCGCCCATCCGCGAAGTGCGCAGCCGCAGCTTTCCGCGCGAAATGGACCGTGACGACATCGACCGGGTGATCGCCGATTACGCCAGTGCCGCCAGACGCGCGCAGGATGGTGGGCTGGACGGCGTGGAAACCCTGTGCGGGGGCCACTTGATCGGTCAGTTCATGTCGCCTCTTGCCAACCAGCGCACCGACGCATTTGGCGGATCGCTGGAGAACCGCGCCCGTTTCGGGCTGATGGTACACGAAGCAATCCGCGACGCTGTCGGGCCGGACTTCGCCGTTGGCATCCGTCTGGTCATCGACGAAGGCACACCGGGCGGGCTGACCGCCGACGATGGCATCGCACTGGCGCAAATGTTCGAACGCGAAGGGCTGCTGGATTTCTTTGATGCGATCTACGGGCGGATGGACAGCGACCTGATCCTGTCCGAGGACAACATGCCCGGCATGTTTCAACCCAATGCGCCCTACCTGCCGTCGGTCGAACAGTTCCGCAAAGAAGTGACCCTGCCGCTGATCCATGCCGGGGGCATCCGCGACACCGCCACCGCCCGCCACGCAATCCGCGACGGCATTGTCGATCTGGTCGGCATGACCCGCGCCCACCTGACCGATCCGCACCTGGTGCAACACCTGCTGAACGGCACGGAAGACGCCATTCGCCCCTGCGTCGGCTCCTCTTACTGCCTGTACAAGAAAGCGACCTGCATTCACAACGCGGCCACCGGCAACGAGCTGAAAATCCCCCATACCGTCACACCGGCAGAAACGCCGGGCCGCGTCGTTGTCGTTGGCGGCGGCATTGCCGGGTTAGAGGCCGCGCGCGTCGCCGCACTGCGCGGCCACGCAGTCGTGGTGCTTGAGGCGGCGTCGCAATTGGGGGGCCAGTTGCGTCTGGCTGCGCGCGCGCCAGAGCGTGCCAACATGATTGGCATCGTCGACTGGCGCATCTCTGAACTCGCACGGCTTGGGGTCGAGGTGCGCACCAACTGCTATGCAGATGTACAGGACGTTCTGGCCGAAAACCCGGACACGGTATTCGTCGCCACAGGCGGCTTGCCCGACCTTGGACAGATCGAGGGCATAGATTTCTGCCAGCACACCTGGGATTTCCTGTCTGGCGCCGTACCGCCCGCCGCCGAGGTTCTGATCCACGATGGCACCGGCCGCGCGCCAGCCCCCTCCTGTGCGTTGCTGGCCAGAAAGTCAGGCAGCAACGTCACCTTTGCCACCAGCGACGGCGTCGTCGGGCAGGAAATGCCCTATCAGGACGGTACCGGTTTCCGGAAACGCCTTGCCGAACTGGGGGTTCAAATTCTGGGTGATCTGGACCTGCTGCGCGTCGAACAAGCCGGGGCGCGGCTCAGGGCAACGTTTGTGCACAGTTTTAGCGGCCATTTACACACCGTCGAGACCGACCAGATCGTGGTCGAACGCGGAACGCAGGCGCTGAACGACCTTTATCACGAACTGAAAGCTTCGGATGCGTTCAAGGGCGTGGCCCACCTTTTAGGCGACGCGGTGGCATCACGCGATGTGCACGCATCAATTCGCAACGCATATGTGGTCGCTCTGACCGCCTGACGTAAAAAGGGGGAAGGTGCCCGAACACCCTCCCCCAAGTTAGACCGGAAACAGGGACCTATCCCCGGTCATGACTCCGCCTTTGTTAGCGGCGGGCCAATTGGTAGCCACGCTGACGCAGACATTGCGCGTCATAGCCCTTGCCAAATCCGTACTGGTCGCGAAAGCGCAGTGCGCAGGCCTCGGGCAGGCTGTTGGTATAGCGATAGTTGCCCGACAGACATTTGCCGCCGAACCCGTTGATCTTGCCCTGGCGGGTCTGGAAGGTCCGCAGGCAGGCCTGGGGCAACAGCTTGCGATTGTCCGCACGCGGCGGCAGCGGACGCGGGCGCGGCGGCAGCGGGTGATAGCCGGGGCGGTCATGGGGACGGTAACCGGGGCGATCATAGGGGCGGTGGTTGTCGTAACGCGTCACGTTATCATCCTTGCGGGAATCGTGGATGACCGCGCCCACAATCGCGAGGCCCAGAATGGCGGCCAGCGCGCGGGCCGTGTCATCCTGATCGGCGGCCGCAGGCGCTGCGGACAGTCCGGTGATGGCGATGGACAGGCCCGCAACGAGGGCGATGAACTTGCGGTGCAGGGACCGAGGTGTGAAAACCGGCATGACGTATTCCTTTCAGACAGGATTTTGTTTTTGGGTGGCCCGGCCTGCATGGCTGAACCGTGGATCAAGGATGGGTCTCCTGCCCCCGGTCACACAATAACAGCCCGTTGTTATCCAATATCAGCCGTCCGAAACCCCTGTTGTTATTGAATATCGCGCGCGCAAGGCGCACAGTCGCACCATGAAACACATTCTCCTTTCCCTTGCCTGTGCCGCCCTTCTGGCCGCACCGGCGGCGGCCCAGGCCGCCGATTGCTTTGCCGATTACAAGGCAAAGAAGGACAACCCCTTGCGCCTGCATTACGGTGTGGCGCAGGTGTCGGCCTGTGACCGTGGTGCGGCGCAGGCCGAGCTGAAGAACCGTCTTGCCGCCAGCGGCTGGACGTTGTTGCAGATCATGTCTGTGTTCGGCCCCGAAGGCCTTGATCAAAGGAAAGACAGTGCCGGACAATATTTCCTCCGCTTCTGAAATGCGCCAGACCGGCGAGCGGCTGGTGCTGGGCGGGATCGCGGCAATTGTCGCGATCCTGCTGGCGGCCGCCATCGTGTTGTTCCTGACTCTGCCCGACGCCGGTGCCTTTAACGCCCAGGTCGAGCGGATCTTTGTCGAAAACGCCGATCTGACCAGCCAGTCCGAGATCAAGCTGCTCGAGATCCTCGCGCAGTCGGGCACCGCCTTTTCCGACACGCTGACCAGCTACCGGTTCATCATCTTCGTTCTGCTGACCTTTGCCACCGCAATGCTGGTGGCCGCACTGGTGTTCCTGGTGATGCTGGTCGTGATGGGGCGCAGCCTGAAGCAGATCGAACGCGCGGGCATCGAGGTGAATTCGCTGCTGATCAGCCGCGAGGAAAACACCGTCTACCTGAACAACCTTGGCTTCAAGCTGACCGACGCGGCGATGGAAACGATGTCGATCCTGGCCGAGGCACGGATGGACGACGACGTGCTGTCCGGCGTCGAGATCGAGGCGATCATCTCGGGGCGCGATGCATCCGACTGCGAAGAGGCCGCAGGGGCCACCCGCATCAAGCGTCTGCGCGACACGCTGGGCAACCAGATCGTCAGCGAACTGCTGGTCAAGAACATCGCGCGGCGCGGCTATATGCTGGCCGTGGGCAAGGACGTGATCAAGGTGATCTGACCTGCCAACTCGCTCTGGTCAAAGTTGCAAGGCGCGTCCTAAGGTGCGCCTCGCATACACCCCGGAGGAGAAACCGATGCCAGCGCCGATCAATACATTCAAACAAGCCCTCGCCAACGGTGAAACCGTCATCGGATCGTGGCTCAGCCTTGGCACGGTCAACACGACCGAACTGATGGGCACCATGGGCTTTGACTGGCTGCTGATCGACGGGGAACACACGCCCTATGACATCTCGAACCTGCGCAACCAGCTGATGGCGCTCGAGGCGTCGCCGTCCCACGCCGCCGTGCGCGTGCCATCGGGCGAGACATGGATGATCAAACAGGTGCTGGACGTCGGCGCGCAAACGGTGCTGGTCCCCATGGTCGAAAGCGCCGAACAGGCGCGCCAACTTGTGCGTGCGATGAAATACCCGCCCTTCGGCAATCGTGGTGTCGGCTATTCCAGCACCCGTGCGGCGGGCTTTGGCGGCATCCCCGACTACGGCCAGACGGCGGATGACCAGACCTGCCTGCTGGTGCAGGTGGAAAACCGCGCCGGTCTGGCCGCATTGGACGAAATCCTGACCATCGACGGCATCGACGGCGTATTCATCGGCCCCGCCGACCTGTCTGCCGATCTGGGGTACATGGGCCAGCTCAGCCACCCCGACGTAATGGAGGTCATCCTGGACGCCACCCGCCGGATCGCCGCTGCAGGCAAGGCCCCCGGCATCCTCAGCGGTGACGAGGACGTGCTGACCGCCGCCATCGACGCGGGCGCGCGCTTTGTCGCTGTCAGCATTGATGCGTCCCTGCTGGCCAACGCCGCCCGCGCCTCGGCGAAACGCTGGGTCAAATAGGCACGATCCCAGCTTTCTTTTGGCTGTAAATATCCAAATCCGGCGGCAGCCTCAGACGCTGCCGCCCTTGATCTGCGTTGCCGCCTGCGTATAGCCGCCCGCCGCCCCGTCGATGAAATGCACGTGATCGTCGCGCATCATCGAGGGCACGATGCAGGTCATCAATGCCTCGCTCTGGCTGTGCATCCCATAGCGGATCGTACCCGCCTTGCGCGCGTCTTCCATGATTTCGGTCAGCCGCGCTGCGGTGGCGTCGTCACAGTCCAGCGTCATCTTCAACCCGTCGTCGAACTTGCGAAAGTCCGCATTCTCCCCGACGGAGCGGGCATAGCTGCGCGCATCGAAGCCCCCGGTTTTCAGGCCGGTCCTGATCAGCAGCCAGGCCAGGAAGCTCTCGAACAGGATCTGCCGCTTGCGCTTGGCCACGGTCATTTTGCCATGGGTGGCGCGGGCCTCCATCTCGGCGCCTGCGGGTGGCCAGCCTGCACCGGGTCCGTCGACGGGTGCGGGGTGACCGTTGCGCTCCAGATCGCCAACCACCTTCAACACATCCCGGATCAAGTCCGCGACGGCTGTGTCATCCGCGCCTTCTTCCGGCTGGATCAAGACTGACAGGATCTGCCCGTTGCGCGCTTTCATCTGGCTCCAGCGGCAGGACAGGCCGGTCAGGTCAGGCTGGGTGCCTGCAGGTGCATGGGGCAGGTCGAACTGGCCGCGCTTCATCTCGGCCTCGGCCCAGCTGATGCCGCCGCCGGTGAACATGGCGTAATCCACACCCTTTGCGGCCTGATACCGTGCCACGGCCACGTCGCGGCCTGCGCTGCGGATCGCGGCCACAGGCACCATGGCCACGCGCAGGGTCAGGCCGAATTCCTCGGCGGCCCAGACACGCACCTCGGACAAGGCCCGCGCCGCGGCATCGGCATGTTCGCCCGGACAGGCAAAGGCCGCCCCGTCGCCGCCAAAGATGAAAGGAAACGCACGCCCTTCAGCCGCGTTGATCTGCGCCGAGATCACGGCAGCGCCGATCATGTTGACTGTCTTGTAACGCCCTTCGGCAATCGCCTGTGTCGACCCCACGATATCCGACGCCCCCACGACCCAGTCATCGGGTAACGGAGAATAAAGCGCCTGATCAGACAGCTTGGCAAAGGCATCCTGCAAGGGCAGCTGATTATAGAAGTCGTTCATCCGGTCTCTCGCTTTCTGCTCTTGCGGCACGCTTGCCCTTATACCCACTCTTGCACGGGCGTGGTGTCCGTGTAACCAAGCTTCACCAAAGCTTGAAAGGCCGCACAATGCGTTCCGGACTGTTTCTTCTGGCGCTGGCCTATGTGCTGAGCCAATTCTTTCGCGCCTTTCTTGCGGTGCTGGCCGGTCCGCTTGAAAGCGATCTGGGCCTGACACCCGAAGATCTGGCCTTTGCCTCGGGCCTTTGGTTCCTGTCCTTCGCCGCCATGCAGCTTCCTGTCGGCTGGGCGCTGGACACCATCGGCCCACGCCGCACCGCAGCCGCTTTGCTGTTGGTGGGCGGCGGGGGCGGGGCGGCGCTGTTCGCCCTGGCGACAAGCGCGGTTCACATCGACATGGCCATGGTGCTGATCGGGATTGGCTGCTCACCAGTGTTGATGGCATCCTATTACATTTTCGCCCGCGAGTTTCCGCCCCTGCAATTCGCCACACTGGCGGCGCTGATGGTGGGCGTCGGAACCGTGGGCAATCTGATCGCATCCTACCCCATGGCCATGTCCGCCGAACTGATCGGCTGGCGCGCCTCGATGGGTGGGCTGGCGGCATTGTCGGCTGTGGTGGCCATAGGCGTGGCGCTGACCGTGCGCGACCCCGCCAAGCCGGAAAGTGATCTGCGCGGGTCGGTGTTCGACCTGCTGAAAATGCCGGTGCTGTGGCTGATCCTGCCGTTGACGTTCGTCCACTATGCCCCCGCCGGGGCCATCCGCGGCCTGTGGATCGGGCCCTATCTGCGCGATGTCTTTGACGCCAGCCAGTCACAGATCGGCATGGCCACGCTGTTGATGGGTCTGGCGATGATCGCGGGCGTGGTGATGTATGGCCCACTCGACCGGCTGGTGGGCAGCCGCAAATGGGTGAACTTTACCGGCAATGCGCTGACCGCCGCTGTGGTGCTGACCCTGTGGGCGATGCCACAGCCCGGCATGTGGACTGCCGTGGCGCTGATGTGCGCCGTAGGCCTGTTCGGGGCGTCCTTCCCGGTTATGATCGCCCACGGTCGCAGCTTTGTGCCCCCCCACCTGACCGGACGTGGCGTGACCCTGCTGAACCTCTTTGGCATCGGCGGTGTCGGGCTGATGCAGTTCGTCTCCGGACGGCTGCACGCAGGCGCGCAGGGTGGCGATGTGGCAGCCCCCTATGCGGCGATTTTCGGGTTCTTCGGGCTGGCTTTGGTCGCTGGTCTGGCCGTCTACCTGTTTTCCCGCGACAACATCGCCTGAAACGCGGGCGCGTGCCCCTTTCAACGGGGGACCAAGCGGTATATGGACGCCGAGCACCCAATAATGGAGAATCGCAATGGGTTATCGCGTCGTCGTCGTTGGCGCCACCGGAAACGTGGGCCACGAAATGCTGAACATCCTGGCAGAGCGCCAGTTCCCGGTGGATGAAATCACCGCTCTGGCCAGCCGCAAGTCGTTGGGCACGGAGGTCAGCTTTGGCGACAAGACACTCAAGACGAAGGATCTCGATACGTTCGATTTCACGGGTTGGGACATTGCGCTGTTTGCCGTCGGGTCGGAAGCGACCAAGAAATACGCGCCGATCGCGGCCAAGGCGGGCTGCTATGTCATTGATAACTCGTCGCTTTATCGCTACGATGCTGACATTCCGCTGATCGTGCCCGAGGTGAACCCCGAAGCCATCGAACTGGCCGTCAAGCGCAAGATCATCGCCAACCCCAACTGCTCGACCGCGCAGATGGTCGTGGCGCTGAAGCCTTTGCACGACCGTGCGCGCATCAAACGCGTTGTCGTCAGCACCTACCAGTCGGTATCCGGTGCGGGCAAAGAGGGCATTGACGAGCTGTGGGACCAGACCAAGTCGATGTACAACCCCACCGATGACAAGCCTGCGCGCAAGTTCACAAAGCAGATCGCGTTCAACGTGATCCCGCACATCGACGTGTTCATGGACTCGGGCGAGACCAAGGAAGAATGGAAGATGGTCGCGGAGACGAAGAAAATCGTCGACCCGTCCATCAAGGTCACAGCGACCTGCGTGCGGGTTCCGGTCTTTGTCGGCCATTCGGAAGCGATCAACATCGAGTTCGAAGAGTTCCTGGACGAGGACGAAGCCCGCGACATCCTGCGTGAAGCACCCGGTGTCATGGTGATCGACAAGCGCGAAGACGGTGGCTATGTCACGCCGGTTGAATGCGTTGGCGACTTTGCCACATTCATCAGCCGCATCCGTCAGGACAGCACCATCGACAACGGTCTGAACCTGTGGTGCGTCAGCGACAACCTGCGCAAGGGCGCTGCCCTGAACGCGGTTCAGATCGCCGAAGTGCTGGGCCAGCGGATCCTGAAAAAGGGCTGAATTCCGCCGAAATATGTACAGATTTCAAGGGGCGCTGCACGGCGCCCCTTTTCTTTTGGGCGCTGCTTTTGCACGCTGGACCCATTGATTTTCAAAAGGTCCCCGATATGCGCTTTGCCATTTTAGCCCCCGCCGTTTTCCTGTCCGCCATGCTGGCCCCGCTGGCGCTGTGGGCTGACACGCTGACCGTCGACAGCGCGCCCAGCGCCGTGACTGTCTATCCCTATGGCGCGCAGGTGACCCGCACAGCCACGGTGACGCTGCCACAGGGCACCCATGACCTGGTGCTGCCCGACCTGCCGCAAAACGTCGATCCGGGCCGCATTTCGGTCAAGCTGGCGGGCGCGCAATTGCAGTCGGTGTCGTTCCGCGACCGCAACCAGCCCCCCGGCCCCGATCAGGACACACCCGAAGTGACCGCCGCGCGGGAGGCGTTGAAGGCGGCGGAAACCGCGCTGAATGCGTTGGACGACCGCATTGCGCTGGCGCAGGTGGCCGTGCAGGCGGCTAAGGCGCAGACCGATTTCCTGACCGCGCTTGGCACCTCCGAGGCGCTGCCGATGGATGTGGCGACCCTGCGCGAGCTGGCGCAGATGATCGGGGATCAGACCCTTGTGGCAGGTCAGGCCGCCGGACAGGCGCAAACGTCGATCCGTATCCTGATGGAAGAACGCAAGGACCGCATCGAGGATGTGGCCGACGCACAGGCCGCGCTGGATGCCCTGCTGACGGCCGATCAGGACCGCACCCGCCTGACCCTGACCGCGACCGCGCAGGCAGCGGGAGAGGCGACGGTCGAGGTCAGCTATCAGGTGGATGATGCCGCGTGGGCGCCTGTCTATAACCTGCGCCTGACGACGGGAGACACGCCGTCTCTGGAACTGGAACGTGGCGCTGCCGTGCGGCAGTTCAGCGGCGAGGATTGGGGCGACGTGTCTATGACACTTGCAACGGTCCAGCCCAGTGGCCAGACATGGCCCGGCGAAATCTATTCCGAGCTGCGCCGTCTCGAGGACCCGGCCAAGCCCAAGGCCCGAATGAACGCGGAAGCCGCCTTGGGGGCAGCCGCCGACATGGCACCGCCCTCGCCTGTGCCCGAGATGATACAGGAACCCGCCATGGCTGTCGCCATGCTGGACGGCCCCAGCGTTCAATATGCCTTTCCCCGGCCTGTCAGCGTGGCGAACGGTGCCGACGACGTCCGTATCGCGCTGGACAAGGTCGACTTTGACGCCGACGTCTACGCCCGCGCGGTGCCGCTGAGCGACAGCGTTGCCTATCGTATGGCGCGCATGACCAACACCACGCAGGAACAACTGCTGGGCACCGACCTTGCCACCGCCTTTGTGGATGGGCAGATGGTCGGGCAATTCAATTTTGCGCCCGTCGCACCCGGTCAAGAGGTCGATATTGCCTTTGGCCCCATCGAAACCCTGCGCCTGAACCGAGTCCGCCTGAACCGCAACGAAGGCGACCGGGGCATCATATCGCGGTCCAACGAGATCGCCGAAGCCACGCGCATCGACATCGAGAACACGGGCACGAAACCGTGGCGGGTCGAATTGTTCGACCGTGTGCCGGTGTCCGAGCAGGAAGACCTTGAAATTGACTGGAGCGCGCAACCTGCGCCCACCGTCACCGACCACGAGGACCGCAAGGGGGTTCTGATGTGGGACATGACCGTGGCGCCCGGCGACGAAGCGAATGTGACGCTGGAGGTGGACATGAGCTGGCCCGAGGGGAAAATCCTGCGCTGACCGGATGTGCGCGTCACAAAGCTTACCCCGCTGTTAACCACGGTCGGGCTGAGCAGCCGAGAAAACGCAAGGCCGGTGGATTTATTCTGCCCGGTATATTCAAGGTAAGATACTGATTTTTGTGAATTATTTGAAAATCGAACAAACTACATGCGCTGTTTAACGATTGGCGCAAACAATCCTTAATACCTGCCAGGCTATGGTGTTTCTGTCGACGGATGTAACGCATTGCGACGCGAAACCATCCTGCTGACACCGGCCGCCCGTGTGGGGACATGGGACAACGGCCACAGGCAAATA